>WBZM01001739.1_pt1 | contig 20489 bp, 18 predicted proteins | sample 5204271 | NCBI WGS metagenome assembly WBZM01 (sample SAMN12344346, study PRJNA552823) | activated sludge metagenome | biome: Activated sludge suspended growth; feature: Nitrification reactor; material: Wastewater; isolation source: activated sludge from nitrification reactor of wastewater...
TCGCTGCATGGCCGAGAGCAGCCAGAAGCGAGCGTCCTGCGCGACGTCCGGTGCGACTTCTCCGATCGCGAGGGTCACGTCGCGGGCAGTCGGCAAAACACGGTCCTCGAAGATCGGCAGGAGCTGTTCGTCCAGGTCCGAGTAGGCGTCGAGAGTCTCGAGGTACCCGTCCGTGGAATTGGTGACCTGGTTTCTCGTACCGGTGGTCATGTTTCCAAGTGTACTCGCTAGGAAGCGGCTGTTCGGGTCGTGCTCGCATTTGCGCTCAATAATACGTATTATGTCTAGTTATGAGACAGACGGACTGTCTCGCTACAATATTCTAGCGAAGGCTCGTTTTGAGACAGGAGATCGTCATGTTCGAGATTTACGACCAAGGACCAGCTGACTCGATCCCGGATTCGGAGATCGCCAAAGCTGTTGCTCGTCAGGAGATCAGTGCGTTCGATGGTGACGAGGCAGTCGGACGCCCGGGTGACGCTGTGATCCTGGCCCGTGCCGTTGGTGTGACGGTGCTGTCAATCGAACAAATGACCGGCTGGGGACGGCAAACCGTGTATCGCCACATTGACTCTGTCTTGACCGAGGCCTCGAAAAGCGAAAAGAAGGTGCGGGAGATTAGGCGTGCCCGAGCTCGGTTTGAACTGCTGGTGCTTGTAGGCGCATCCGGAGAGCGATCGTTGACTGACCTCGCTGGCTCTCTCGCCCTTCTAAACGAGACTGTCCTTGCCGCGGCTACGGACCTCGTCGACGACGGAACCTGTCAGATGAAGCAGATCGAGGATGACCGTGTCTTGCTTCCAAGCGAGCACACGCATCAGGCGCTGAGACGGCGCTTCAACAGTCGCATTGACCGGCTTCCAGCCGGCTACATCGTTCGCGTTGAGATTCCACCTGAGATGGATCCCTCACAGATAGAGGGCGCCGCCAACAGGGTGCTCTCATCCCGAGAGGCCTCAACGGTTGCGGCACCTGATCTGGTCCCCTCCTCACGGGTGCGAGGGCACGAGCTGCTCCTCCCGGTCAGATCCCCCACCCAGGCTCGAGCGATCACTTTTGCAACCGAGGCATGGCCGGAAATCGTGCGTGAAGCCGGCGAGTCCAATTCAACGCTTCAAATCACCGAGGTTATTTCCCCCGGGGAAAGTGTCGAGGTCAACTCACCCAGCCTTGATGCGTTCGCGACGCGGCTACACCTTGAACGGGTCGGTTCGCCGTTCAAGCTGCGAGAGATTCGCGCACGTCATTCCGGTCAACTGGCCGAGAAAGTGATCGCTTCGAGGATTCTGACCGAGGCGGCAATGTGCCTGCGTAGGGCCTTGGGCGACGAAACCCGGCCACATTTGCTTGCCACTGGGGACGACGCTTTCGATGAACTTCAGCGAGTTGGCAGTCTGGCCATCCCAGACGAGATCCAAGCGATCAGCGAACCCCTCACCGTCGCGCTGAATACGGCGTCAGAGCATCTGGGGCCGTTCCGAGGGGGAGAAACCGGGTCATTCAAGACTTCCGACGGTCGTCCGAACGTTCCGAAAGATGTGGTTCCAACGAAGGACTCACTTAGGCAGATCGGTGATTCGTCAGCTCAGGCGATCGCCGAGGCAAGCCGCAGGAACCTTGTTGATGTTGAGGACGTCATGCGCCGTATCGTCGACGCGACATACCGCTAGAAGTGAGTCGCGGCCACCCTTTCGGGCGACCGCGATCCCACCAGTGATTTGCGAATTCGGTTCCGTTACATCAAGAGCAGGAGAGCTGCCCCTGCCGCGGGACCGCCCGGACCACCGTTCACGTAGCCAACCTTGCTGTAGCCGCGGTAAACGTTCCAGCGCGAACCGGACGGTGAGATGTAGCCGACTTTGCTGTAGCCGGAGTAGATGTCGTATCTGCCGCTGTAGGACGGCTTCACGTATCCGACTCTTGAGTAGCTCCGGTACACATCCCAGCGGCCGCTGTAGCTGGACTTCGCGTAACCGATCGTCGAGTAGCCGCTCTTCACGTTGTACTTGCCGCTATATGAGTAGTCGACGCTGCCGACCCTCTTGTATCCCTCATAGACATTTGCTGCCTGAGCGGTTGATCCTGTCGCGAGTTGGACGGCAAACAGCATGGCCACGAGCGCGGCCAGGATGAGCAGCACCTTTCGCCATGACGCTGTCTCAATGGTGGACTTCATTGGGTTCCCCCTTCAGTGTGGGCGGCCCCTCTTGGGTACGCCTGACTCCGTTCATGACCAGCCCTGGTGGCTGAGTCTTGCGTGATCATAAACCCCAATCGGTGATCCGACCCTTCCCTGGTCACCGGGTCCCGCCCTTGATCTGGGATCTCGAGACACGCAAGGTTCTCGTCTGGCTATCGTGCCGTCCCATGAGGTACTTCGGATTGATACTTGTGGCCGTTGTTGGACTTGCTGGTTGTGGAGGCAGCTCTTCATCGGAGCCGTCTTCGGATTCGCCAAGCTACACCTGGCAGAAGGGTCCCGCTCCTGGCACCGGGTCCAATGTCTGGGTTCTCTCCCCCGGTGCTTCTGATGAGGAAATCGACTCGATCTGTGAGGACTTTCAGAGTGAATGGCCTGACGAGGCGAACGGCGAGGATCAGGTGACGGTCGCAAACGACACCAACAGCGACACGTCCAGTCTTGTGTGTCTGAGAGTCGAGTAGGCCCGCTAGCGCACCAAGTAGATGCACTTGTCTGACGACCCGACCTTGTAGCAGTCTGTGTCGAAAACTCGTGCGACAGCACCGTACTTGTAGAGGGTCACTCGAACCCGGCCCACCGCAACTTCTTTCTGGTAGGTAGCCCAAAAGGTGCAGATGAACTTGCGGTCGTTGAGACGCCTGCAGCCAAGGCTTACTCCCCCGCCGTATGAGGAGGCTGGGTATTGAAGCTCCACCTCCGCTTTAGCGGCCTTGACTGCCCTGGAGCTCGGCGATCGTTTCGCGTCCGCGAGGCTTGACCCGCAAAGAATGCCGATCAACGCGATCACCAAAAGCGCGCTGGTTCGTTTCCCCATCAGGTTCCTCACGATCGAATGAAGCCGGCCGTCATGATCATGGTTCCGCTTGGTTCGGCATACAAGGTAACCCGAACCGCCCCGTAGCGTTGCGGCCCGTAAGGATGCGTCCTTCGCTCGCCGGATCCAAGGTCTGCTGGGCGCGTCGTTGATCGCTGCTTCCGCTTCGAGCTGCCCCTGGCCGTGTTCTGGAGGGCAGGACGGTTTCGGTTTACCGTCCGGACTCCGCCTAACCTGTTACTCGATGAATCGTTCACCCCATATCCAGGCAGCTCGCCGGCCTTTCTTGCTTGTCATGGCAGCAGCAGTTCTGCTTCTCGCGTGTGCTCCCTCAGGGGCCTCAGCTACGAAAGTGACGCAGGAACCCATGGTCCTCAACGAAATTCAAGCGTGGACTGACGCTGCTTTGGCGCCTACTCCCACCGTCCGGATTCGTGTGCGGTATGGGTTGTGTCCATACCAGCAGATTCTCGCGAGAGGCTGCGCCAACTACGAACCCCGAAAGCCAGTTGGAAACATCGTGATGGACGCAAGTCTTCGCGACGCTGCCGCAAAAAGGGTGTACTTCCATGAACTCACCCATGTTTTCGATGGCCGCCAGATGTACGTGTCCGATCGGCGGCAGGCAACTTCGATTCTTGGCTTTCCGGCCGGTACCCCCTGGCAGAGCCCGGTGGGAGGCATCTCACCGTCAGAGTGGTTTGCTGAGGCCGGGATGCGCTGCTACATGGGTGCGAATCCGGTCATTCCTGCCTACAAGTTCACGTTGAGCTTTGATGATCCTCGGGTACTCGAGATTTGTGACCTGATGGAACGGGCAGCGCTCAATCCTCCACGTGAGTGGTTTCGTTTCACGGTGGCTGTTCCTCCCGGTCAGATGATGGTTTCCGCAGCCACTTTTGAGGGCGGTCAGATCAATGCCACCGTCAGATCCGAGGGACGTTCAGTGACGTCGCGCAGCTCGTGTTTTGCCTCTCTTCGATCGGACACCGGAACCATCACGGTGGGCACCTGCGGTGAGCGGGTTCAGGTCTGGTCGCGATCGTCGAAGCGCGCAACGCTCACGGTTTGGGCCATACCATCCGAGTTGCTTCCGTCACGTCGCTTCACCTTTTCGAAGCTCTTTTCCAGGCGGCGCTAGACGCCGACCGGCCCGGCCGCATCCCGGTCAGACCGTCACCTCACCGTCTTTCTCCAACAGCTCAACCATCTCGGGAAGCCTGTCGGTGAAGGTCTAGTCGGGCGGACAGCCCTCGGCTGGCTTCATTCCAGCGAAGATGTCCTTCTGGCGGGCCAAAGGTCGATGTTTCCTGGCCCGCCTCAAGACCTTCATAGCCTCGCTGACCCCTGTGCTTAGGATCTGAGTACTTAGACCGGGGTGATATCGACGTTTTCCTTCCTTAGAGCAGGAATCAAAAGTCCGAGCTCCGTGCCCGGGGACCCACCCCCAGAACGCCCAAAGACGGGGGACCACAATGCCGAATGGGCCAGGGTGTCTCGTGCTTCCGAAGCTTATTGCCAATCCACGGTTGAAGTAGCGATGAGCTTCCGCACCTTTGCTCAGACGGAATTCCACAAGGTTCTTCGGCTTGACTCTGCCTCTGTATAGCCCATCAAAGTCGTAATAGGCTTTTCCTCTAGGCGAGCGATCTCCCCTTACCTTTGCGGGAATCATGATCGACAGGTGCTTCACGTTCTTGTAGTCGGTCCAGATGTTCCAGGGTGGCTTCTCATAGCCCTTGTTCGCTGGCCTGGTCTTCTTGAAGGTCTTCAAGAACAGCTTTGATAGGGGTAGCAAAGCTGCCGTAACGTCGTTATAGGTCGCAGGAATAGGAGTCGACCCCCTATGGGCCGCATTCGCTGGGTTTGAACCAAGTATCCCCAGAACCAACGCGCACATCGCGATTCCCGCGACAGCGCCTCCCTTGATCTGCTCTAGCTTCATGCTCCCTAGTCTCCCAGCGGTTAGTTGACAGGTGATCGTATCGTCAATGCCTCATCTGTCTCAACCCCAACTGTGCCGCGTAGTAGCGAATTCGGCCGGGCTGTCGAAGAATCTTCCCGCTACTGTCCGTAAGTGCCTCAACTTCAGTTATTCCTTGTTTCATGCAAGGAGATGCCTCACAAAAACCTAAGTAGTTTCTTGAGAGCGATGAATCCGACTTCCGACCATACGCAGAGTGCCATCGTGAGATGGACTGCCGTCTTGACCGTCGGCCTCGTGATGCTTGGCGCCTTGACTGTTGGATCCGGAAGTGCGGCAGGTGCCTCAACCCGAATTGTGGCCCCTCAGTTCACCGACCCCATCCAGACCTGGGCTAACGAGGCTAAGGCCCCCACCCCTACGAGCACAGTGGTTGTGAGGAAGGTATTCTGCAATCTCGAGCTCGCCGCGATGGCATGTGCCAGCTATGACTCGATGAGGTCTGTTGGAACGATCACGATGATGTCTGGGCTTACTGGCGTTGGCGCGCAGAAGATTTTTCTTCACGAACTCGGTCACGTGTTTGACGGACGACACCTCTACCCGCGCGATAGAGCTGATGTGACCAGAACCCTCGGGTTTCCGGCCGGCACACCGTGGACTGGCGCAGCTGGAGCCGCGTCGCCGTCAGAATGGTTCGCTGAGGCAGCATCGCTTTGCTATCTGGGGTGGTCGCCGGAGAGCCTCGCCAACTACGGGTTCAGGTTCTCGTATGTGTCCCCTCAGGTGCAGGGGGTGTGCTCAATCATGCGACGGGCGGTCAAGCAGCCCGCGAAGGAACCAATGACTTTCACGACCACTCTTCCTCCGTTTCAGAAGTTCCAGTCGGTCACCATGTTCGAACCGGGAACTTTGTCAGCGAAGGTGACGATCGGCGGCAGGGCCTCGACTTCGAATTCGTCTTGTACCGATCAAGTCAGGTCAACCGCGGGTGCTGTGTACGTCAACACATGCGGCAATCGGGTTTCCGCCTGGTCTTTTGCCTCATCCCGGGCCACTTTGATCGTTCGCGGAGTTCCAGCTGCTTTGCCTGTCACGAAAGCCGGGGCGTTCTCGGCGGTCGCGAAACCTCAAGGTAAACGTGCCGCTGGAAAGCGTGGTCTCCGCCGCTAGATCTGTGTCTGGGTTCGTCCAGGGGTCAGATAGGGAGAAAAAAGGGCGGGGCCATTACTTCGGCCCCGCCCTTTCTTTGGTTCTCTACTTGCTGGTTACGGCAGCCCGGTCGTTCCGTCCCAACCGTTGCTGAGGCAAAGGTTGTTCAGGCCGACACAAACCGGGACACCTGTTCCCGAAAGGAACGATGCTGCCTGGTTGATGCCGTTGGTTGAGTGACGCGGGTAGCTGTGAGAATCACCGCCGTATCCCCATTCGGGTCGGGGCGGCACGTTCTCGATCGGCGGAACCTTGCTGCCCTCACCACGGGTCCCGGTGAACCCGACAGGGCCACCGTCGTAGTAGACGAGGGTGTTCTGGTTCGCGTAGGGCGCCGCGACTGCTGGAATCCCGAAGTACGCGTTGTCCCAGTGACGGGAGGTCAGCAGCGTCGGGGAGTAACGGGTGGCCCCAATGGTTCTGGCTTCAACTTCGGCGGCAAGGTTGGCGACCTGGTGGTCACCGATTGCGACACCGAGCAGAACCTGGTGCTCGTTGGTGTTCGGGAGCGGATCGTTGGCCGGGTTCATGGTGTGAACGTAGCCGTTGCCTTCACCGCGGTCCCATAGCAGCTGCATCATCCCGAAGACCAGCGGAAGCTCCGCCTGGTCGGGGTAGTTGTCGTAGAGACCAACGTTCGGCAGGTACATGCCGCTGATGATGCCGTGGGCGTACTCGTCGAAGTCGACGCTTCGCGCCAACAGGGTCGAGTAGTTGATGCCGGGAACACCAAGCACGCCGTAGTCGACGTCAGGGGCGAGTGCCGTGTAGGCACCTCCCATGATTCCGCCTTGGCTGATGCCGTGGTACATGGCCCGGGTGTTGACACCTGCGGTGGTGTCGATCACTGATCCGGCGGGTTCTGATCCGGCACCGTCAGGATCAACCTGGAATGCGGCTGAGGTTGAGAGTCCGTTCGGGTGGATCATGGCTCGCTGGATCATCATCATGTTGACGAAGCCCTGCTGCATCCTGTCGACGAGCTTGTTGAAGTTCGACAGGTCGCTGAGGGACTGGGCGACGGTTCCGAAGTCGTTCTCGGAGAATCCATCCCAGTTGGTTCCGCACCAGGTTGAGTCCTGGACGTTTCCGATCTCTCGGGTTGATCCGCCGGAGCGAACCTGGTTGAGAGCTCCGAGCAGCCCGTGTCCGTAAATGCCTGTGGCGCCCGGATGGAGAGTGCCACCGTCATCAACGGAGTCAGGGATGGTGCAGAGGAACGGAACGTCAACGGTGTACGTGTTGTTCCAGGTGAGGTTGTTGGCCTGATCGAAGCTGAACTTCGCTCCGCTTGGGCAACCGTCCTGGTCGAGGTAGCACGGCACATCGGTGATGTAGCCGGCAATCACGCGACGTTCGTTGGCGTTGGGGTTGCTTACCGTGATCGGGTTTGCCGGGTTGTAGCTCGGCAGGCCCGGGTAGTTGTTGGAGCCGCAGGCTCCCCCTTCAACCGCGTCACAGACAGCGGTGATCTGGAATGTTGGGCTGTTGCCCTCAATCACCCGGTTGGCGAGGTTGTCGTCGCCGAGACGTGAGAACGCATCGTCTCGGATCTCGAGGGCGCGTCCTGCTGTGCTCTTGTCAGAGGCAACGGTGAAGTCCCATGCCATGTAGAGGCTGGAGTCCTTCGCGTAGCTGTTGTTCTGAAGGACAGGGAAAACGTTGTCCTTGAGCTGATCGCAGCGGTACAGCAGCTCCGCATTGGTGATCGTCTGGTTGTCACGGCAGGCCGCGAATGGTGCGGGGGCAGCCACGGCAGCGTTGCTGGCGTTCTTGAGGTTCCTCAAGATCACCACGTACCGGTGACCTGGCTCCCAGTTCTTTGCGGGCCGGATCAGCAGGTTGACGTCCTCGGTGTTGGTCGGATCGTCGTTCGGTGATCCACCAGGGATCGTGACCGGGGGCTGGCCGGGGGTCAGCTCCACGGTTGACTTGGTGGTCGGAACGGCATCGAGCTCCGCGTAGATCGGGTGACGTTCACCGGTGGCGGCGTCAATCACGACCACGGGTGCGTCCGGGTCCATGTAGGAGGCAATGTCGTCGGCGGGAACGATCCCGGAGTTATCGAACGCCGCTGGCGTTTCAACTTCGGGGATCTTCACTGAGATCAGGTTGCCTACGGAGAATCCGTCGGCACGGTTGATGTCAGTGTTGTCGATCGGCTTTCCGACCCGGTTCTTCGGCATCGCATCGAGGGGAATGTCGAGTCGAAGTCCGGTGTCGGTTGAGCTGTCGGCCTTGGTGTAAAGGTTGCTCGGGAACGGCTGCATGCAGACGCTCGGGTCGAGCGGATCACAGGTGGGACGCACTGGCTCTACACAGTCAGGATTGCCGGCCCACTTGGCGAGGGTCTTCTTTGCCTTGGCTTTGGCCTTCTTCTTGCCCTTCTTGTACGCGGCGTTGACCGTGACGGTCTTGGCGCCACACTTTCCGAGAGCGGTTCGGCCACTGGAAGTCAAGTTGAGGTTCACCGTTTTGGTGCCCTTCTTCTTGAACTTGACCGTGATGGCCTTGAAGTAGTTGCTCTTGCCGCCGCTGACCGCGGTGAGCTTCGGAGAAGCCTTGCCGGTTGACTTGACCTTCACCGACAGCTTCTTCTGGTTCAGAAGCTTCTGCTGGTTCGTGGTCACGATTTTCAGCGTGACGTTGGCGGGCTTGGCTTTCTTCTTGGCGGCATCAGCTGATGATGCGGCCAGGGCCCCGAAGGCAAGACAGGCGATCAGCGCAAGGATGGCTGATGCGAGCAGGCGTTTCGGGGTTAGCGGTTCGGTGCGATTCATCCCTCTGGTTTTCCCCTCGTTGTGGTCAGGAAGATCCCGGTCGTGTGACCGGGATCACTCAAAGACCCTAACGCAGCAACCGAGAGCAAGTTGCGCCGATGGCCACTCGGTACGTCATCGTCCGACACATGCAGCCGCGTCAACCTCCGAAGTTGTCCGGAGCTCAGGGGTTGGCTGAATCTACCTCGAGGAGCACAAAGAAAACGGGCCTGGCTGCGAGTTCACAGCCAGGCCCTGATCATCTGGGTTACCCGTCGTCTATCCCTCAGCAGAAGGCTTCCGGTCTACCTCCTGCCATTCCGCTACCCCTTCAGGGAGATCCTCAACGAAACACGACCGGTCGGGGAAGCAGAGAAAACCGATTCCACCTGCTTGATCTCACCGTTTCCAAACCCGAACCCGAAGGACTGTTTCGCACTGACAACCGAGTACCCGTCCTTCCGAGTGGCCTGAACCGTTACAGCTCGACCGATCAGATCGGCGTACTTGGCTGCCGCATCCGCTTTGCTTGAGGCAAAAAGAATGCCCCTTCCAATCGAGATAGAAAGATAGGGCCTACTCGCCTTCTGGATCTTCCTCACTGCCTCCCAGTAGGCGTCATTCGTCGCGTCTCCGCATGTGAGATTTACGTTGTGGTTGGCACTCGTCCAGAGCTGGGTAAACAGCAACGCCAGGGTGTTATCCGAGATCTTCTCCAGGATCATCGCCTGCGGAACCGCGCCTGGAGAGGTGATCGGCACCGGGATCCTCATGAGGAAGCTCTCCGCTGACTTCAAGAAGGTGAGCGCGTTCGAGACTTCCCGTTTGCACTGCCTTGGGTAGCAGTCGGACTCTTCCAGCCCGCATCCCCAGTAGTACTGCAGGTCCGCCCAGTACCTGAGGTCTTCATACCCGCATTTTTGAACCTGAAGATTTCCCTGCCGTGGCCTTTTCAGACAGTTGACTGGATGCTCACCAGGACACGTCCTCATGACCTGCCCAGAGGTCAGTGACTTCCACGGCGGGCAACCTTCAACTCTCGTAATGCTGGCGCTCGCGTCCTCGCCCTCCGATGCTCCAGCTGGCTGAACGACTGCTATAAGAAGACCAAGCAGTGCGACCGTAAGTGGTATCGCCAAAAACTGCCATTTGACTCGTGTGAATTCCATCATTTGTGCCCCTTGTGTTAGCGATTTGAGGGCCATTCCAGAAAACTTGCAAGTCAGTTCTGATGCGGGATTGAGGGGTGAGTGTGCGAACCGTTTGCCCAAGTGCTCAGACCAGTTCGCCCAACACTCTCAGACGACACCTCTGGTTCCTGGCTCTAAGACTGGCTTTGGGCGGTAGACGTTTCGCCCAAGGGGTCGTTTCGTAAGTCCTGCTTGCTATTGCGGAATGTGGGTGTTGGCGGCGGAAGGGGCAGCTAACTTGGCTGCTGTGTCAACCCATCTCGACATCTCTGATCGCAACGGACCGGCCGAGGAGTCCGTTCGTACGTCTGATCCACTCGCGAGGGCTCTCTATGCGCAGCTACGAAACCGGTCGGTTCACGAACGCCGGTACGTGCTCGAGGCGTTGACCGCGGCAAGCAACGGCGCCGTGAACACGAGTCCTCGGATTCGCCTGATGAAGCTAAGTCTCGCGCAGTACCAGGAGGAGACGGGAAAGATCCCCGCGAAGGTTGCTTACGAGAAGTGGCGCAAGTCAAAGAATGATCCGGGGCTGTGTCCGGTGAACCGGATCATCCGGCAGTTCAGCACTTGGAGCAGGGCATTGAATGATCTCGAGATCAAGCCGATGCCTGACCCGCCGGCACTCAGGGTGCTTTCCCGAGGGCAACTGATTTCCGACAACGAAGTGCTTCAGGCGCTTCGTGACTGCGCTTCTGAACTTGACACCGACAACTTCACGATCGCGCAGTACGAGAGATGGGCCAAGGAGGCGCTCCTGAAGGGGGAGAACCGTGGCAGGAAAATTCCGATTTCGAAGTCGATCGCGACTCGGCGATACGGAACGTTTCGACAGGCCAAGGTCGCAGCCGGGCTAGACCCGAACTCCCCTTACCACGCGACAAGCCACTACACCGATATCGAGCTCCTTGAAACCTTGGTGAAGGCACGCAACGAGATTGAAGGGCGCCTCAGCACCGCCAAGTATTCGGTTTGGCGGAGGGGAAAGCTCGAAGAAGCTCGCCTTCGCGGTGAAGTTGTGCGGATCCCATGCCCGTTCACTTTCGACAAACACTTCGGCGGTTGGCTGAAAGCGGTCGCCAAAGTTGAAGGTCTCCCGATAAATCCTCACGAGCATCGTGGTCCTCCTGTCTATACACCGGACTGGCTCGCAGAACAGATCCTGATTGCCTATGAAGACTTGGGCGAACCGTTCTTCACTTCCTCCTACGTTCAGTGGGTCAGGGAGAAGAGAGCGACCGAACAAGTCGATTTTCCTCCGCCCGATTACACCACTGTCACTCGACACGGAGGTTCATGGCCTGAAATACGTGAAAAGGTGCGCGCAGCTTCGGAGACGGGCGACTTGAATCCGCTAGTCGAGCAACTCAAGACGGGCGGCATGAATGGCTGAGCAAGCCAGATCCGTTAGCGAGGCCTGTCAGGTTCTCGCCGAAATCGCGTCATCTCTTCCGGAACAGACGCGTCGCGAGCTCTCCCGTCTTCTGAAGCATTCCGTTGCGGTTCCAACAGCGCAGGAACTCCGGGAGATGCGGCTCGGGCTTCTCGTTGAACTGGTCAGCGAAGGTGAGCTACCCCGTACCAGAACCTACGACGAGGTCAGGGCAAAGCGAAATGCGGCCGGCACCAAATGGCCAGCAAGTACCGGTCTCATCCTGCATTACGGAACCTGGGCTGCTGCGTCAAGGGCAGCCGTAGATCTCGCATTTGACGTGACAACAAACCGCGCTCGGGCCCGCACGCCGCGCATGTGGCCAATCGTCCCTTACACCCGGAAAGAGGTTCTTGAAGCCCTCAAACTTGCGTCCGAAAAGGTAGGTCAGACAATCGGACAATGGGAATACGTCGAACTCCGTCGGGTGGAACGCCAGCTCGCGTGGCGCAACGGATCCCCGGATCCTCGCTACCCGGAACTCGGAGTCATCCGGAAACACTTTGGGGGATGGGACGCGGCAATAGCGTTGCTCAACTTCTGATCCGATCTAGGCTCAGCGGGCTGTCCCCAAGTGGTATCGACTGGATCTAGACTAGCTGCCTTCGGGGTCTCGATCTACAACGAAGACCGCCTTCATTGGGAGGAGCCGCTTCCATTCCGGGTCGAACCGGTCGTAGTGCTCAAGAATCAATTGGACCAAGTCGTTCCCCGCTACGAGCCTTAAATCCTGTCTCGTGCGACTAATGTGAACGGCATCCTTCGAGTAGCTGCCCAGCGTAACGAAGAGTCCCAGTTCGGTACCTCCAGGCGAAAGAGTGCCGGTAAGGGCCTGCACCGTTGGCCCCCCGACGCTATTCAGGGTTCTCTTGCATTGAACCTTGATGATCGGTGGCTCCAGCCCTAGCGGGTCTCTATGGGCGATGATGTCGAACCCGCCGTCTCCGGATGCCTGCGTAACCTGGGTGCGGTAGCCCATTGCTTCCAACAAGTGAGCAACGAACGTTTCGAACTTGGCGCCATCCAACTCCTTGAGTAGCGTCTCAATGATGAAGTCCCTGGTGTAGGTCTCAATCCGCTCTGCATTTGGTTCATCTTCGGCAATGGCTGCGGCTTGGTCGACCGACATGGTGTCGTCGCCGGGCGTAAGCCCATCCGCAGCTGCTGCTTGGTCGAAATCCGAGCTGTTGAGAAATGCCTGGAACTCGTCGAAGTTGTTCTTGACGCGGAAGAGCGTGATGGCTGAACCAACCTCGTACCGGGCACTCTTGCTGAACTGGGTCCTCGGTACCCCGGTCTCGAGCCACTTCACCTTGCGCCTGTTCGGGTGAAGTTGGGCGCTTTCGTCGTGGTAGTAGTCACCTTCGATTCGCCCGAAGTTCAGGGTGCCGTCCGGTTTGTACGGGTAGACGACTAGGTCGCCGACTTCCATCTCGTAAGTGAATCGCAGGATGACCCCCGCCCAGACCGGGATGGCACCCGATTTCGCTCCTGCGTAAACCTGCGCAACCTTGGCCTTCATCTCGTCTCGATCGGCTCCGATGGCAGAGAGATCGCCAAGCTCGTCCCAGCCGATACTGATGAACCCGTTCTCGATCAGTCCGAGGTCCGGGTGGTTGTTGTGAATCCCCCACATTTTCGCCATCGAGGGAGCTTCGCACAATGCTGGGTCGTGGACCCCACGCCAGAGGCTGGCGAATGGCCCAATCCAGTATCCACAGCAAGAGGCATCGACTGCTGTGGGTTCTCCAGAGCCACCGTCGACCTAACCAACCCTGCAGTAGTCCGAGTAGGTCTCGTGCTGAGTTCTTGGTTCTTAGGTTTGACCTAGAGTTTGCGTCTTGCCGTTTGCTTTCCGCGACCCAACTCCGTAAGAGGGAGAAACACAGTGCGTTTTGTTGGAGTCTCCATAGGAGCGAGAATTCTTGACCGGAGCGTCGGTCCTCGGCCTATCGAGAGTGGCTACGTTCCGTTTGGCCAGGTCACGGGAATTGTGGGCAAGAATGACACCGGAAAGTCGACTTTACTTCGCATTCTCCACCGGGTCTTGGACGGTGACGATTCGTTTCCCGGGGTAGTTTTTGCTTCTTGCTCGCCCCGGGAGTTCGAGTTGATCACTCAGATCGCGACAGAAGATCTTCGAAGAGTTGAAACCGAAGTTTTCGGACTGAAAGACGGCAGGCGGTATCGATGGTGGCCCAGTCACATCTGTTCGTACAAAAGGCTTGAAGCCCGGTTTGATCACGAGTATGAGTTCGCGGTACAAGCGTGGAAAGACCGCGTGCTCGATGCGTTCGACTGTGAAAAAGCGGAGATGGAGAAACTGCTCGACGAGGTGCTCCTTGCCGATAGGCCCCACATTGCGTTTGAGCCTGATTCCGTGGAGCGGCCGGAGGAATGGCAAACACCTTTCGATTCACCCCACGAATCATTTGGGTCCACTTGGAACGTCTTCTGGTGTCTGCCGCCTCTTCGCGAACTAGACGACGAAACAGCGGAAGTGGTTAGGACGTTAGGGCTGCATACGAAGCAGTGGACAAGTGTGGACTCGTTCTCGAAGGTTCGCTATGAGCCAGACGCCCCGATTCTCCTCTGTCCCCTCGGACGTAGTGACTTACCGCTGCTTCCAAAGCCCATGGCGTGGGACTCAACGCAGCTTCTTGAAAGCGAAGCGGAATCGACAATCACTCGGATGCTTGCCGGCATCAGGCTTCACGAGCGAGTTACGACCGGGGGCGGGCCCAACGAGCCGATAGCAACGCCGATTGAAGGAGATGAGGACTGGCTGGTTCGCCATGAGGATGGAACCTGGTCGCTTTCCACTGACGTACTAATGCTGGTTCGCAGAATCGAGACAAGCATCGAGACCATTCTTCCCGACACAGTCAAGGCTCGATACGAGATTCGGGTGCGGGTCACCGATCCAACCGAGTGGGGGCGAAACCGCTTGAAGTTTGAAGCAGTTCCGAGGGACCCAAAGATGTTGGGGCGTCGCCCAAGTGAGGATGTGACACTCGATCTTTCGGATCTGGCCGACGGGTTCCAGCTGTGGCTACGTATCGTCATCTTGTTTTCGCTCGACCCAATGGCGAGACAAACCAGCATTCTTGAAAGCGGCACGGAACTTCTACTGGAGGTTGCCGATCGGCTTATCCGTTCTCCTGAGGACGAAGCACTCAAGGACCGACTCATCGAGCTGATGGAGCTCTCCAAGAGCGCAGTGGCGACTGTTCGTGATCCGGAAATCCCGTACTCGTTCCTCACGGAGCCGGAACTCGAATACATCGAAACACGAGGGGGGATCGAGTCAACGCGGGGTCGGGTGCTGCTCATTGACGAACCCGAACGCTTCCTACACCCAGGGCTCCAGCGAGAGTTTGTGAGGTGGCTTGAACCGGACGACTCAAGCACTCTTTCCATCGTGTTTGCGACTCATTCGCTTCCGTTCATGTCATTTTCCGGGAACGCTCGATACAGCTATCTGGTCAGAGAGGGTCCCGCACCGACCGCAATCAGTTCGTGGGACCCTAGAGACCTAGAAGGGCTTGGTCCTGCGGCCGAAGAACTCGGGATCGACAGAGGCGAGTTGATGAGCTTGGTCGAGGTTGTTCTCTGGGTCGAAGGGACCATGGATCAGGTGATATTGGAGACTTTGTTTTCCGACGAACTTCGCGATGCCGGAGTCCGAGTTGTCCCTTTGAGGGGCTACAAACATGCAAAGGCTCAAGCCATTTTGGAGACCACTCTTCTGTCGATGAGCCTGGCCAAACCGGCCGTTTGGCTGGACTCCGTACCCCGGGACTACGCAGAGAAGCTCATCGCGAATCCGGAGTTTGCTCGTGACGAGTCGCGCAAGAGTAATGCCCGAGAAAAGGAGGTCCTAGCGAGAATCGTTGTGGAATCGCATGCTGCCGAACGGGAGATTTTCCCAGTAGGGCCATCCAGCCCCGGTTACGACGTTTTCGACCTACTGGACGAAAAGACGATCAGGGACTTGTTCGGCCGGAATTTCCCTGGCCATGAGAAGGCACGAGCCACCTGGGAGGAACGAGTGGCGCAGGGGGCAAAACAGGGCGATTGGAAGAACTTCTGGCGGATAGAGTTCGGCGTTCCAGTGGACGAGGCTTCCTGCCGGGAAATCGCACTCCAGATGCGTCAATCGGGTCGGATCACGGAGCCACTGAAAGAAGTTGTCGATCAGGTCGTTGCTTTGAGCACTCGCCGCACGCAACTCAAATCCTGAAGACATTCGATCAAAGATCGATCGCTCTCCGGGACAAGGACACGCACCCAATACGAGTCGCCCTAAATTGTCGTCGCAGAGACGAAGGGATCCACTCCGCGTATCCGAGCCCCGTTTAGAAGCTTTTAGAAGTCCGACCCGGCCGCTTTGGCCGCCATTGGCAAACCACGGGCAGCTGCCGATCCCGGAGCGCAAATGTTCCGCTTACGCTCAAAGTCGGGGCACGATAACTCCAAGATTCTTGAGGAATTCGCTAGCCGACTTCCGAAGCTCTGGCATGAAAATCTCGCCGCTCGCTTCGGTTGCGTCGGCATTTTCGTAGAGGACCCATGTGAATCCATCGGTCGTGAGGATAGGTACGTCAAGTCCGGGTCCGCCTGCCTCTCCCCTTGCGTACGCGAAGACTTGGCCTTTTGCGTACACCAACCCCTGTCCCGGAGCCTTTGCCTCGATTAGGAGACGGCACTCACCGGGATTTTTCCGGCTGCTAGAGAAACCTGCCACATCGACCCTCAGCGACCTGGAGTGTGGAGGGTGCCACTCCAGGGCGAGATCTTCGGGCTCCCAGCCGAGTTCGAGCAGAAAAGGCACGACAAGCAAGGCGACGATCTCATTCTCAGAGGCTGGAGGATCCCACCTCCTCTCCTGCAGGGCTCCCCACAGCCGTTCGGAGCGGCCAATGATTTTGGTGATCCCTTTTCTGCGATCCCTTGGGAGTTGCTTCTCCCAGTCCGAGCGAATGGGAGGGTCTTTGAACACCGATTCGTCCAGGACTCGACCGTCCCAGTGACCATTTGCCGTTAGGGTCTCCGTTGCGCTGCGGGCCCAGGTTGCGAGGTGGATGTTGCCGTCCTTGAGTTCGCTCGCGCGGGGCGTGATCTTCCCGAGGTAGTTGGGTGCCTGGTCGATCAGCCGGCGAGCCAGGGGATCGTCGGGTCTTGACCAGAAGACTCTCGCCACATGGAAAAGGTCCCAGTTTCCGAACAGCTTCGAGTCCGCTTGAAAGGCCGGCTTCTCCTGGATTATCCCAACCGCTTTGACCTCCTTCCCAACTGTGAGCACCATGATCTGGCCGGCCTCTGCCCGGTAGAACGAGCTGAGTGCTGGCTGGCCGATCCCTCTGTATTTCGAGGGGTTATCTGGTTCCCATGGCCCCGGCCCTCCAGGGCCGATCGCCGCGATGTCGTGTTCGATGAACCATGCGTGGTAATCGCGGTCCCTCTTTCCGCCAGCGACTTGGAAAACCGGGTTCATTGAAGTCCTTTCTGGCTTTGACCGCAGACACAGGCGAGCCTCAATGGAACTCCCCGTATCTTCGGGGGAAGATCAACACGCCCGAAAAGCGGGTCAGTTCCACTGGTCGGCTCCGCGTTAGAGAGAATCCCACTTTCCGCATCCGCTCACGCGAAGCCATTGCCCATCCGTGACGGAAATGACGGCATTGGGACCGAAACCGTTGGCGACGATGTTGTAGATGCTCCCGCTCGAGGGTTCATTCAGGATCTCCCAGTAACAGGATCCCCCCGCCGTAGAGCGGTAAGTACCGGCAAGAATGTCATCGCCGACCGACCAGGTGCCGTCACTGAAAGTGCTCATTCGCTTTGCCTCACGAGCACTCTCGAGCGAGGCACTTACCGCAGCTAGAGCGGCTTGGGTCGAAGAGAGTTCGGCTTTCGCTTCTTTGACTCGGCCCTTGAGCGCCCGCACCTTATCTTGTGTCTCATCGACGATCTCCCGGCTCTTGTCCTGAGCGGACGAGATGATCTCGTCTCTGCGAGACTCGATCTCAGCCGCCGCAGCAACAGCCTCGTCCCGTTCGGTGCTGACCAGCGCCAGTTCATCGGATGTAGCGCTAAGTCGGGTCTTGGTGTCTGACAGCTCTGAGCTTTTCGACACGATGAAGGGCACAGCGACCGCTGCTGCCACTAGAAGCGTCAAAGCCGATGCCATCAGCAAGCTGGTCCCGGGATGCGCCAGGACCCTGGCGCGAACACCCTCCAGAGCACCAGGCTTTTTGCCTTCGCCAGCCTCAATCTTGTCTTCGCTCATTCACTCCCCCTCTAGAAATCGTTTCCGAGGAAAACGGTCCGTTCCGCTTTCGGGTAATTCGAGACGTGACAGACCTCACCGCCTGACATGCCATTACGATATCGCCAGACTTGGCGCAATCAAGTTAAGCATCAAAGTGACGCTTGATTGTCGACCCCTGCAAGCTCCTGTCATGAGACCCAAAGCTCGGATTCATCTGCTGCGGTGAACAGGCGGTGCGCACCGATCGCATGTCACTGAGGGATTGGCCAACACCTGGTCGTCCGTTGTGTGATTTGGACCCAGCTAACTGGAGCACCTGACGGCGCAACCTGTCGTCGAAGGGACTGCTGAGCAAAAATCCAGCGGACTCCGCCGAGGAACGCTAATGTTCAGTCCCTATACGTCTAGGGACTGGGGAGAACTATGAAGGTTTCGCGCCGAGAGCGTTGTCGCGGGGATTGGAAAGGCAGGAGGCTCCATTTGGGAGTAATCCTGCTTTTCGCGCTCTTCTTCTTCGCTCCGGGGGTCCCCGAGGACCGCGCCCACGCTTATTCGGTCAGTTGCTGGAACGCTGGTATTGGCTGTGTTTCCAACACGGGCTATTCCGGTCGTTCAGTTTGGGGATATCCCGTCGACGGTCAGGGAAATAACTGCACCAACTATGCGGCGTACCGCCTGAGTAAGAACGGAGCCGCTAACCCAGGCAATCTCGGCAACGCAGGTGATTGGGCCACAAACGCCAGAGCCAAGGGTTTTCGGGTTGACTCCACGCCCAAGGTTGGTTCAATCGCACAGTGGAGTTCGACCAGCTCGTACGCACCGGGGTCTGGGCACGTGGCCTATGTGGAAGCTGTGAATGGATCCACGATCTCGCTGTCGGACTCTAATTACAAGCTCACCGCCAGAAGTCGCGGAGGGAGCAGTCGCTGGACTGTGACGCGAGGTGAGGGGCAGTATCCAAACGCATTCCTCCACATAAAGGATGTCCCGACGAGTTCGGGCAGTAACCCGACTGGCGCTCTTGACATCGCCAGTTCACCATCGCCCGGATCCGTCAGAGTTGCGGGCTGGGCATTTGATCGAGACTCGGCGAGAACCTCGATAAGGATTCATGTCTATATCGGGGGCAAGGCAGGGACTTCGGCTGAAGGTCACGACATTGGACCCGCAAATGGCAAGCGCACTGATGTTGATCGGATCCACAAAGTTGGCTCAAATCATGGTTTCGACAAGAGAATCTCCACCAAGCGAGTTGGATCAATGCCAGTTTGCGTCTATGCGATAAACGTTGGCAGTGGTCGGAACAAGCTGCTCGCTTGCAAGCAAGTCACGATACGCCGGCCGGACGCAAGTCCGACCTTTCCGATGCTTTCCGGACGCGATTACAACGGGGATGGTCGGGACGATCTGGCGGTGCTTTATCGCTACGGCTCTATGGACACCGGGATCAACGTTTTCCCCGGGACGGCGAGTGGTCTTGGATCCTCGATCTTGCGTCCTTGGCGAGACAAGGTTTCTTGGGCCTGGGATAACAGCAAGTAGGAACAGACTGAACTGGATGCTAAAGACAACTGGAAATTGGAAGCCTGGGCCTCTTGCTCATGCTCGTGTATCCGATCGGGTCGAATCTAGTCGTGAGTCGAGCTCGACGCGGTATCGGTCTACGAAGACCGACATTCGCCGTTGGAGGCTTGGGTCGGTAGTCGCGGCGATCTGCGTTTTCCTTCTTGCGGTTCCGACGATGTCGGAAGCCACCGCAAGCACCCAGACGGCCAACCAGAAGTACGGCTACCCGTATCCGAACGCCCCTGACTGTGATGAAGGGGCAACGAATGCCGGCTGCGTCGTCGACAAATGGCGCTTCTACCAGGGACAATGCACATCCTGGGTGGCATACAGACTGAACCAGAGAAGCAAGGTCCCGTTCAGCAACAGCTATCTCGGGCAGTTCTGGGGCAACGCATCTGACTGGGGTCGCGCTGCTACCAACGCCGGAATTGCAGTGAACGGACGCCCGGCAGTTGGCGCGATTGCCTGGTATTCGTCAGGCCATGTTGCGTACGTAGAGGAAGTCAGGTCGTCATCTTCTGCGGTCATTACCGACTTGAATTTCAATCGACATAACGGATTTCGAGATCGAGTGGCAATCTCCCCCAGTTCCGGTTGGCCGTCCGGATTCATTCACATCAAGGACTTGGCCCCCACTTCAGAACCGCTTCGTGAGGGCGACTTCCTGAGAACTTCGAAGTCAAATACGGTCTTCAGACTCGCAGGTGGGGCCCCGATAGCGGTTTCAAGCTGGAGTAACGTCGGAGGAAGCAAACCAACGAAGACGATCTCGCAGGCGCAGTTCGACAAATTGCGTTCGTATCCGGTGGATGGCACGATTCTTCGTGGGTATGGGAGCAACACGATTTACAAGACTGCTGGTGGTGCTCCGATAGCGGTTTCGTCACCTGCGGTTTACGAGAAGATTCGTGGTGGGAAGGGTCCGGTTTCGATTGATCCGGGAGCGCTCACGAATGCCGGTGGTTCGGGTGCCTGGCGGTTCCTTCGTTCGTATCCGGTGGATGGCACGATTCTTCGTGGGTATGGGAGCAACACGATTTACAAGACTGCTGGTGGTGCTCCGATAGCGGTTTCGTCACCTGCGGTTTACGAGAAGATTCGTGGTGGGAAGG
>WBZM01001740.1_pt1 | contig 20485 bp, 18 predicted proteins | sample 5204271 | NCBI WGS metagenome assembly WBZM01 (sample SAMN12344346, study PRJNA552823) | activated sludge metagenome | biome: Activated sludge suspended growth; feature: Nitrification reactor; material: Wastewater; isolation source: activated sludge from nitrification reactor of wastewater...
GCGCCTCTCGACCGTGACTGATGTGATGACGAGCTCCGCGAGCGACATGCCGCACCTCCACGCTAGGTGCCAACCATGTCTCCGGACAGATGCCAACTATGTCAAGAACTCCGACACTGCCCCCGCTACAAAAAGTCTGGCCCCGGGATTCATCACGAATCCCGGGGCCAGAGTGCTGTGGGAGAGTTCTCGACAGGCGTTCCAGGTGCGGGACATCTTGGCAGCAGCTCTGGTAGCAGAGCCGCTCACCATGGTCGACCTGCTCGGGACCGACGAGGGTGCCGCTATCGAGTTCGAGCCCACGCGCCTTGGCCTCTCTGCTCGCCCGGCTGGACTGTGACAACGGCCAGTCGGTTCGTGTTGGACACGAATGTGGTCGCCGCCCTACGAGTCCGCGGGCGGAACCCTCGAGTGGAGGGATGGGCGGCGTCGGTGCCCGTCCTCGACCAGTTCGTCACCGCGCTGACGATTGCCGAGATCGAACGAGGTGTCGTGGGCAAAGAGCGCTCCGATGCTGCGCAGGGTGTGGTCCTGCGGCGCTGGTTCGAGCACCGTGTTCTCCCTGCGTTCGCCGGCCGGGTCCTGCCCTTTGACCTATCGGCGGCACGGATTCTCGCGACCTACCGGGTCCCGGACCAGGCCTCCCTCGACGACGCGTTCATCGCCGCCATTGCGCAGTCGACTGGCATGACCGTGGCGACGCGCAACACCCGACACTTCACCCCGCTCGGTGTCGCCACGATTGACCCGTGGACGTCCTGACGCATTCCAGTCAGTTGACGGCGGCCAAGGCCGCTACTCGCCGGATGTGACGAGCCATCCCCAGGGGTCGAGGTTCACGCCGTCGACATCGCGCAACGCGCCGACCGACCCGACGACATCCCCGGGCACCGCGGGCACCCGCTGCGGGATGGCTGCGGCATTGACCGCGACGGTGACCACGGGGGTCGAGTCCACGGCATACAGGAGCGTCGTGTGGGAGACGTGCAGGACGCGGACCCGAGCGGCATACAGGGTGGGATTGCGGCGGCGCAGCCCGAGCAGGGTGCAGTAGAGGTGCCAGATGGCGGGCGGCTCGCCGAGCTCGGCCGGGGTTGCGGGCAGCGCGGGTCGGATCGCGTCGTCGCCGCCGAAGCGTTCCTCCTTGAGGCCGGTCCAGCCCAACTCGTCTCCGTAGTAGACCGCCGGCGTCCCGGGCAGGGTGGCCAGCAGGACCGCGGCGATCGCCGCACCCTCGGGCGGCAGCAGGGTGGCGATCCGGGTGACGTCATGGTTGCCGATGAAGGTCCACGGGACGAAGTGCTCGAGGAAGGCGTCGTGGCGCTGCAGTGACCACGCGAGCTCGTGCATGTTGCCATCGGTGATGGAGGACCAGATGGCCTTCCACAGCTCGTACTGCGTCACGGCATCCATCCCCGACTCGGCGACGATCGCGGGGTAGTCACCGTGGATGACCTCGCCGACGATGTAGACCTCCGGGTGGGCGGCCCGCACGCGCGTCAGGATCGCCGCCCAGGCCTGCGGGGCCATCGCGTATGCCGCGTCGAGACGCCACGCGTCGACCCCTTCGGCGAGCCAGTGCGTCATGACCTCGACGATGAGATCGCGGACCGCCGGGTTGTCATGATCGAGGGTGACCAGCCCACCGTGCCCCTCGAAGGTGTGCAGCGCGGGGGCGCCGGTGTCTCCGCGCGCCGCCTTCGCCCACCCGCTGGCGATGGCAGCGGCCGGGTCGCGGACGGCGGGATGGTCGCGGCCGACGTGGTTGAAGACTCCGTCGAGCATGATTCGTATGCCGCGCTGCTTCGCCGCCACGACGAGCTCGCGAAAATCGGCGAGCGTGCCTAGTCGCTCGTCGATGGCGAAGTAGTCGAGGGTGTCGTAGCCGTGCGAGGTGGACTGGAAGATCGGCCCCAGCGCCAGACCGTTGGCCCCCAGGGTGACCAGGTGGTCGAGCCACGGGATGAGGTCGCGCAGCGAGCGGTGGCAGCGGCGGTCCTGGCCGGTGGGGTCGGCCCCCAGGGCGCCGAGTGGATAGACCTGCCACCAGATGGAGTGCTGCACCCAGTCCGCCATGAGGGCATCCTTTCGCACCTCGTGTGAGGTCGGGAGGCGACCGGGCCGGGGAATGCCGTGGCCGGGCCCGCGGTTGTCGCCGTTAGATGAACCGTCAACCACCATCGTTGAGCAGCGGGAGCCCGCCATGAACGTCCTCGTCCTCGTCGGCAGCCTGCGCGCCGGCTCGACCAACGCCCGACTCGCCGACGTCGCGATCGGGGCGCTCCCGGTCGATAACACGGTCACCCGGTGGGAGCGCCTCACCGAGTTGCCCTTCTATTCCGAGGACCTCGACACCGACGCTGCTCCGGCCATCGTCGGCGAGTTCCGGGACGTCGTGGCCGCTGCGGACGCCTTGCTCGTCGTCACCCCGGAGTACAACGGGTCGCTGCCAGCCATCCTCAAGAACGCCATCGACTGGGCCTCGCGCCCGCGCGGCGCGGCTGCGATCGCCGGCCTCCCCGCTGCCGTCCTCGCGGCTAGCGGCTCGCCGCGCGCGGCCCTGTGGGCCCGTGAAGACGCCGTCAAGGTACTTCGGGTGGCTGGGGCGCTCCCTCTTGCGGAGACGGTGGGGATTGGCAGCGCGTGGAGCGCTTTCGAGGGCGGACGCTTGGTCGACCCGACCCAGGAGCACGCGGTGCACGAGCTCATGGGCGCGCTGGTCGCGGCCGCTCGGGTGCACGTCACCGCCTGACCAGAGACGCCCCGGGGCGACTCAGGTGACGGACGTGGGCCAGGCTGTTTCCAGCCAGGTCGCCGCGCGCAGCACTCCGACATCGTCGAACCGGCGGCCGGACAGCTGCACGCCGATCTCCCGCCCATCCTCGCGTCGTCCCATCGGCACGGCGCACGAGGGCTGGCCCGACATCGAGAACGGCACGGTGAACCCGATATGCGCCATCCCCTCCGCCGGGTCGTCGCCCCACGGCATCGGCCACTCCGCCGGGAAGGCGCTCACCGGCGCCACCGGGGACAGCACGAGGTCGTATGCCGTGGTCGCAGCGACCGTGGCGCCCCGCAACGCGAGCGTGGCCTGGTAGTTGCGCAGCGTCTGCACCCCGGATGTCTCGGCGCCAGCTTCGGCCCACTGCCGGATGTAGGGCAACACCCGCTCACGAGCCTCGCTGCTCAAGACCTCTAGGTCGGCCCAGAGCCGCATCCGCCAGAAGGCATCCAGGGCCGTCAGCGTGGCATCGGTGAGCCACGGTGCGATGACCTCGACATGTGCCCCGCCGCGTTCGAAGAGCCGACCGGCCGCCTCGGTGACCTCGCGCAGGGCCGGGTCGCACGGCATACCGGCTCCGGAGTCGAGCAGGAGGGCCACCCGCAGGCCGTCGACCGACACCTCGGCGAGAGACCAATCCAGTTGCGCCGCAGGCAAAGCCGTCCAGTCGCGCGGATCGTGACCGGAGACGACCGCCATCGCGGCAGCTGTGTCGCCGACCGTGCGGGTGATCGGTCCGGCCACGCGGCCGAGGTAGGGCGCTTCCAAGGGCACCCGGCCGTAGGAGGGTTTGTGACCGACCAGGCCCAGCCAAGTGGCCGGCAGACGGATCGAGCCGCCGATGTCGGTGCCGATGTGGATCGGACCGTAGCCGCCAGCTGCGGCCGCGCCCGCCCCCGCGGAACTGCCGCCCACGGTGAGCGTCGGGTCCAACGGCGATCGAGTGATCCCGTAAAGGGAGGAGACGCCCGAGGAGAGCATGCCCCAGTCGGGCATCGTCGTCGTGCCGACGAGCACCGCACCTGCAGCCGAGAATCGCTCCACGACAGGGGAGTCCGCGCTCGGCACGCGCGGGGTCGCGCCCGCCGAGCCCGATCTCAACGGCACGCCGGCGCGGGCCAGGTTCTCCTTGACGGTGACGGGTATGCCGTCCAGCGGGCCCAACGGCATACCGGCCGCGAAGCGCCGCTCGGACGCCGCGGCCGCGCGCTCGGCGGCAGCGACGAGGTCGGGGGAGCGGTCGGCGAGGGCGTTGACGGCGGGTTCGAGTTCGGCGATGCGGGCGGCGACTGTGGCGTTGACCTCGACGGGCGACACGTCGCGCGAGCGGTAGGCAGCGGCCAGCTCGGCGACCGACCACAATCCCAGGTGTCTGCCGTCGTGCATGCCGTTCACCTCCCGTCCGCCCCCAAATCCGAGGGTAACGCCTGATCTGGGCGGTCTGACTACCGTCGGGTAGATGACGGTTGGATATCGACATCGGCCGGTGGCGGGATCCGCTGCCCTGCAACCCGATCCCAGCACGTAGCCTGTGCTCGCCAGATCGTCCGCCGGATCCCTCTTGGAGTTCCCGTGACCCTTCGCACCGGGCGGTTGTCCGCCTCCCTCGTCCGCCCGCTCGCAGCTCTGGCTGCCGTGGCGATCGGCCTCACCGCGTGCACCGCGGGGTCGAGCACGACGCCGGCCCCGGCGTCCAGCGGCGCTGCCGCCGGAACGTCCACCGACAAGATCACCCTCGGCCTGGTCGCCGAGCCCGCGAGCCTCGACTTCACCAAGACCGACGGCGCGGCCATCCCCCAGGCGCTGCTCGTCAACGTCTACGAGGGGCTGGTCAAGCTCGACCAGGACGGCAAGATCGTCCCCGCGCTGGCCAAGTCGTGGAAGGTCAGCGACGACAAGAAGACCTACACCTTCGACCTCGTCGAGGGCGCGAAGTTCACCAGCGGCGAGGCCTTCACCGCCGAGGACGCGGTCTTCTCGATCAAGCGGGTCGCCACCGACTGGACCACCTCACTCAAGGCCGGCATGTCGGCCGTTGCCGACGCCAAGGCCGTGTCGCCCACGCAGCTTCAGGTGACCCTGTCGGCGCCGAGCAACGACTGGCTCTATCGGATGACCACCCACCTGGGCGCGATGTTCTCCCGCAACGGGGTGGCCGACCTGGCCAACAAGCCGATCGGCACCGGGCCCTACACCTTCACCTCGTGGAACCGCGGCGACTCGATCACGCTGACCCGCAACGATTCTTACTGGGGCACCAAGCCCTACTACCAGACCGTCGTGCTCAAGTACTTCAAGGACGCCACGGCCCTCAACAACGCCCTGCTCACCGGCGCGATCAACGTCGTGACAACGGTGCAAGCCCCCGAGGCGCTGGCCCAGTTCACCTCCAACAGCAAGTACCAGGTCATCGAGGGCACCACCAACGGTGAGGTGTTGCTGTCGTTCAACAACGCCAACGAGGTCTTCAAGGACAAGAAGGTGCGCGAGGCGATCCGCCGCGGCATCGACCACAACGCCCTCATGGACACCTGCTGGGCCGGCAAGGGCTCGCTCATCGGTTCCTTCGTCCCGCCGACCGACCCGTGGTACGAGGACCTCACCGGCGTCATGCCGTTCGACAAGGCCAAGGCCAACGCGCTGCTCACCGAGGCGGGCAAGGTCGGCACGACGCTGCGCCTGCGGGTCCCGACCCTCCCGTATGCCGTCTCGTGCGGTCAGGTGGTCAAGTCCCAGCTCGAGGCGGTCGGCTTCAAGGTCGAACTCGACCAGCTCGAATTCCCGGCAGCCTGGCTGACCCAGGTCTTCAAGGGTGGCGATTTCGACATGTCCATCGTGGCCCACGTCGAGCCGCGCGACATGAAGGCCGTCTTCGGCAACCCGGACTACTACACCCACTACGGCACCGCCGAGATCCAGGCGCTCTTCAAGGCCGCCGACGAAGGCACCGCTGAGGACCAGGTGACCAACCTCAAGAAGGCGGCCCGGCTGCTGTCCGAGGACGCCGCCGGCGATGTCCTCTTCCTGCTGCCCAACCTCATGGTGGCCGACAAGGGCATCACGGGATTGCCGAAGAACGCCATCGCGGTCGCCTTTGACCTGTCCAAGCTGGCCAAGGGCTGAGTGGCGGTTCGACGCACGATGACGTAGTCCGGTCGAGACCGGCCGGCAACGCTATTCGTTGGCCGGTCTCGACCGCGGCACCCCACCATGACAGGCTGACGGCATGCTCCTGCGCCTGGCCGAGCGCACCGCGATCCTCCTGGTGAGCCTTGCGGTGAGTTCGCTGTTGGTGTTCGGGTTCATGGTGCTGCTGCCCGGTGATCCCGCCCGGGTGGCCCTCGGCGTCAACGCCACCGAGGCCGATGTCGCCACCCTGCGACGCGAATACGGCCTGGACCGCCCGTTGGCCACCCAGTTCCTCGACTGGCTGGGCGGGCTCCTGCGCTTCGACCTCGGCAAGAGCTACATCAGCAAAGCCGAGATCGCCCCGCAGATTGCCGACCGGTTGCAGGTCTCGCTCATCCTCGTTGCCGTGTCCATGCTCGTGGCCCTGGTCATCGCGGTGCCGTTCGGCACCTTCATGGCGGTCCACCACCAACGTCCGGCCGGGTTGGTGCTCTCGGCGATCTCCCAGATCGGAGTGGCCGTCCCGGCCTTCCTCGCCGGCATTCTGCTCATCACCGTCTTCGCGGTACAGCTCGGGTGGCTGCCGGCCGGGGGCTGGACGCCACCGGCATACGATCCCGGCTTGTTCCTCAAGCAACTGCTGCTGCCGGCCCTGTCACTGGGACTCGTGCAGGGAGCGGTGCTCACCCGCTATGTCCGCTCGGCGGTGCTCGACGTGCTGCGCGAGGACTTCCTGCGCACCGCCCGCGCCAAGGGGCTCACCCCGATGCGCGCGCTGGCCCGGCACGGACTGCGCAATGCCGCCGTCCCGGTGGTGACGGTCCTGGGGCTGCAACTGGCGACCCTGCTGGTGGGCGCGGTCGTCATCGAACGGGTCTTCGTCATCCCGGGCCTCGGGTCGCTGCTGCTGGACGCCGTCGGCAACCGCGACCTCATCGTCGTCCAGGACGTCGTCATGGTGCTCGTCGTCGCCGTGCTCGTCACCAACTTCGTCGTCGATCTGCTCTACCTCGTGATCGACCCCCGGCTGCGGACGGGGACCCGATGACCAGCCCCTCCTGGCGCGGGCCGTCGTGGCGGCGCGGTGCCGGCACGTCAAGCGGGTTCTCCCGGCTGGCCACCGGCCTGCTCCCGGCCGGATCGCAGCGCTCCCGCGCAGGGGTCAGCGCGACCATCGCGGTTGGCGGGGGCATCGTCGGGCTCATCGTCGCCGTCGGCCTTCTCTCGCTGGTCTGGACGCCCTACGACCCGGGCACGATCGACCCCACCTCGCGGCTGCAGCTGTCCTCCAGCGCGCATTGGCTCGGCACCGACAAGTTCGGCCGCGACGTCCTGTCGCTCATCATGGCCGGGTCACGCACCACCCTCGTGGTCGGCGTTGTCGCTGTCGGCGTGGCCGCGATCGTCGGCGTACCGCTGGGGATCCTCTCGGCCATGGTCCCCAAATGGTGGGGCGAGGTCATCATGCGGGCCAACGACCTGCTCCTGGCGTTCCCGGCGCTGCTACTGGCGATCATGCTCACCGCGGTGCAAGGGCAAGGCGTGGTCACGGCGATGATCGCCATCGGGATCGCAAGCATCCCGTCCTTCGCTCGGGTGGTCCGCTCCGGTGCCATCGGGGTGATGAAGACTGAATACGTCCTCGCCGCCCGCGCGGCCGGACGACGGCCGTGGGCGATCGCGCTGCGGCACGTGCTGCCCAACGTCATGAACCTCGTCATCGTCCAGGCCTCGGTTTCCTTCGCGATCGCGGTCCTAGCGGAGGCCGCCCTGTCCTACCTCGGCCTCGGCGCACCCCCCGGCACCCCGTCATGGGGCCGGATGCTCCAGGAAGGCCAGGAGTTGCTTTTCGTCGCGCCGCGGCTGGAGGTCTTCCCCGGTGTTGCCATCGCCCTCGCCGTCCTCGGGTTCAACCTCCTAGGCGACGGGCTGCGGGACCGTTACGACCCCCGATTGCGAGACGGCCGATGAGTATGCCGGTCCGCCCCGTCCCAGCCCAGATGTCGAACGACGTGCCCGAGGATGTGCTGCGTGTCGACGGCTTGCACGTCCGGGTCGGTGAGCTCGAGCTGCTCAGCGATGTCGATCTCACCGTCCGCAGGGGCGAACGCGTCGGCTTGATCGGCGAATCCGGTTCCGGCAAGTCGCTTACCGCGCTGTCGATCATGGGGTTGTTGGCCGAGTCGCTGGAGCCCTTCGGGTCGGTCACCGTGACCGGGCAGGACGGGCGGCATACCCAGGTCGTCGGCACCGCAGAAGGTGACCTCGCCGCCATGCGCGGGCGCGATGTGACGATGATCTTCCAGGAGCCGATGACGGCCCTCAACCCGACCATGCGGGTCGGCGCCCAGGTCGCCGAGGTGATGCGGATCCACCGGACGGTGCCCGACCGGCATACCGCAGCCGCTCGTGCCGTCGAACTGCTCGACAAGGTCGGGTTGCCCGACCCTGCCGAAGCGGCCAAGGCCTACCCGCACCAGCTCTCCGGCGGGCAACGTCAGCGGGTCGTCGTCGCGATGGCCCTGGCCAACGACCCCGCCCTGCTGATCTGCGACGAGCCGACGACCGCGCTCGATGTCACGGTGCAGGCGCTCGTGCTCGACCTCATCGTCCGTGGGGTGGAGGCTCGCAACGCCGGGATGCTCTTCATCACCCATGACCTGGCGGTCGTCGCCAGCGTCTGCGAGCGGGTGCTGGTGATGTACGGCGGACGAGTCGTGGAGGCCGGGGACGTGCAGCAGGTGTTCACCCAGCCGCGCCACCGCTACACCCGCGGGTTGATCGGTGCATCCGACCTCGACCTCACCCGGCCCGACGGACGCCTCTACACGATCCAGGGCTCGGTGCCCTCGGCCGGGCGCTTCCCGCACGGGTGCGTCTTCCGAAACCGGTGCATCCATGCCACGGTCGAGTGTGAGAGCCAGCCGCGCTGGGAGGGCAGCGGCCCAGAAGACGGGTTTGCGTGCTGGCACCCGGTGCGGGTCCGTGACGCGCAGGGGGTGGGTGGGTCATGACCGTCCCCGCAGCGCCCCAGGCTGAGGGTATGCCGTCATCCTCGCCCGCTTCGGCGGTGCCGGCCGTGCGGCTGCGCGAGGTCACCAGGGACTACCGCCGGCAGCGCACCTCGATGTTCACGCCGGCGCCGGTCGTGCGGGCACTGCGCGGGGTGAGCCTGGACATTGCACAAGGCCAGCGCTTCGGCATCGTGGGGGAGTCCGGCTGCGGGAAATCGACCCTGCTGCGGATCATCGCGGGCCTGGATCAACCGACCACCGGCAGCGTCGAGATCGATGGCACTGACATCTCACGGCTTCCCGAGCGGCGGCTGGGTTTCCTGCGCGAGCGGCTCCAACTGGTCTTCCAAGACCCGATGGGCTCCCTCGACCCACGGATGAAGGTGCGCGACATCATCGCCGAACCCCTTGTCTCGCAAGGGAAACGCGACAACCTGCCGCGAGTGCTGGAGTTGCTAGAGGCGGTTGGGCTGCAGTCTGAGGCAGCCGACCGCTATCCCCACCAGTTCTCGGGCGGCCAGCGCCAACGGATCTCGATCGCTCGCGCCCTGGCACCCGACCCGCGCATCCTCGTCGCCGACGAACCCGTCAGCGCCCTCGACGTGTCGGTGCGGGCCCAGGTGCTCAACCTCCTCGACGAACTCGTCGAGCGACTATCCCTCACCCTCATCTTTGTGTCGCACGACTTGTCGGTGATCCGGCACGTGTGCGACTCGGTGGCAGTCATGACCCGGGGCGAGGTCGTCGAGGTCGGCGCCACCGAGCAGATCTATCAACAAGCCGAGCACGCCTACACCCGCGCCCTCATCGCCGCCGCACCCCGACTGCGCACCGCGCTGGCCGGACGCACCGCAGCGGACCTCGCCGCTGACACCCTCGCCGCCAAGGAGAGCCGATGACCTGGACCGTGGGCCCGACCAACTCGCTCGTGGATGTCGCGGGAGTGCGCGTGGGTCACTACACCCGCACCGACGACGGATGGCTCACTGGCACGACCGTCGTGCGGCTGCCGGTCGACGGTGCGGTGGCCGGGGTCGACGTTCGCGGCGGCGGGCCGGGCACCCGCGAGACCGACCTGCTCGACCCACGCAACCTCGTCGAACGCGTCCATGCCATCTGTCTGTCCGGCGGCTCGGCCTTTGGGCTCGCCGCGGCCGACGGAGTGATGTCGGCGCTCCTCACCGACGGCGTCGGCTTCCCCATGGGGGGCCCGGGCGAGGTCGTCCCCATCGTGCCTGGGGCGGTGATCTTCGACCTCGGCCGGGGCGGAGTCTTCGCCAACCGCCCGGACTCCTCTTTCGGGGCTGCCGCTTATGCCGCTGCCACCGATGCAGCCGTCGCCCAGGGCTGCGTCGGCGCCGGCACCGGCGCCAAGGCCGGCGGAATCAAGGGCGGGATTGGGTCGGCGAGCACGGTGCTCGCCGACGGCACGACGGTCGCGGCACTCGTGGTCGTCAACGCGGTCGGCTCTTGCGTCGACCCCCGCACCGGGCACCTGTATGCCGTCTCGCTCGGCTTCCCCGGCGAGTTTCCCGAAGTCGGCCCGATCGACCCGGAGCGCTTGGCGCAGGCCCGCGCTCGCGCTGCCGAGGAGGTCGGCCCGCTCAAACCCGCCCTCGCCACGACGATCGGGGTCATCGCCACCGACGCCACACTGACCAAGGCCCAGTGCGCCAAGGTGAGCGGCATCGGCCACGACGGGCTGGCCCGGGCGATCCGGCCGGTGCACACCATGTTCGACGGCGACACGCTCTTCACCGTCGCCACTGGAGCTCGCGGCGCGGACGCTGCACCAGACCCCTTCGCCTTCCACGCCCTCTTGGATGCAGCGGGTGACACGGTCACCCGGGCCGTCGGGCACGCGATGCTGGCCGCCACCTCGGTGCACCCGCCCGCCCGCACCATCCGCAGCTATCGCGACGCCCTGCTGTGAGCCCCCGTCAGCCAACCCGACCAACCCAGCCAACCGAACCGACCGGCCGAAGGAGTCCGACATGAGCGACACGATCCCCGATCTGAGCAGGTTGTTCCGTCTCGACGGCCGCCGAGCCGTCGTTGTCGGCGGTGGGAGTGGCATCGGCCAGGCTGCTGCCCTGGCCCTGGCTGCCCACGGCGCCGAGGTCATCGTCGCCGACCGCGACGAAGGGGCCATGGCCGCCACCGTCGCGGCCGGCGAAGCGGCCGGGACCGGGCGCGCGGGCGGGAGCCTCACGGCATACCGGCTGGACGTGCTGGCGGACGGGGCGATCGAGCGGGCGGTGACCGACCTCGGGGCCGTCGACGTCCTGGCCGTCACCCCGGCGGTCAATGTGCGCAAGCGGCTGCTGGATTACACCCGCGAGGAATTCGATCGGGTGGTCGACCTCAACCTCGGCGCAGCCTTTGAGCTAACCCGAGCCTTCGGCCGAGGGATGGCGCAGCGGGGCCGCGGCTCGATCATCGGGTTCTCCTCGATCCGGTCGCTGACCACCGAACCTGGCCAGGGCGTCTATGCCATGACCAAGGCGGGCCTGGTCATGCTGCTGCGCACCCTCGCCGTCGAACTCGGCCCGCACGGCGTGCGGGTCAACGCCGTTGCGCCCGGGGTAGTCGACACCCCGCTCACCGCGCCGATCAAGGCCCAACCCGACTGGTATGCCGCCTACGCCGACAAGGCGATCCTCGGTCGCTGGGGACGCCCCGACGAGTTAGCGGGCGCGGTCGTCTACCTTGCCTCGGATGCCTCCAGCTATGTCACCGGTTCGGTGATGTTCGTCGACGGCGGGTGGACCGCGGCTGACGGGCGGTTCGTCCCTCCGGCCTGAGCTGAGGTGATGCGAGAATCACGGTGCGCAGTGGGTGATCTCGGGATCACCGCGCCCGAGCCACCCGAGTCGTTAATCCGCCCAGAGAACCCAAGGTAGGACCATGCCGCACTCCGAGCCCGCCCCCAGCCTTGAGCAGTTGCAGGCGGTGGCCAAGGCCCACGGGGTCGGCGTCGACTTCTGGGGCTTCTACGGCAACCTGCTGCCGGTCCCAGCCGAGACCCTCATCCGGGTGCTCACCGCGTTGGGCGTCGACGTCTCGACCGGCCCGGCCTGTGAGCGAGCGCTCGAGGACCGGGTAGACCACGAATGGCGACAACTGCTGCCGCCGACGATCATCATGCGCGAGGGCAGCCCGACGAGTTTTCCGGTGCACGTCCACGACGGTGACCCGGTGCGGGTCTGGGTGATCGACGAGGAGGGCACCGAGTGGCCGGCCTACCCCGGCCAGCAGTGGACGGCTCCGCGGGAGGTCGACGGAGTGTTGCTCGGGCGCGCCACCTTCTGGCTCCCTCAGGACCTGCCGCTCGGCTGGCACGTCGTGCGGGCCGAGTCCCGCGGCCGCGAGAAGCAGTCGACCCTCGTCGTGGTCCCGCACCGGGTGACCACTGCCGACTCGCTCCCTGCCCGCACCAAGCGGGCCCGCACCTGGGGGCTGATGGGCCAGCTCTACTCGGTGCGGTCGCGTCGATCCTGGGGGATCGGCGACATCGAGGACCTGGCCGACCTCACCGCCATCGCAGGTGCCGCCGGCGCCGATTGGCTCCTGGTCAACCCCTTGCACGCTGCGGAACCCGTTCCCCCGCTTGAGGATTCGCCATACCTCCCGACGACGCGGCGGTTCTTCAGCCCGATCTACGTGCGGGTCGAGTCGATCCCCGAAGTCGCCTACCTCCCGCCGGTCTCAAGGGCTCGTGTCGCCGAGCTGGCCCGAATGGCCAGCGCCGCCAACGGTGACGCGACGCTGCTGCGCCGCGACCCGGCATACCAGGCCAAACTCGAAGCGCTGGAACTCGTGTATGCCGTGCCCCTCACCCCCGGCCGGGCGAGCCGGTTCGAGGCATTCCGGGCCGAAGCCGGGCCTGGCCTAGCCGACTTCGCGTTCTGGTGCGCCGTGCGCGAGCACCACGATGGCGACGAGGACCTATGGACCGAACTGTCGCCCACCGGAGAGCGGGCGCGGGCGCTGCGGCTGACCCTCGCCGACCGGATCGCCTTCCACGAGTGGATCCAGTGGGTCATCGACGAGCAACTGGAGACCGCCCAGGCCACGGCGACCAGAGCCGGCATGGCCATCGGGATCGTCCACGACCTCGCGGTCGGCGTACACCCCTGCGGGTCGGACGCCTGGGTGTTGTCGGACGTGCTGGTCAAGGGCGCGTCGGTCGGGGCGCCGGCGGATATGTACAACCAGCAGGGTCAGAACTGGTCCCAGCCGCCCTGGCACCCCGGGCACCTCGCCGATGCCGGCTATGCGCCGTTCCGCGACATGCTCCGCACCATCTTGCGCCACGCGGGCGGAATCCGCGTCGACCACGTGCTCGGGCTGTTCCGGCTGTGGTGGGTGCCGGACGGTATGCCGGCAAACGAAGGCACCTACGTCTACTACAACCACGAGGCCCTCGTCGGGATCCTGTGCCTGGAAGCTCAGCGAGCCGGGGCGGTCGTCATCGGTGAGGACCTGGGCACCTTCGAACCGTGGGTCCGTGACTACCTCGCCTCCCGCGGACTGCTCGGCACGTCGATCTTGTGGTTCGAGTATGCCGATGGGGCGCCGATGCCGCCCGAGCACTACCGCCAGGGGTGCCTGGCGTCGGTCAACACCCACGACCTGCCGCCGACGGCTGGGTATCTGCGGGGCGACCACGTCGAGCTGCGCGAGGAGCTGGGCCTGTTGAGCCGCCCGGTGGAGCAGGAGCGCGAGGCGGATCGGGCCGAGCAGGAACGGGTGCTGGCCATGTGCCGCGAGCGCGGGTTGCTGCCCGCCGAAGGTGAGGCCACCGAGCAGGAGACCGTCGAGGCGCTCTATCGGCTGCTGGCCGCCGCACCGTCGATCATGCAGGGCGTGGCTCTTGTCGACGCTGTGGGGGAGCGCCGGGTGCAAAACCAACCCGGCACCGACGAGGAGTACCCCAACTGGCGGATCCCGCTCGCAGACGACACGGGCGCGGTGATCTATGTCGAGGACCTCGCTCAGCACGCCCGCGCGCAGAGCCTGTTCCGCGCCGTGAGCGACGCCCTCGCCTGACGCCGTGCTCGTAGTGGTCGCGGCAGGTCAGGCGGGCGCCGGGCCGCCGATCACGGCGTTCCACGGCCGCAGCACGTGGTCGGCACCGACACCGCCCGCCGTGTAGGGGTCGTTGTCGATGACCTCCTGCGCGGCGGACTCGTCCGGGGCGTCGATGAGGACCAGGGCGCCGCTCCCGTCGCCGACCGGACCGGCATACACGACCGTGCCCGCTGCGTGCAGGCGGTTCATGTAGGCCAGGTGCTCGGGTCGGATCCGGGCGCGGGCGTCCATGTCGGCGTAGCGGTACTCCAAGACCCAGAAGCTCATGGGCTCAGCCTGGCATAGCGACAGCGACAGGTGACGGGGTATGCCGTCGGACTCACCGCGAGTGCGTGGTTCAGTCCGCCTGCCGGCCGAGCCGGTTGACCATGTCCGCGACGACCCGCAGCGGCTTGGGGTGCAGGAAATACGAGAAGTGGTCGGAGTCGACCTCGCGGTAGTCGACCGCAGAGCTGTCCGGAAGCGCCTCCAGCACGCTGCGGATGCCTGGGAGCTCACACAACTCGTCCTGCCGACCAGCGACGACGCCGAGGCGCATGCCGGTGGCGAGGATGTCCTGAAGGTCGGCCGCGCCCTCCTGCGAGATCGCGGCGATGTCGTTGCGCAGCTCCAGAGGGTGCGCCAACATTTCTTGGGCGAGCCGAACACTGGCCCCCACCAAGGTGATTCGGTCGAACCAGCTCGCCCGCGTGATGCTGTGCGCGCTCTCGGCCAGGCCCTTGGTCGCCAGCTCGCTCGGCTTGACCGCCCGGTCGAACCACGTCGGCGCCACCAAGGCGAGTCCGTGCACCAGGTCGGCCTGCTCGACAGCAGCCAGTCGCGCCGGGGCCGTCCCACGGGAGTATCCGGCGACGACGGTCGTGCCGGCGTACATGGTGTGTTCGTTGATGTGGCGGATGACCTCGCCGAGCACCGCGGTGCGGAACGGCAGGATGTCGTGGACCGCGAGCCGCTTCTTGGGGTATTCGATGACCGCGGTCATGACGTTGGCGGCCTTGACCAGCCCTTCGCAGGCGGTGCGGGCGGCGCCGAGCCCTTCGCCCCAGCCGGCGGAGTACGGCACCACGATGTCTGGCTCGCCCTGGATCCCGATCTGGCGAATGCTGGGGATGAACAGGGTGACGCCGACCCGTCCGGCGTTCCCCTCGAACGAGAGGTCGTCGAACCGGGTCTCCTCGATGTCTTCGCGCGACACCTCGTTCACCGGTCTGGCCATGACTCCATCGTCTCTTCTGAGCTACTGACGAGTAAGTTACCGTCCCCAGCGTCCGGAGTCACCACCGGACGGCAGGTCCTCGCAGTATGCCGGTCTGGCGCCTGACTAACGCGGAGCGCCGGTTGAATATTGGGTCACGTTCTGGGCGTGGCCAATTGCGGGGGTTCGCACAGTCACAGCTACGTCGGCCGACCCGGTCGTCAGTCGGGGCGTCCGGCGGGCAGGAGGCACTCGGCGGGCAGTTCGAACCAGCGCAGGTCGTCGAAGTCGGGCGAGACCTGGGCGTCGGGCCCCTCGCTATCGACACCCCGCTCGAGAATGGCCGCGCCGTCGGTGAGATAGCCGCTCAGCGCGCTCTCGGGGGCCCGCAGCTCGTGGCGTGGGTAGGTGAAGGTGCCGTCCACGGCATACCCGGTCTGGGACAGCCGCAGCGGAGGTTCGACTGGCCCGCGGTGGTGGCGCCAACGTCCGGTGGCATTGTCGAAACGGTAGTCCGGCAGCAGTCGCCAGCCCGACCGGGCGACCAGCCGGACCGCCTCGATGAGGTAATCGACGACCTCATCGGAGACGAAGTAGTTGATATTGACCCGGACCCAGCCGGGTTTGATGCCTTCGCAACCGTGGCTGATCTCGCGCTCGAACTCGTGCGAGCGCTCCAGGTCGATACCGAGCAGCGCGTGCCCATAGGGTCCGGCGCACGAGCAGCCACCACGTGCCTGCACGCCGAAGAGGTCGTTGAGGAGGGCGACGACGTAGTTGTGGTGGAGATACTTGCCCGAGGGCGCTTTGATGACAAATGACACAATCGAAAGTCGTTCTGCGGCAAGGTTTCCCAAGATCTCGATGGCTGGCTCGGCTTGCCATGCCGCGACCGCTCGCCGCAGCAACCGGTCTTCCTCGGCCCGGATCACGTCGACGCCGACGGCAGACTTGAGCTGGAAGACCAGCCCGGCGCGGATCGACTCGACGATTGCGGGCGTGCCGCCTTCCTCGCGCTGCTCGGGGTCGGCGAGGAAGCGGTGGTCGGTGGGGTTGACATAGGCGACCGTTCCACCGCCCGGCACGACCGGCACCCGGTTGGTGAGCAACGCGCGGCGCACGACGAGCACGCCCGGGGTAGCCGGTCCGCCGATGAACTTGTGCGGCGAGAGGAAGACCGCGTCCTTGTATGCCGTGGGGTCGGGTGCTCCGTCTGGACCGGCGGGGCGCATCTCGATGTCGACATAGGGGCCGGCAGCGGCGAAATCCCAGAACGACAGTGCGCCGTGGGCGTGCAACAGTCGGGCGATCGCCGCGGTGTCCGAGACGATGCCGGTGACATTGCTTGCGGCAGAAAAGGATCCGATCCGCAACGGCCGGTCGGCGAAGCGCTGCAACTGGGTTTCCAGAGCCGTGAGATCGATGTGTCCGTCGAGGTCTTGCGGGATGACGACGACGTCGGCGATGGTCTCGCGCCAGGACACCTCGTTCGAGTGGTGCTCGTAAGGCCCGATGAAGACGACCGGCCGTTCGTCGGCGGGGATGTGCCGGGTGAGCTGGTAGCGGTCTTCCAAGCTGCTCGGCACTCGCAGCCCGAGGATGCCGATGAGCTTGTCGATCGCTCCGGTGCATCCCGACCCGGCGAAGATGACGACGGTCTCGTCGTCGCCTCCGACAGCGCCGTGAATGATCGAGCGGGCATCCTCACGCAGCCGGGTGGTCTGCAGGCCGGTGCCCGAGGACTCGGTGTGGGTGTTGGCGTATCGCGGCAGCACCTCGTCGCGGATGAAGTCCTCGATGAAGCCCAGCGCTCGCCCCGAGGCCGTGTAGTCGGCATAGGTGACCCGGCGGGGCCCGTAGGGGCCGGGGAGGACCTGGTCGTCGCCGATGACGCTCTCGCGGATCCGGCGCAGCAGCGGGCTGTCCATGCCGCCAGAATAAGCTTGCCTATCGCTCGCCCGCTAGAACATAAGAGCAAGTTATGTATGCCGTTCGGCCGCCTCGGGCGCCGGGATGTTCGGGATCGCGAGGGTCGCGAGCAACCCCATCAGCAGGGCAGCGGCAGCGAACCACGCCGTCGTGCGGCTCGCGTCGATCATCGCTTCGCGCGCCGCCTGCGCGACGGGGGCGGTGCGTGGATCGGCGGCCAGGGAGGGGATGGCGGCTCCGGCAGAGCCGCGCACGATCTCGACGACCTGGGTCCGGACGGCCGACGGCATACCTGAGCTTTCCAGGCGGGCTTCGGTGCCAGAGCCCAGGGAGGTGACTAGGAGCGTCCCGAGCACTGCGACCCCGAGGGCCGAGCCGAGTTGGCGGATCGTGCTCTGCATGCCCGAGGCCTGACCGCCCTGGGCTGGCGGGACCTCGCTCATGATGATCGAGCTCAGTTGCGCGGTGGCCATGCCGACGCCCACGCCGTAGATGAACAGCGCTGTGGCGATGAGCCAGCCGGGGATCGTGAGCGAGATGGTCGCGGCCAAGGCTGCGATACCAACGGCTTCCAGGGCGAGGCCGATGCGCACGACGGTCCGCTGGCCGAGGGCGCGGGTCGCCTGCGGGGTGATGCCCGAGGCGAGGAAGGCGCCCACCGCCAGTGACACCAGCAGCCAGCCGGCGCCGAGGGCGGAGTAGCCGAGAGTGCCCTGCAGCAGCAGCGGGAGGGCGAACATCAGCCCGAATTCCCCGAAGGCCACGATGGCCGCGGCGATATTGCCGTAGCGCAGGGTGGGCAGCCGCAGCAGGCCGAGGTCGATGAGGGTGGGTTTGCCTTGGGCTCGACCTCGTGACTCGCGGACGAAGAACGCCACCAGGCTGACCAGCCCGATCGCGAGGACGATCGGCACCGGTGAGATCGACCCGGATGGCTGCAGCCACCAGCCGTAGGTGGCGCCCTCGATGAGCGCGAAGACCAACCCGGCCATCGCGACGGCGATGGCGAGGGCTCCGACGAGGTCGAGGTGCCGGTCGGTGGACGGGTCGCGGGTCTCCGGCAGCGCCTTGACGATGCCGAGCAGCACGAGCAAGCCGAACGGGATATTGAGCCAGAAGGCCCAGCGCCAGCTGAAGTCGGTCGCGAGCCAGCCTCCGACGAGTGGGCCGACCGCCGCCATGCCACCGATGGTCGAGCCGTAGACCGCGAACGCGATTGCGCGGGCTGCCCCGGTGAAGAGCGCGTTCATCGTTGAGAGCGTCGTCGGCAGGATCATCGCCGCTCCGACGCCTTGCAGGACGCGGGCCGCGATGAGGGCGTTGCCGCTCTGCGATGCACCGGCGAGGATCGAGGAGAGCATGAAGATCGTCATGCCGAGGCCGAAGATGAGCCGTCGGCCGCGCAGGTCGCCGATCCGGCCCACCGTGAGCAGCAGCGCCGCGAAGACCAGGGCGTAGGAGGCGTTCAGCCATTCGGCCTGCGAGGCGGTGAGGTCCAGGTCGCGGATGACGACGGGGAGCGCGACGTTGACGATCGTCGCGTCCATGATGACCAGCGACACGCCGAGCGCGATCGTCGCCAGGGCCAGCCAGGGAAGGGGCGGCTTGGTCGCGCTCGTCGCGCTCGTCGCGCTCGTCGCGGTCGGGCCGGTGGCGTCGGGCTGGGGATTCGGGGGAGCGGGCGTTGAGTGGGCCACGGTCCGACGTTATCGACATAGGTGTCGATAACACAACTTGGGCGGGTGACGAGGGCGTCGGGGTCGCCATGACGGCAGGGTTTCAGCAGCCCGGCCCTAGACTGGCCGAATGCCGCGCATCGAGGCCGCCACGGTCGCCGAACACAACGCCATGCGCCGCCGGCAGGTCGTCGACGCCGCGGCCGAAGTGCTCGGCGACGTCGGAGTCGGCGGCTTCACGCCCGCGGCCGTCGCCAAGCGCGCCGGTCTGGCGCGCAGCAGCATGTACCAGTACTACCCCTCCACCGAGGCCCTGCTCGGTGCCGCCATCTCCGAGATGCTGGTGCGCAGTCGCGACCGGGTGAGCGCGGCTGTCGACGGTGCCGGCACGCCGGCCGAACGGGTCACGGCATACGTGCGGGAAGCGATCGCCGACGCGACCTCGGGGCACGCGACGATGCCGGATGTCCACGCCATCGAGATGCCCGAGGTATGCCGGGAAGGTGTCCGCGCGCTGCACGACGAACTCATGGAGCCCTTGCGCTCGGCGCTGGAAGACGCCGGCGTGCCTGACCCCCGGATGGCGAGCGTCCTCGTGCGGGGTTTGGTCAACGCGGCGGTCAGTGCGGCCCGGCGCGGGGCGCCACGCGGCCCGCTGGAGGACGCGACCGTCGAGTTCGTCCTCGCCGGGGTCGGCCTGGGCGCCCCGGTCGCTCGGGTCTAGCCGTCCCAGACTAGGGTCACGAAGGTGACCTCCTCCGCGCGTGTCCACGAGCGCAGCTATCAGTTGCGCGTCGAAGACCTCAATCCCTCCGGCCATATGGACAACCTGTGCATCCTTCGCGCCGTGGACGAGGCGCGTCATGTGCTGCTGGGCATGCGAGGCCCCGGCGGAGTGGTCGTCGCTCCCGGGATGCTCGACGCGGCTGGCCCGGGCGTCACCCAACTCGTCGCGCGACACCACGTGGAATACGTCCGGGAGCTGCATTACGACCCTGACCAGCCCTTGGACGTGCGGATCTGGGTATGCCGGGTGGGCGGCTCCTCGTTCGACCTCGCCGCGGAGGTGCGCCAGCGTCCAGAAGGCCCGGTGGCGGCCGTCGTCGAATCCACCACCGTGCTCATCGACGTGGCGGCGGGTCGCCCATGGGCGATGTCGGAGGAGGTGCGGGCAGCTGTGACGGCATACCTCGGCCCGGCGCCGACCTTCCGGTCGAGCCGCTGATTGCGACCCGGGTGCGTCGGATCCCGGCCGAGGGATGTCGGGGTCCTGACCCCGGAACGTCGCTCAAAGCCGCGGGCGGACACGAGATAGGGTCGGCGAGTGCCGGATATCTCCTATCCCCTCGCCGAGCGCACCCTGCCGAACGGATTGCGGGTGCTCGTGTCCGAGGACCACACCGTGCCCACGGTCACGCTCAACATCTGGGTCAAGGTCGGGTCTCGCGACGAGGTCGTCGGACGCACCGGATTCGCGCACCTCTTCGAACACCTGATGTTCCAAGGCTCGCGCAATGTCCCCTCGGGAGAGCACTTCTCGTCGCTGTTGGCGGCGGGCGGCCGGCTCAATGCGTCCACCTGGTTCGACCGCACGAACTACTTCGAGACGGTGCCTAAGGGTGCCCTTGAACTCGCGCTCTGGCTGGAGGCCGACCGGCACGGCCGG
>WBZM01001741.1_pt1 | contig 20460 bp, 11 predicted proteins | sample 5204271 | NCBI WGS metagenome assembly WBZM01 (sample SAMN12344346, study PRJNA552823) | activated sludge metagenome | biome: Activated sludge suspended growth; feature: Nitrification reactor; material: Wastewater; isolation source: activated sludge from nitrification reactor of wastewater...
GATCTGGCCCTGCGTCACCGCCTTCGAGCGGATGTCGCCGAGACGCTGATAGACCGGGAGCTCTTCTTCGACCCGGATGCGCAGCGCCTCGTCCAGTTCGCCGCGCGCCTGCAGGATGTCGGCGATGCCGCTACGCGCGATCGCCCGGTCGCGCTCGCTGCCGGCGAGGCCAAAGGCGGTCGCCGCGCCGGCAAAACTTGCTTCGGCAGCGGCGATCCTGCCCTGTCGTTCTTGTCGTCGGGCGACGTACAGCAGGGCGCTGCCGCGCTCGTCGGGATCGGTTGTTTCGCCGGCGATGCGTTCGAGCAGGGCGACAATGCGCTCCTCGGCCGCGGTTTCGCCGAGGCGCTCGGCGCAGTCGGCGGCGATCAGCAGTAGACTGTTCGCCGGGACGGCGCCAAGTGCGGCGAGCCGGGCGAGCGCCGGCTGCACGATGCCCTCGTGCGCGCGGCGGGCGTCGTGCTCGCGTTCGTAGAAGTAACGGGCGGCGGCCGCCGCGGCGGCGGCGAGCAGTGCCGGGTCGGGCGCCGTCGCGGCCAGCGCCAGGCGAGCGACTTCGACGGCGCGTGCGTCCCAGTCGAATTTGCCGTCCGGCCGCCGCCAGGCGTTCGCCAGCGCGGGCAGCGCGGCGGCGGCGAGGCGGCTCGTTTCGTCGGCCGTCAGGCGTTTGGCCAGCGGCCGGGCGAGCGGGTTGGCGGCGGCGTGTGCGAGGCCGGCGGGCCGGCCCCAGTCGTCGAGCAGGCCGAGGCCGAGCAGGCGGTCGATGGCGGCGGCCGGGGCGCCGACGTGCAGGGCGTCGGCAGCGGCGACGAGCGCGGCCCGTGCGACCGGCTGAGCGGCGGCGAACAGGCAGGCGGCACGCAAGGTGTCGGCCTGTTCGGTGGTGAGCGCGGCGGCGTAGCGTTCGAAGGCCATGCGCCGGAAGAAGGCGACGACGGCGTTGGCTTCGTCGCCGGCGTCGCCGCGTTCGAGCAGGCGGCGGATCGCGACGGGCGGCACGACGCCGGCGCGCTGGTAGTGTTCGATCGCCGCCAGCGCGTCTGCGGCGCTGGCCGTTTCGCCGGCGAGGATGGGCTGCGTGAGGACGGCCTGCAGGCCGGGGTTGCCGGCGGCGGCGGCGAGGGCGCGTTCGAGCAGCGGCGCGGCGTTTGCCGGCGGGGGGAATGCGCGCGCGGCGGCCTGCAGTTGCTTGCGTTGGTCGCCGGCGTCGAGCGGCTGCAGCGGGACGCCGACGAGCGCCGCGGCGAGGTCGCGGCCGTTCGCGTCGGGCAAGGTGAAGCGGTAGCGGCTGGTGAGGAGTAGAAATGATTCGCTGCCGGCGGCGCGGGCGTGCGCGAAGGCGGCGAGGATCGCGCTCAGCGCGCTGCGCGCGTCGCCGGGCTGCAACGGCGCGGCGGCGGTGGTCTGCGGCCGCAGATCGAGAACACGTTCGAGGTCGTCGATGATGAGCAACAGCGGGTCGGCCGCGCCGTCTTCGAGCAGCGTTTCGAGCGCTTCGCGCAGGCTGCGCGGATCGTCGATGACGCTCGGCCGCCAGGTCTGCTCGAAAGCGCGGCGAGCGGCCGCCGGCAGCGCGTCGGCCAGGCGGTCGAAGACGGTGAGGGCGTCGTAGCGGGCGAAGACGACGATCGTGCGGTGCCGGTTGAGGCGGCTGGCGACACGCGCGGCGAGGCTCGATTTGCCGAGGTTGGCCATGCCGTGCAGGAGGACGCCGGCGGCGCCGCTGCGCTGGGCTTTGAATACCTGCTGCAAGGCGCGCCGGCGGCCGACGAATTCGCTGCGCCGGGCGACCCGGACGGCCTGCCGCTCGCTGTCGAGGAATTGCGCTTCGCTGGCGGCGCCGGGCGGTGAGCGTTTGGCCCGTCCAGCGGCGCTCAGCGCGCCGCCGCCGGCCGGGCCGAGGTAGAGGCGGGCGAGGTGCCAGTGCCGCCCGCGCTCGTTGTCGGCGAGTTGCGCCTGGCGCAGCGCCAGGCGGGCGCGCGCGGTGGCGTGCGGCACCGTGTCGTGCGCCGCCAGGCTGCGGTAGAAGGTCTGCGCGAAGTGCATCGCGTCGCGGTCGTAGACCGAGCCGTCCCAGCCGAGGACGTGCGCGAAGCCGGCGCGCGTCAGGTCGCGCACGAAGGGTTCGACGCGCCGGCCGTCGCTGCTGTCGCTTTCTTCGGCGCTGCGGCAGGCGGAGAGGAAGACGAGCGGTGTCCGGTCGGGGTCACCGAGTTCGGCGGCCAATTCGCCGGCGTCGACGGTGGCCCGCTCGCCGGCCTCGTCTTCCAGCGCGAGCAGCGGCCCGCGCGCGTCGTCGATCGTGCCGTGGCAGGAGAGGTGCAGCGCGCTGAACGGGCCGTCGAGGCGCAGGCGTTCGCCGAGTTGTTGGGCGCTGCCGCTTTCTTCGACGACGAGCTGCAGCGGCAGGCCGTCGGTGGCGGCGAGGATCGCCGCTTCTTCGCCTTCGAAGTCGAGGACATCGGCGCCGGCCGGCGCGGCGGCCATGAAGAGGACGTGCAGGTCGCGCCACTGCGGCGCCAGCGCTTCGCCGGCGGCGCCGATGCGGCGGACGACGGCGAAGAGCTGCAGGCCGTCGTCGGCGAGGTGGCCGTGCGGCCCGGCGAGGAGTTCCCACGGCGCGTCGAGCAGCGCGCGACCGAGCGCCGCGTGGTAGTCGTCGACGCGCACTTCGAAAGCGCGCACGCCGGGCCGGGCGGCCCAGGCGGAGGCCCAGCCGTTGCCGTCGAGGGCGGCGAAGAGTTCGCGCCCGATGGCGAGCAGCTCGCCGTCCATGCCGCTGCGCACAGCGTCTTCGTAGCGCGCGCAGCAGTCGACGAGGCGTTGCCGCAGCGGCTCGCCGGCCAGGCGCAGCTCGTCGGCGTCGGCGGCGGTCGAGCGGCAGAGTACATCGCCGCCGAGCGGCCGGATGATGGCGCTGCTGTTCATGATCGTTTTTCCCCCTTGGCCGTGGCCGCTGACGGTGGCCCTTGACCGTGGCCCTTGACCGTGGTCGCTTCCCGGCGTCCCCGCCGCCCCACGCAGCGAGCAGTGATATTAGTCGATTCTTGCCGGCAGGCGGCGAAGGGCGACCGGGAATGGGCCGGCTGAGGGCGCGGCGGCGGCGGATGATCGGGGTCGCGATCGGCGTCGCGATCGGCGCAGCGCAGCGCCGGCCGCTGCGCGCTGCTGCGGCAGCCCTGATCCCTGATATATGATGGCGCCGGCCACTGCCGGGCGCTGCCCGGCGGCAAGGCCATTCCCCGAATCCTCTTCCGGAGCGAGCAGCGCATGGCGGTCAGTGCCCTCGAGTTCACCTATCGCTACCCCTGGGCGTCGGCCGTCGTCGCGACGCCGCAGGCGCGGACGCTGCAGCTTGCCACCTCGTCGCGCGGTGACGAGCACCCGTATTTCTTCCATGGTCGCATCGAGCAGCCGCGCAGCGTCGCCGACATGCTGCTGGCGCTGCTCGATGTGGTGCGCACGCACTACTTTCTGCCGCGGCCGCCGCAGATGGACCCGGTGGTGACCAGCAACGACGCGATGCTGCGCTTCGAGGGATTCAGCGGCTGTTGCGGCGTCTATGTGCGCGTCGATCTCGCCACCGCCGGGCTGACGGCCGAGCGGCACGGGCGCGGCACGACCAACGTCGACTTCAACCTGCCGATGCGCGCCGCGCTGATGCGCCTGCAGGAGCGGGAGCGGGTCGAGTTTTCGGTCGGCCGCGCCGCTTTCGCGCTCAGTCGCGGCGACGAGCGCGTCGTCGAGAAGAAGGTCCGCCTGCCGCTGCGCTGGCTGAAGGGCTTCAGCGAGGTGCAGGCCTATTTGCCGCGGCTGGTGCTGCGGGCGGATGTGGACGGCGGCGAGGCGCGCCGCTTCGCGCGCAGCCTGCCGCTCACCAGCGTTCCCCGGCAACCGTCGTTTGCCATCTCCTCCGGCGCCGCGCTGCGCCTGAGCCAACGGCCGGCCGAGGGGGCGGTGGCGATCAGCGGCGTGCACCGGCTGCGCACGCTGCCCGGGCTGGTGCAGCGCGCCGAACGGCTGCGCATCTGGAGCGACGCGCTTTCCGGCGTCTCCGCATGGGAAGTCGTCTTCGCGGTCGGCCGGGTGACGTTGCTGGTCAGCCCGGAAACGCAGCGTGGCTTTTCCGGCGAAGGCCAGGTTCTGTCGTCGCTCGCCTCCACCGCCTGGCAGAAAGCCCTGCCGCGGGTGCGCGCGCAACTGCACTGGCAGAACGAGATCGATGTCGGCGAGGTGGCGCGGGCGACCGAGCTGAGCGCCGGCGAGGTGGAAGCGGCGCTGGCGGCGCTCGGCGCGCGCGGGCTGGCCGGCTACGATTGCAGCACCGGTCGCTACTTTCACCGCGAACTTCCCTTCGACCTCGAACGCGTCGAGGCGATGCAGCCGCGCCTGCTCGACGCCCGCCAACTGCTGGCCGACAACCGGGTGTGGCGGCTGCCGGGCAGCGGCGACGGCGATGACTTTGCCGTCGACGGCAGCGATGTCGTGCACCACGTTCGTCTGCGCGCCGACAGCGACCGCTGCTCGTGTCCGTGGTTCAGCAAGCAGCAGGGCGAGCGCGGGCCGTGCAAGCACATCCTCGCCGCCCGTCTGCTGCGCGACGGCGAGGCGGATGCGAGCGTGGCAACGCCGGCATGAACGAGTGAGCGAATGAACGAGCGGGACTTCGCCGCGCTCGTCGCCCGCCAGTCGCCGGCGGAGATCGTCGATACCCTGCTCGCCTTGCCGCCCGACGAGCGGCGCGCGCTGGCGCCGATCGCCGCCGGGCTGTGGAAGGAAATCGACGGCGGCCGGCGGCTCAACGAGTGGCGGGTACTGCTCCCCGGCGCGGCGACGACGCGCGAGGGAAACCTCGGGCGCGCCTGGCACGCGCAGCACGCCAGGCTCTCGCTCGCCGTCCTCGCGCTGTGTACCATCGACAAGGCGAAGCGCGTGCAGATGCTCGCGCGCGGCGATACCGAGTTGCTGCTGCGGCGGGTGGTCGCGGCGCGCGACGCCGGCTGGCGCGACGCCTGGCTGGGCCATCGTTTGCGCGACGAGTTCCCGGGACTGAGCTGGAACCTGGTGCGCGGCGTGGTGCGCGACGGATTGTGTCGCCGCCCGGACGACGGCGAAGCCCTGCGCGGCTACCTGCAACTGATGGTCAGCGACCTCAATCCGGGCAGGTCGCCGCCCGGCGTCGACGACCTGCCGCTGAGCGCGCGCCTGCTCGCCGACCCGGACCTGCTCGACGACGAAATCTGGCTGCTCTTCACCGTCGACACCAACGTTTTCGACAACGCCTGGGCGCCTCGGGATGGGCAAAGCCCGGCCGCTTACGAAAGCTGGAGCGACGCGCTGATCAGGCTCGCCGCTGAAGGGCGCATCGACCGCCGGCGCCTGCTCGAAGCGAGTCTCGCCGGTTTGTGGACGAGCAGCAGCTCGAACGTCCTCGCCGGCTACCACAAGCTGCATACGCGGCTGGCGCCGAGCGCCGACGAGCTCGACGCGTACGAGGCGCTTTACCGCGAACTGCTCGGCCAGCGCAGCGGCCATGTCGTCGGCTTCGCGCTGCGTCAGCTTGCGCTGATTGCCCGCCGGCGGCCGCTGGCCGGCGAAGCGACGCTGGCCGCGCTGCCGCCGCTGTTCGCGCTGCCGAGCAAGTCCCAGCCGCTGGCGGCGCTCAAACTCGTCGCCCGGCTGCTCAAGCAGGAATTGCCGGAGGGCGAGTTGGCGGCGGCCGCGCACGCCGTCCTGCGCGAAGCGCTGCGCCATCCGGCGAGCGAAGTGCAGCAGACGGCGGCGCAACTTTGCTGTGCCCACGCCGCGGCCTGGAGCGCCGAGCAGCGGGCAGCGCTGCGTGCGGTCGCCGGCGAGCTGGCGCCGCTGGCACGCGCGCAGCTCGCTGCGCTCGGCGACGACGCGGCAAGCGAAGGGCCGGCGCTGCCGGGGTCGGCCGACGGCGAGAGCGCTGCCGCCTCGCCATGGCGCGTGCGCCTGCAGGCGCTGCCGTCCCATCTGCGCGCCCTGGGCGGTTTGGCCGGCGAAGTCGATTTCTCGCACCCGCCGCCGCCGCTGGCCTTCGCGCTGACCGACCTGCCTATGCTGACGAATCTGCCGCCACTGCTGCCGATCGCCAGCGTCGACGCGCTGATCGACAGCGTCGCGCACGCCATCGAGACGGTCGATTCAGCCGACGAAGTCGAGCGCATCGTCGACGGCATTGCTCGTCTGTTCGACGAGCGGCCGGCCGACTTCGCGGCGCGCACGCAAGCGCTGGTCAGGCGGATGTACACCGGCGCGCTCGCCGACGCGCGTGGCCTCGTCCTGCCCGGCGCGTCGAACGGCCTGCGCGATCTGGTGCTGACCTGGCTCGAGGGCGGCCAGCGGCGCACGCGCTATCCCTTCTGGCAGCAGGTACGCGGACCGCTGCGCTTCTTCGACCGGCGTTTGTGGGAGCTTGCCGATCATCTCGAACGCCATGGCGCACTGCCGCCGCTGGCGACGCCGACGCATGCCCAGGGCTGGCTCGACCCGCGAGTACTGGTCGAGCGCCTGCGCGGCTACGTCCAGACCGGCCGCCGGCCGCTCGCCGCCGATCTCGTGCAGGCGGTGCTGCGTCTGGCGCCCGACGGCCGCGACCAAGCGCTGGCCCGGCTCGCCGAGCTGGATGGCGAATGGCTGCCGGCGCTGCGCTGGGCGCTCGGCGGCGACAGCGGTCCCGACGCGCAGAGCAGAAAGCACGCTGCGCTGTGGATCGCCGCCGGCCGCGCGCGCGCGCCGCAGGCCGATCTGAGCGGCTCGCTGGCGCCGCTCGGCGTGTCGCTCGACTGGCCGGATGTCCTGCGCCCGGCCCGCTACCAGTGGGCCGCCGGAACGCGCACGCTGCGCCAGCATCGCCGTGTCACGACCTACCCGAGCCTCGAACTGCAGGTTTCGCCGGCGTACTCGGCCGCGCCGCCGGCGCCGACGCCGGCCTGGGGAGCGGCGGCGAAGATTCGCGCCGGCGGCGCCTGGCTGCGGCGTTTCGCCGGCTGGCTGCGTCTGGCGGCGCCGTCGCTGGCCTTGCGCACGATCGACCCGAGCCTCGCCGTGCCGACCTGCCTGGCGCACGAATCGGCCGCGCATCGCTCGCTGGCGGTCGGCTACTCGGCACCCTGGCTGATCGAATGGACGCTGACGCTCTGGCCGCTCAACGTCGATGCGTTGCTGGCCACCGGCGCGCGCCTGATGGTCGAGCGCATCGACCTCACGGCGAGCGCCGGCGAACCGCTGCACTCCTTCCTCATGCCGCTGTTCGCGAGCAACCGTCCGTGGTCTGAGCTCGGCCGGCTGGCGCTGACCATCGCCCTCGCCAGCCGCGACGGCGATCTGCGCCGGCTGGCGACGGACCTGCTGAGCGAAGGCATCGCCGACGGCCGCGCCGACCCCGGCGAGCTGGCCGCCGTGCTGCGGCGCCTGGCCGCCGGCGGCTGGCCAAAGGCCAATCGCCTGAGCGAAACGCTGCGCGAAGTCGCGCGCCTGTCGCCGCTGCACCAGTGGGTAGTCGCCGCCATCGTCGAAGGCGCGCTCGATGTCTTCCTGGCGCAGACCGGCAAGGCCAGTGTTGCCCTCGAACTGCTGCATGAACTGCTCGTCGAATTGCGCTGCGGGCCGTCGCCGGCGACGCTGCAACAGCTCGCCGCGATCAGCGGCGGCAAGGCGGGAAACGTCGCCCGGGCGATCACCGCCCTGGCCGAGCAGCCCCCGCTGCACGCCTCGCCGGAAGCGCTTAGCCCAGTCTGGGAGGCGCGCCTGGCGCGGCTCGCGGCGTGGGCGCTGGCCGCGAGATAGGACGCCCGCGCAGCGCGCGAGCTCCCGGCCCGCGCCTGCCGCCACGCCAGACGGACAGGCTGGCCCTGCCTGCCCGTCCTCTTGCTTCAGGCAAAGAAGAAATCGCTGCCGAACAGGTTGACGCCGACATCGCCGACCGAAAAATCGGTGACGTTTTCGACGACGGCCAATACCTGGCCGCTGCCGAAGCCGGCATTGCCGTCGATGCCGTCGCCGAGATGGAAAGTCGTATTGGTCGCGGTGCTTACCACGTCGATGTCGGCAATCTGACTGAAGACGAGGCTGTCGCCGCCGAGGCCGCGGACGAAATCGTACAGACGATCGAGGCCATCGCCCGCCTTGTACTGGACAGTATCGGCCAGGCCGTCGTCAGCGCCCAGGGAAAGCACATCGTCGCCCGTGCCGCCGATCATCAGGCTCTGGCTGGAACCGCTGTAGAGGACATCGTTGTTGTTGCCGCCGTTCAGGGTGTTGCTGCCGCCGGCGCTGATTCCGGTGAGCACATCGTCGCCATTGCCGCCGAGCAGCGTATCGTTGCCGGTCGAGGATCCGATGAACAAGGTGTCGTTGCCGTTGCCGCCGTCCAGGAAATTGCTGCCGCTGTTACTTCCGCCGGCGACCAGTTGATCGTCGCCAGCGCCGCCGAGCAGCGTGCTGCTGCCGCCGTTGTCGCCGAAGCTGACCGTCGTGATCGTATCGTTGCCGGCCCCGCCGCTGAAGAAGTCGCTGCCGCCCAAACCGTAGCCGTCGAGGATGTCATTGCCTTTACCGCCGAGCAAGACATCATTGAACGCCGTGCCGTAGAGGGTGAATTGCTCGATGCTCTTGAAAACCACCGCATCGTTGCCGGCCTGAATGACGCCATCCTTGTCGTTGCCCGCCAGGGTCATGATGATGCCGTCGGTCGCCGTATTCCCTTCGGCACCGCCGAAGAAGAGAACTTGCAGATGGTCGAAACCGGTGCCGCCGGTGACCGAATCGTCTTCGCCTTCGGCATTCGTTTGTCCGAGACCGACGATAATCAAATCGTTGCCGGCGCCGCCATTCAGAATATTGCGGCTCAAGGGGCCCGATCCGTGGGCATCGATCACATCATCGCCGTCGCCGCCGAGCAGCGTGTTCGAGCCTTCGCCGAACTCGGCCTGCAACACATCGTTGCCCGCCCCGCCTTCGAGATAGTTGTTGCCGGTCGACAGGTTGACGCTGAGCACATCGTCGCCGGCGCCACCGCGCAAGGTGTTATTGCCGCTGGAGACTTCCGCCGTCAGATAGTCGTTGCCCTCGGCGCCGAGCAGCGTATTGCTCCCGCTTGAGCCATAGGCGGTGAGCGAATCGTCGCCCAGTCCGCCATTCAGCGTGCTGGCGCCGGACGACCAATAGGCGTACAAGACATCATCGCCGGCGCCGCCGCGCAGTTGGTCGTTGCCGGAATTGCCGGCGAAAAGAACGTCGTTGCTCTGGCCACCGAGCAGAACATCGTCGAAATCGGTGCCGGCGATAAAGAATTGTTCGATACCGGTAAAGGTGACCCGATTGCTCCCGGCCGTAATCTGTCCGTCGACCCCGTTGGCGGCAAGAGTCATTTGGATACCGGCGGTCGCGCCCGTATAGTCCACCTCCATACCGTCGAGTCCGGCGCCGCCGATGACTGTGTTGACGCCCAACAGGACGCTCATGAAATCGTTGCCGTCGCCGCCATCGAGGATGTTGTTGCCGCTGAAGCCAAAGATGACATCGTCGCCGTCAAGCCCCTGAATATAATCGTCCAAATCGGCACTGTCGACATCGCCATACAAAAAATCGTTGCCCGATGTTCCAAGCGTGATCGTTGCCATGAGATTTGGCTCCTTGTGATGAGGGAAAGCAGTTGAAAGTAAGTAGCGAGCGAGACGTGTCAGCCTGAATGATCCTGATCCTGTCCCCGATGAGACTTGAACGAATTGTTTTCTTGTCGCCGTTTCGATTCAAATAAAGAACTTCCGGCAAGCGCAAGACGAGAGGTCGCGCGGATGGGCGAAACCGGTTCCGTCGGAGAATTGAAGGCGAGCGCAGTCGGCTCAGTCCTCGTCATTCGGTAGAACATCGAAGAACTAGCAAGCTTCGCGCCATGCCCTGCCAGGTCGCGCCCCGTGGCCTGATACAATGCGCAAACAGCGATTTCGCAGGGTGCGGCCGGGGCAAGTCTTTGGGCAGGAATGGGGCTTATGGCCAAGCGGTATGGGACCATTGCCCCACCACCTGGGGCAAGGATGCCCGCTCAATCGTCGCGCTACGCCGTGCCCGTCGGTCAATCATCGGCGGCATTGAGCCGGCAATGATTGTCCCGCTGGATTAAAGCGCGGCGCAGCCGGTGAGCAATTGCGGGAAAGCGCACGGCTTGGCCAACGGTGAAGAGCGAAACGAAAAAACCGTGCGCCGCGCTCGCTCCCGCGCCGCATTTCGCGCAGCCTTTCTGCTACCCTGCGGCCTTGAGCCGTTGTCTTGCCGCGCGCAAGCCCTTCCTTTATCACCAGGAGAATAGCGATGAAAAGCAATACCGTTGTCTGGTTTGAAATCTACGTGCAGGACATGGAACGAGCCAAGCGCTTCTATGAAGCGGTACTTGCCGTCAAACTGGAGAAAATGCCCGCCCCGACGCCGGAAATGAATATGGAAATGTGGGGATTCCCTTCCGACGCAGCGACGGCACATACGTCCTACGGTGCATGCGGCATGCTGGTCAAGATGGAAGGCTTTCCCTCGGCGGGCGGCGGTACCTTGGTCTACTTCGGCTGTCAGGACTGTGCGGTCGAAGCCTCGCGCGTCAGCGCCAATGGCGGCATCGTCATCAAGGAAAAGATGTCGATCGGTCCGCACGGTTATATCGCCTTGGCGCGCGACACCGAAGGCAACATGATTGGCTTCCACTCGATGTAAGTCGTGCGAACCCTGCGCCAGGGATGAGGCCGGGTCACGCGCCGCCGCGATCCGGCCCAAGGCTGGGAGGGGAAAGAGGGTCAATTGGCGCTCCAGGGCTGGGACCACAAGCGGTGGGTCGTGGTCCTTCGTCGTCCGCTCACCCGCGAGAAGGTGGCACAGGCGGAGAGCGACCAGTTGATGCTGTCGTTCATCGAGGCCAAGCGAAACACTGGCATTCCACTGCCGACGAGGAGGCATTCGACATCTATCGCCGCCACCTGAGGCCGGATGGCTTCATCGCCGCGCACATCACCAACGCCTGTCTCAACCTCTACCCGTCGGTCAATCGCCAGTATTTCGACCCGGACGGCAGGCGGCGACTTCCGCCGCGGCGTGGCCAGCCCGCCCGGCCGCCGGGATCGATCGATCGATGTTCACCACGGATCGATCGATGTCTGGGATGGAACGATCGATCTCCGGGGTTGATCGATCGATGTTCCGCATTGATCGATCAACCTCCAGCATTGATCGATCGATGTTCGGGATTGATCGATCAACCTCCAGCATTGATCGATCGATGTTCGGGATCGATCGATCGACCTCCGGCATTGATCGATCGATGTTCGGGATTGATCGATCAACCTCCGGCATTGATCGATCGATGTTCGGGATTGATCGATCAACCTCCGGCATTGATCGATCGATCTGCGCGATTGATCTTCGCATGTCCGGAATCGATCGCCCCATCGCCGGAGTTGATCGATCGAGCGCATGGTTTCGGCCGTCAAGCCCGCCAAGGGCGGCGTTCTGCCACTGAGCGGGCCGCGGCGCCATCTTCGAGGAGCGTTTCGAGCGCTTCGCGCAGGCTGCCGGGATCGTCGAGCAGGGCGAGCAGCAGGGCGAGCGGCAGGCAGAGCAAGCACTGGCACGTCGCGCAGCGCGCTGCACCTGGGCGAGCCGACGTCAGCGCCGCCTGTCTTGCCGGCCCGGGGCCGCCGCTGTGCGAAATGGTCGATGCCGGGCAGGGCGAAGTCGATCGGCAAGCGCAAGCGGCACCGCACTACGAATTCGATCCGCGCATCGCCGGGCAAAGGCCGCACAAGCACGATCCGATCGGCCTCGGCAAGAACCGCCCCCACCCTGGGTCGCCCCGGCGGCCTCGTCGGCCACGGTGGCGACCCAGGGTACAGGGGTTCTTGCATTATTGATAAGGCCGCAGCGTTTTGCCGACTGCAACGCGCTTTGAGTTCAAAACTCAGCACGGAAGTGAATGAATCAGTGTTTCCCTAGCGCCACCATCCGGTCAGGATCTGGAACATCGGTCGAGAAATCCGCACGCCAAGGTTTTCGCGCAGCTTGCCGTACGCATGCACCCCAACCGCTACGGGGTTGCCCGCAGCGTCGAGAGCAAACACGGGGCTACCGCTTTGACCTGGGATGGTATCGAGGCCGTAGGCGATCAGATTCGCATCGACGCGATGGATCGTGCTTTGGTCATACCACTGGGTGCCCCATCGCCGGTCTTCCGGATAGCCCGCCGTGTACACGGCGTGGTGCAGCAGCACAGCATCGTCCAGCGCCTGAAAGCCGAAATAGCCCAGCGACTGCCCCAGAGCCTGAGGCAGCCAGATGACGCCGATGTCCACTTCGGCTCTGCTCGTCTGCCGCCAGAGATCAAGGGTAGCAAAGCTCGTCGAGGTAAGGGAGCCCCACGGCGCTGTGTTCCCGTCGCGACCAGGGATGACCGTTACCGATGCTGCAGCGTAGCCATGGGCTGACGAGTACAGGTTATGCGCCGCGGTCAGCACGGTCGAAGGGCCAGCCAGCCAGCCGGTGCCGGCAAATTCGCGCCCCTGCGCGTCGGTCATCACCAGATGGCAGATCAGGCGCCAGGGCGGCTGGCGTAAATTGGGGGACGGCTGTCGATTGTCTTGACCAAGCACGTCCCGCGGGCGGAACTCTTCCATTGCGTCGATGCCGGAAAGTCGCGTTGGCGCGGGTGCCGATTCCTGGGTGAAGCGAATGGACTGCACATCCGGAAGGTGCGCCGGACGACTGCATTCTTGGTCCTCATGATTCATGGCTCGTTTTCCTATTGAATGGGCAAGCAGCCAGCGCATGCTGGCGGAGAAGGCGAAAGCGTGCCGCGGTGGGGCTCGCCGGGCTTAAGCTGCACCGCCGGCTGCCCGGCAGCGTTCGCCTTGGCCGCGGACTTATTGCTATTGTCTGGTCGTCGTCCGATTTCCCCAGCCAGCAGTGCGATGCCACGACCGCCGGGCGGGGGCGAGCTTCGCTCCTGCCTCAGGGCGTTCAGCTCATCGCGCAGACCCTTGAGTTCCTTGGCCATGTTGACTTCACTCTCGGCCAGCTTGACCGCGTCTGTGTTGTACCCGATGCGCAGTTGAATCAGGGTCGAGGTTGCGGCAAGAATCCCCCGATACACGTCGAGCGGCCATTCGACCAGGGCTAAGGCAGAACTGGGCTTCTTGTTCTCGGCACTCGTGATCTGACCGCTTTGCAGCACTACCTTGTGCTCGGTCTTGACGAAAGGAGCCCGCTCGAGCGGCAACACGATTGGCGGCCCCCCATTGGGAAGCTGCACGACGGTACTGCTGAAAAAGACGCCTTTGATGGCAAGGTCGATCTGATAAGGCTGCAGCGCTCGATGGCAGATGCCCAGTCCGCAGTCAGCCGACGGGTTGTCCGCGCCATTCGTCCTGGGCGATTTCTGCCCCGTATGCAGTGCTGTTGCCTTGACCAGCACTACCGCGCCGTCACCTGTGCTCGTCCCCTTCAGTGCTTTCACCAGTTTGTCCGCAGTGTCGCATTTGACTACATCCGTTCTGTCCTTCTTGCAGCCTTCCTGCCACAGCAGCATGCGCTGAAACACGACCTCTTGCAGACGGGCGACCATCTCCTCGTTGCGCGATTTGATGGTGTCGTCCACTTCCCCGTCCGGATCGTACACGCCGCTAAAGAGGAGCGTTTCACCGGGTGAAAGCGCGCTGCCTTCCGGATGTGGAGCAGCGCCGGTCTTGAGCAGTTCCTTGAGCACGGCCAAGGTGTTGTCCGTACTGGTCGCCGTCACCCCGGTCAACAGGCCGGTCGGGCCATCGACTTCTATCTTGACTTCGTCACTGCTGAAGACGTTGCTCGGGTTGTGCGCGAAATAGCGCTGTGCCGGATCGCCGACCAGCTTGGCCGACTCCACGCGCAGCGTCAGGAGGCCGTCGGACTCGGCCAACTGTACCGGCAGCAGCGCTTTCGGTAGCATGTAAGCGACGCCGCGCCGTTGCATTGAGGCGGGCTCCGGCGTACTGCTGACGATCGCGCAGCCGCTCAAGCTGAAAACGACGGCCGCGGCCGCCAGGAAAGACGTTCGGTTCATAAGCATTCTCCCTTTTCCTTGCTGCGCAGACAGCCTGCCGGGCGATCCAAAAAGCGATTTCGGGTGTGTCGCCGCTTGCGACGGCGAACATGATGCTGCGGCTAGGCGGTCGGTCCTCATGGCTGCGGCGCCAGAACCAGGCCGGCCCCGACATCGAAAGGATCGATGCCCGCACCAAGGTCGTTGAAGCTTGCCTGACCGATGAGCTTGGCCGTCAAGTTCAGCGCGTTGAAACTGCCCACTTCGGCCAGACGTTCAGCCCACAGCGCTGCAACGCCGGCGACATGGGGGGCGGCCATGCTGGTACCGCTCATCGTGAGCAGGCCGCCAGCCAGCCCGGCCGATGCAATATCGACGCCCGGGCCGCAGATGTTGGCGCCGGTATTCGAAAAGTCTGCCACCGCCAGACCGGAATCGCTTCGTCCAACCGCGGCAACGGAAACGACTCCGTCGGCGACCGCCGGCGGCGCCACGGCGATTTCAAATCGTGGGTCTTGTCGGCGCCGACTTTCATTTCCCGCTGCCGCAATCAGGATCGACCGGTTGGCTTGGGCGCGGATCAAACTCGCCAGCCGCTCGAAAAGAAGGACGTTGGCCCGGTATCCCTCGAGTGCTCTGGACACGGCCAGTTCCTCGGGGAAACCGTCCCGTTCCCGCAGACGCCGAGCAAGGCCTGGAAAGTCCATTCCGAGTGACATCGAGATGATATGAGCCCCGTTGTCCACAGCCCACAATATGGCATTGACAATCTGCTTGCTGGAGCCGCCGCCGCTACCGAGCACCTTGCCGATCAAGGCTTTCGAGACGCCATGGGCAACTCCGATACGGGTACCCGCGACGGACCGTCCGAATATCGTACCGGCGCAATGGGTGCCGTGCCCGTGCTGGTCGGTATCGGCCTCGTTCGTAAAATTGCGCTGGATCAGCGTCACTCCCTGAAAAGCCGGATGATCGGCCTGAATGCCGGTATCCAGGACGGCGACGACGATTCCCTTGCCAGTGCACCGGGAAGTGTCTGCTCTTACGGCCTTCACTCCCCACGCCACATCTCCCGCTTCGCCGGCGACAGTAGCGCGCCGGAGCACCGGCTCGACCAGCTTCATCGGCATCACCGGCGCCACGGCAAGCACATCGGCGTCGCGCGTAACGAGGGGTATGTCGCGTCGGTTGAGATCTTCCATCTCGACGCGGACATCGGTCGGCGTCGGAGCGCCTAAGGCTGCCGGGTTGGCAAAGACATCGCGCGTCGCCAGACGCGAACTGCGCAGGACCAAATACTCGGATTTCATCAGAATCTCCCCAAAGTTGGGTAAGCGGTCCACGGAGAAGCCTCCGACTGCCTTTGGCGTTCGCCGTCGAGCCGACCAATTGTGACAACAGGTTCACGGATGCCCGACCAATCGCGGGCGGCGAGCCGATGAGTCTGCTGCCGACCGACGAAAAAGCAATTAGCTCAATCCCTCAAGCGGCGCAGAATATGGCGCAAGGCGAACGCCCTGGGAAGCGACCACCGTTAATGACGGGCATTAGCAGGTCGCTCCACGCTTTTTGCTAATTGCCTTCATTAGCCGACAGTGCTTGCCATGCACCCGGTGTCCTGGGCGATCATGGCACTCTGCGCAGGAGGTTAACGTGGAGCAATGGCCGCTTTGTTGGGAAGATGACTTTCAGGGCAGCGCGCTTGCTGATCACTGGATCGGTGGACACGCCAACAGCAGTCGCGAAGGCCGCATAGCGGTCAACAGCGGCCTGCACATAGCGTTCGTAGCGGGGCAGGAGTACGCCTCCTGTGGTGTCGTGACGCGCCAGCCCGTGATTGGCGATCTCGACGTGCGCGTACAGTTCTCTGTCGATAGTCCAAGTCAAGGCAGTACGCTGGAACTTGCTGCGCTGTCGATCGACCCTCCGCGAAATTCGGGTTTAGACCAGGATCAGGCTGATCGCTACACGCGTAGTCGGGTGTACGATGTGCATGGAGCACCGCCCTACGTCAGCAGCGAGTTCGATGAGAACGACGGCTGGCGAATTGCCTGGAATCGAGGCTCGGCGCAGACGCTGGTCGATGCGCAGGGCAGGCCGATGTCGGACAATCACTTCAATCGCTACGGCAAGAGCATCCAGCCTCCGCCCGCGGGCCCGGTCTGCGGCTGGTTGCGTTTGCTGCGCCGAGGCCCGCATTGGACCGCCTATCGACTGAACCTGGACGACGGCGCCTGGCAGCAAACAGGTGAGGTTCTGCACATGAACCTTCCCGACCCCGTGTTCTTTCGTTTGGCCGCCAAGCATTGGGTCAAGGAAGGCAACCCGGCGCCGGCGAAGCAAATCGTTTTTCAGCGCTTTGAATTGCGGCTTCCCTCGCCAAGCGGGCAGCCACCCGGCAACGAAACGAAGACGGCCCCGCCCGTGGCGAACACGGCGGCACTCGCACCCGAGGCTCCGCCAGAAGTACGGCTGATGCAAGAGGTGCGTGCGTGTCGAGAGTGCGACATATTCAGCCGCACTTCGCCGTATGGCCCTTTCCTGCGCGTGCGGAGAAGCCCGCCCGCTCCCGGCGACGATCCGGAGAACGCCGCAGTAAGGGAGATGGCGATGATATGCGACTTCGGACAGAGCGAACCGGCGGCTTTGTACGGCTGTCGCAAAGCGCCGGTGATGCTGATCGGTATCAACCCAAACCTGCCCAACCATTTCATCATCCCGCGGACGACTGCTGACCTGGAGCACTGGCGTAGCGGGTCGTATCGTGTACTCCGCTTTCATCCGACTGACGCCGACTATGCTAAAGCCTGCCGCCACGCACCCGAAGCGCCTCTGGAAATCGCCGATGAAGCAGCGCTCGAGGACCTCTTGCGGAGTGACCTGACGATGCTGGTAGCGCCGCAAAACGGTCGCATCGTCGGCAGTGACGAAGGCCCCGAAGGTTCGCAACGCGAGCCTGAACGCCGCCATGCTCGATTGCTGCTGGAAATGGCCGATGGCACGCGCTCGGCGTATGAATGGCCGCCGAAGCAGAACGAGAGCTGGGGATCTGAGGAAAATCTGGCCATCGTGCGCGGCCGCTTTGCCGTAAGTGAGGTCGTCTCCGGCTTCATTGATCGCTCCGTCATCGGCCGCGAAGTCCGCGTGCGAACCGGCCGCGAGGACCGCTATTACGGCAACGCCAAGCGGCTGCTGGCTGCTTTGGGTACGCATCTGAATGCCTCGCTGGTTCTGGGCGAAGACATGTCTTTGCACGATGTCGTGGCGTGTGCCAGCCCCGGCTGGGATGCGAAGTGGAAGCTACCGTTGTCGTCAATCACTGCTAACTGCGTGGGCAAGAACCGTTGGCTGCATCGGCAGATCGAGCAGAGCGACCCGAAAGTGCTGCTAATCACCAGCAGAACCGCACTTGGCCTGTTCGCCGACAGCGCTCTCGGTAGACTGTCGACGCCGCTTTCCCAGTTGCCGGAAAAGGGTGGTGGGCGGGAGGGCTTGTTCTTCCGCGTCGCCACCGAGGGGCTGTGGTGGGAGAGAGAAGTCGCTGGAGTGCTGGCAAGAACCCGCATCGTGCTGGCGCCACACCTCTCGTACAATGACAATCTTATCCCGCACGGCTACTTCACCCAAGAAAAATGGCTGGAGTTTCAAGGCATTAACCCAGATGCGGCAGACTGGCTCAGCGCCCAAGTGCGCGCGGAATCGAACCGTCCGGTCGTGGTGCCGGTTGTTTTCGGCGAGGGCGACGTGATGGTTTGCCTTGACTCGAATCAACTTTGGACGGCGCTGAGCGAGCGCTATCCAGATGCGGAAGCAGCGCTTCGCGCGCTTTGGATCGACCCGCTCAACCTGATTTCCGGTGCGATTGCCTCTGAACTCACGCGGCTCGGCGTTGGTCAGACCGCGGGTGCTCGCTTGACGCGCAACGCCGGGCCGTGTACGTTCTGTCGCAACCGCTGGTGGACGATCGGCGATGGCTGTGACTACGGCAAACCCAGCGAGTGATACCGAAGGGTGGGTCTACTGGCCAGAGGTCATCCGAACCTGAGTTGCGCAGTCTAGGAGGGGGGGACAAGACATGGGGTGGACCGCGAGTGACTTTGAGCGACTCGATCCGCGGCTTTTTCGATCGTTCCTGGCCGTAGTCAAGACGCAAAGCTTTACCGGTGCAGCGGCAGCAGCTTCCCTGACGCAGGGAGCCGTCAGTCAGCAAGTGGCAAGACTTGAGGAGCGCATCGGCGTACAACTGTTCGTCCGTGTTGGAAACAAGGTATTGACGACGCCTGCCGGCCAGTTGCTGACCGAATATGCGCGGGCCTATATGGAACATGCCACGCATTTTCTGGAACAGATCAACGAGGAGTTTGAGTCTTTGCGCGGCACTGTCCGTTACGCAATGCCTGAAAGTTGCATTCACTCTCCGCATTTCAGCCGTCTGCTCGACAGACGCAAGTCGCATTCGGAGATCGTCCTGGCGATTGATCTCAAGCCGTCCGCCGGCGTTCTGGCTGACTTGATGAATGGCGACATCGACTTTGGGTTCGTGAGCCAGGAGGTCAGCCAAGCGGCCGTCGTAAGTTACCCGTTCTGTTTCGAGGAGTATGTCCTGCTCCAATCGGCCGACGACGAAGCACTCACCTGTCCGGTCACGCTGGACGATTTGTTGGCGCTACCAATGGTCGTCTACCCGAGCATGCTGGATTGCCTCAACCGGTGGATCGAGGTTTACCTGGCGGAGTCTGATCCCGTCAACCTGTTGGCCTTGCGAGTCACCGGAGAGTTCAACGACATGCGTGGCGCTTTGGCAATGGTCGAAGGCTGTCTCGGATGTACGGTGATGCCGCGTCATGTCGCCGCCCCAGCCTTGGCGCAAGGTCGCCTACGGGAAATCATCCCGGCCCATCACGAAGGCGCCGCCTCCTTGGCTCAGCAGATGGTCTGGATCGTCCGCTTGAAGGCACGCCACATGCCGGCGAGAGTCAGGCGCGTGATCCAGTGGTTTCTCGAAATGCACAGCGAACTTCGGCCCGTGCCCGAGGAGTTGCTGCGATGAAGGAGCAAGGGGGCATCCGCGTTTGGCGCGGCTGGCGGAAAGAGACGGTTGCTTGGGACAAGTTTATTCGCCATCTGGCAACGATCTTCATTCCGGCAACCTGGCAGGTCATGGGCCGGCTCGGCCTTCGTCTTTACGTCCCGAGCGTGCTGCCCGAGAGCAAACCAGAAGGCCTGCCGGACGAGGTGGCTTTGCTCTTCTATCCGAGTCAGTCAGCGTACCTGGCGGCACGTTCCAGGAGTGCGGCCGGTCGGGCTTATGGCTTGCTGCACGAGGCAGTGTTCGCCTTCACGCCGGAGCGGAGATCGACGTCGACGACAGCGGTAAGCTGGTCGCCGGGTCAGCCCGCTCCTTTGCAGGACCAGCCCTTCCACCGCCAAGCGACGGGAAACGGCTGCCGTTTCTGTGAAGCACAACGGGTCGTGTTTCTTGCGTTATCCCATCAACAGGCGCCCTCGGCAATGCCGGGAGCACTGTTTGCCGTGCTCGGCCAGTGTTGCGACGAAGCGGTCGTCTACGGCGAAAACGCATTCACTCTGGCTTGGCTTGCGGTAAGAAACGCGGGCGAGTTCGATCGCGGCATGCTGGCCGCCGAACTCGCCAGTCGTTTACCCGCCAGCACGCTCGTTGCCGTGCACGCTGCAGAGAGGATGCAATTCCAGGTGGACTACTTCGCCGAGTTCGACGGCCTTGCGCTGCAATCTGATCAGACCCTTTTCTTCCTTCCCGCTGACCGTATTCCGGAGGGCATCAGCGCCAGAGCCTCGGCACTCGAATAGCCTGGTCTCCTTCGTCATACTCGGCTATTGGGCGTACGAGAAGGAGGATTAGCTGCGTCAGTTCCTGCCGCTGAAGAACGGCGTCGCGTCCGAGAAGACGTTCCTGAGGATCTTCCGGGCGCTGGAACCGAAGCCATTCGAGGTGGCTTTCCGCCGCTGGGTTGCTGAGGTGGTCGGGAGCCTCGCTGGCGGCATCGCGGTCGATGGCAAGAATCTGCGCGGGTCGGGCAGCGGCGGTGAGAGCGCCATTCACATGGTCAGTGCCTTCGCCACGGAACCGGGCGTCGTTCTCGGCCAGGAAAAGGTCGCCGCCAAGAGTAACGAGATCACCGCCATCCCGGAACTGCTCCAGGCGCTGCAGATCAAGGGCTTGCTGGTCACCCTTGACGCCATGGGGTGCCCGAGGAACATTGCCCGTCAGATCACCGACCAGGGCGGCGACTACCTGCTCGCGGTCAAAGGGAATCAAGCGGCGCTGCTGGAAGGCATCCAGACTGATTTGATGGATCAATACCGATCGGAAGCCGTCGACCGCCAGCGCCAGGTTCATCACT
>WBZM01001746.1_pt1 | contig 20440 bp, 20 predicted proteins | sample 5204271 | NCBI WGS metagenome assembly WBZM01 (sample SAMN12344346, study PRJNA552823) | activated sludge metagenome | biome: Activated sludge suspended growth; feature: Nitrification reactor; material: Wastewater; isolation source: activated sludge from nitrification reactor of wastewater...
CTGCGCTCGCGTTTTCCCCGCGTCGCGCCGGGGGGCTTTTGCGCTTGTGCCGTTCGCTGCGGGCGGGCGACAAGGGTTCGCTTCGCCGCTTCGCGCCCTTGCGCCCGCTCCTCGCTTCCGGCCCGTCGCGCTCGCCCCCTCCGGCGCTGCCGCTGGGGGGGGTGGGTTTGGGGTTCCCTCCCGTCCCTGTCGCCCGCTCCCGGCGGGCGCTTCCGCCGCTCCTGCGGCGGCGGGTGGGCGGCTCCCTTCGGTCGCTGGTTGGCTTTGGTGGGGGTGTGTCGTGGTCGCTCTGTCTCGCTGTTCCGGCTTCGTGCCGGTCGTTCGCGTGGTTCTCCGTTCCGCCCGGTGCCGGGTCGCGCCCTGGGGCGGTTCCGCCCTGGGCCTGTCGTTCCGCCGCTCGCGTCGCTCGCTGTCGGGGTTTGTCGCCGTGGCCCGGTTCGGTTCGTTCGCCGCCGCGTCCCGCTTCGCGCTGTCTTGGGGTCGGCGCTTGCCGGCCCGCCCCGGCTTTTGCGCGGTGCGCGTGGTTGCGGGTGGGTTTGCGGTTTCCGTGCCGGTTTGCCGGTGCGTGCCGCCCTGCCGCTCCGGCCTGCGGCGCTTGCTGGCCGCTCGTGCGGCTTAGCCGTGCGCTCCCTCTCTCTGTTCCCCGCGTCGGCTCCCGCCGTCGTGGGGTTTTCCGGCTCGCGCCGGCTGTCGCCGGCGTTCGCGCCGCTGGTGGCCGGCGTCGTCGCTTCGGTGCTGGCCGCTGGCCGTTCGGTCGCGGTCGGTTGCGCGGCTGGCGCTGATTCGTTCGCTCGCGCCGCCGCTCCCGGTGCGCTGGTGTTTTCCGCCGCCGCGTTCGGTGCCGGTCGCTCCGCGTTCGCCGCCCGCTCGGTCGCCCTGGTGCGGGCTGTCGCGGCGGGCGGGCCTGGTTCCGGGCTGGTGGTGTTTCCCTCTGCGCCGTGCCCGTCGGGTCTGGTGCCGTCCTCGTCCTCGTCGGCCTGTTTTTGCGGGTTGGGGTCGGGGTCGTGGGCGTCCGCCGCGTTCGCGGTTGGTCTCGGTTTGCCCCTGGTCGTGTTCCCTTGCGGGTTTTCGGCCCTTCCGCCGTGGGGCCGTTGGGTGCCCGCTGGTTCTGGCGTTTGGTCAGCCGGGTTTGTGTTGCGGTGATTAGTGTATTAGCCAATTAGCCATAAAAATTTTTTACTCTCTACTAATAATTTATTATTAGTTATTGTATAATTAGTCATGGCTAGTAACAAGGATATGGACTAAACGGATGTAGCGCCCTCTTTCTCGGTAGGCTCGGGGGCGTAAAAGGGAGAAACCGGGAAAATCATTTGCTCGTCGCTTGCGGACAAGCGCGAATCAACCCATTGCGGAGTTAAAGCCATGCGTAAGATTTTTCAAATTGATGGAATAGACGGCTCGATGCTGAGCATCGGCGAACGGAATCAACCGCAACAAGCGGCGATTTGTATAAAGGATTCTCAAGGTAACGAGGTCCACATGCTCATCGGATACGAGCAATTCAAGGAGCTTTGCTCCCTGTCGTATGACCTGCATTTCGAGCCGGACCCGCGCCCGGTAGAGGAAAAAGAAGATTTCCCGCTTTGATGGGGTGGACTCGCGTAATTGCAGTTACGCGAGTCCAGTTTCAGCCGGACGGAAAAAACCAACTGAGGTAAAAAAATGAACGCAATAGCAATTACACAAGATACGGCTATCGTCCCCGTCGCGCAAGCGGCGGTTTCCCTTGGGACGCTGCAAGCGGCGTCCCCGGTGGCGCTCGTCCAAGGCGCGCGGGCGCTGGCCGATGCGCTCGCCGATGTCATCGAGCGCCAGCGGTTAGCCGTTGGGATACAAGGCCGAAAATACGTCAAGGTCGAGGGCTGGACCACCCTCGGCGTCATGCTGGGCGTGGTGCCCCGCGAGGTCGGCACGGTCGAACAGGACGGCATCTATACGGCCACCGTTGAGCTAGTGCGGATGAACGACGGTGCTTGCATCAGTCGCGCATCTGCCGAATGCGGATCGGACGACGAGCTAGACCGCTACGGTAAACCCGTATGGTCTGGCCGTCCTCGCTACGCCCGCCGCAGCATGGCCCAGACCCGCGCCACCGGGAAGGCTTGCCGTTTGGCGTTCTCTTGGATCATGGCGCTTGCCGGATACGAGCCGACGCCGGCAGAGGAAATGCCGGACACGCGGCAGCAGTCCGATGATGACCCGCTCATCACCGGCGCCCAGCACAAAATGCTAGAGGCGCGAATCGGCGAACTCGGCTTGAACCGCGATGGCGTCAAAACGTGGGCGACCCGCCGCTTTGGCGTCGAGCATTTCCAGGGATTGAACCGCCAACAGTTCGGCGAACTGCTGGCGCAACTGCCGAAGATGGCGGAAATCAAGGCCAAGCGCGAAGCCGAGCAGGAAGCCAAAGCCGAGCGCGAAGCGATCCAGGCCGAGGCGCAACCGGAGCTGGAGCAGCCAGCGCAAATAGAGCCGGAGCCGGAACAGCCGCCCACCGAAGAGCAAAAGCGGACGATGAAGACGAAGGCGGCGCGGATGGAAGAAGCGGCCAAAGATTTGCGCGCGATCCGCCCGTATCGCAGCGGAAAAACCCGCTACCGCGAAGCCGAAGAGGCCGCGATTCTGGAAAACGAAGCGCGGCATTTACGGCACATTGCCGAAACCGCGTAACGGTTCCAACCCCGCCCCGGCGGGGTTTTTTAATGCCGCCCAGGGCGCCACCCGGACGGGAAGCGGCGGCAACGCCGCCGCGAAGAACCAGGAGGAAGCCCCGACCGCCTACGCTGCCCGCGCCCACGCGACCGGAGCGGGCAGCGCCGGAGGCGGCGACAGCCGGACAGACGGCGGCACGGCCACCGGCACGGAGACGCCGAACACAGGCCCGCAGCGGCCGGCAAACCGCCGCACGGCCAGCGGGAAGCCGACCCAGCCAGACCACGCCGACGCGAACGCCGACGCCGCCGAGACAGACCGGAAGCCCACCACGACCACGGCACCGGAGAACGCTCGCCAAGACGCCCGCACCCGCCACCGACACGCCCCAGCGGCCAGCGCCGAACCGACCAGCCGACGCCACCACGGAGCCAAGAGCGGAAGACGCCCACGCGGCACGACAACAGCGCGGGACGAAACGAGAGAGAAGGAACCAGCCACGACACACCCCACACACCAGCCCGGAAGACCCGCCGAGACCCGGAGCGACGCGCCCCACAGCGCGCCCGCAACCGCATGGCGACCAGCGAAGCCCCGCAGCGCAGACGGGGGCAAGGCCGAGGCGGGCGCAAGGATGCGCCCGACCGCCAAGCGCGGGCAGGACAGCCCGCGCCGCCTTGCGCCCGGCCAGCGAGGGGCCACACAACAGCAGCGGTGCGGGCGTGCGGGGCGCGGAGCCTCAGCCGAACGGCGGGTTATGGATGCTTTCGCAAGGCGGTGTACTTGGCAGCCAGTTCCTTGGCGCGTGCTAGCTCCTCCTCGCTCAACTCGATGCTTAGCGCCCCTTCCGCTTCAAGCGCGCTGGATTCGCCCTGGTCGGCTGCGAGATGGAACCACGCATACGCTTCAACCCGATCCAACGGCACGCCATCGCCGTTGAGATACAGCACGCCCAAACTGGTTTGTGCCAGCGAATAGCCACGTCGGGCGGATTCGCGCAGCCAGCGCAGCATCGGTGTACGGTCGTCCGGTTCGGCCATCAAATGGTATTCGGCCAGCTTGAATTGTGCGGCGGCGTCCCCGGCCTCGGCCCGCTGTACGGTTTCGGCCGGTAGCGGCGGGACGACGGGCGCGGGGTCTTCGTCTTGATCCGCGCAACCTGCGAGGGCGAGGACCAGAGCGAGCGCGGCGAAATGGCAGCGGGTCATCCGGTCGGATTCAATGCCGGCGATGTGGTGGCGCGTTTGGCCGGGTCGGATCGGGCGCGACGTTCTCAACAACATCAATCAGCGACGCCAGCCGGTAGGCGACATCCAGCGGGGTCGCTTGGCCCGTCAGTACGTGGTCGCACAGGGCGCGTAGCACCTTCGGCAGATTCCCGATTAGGGCCTCGGCGGTCGGGTACTCTTGGCCCTCGCGATGGCGGCGAGCCATCGCGATCATGCGGTCGGTGGTGGCAATCTCGGGGTCGAGATCCTCAATGGTCGGGCGTGGTGGATCGGGATAGGGTTGGTCGGTCATGGCGGGTCGCCGGTGGTCATCATGGGCCGCTGAGGTTGGGCGATATTCTACGACCGGCGCGGTCGCCGGCATCGTGTTTTCTGCTTTTCGTTCCGCTATACTCAAGCCAGAAAGAACGAAAGCGGTTTTTCTGTCCGGGAAGAAGGAACGAAAAAACGAAAGCACGGCGATGAAAACCATTGTTCTGGCGAATCAAAAAGGCGGTGTCGGCAAAACCACCCTCACCGCCCATATCGCGGTCGCCGCCGAACGGGCGGGCGATGGCGCTTGCGTCCTGATCGACACCGATCCGCAGGCGTCGCTGGCCGCGTGGTGGAACGGTCGGGAAGCGGAGACTCCTGCATTCGCGCCGGTCAGCCTCAAGGAGCTTCCCGGCAAGCTGGAGGCGCTGGGCCAAGCCGGCTATACCTATGCCTTCATCGACACTCCCCCGGCGATTACCGAATCCATCCGCGCCGTGGTCTCCCAAGCCGATTTTGTTCTGATCCCGATCCGCCCCAGCCCCCACGACTTGCGCGCCGTGGGGAGCACCGTCGAGTTAGCCTTGACCGCCAACCGCCCCTTCGCCTTCGCCGTGACCCAGGCCAAACCCAACAGCCGCTTGACCGTGCAGGCCATGGCCGCCCTGTCCGAGCATGGGGTGGTCGCGCCGGCCATCGTGCATGATCGGGTGGACTACGCCGCTTCGATGATCGACGGGCGGACGGTGTTGGAAATCGACCCGAAAGGTCGCAGCGCCGCCGAAGTCGCCGAACTTTGGCTTTTCGTTAAAGCCAGAATGAACGATAGCAAGAAAGCACGAATGAAAGCAGGAACGAAATATGTCTAGCAAGAAATCTGCCGATCTGTCCGCTTCCCTGGTGGCCGTCAAGGGTCAGGCAGGCCCTTCCGCCGACGCCACCGGACGCAAGCCCGAAACATCGCCCGCGCTGTCTCCGGCGAGCGCCCCGCTGAATTTCAAGGTGGATGCGGATTTCCGCCGCCGCTTCCGCCAGCGCGCCGCCGAGGCCGATTTGAAGCTGAACGAGTTGTTGCGCGAGGCTCTGGATGCATGGGAGCAAAGGCGCGGCTTGGCTTCTTGATGTGAGGATGGAAAATGCCCCGGCTGGCGCGGCGCTGAATTCCCTCCACCTCGAACGGCGCGAGCCGGCCCGCAACCGGCTGCGGTTCTACAACATCGCCGTGGCCCAAACCCTGTTCGATGGCTGGGCGGTCGTGCGGGAGTGGGGCCGGATCGGACGGCTGGGCACGGTGCGGGAGGAGTAATAAATGATGCGAGGCTAATACTAACATCTCCTTTTAATTGCCTATAGACTTAATAGATTAGCATTAGGCTGTGTCTTTAATAATATGTTCAGGCAGTCCAATCCTTGATATGTAATATGAAAACCTTTGGCTTATTTTCTCCCTGAACAAGCCTTCAATAGAACAAAGACGCTTGTCTATTTGGCAATATATCATGCGTTTATTAATAGAGAAAAATGTTTGAAATCGATAATTAGTTCCGGAATATCAGATTCTGAAAATTTTAAATAGTGATACCTCGGTATTTCATTGTCCATAATTTTCCTGATAGTTGTATCTTTCCGTTTTTGTGGCTTATTGCTTACAAAAATATCTCCCCAATGCTGCATCCCAAAGTTTATCCAGATCGCGCTGTGCGTCGGGATGCACCAAGAGTCGGAGCATTATATCTACCTAGATATGATTAGTATAGTTCCCAAGTGAGTTTTTGAGAATTTGTCTATAACAGCTTAGAAGCTATCATATAACAAATTCACTAACGGCTATTTTCAATTAATGTTACTTCCTCTGGAGTTAATTCGTAGAGGCAATAAACACTATTATTCAACTGCTTCCATAAATCATCTGATTCTGGGTTATTAACCAAATCCCTAGCTAAATCTGTAATTTTTCTACCTAATTTATTTGAGTAAGGAGGCACGGGTATTTGCCGAAGTTGTGCATGACCAATCCGCAAATACCCACCTGCAAGTGACATGGATTTGAAAAAAGTGCGATACCAATAAGATGCGCATTTACTATTCAAAATAGCTCCAAGATACAGGAGTGGAATCCCTACTTTTGGCAATACAATTATTGTAGATTTCCCTGCTAAGTACTCCCCTTTATCATCATAAAAACACTCTAAATTAAGAGTCATCCCACCTATTATCAATTTTTCAGCATCTGCTTGTTCAAGTCGCCGTTGATTTATTGAACGAATTGACGCATTAAAAACAATCGGAAAATAATAACCTTTTTTTATGTAGCGCGTTTTTTGTTTTCCCCATAGTGATTGAAAAGGGTCAATTGTCCCAGTATTAATAAATTTTTTCATTTTAGAACTATCTGGATTTTGGTTTTCTTCCATTATTTCAGAAATAGAATACGCTTCACTAACCGTTGCAGCAGATGCAACGGCTTGACAGTGCTCGCTTAACATAGGCCATTTTTGGAATCGCTCTATAAGAGTAGAGTGACTTGTTTTTTGAAAGTATTGATCCCAAAAAATGTTATTATGAAACGCTTTTGAATCGATCAAATTATTGATGTCTGCTTTTTCTAAAGAGGCCATTTGTTGCATCAAGACGCTGTTTAATTTGACTTTTGATACTTGAAATACAATTGGATATACAGCTACCTCTTTAAAAACTGAAATAGCAGAATAATCTCTTATAAAACATATATAATATTCAGCTAAAATTTGACGAATATGTTTTGCATAAGGTGCACCTAGAAGCTTATTCGGGACGATAAAAGATAAATTACCAATACTATTTAATTTAATTAATCCCTGTTCAATGAAAACGACAAACAAATCCCAGTTACCTTTTGCACTCCTGAATTTTTGATTGCATATCTTTCGTAGTTCTTTTGAAGACCGAGTCATCTCTTCTGAATCAACATAAGGTGGATTTGCTATCACCACATCAAACCCACCTTTTTTATGAAACACTTCCGAAAAATAAATCTCAAAGTCGAAGACTGCCTTCCCTTGAGTCAGCTTATGAATCAAATTGTCAATCTGCTGCTTAAACTGTGACTTTTTCGCCCGATCCGACTCATCAAAGAACTGCGGTTTCAATGCCTCCAGTTGTTTGAAATACTCCTCATTAAACAGATTCTTCTCAACGCCCAGCAATGAGTTTCCCACCACGACTTTATAATCCAGATTCGGCAATGGCTTAATCTGCTGCACATCCTCTTCATCGACCACCAGCGACAACCACAACCGCAGCTTGGCGATTTCGACCGCACCAATGTCAATATCCGCCCCATACAGCGAGTTTTGAATTGCATGGCGCTTGAAATGATATGCAGTGCGTTCCGTTGCATCGTCGAAATAAGGTGTTAATGCCATGCGAGCGCGCACGATCTCAGTCATCATGCCGACCGGGAAAGCGCCTGAACCAATCGCCGGATCGCACACCGTGATGCTGCTCAACGCTTCATCCAAAGCACGGGCGTTTTCCTCAATCGCTTTCGGCAAGCGGCGCTGATAGCTCACCGTTCCGTCTTTACGAGCGGTCTCATAATGCGCCGCCTGTTCCCCCTCCCGAATCAGTACCTCAATATCCGTCCGTTCTATGCTCCGATCCGGCAGATTCACCGTCGTATCCAGGTAATTGATCAAGCTTTCCTGACACATATAGTGAACAATTTCGCGTGGCGTATAAAACGCACCCAAACCCTTGCGCCGATTTTCTTCAATCAGATTTTCAAACACCTTGCCCAACATTTCGGGATCAATCGCCACCTCTTTTTCCAGCGGTTCGGCTTCATTCACCGTGAAATTGTAACGATCAAAAACATCCAGAATCCCGGTCCCGATGTCGCCAGAAGCGGTGCGCTCCTGATTGGTAAACAACGTATTCGGCAAGACAATCGCCCGCTGTTCCCAGTCATAACCCGCCAGTGGCTCAAACAGCCCGCCATTGAGAAACGGAATTCGGCACTTAAACACCGGACACCACGCCTCCGCGCCGCGATCCGTCGCCAACGTGTCATAAAACAGCGGCTCCAAGACCGCATTAAACAGGCGTTGCCCCTGCGCTGCCGCCTGATCGGCCAACTGCCGCAAGAAATGACGCGGCCCCGCGCCCCACGCCTGACCTCGGCCCACGCCCAACCAGCCCTTCTTCTGGATGAAATACAGAAACACGATCTGGCCCAGGAGCTTCTTGGCGAAATCCACCGTACTGACACCCTTGGCCGCGAAGTCAGCGCGCATCGCTGGACGGCTCGCCAGCACCGCATTCAACGCTTCGTCAGTGGCTTTGAACAACCGGGCGTATTCATTGAAAAATTCCTTGGTGACCGACTCAACGCTAAACGCCTCCTCGATCTGCGCCAGCGTCGGTTTCACCATCGTGTTCTGCAACAACGCCAGAAAACGAGTCTGCGCGGTATGACATTCCTCCTCCGCACCGACCAGATAGGAATAGCGCCGCGCCGGCGTCAATCGCTCCTCCATCTTAATCTTGCCGGTATCAGGATCACGCTTCGTGGCGTAGTCCATGCGGACATACGAAAACCGCCACGACTGCGAATCTGGCGCAACAAAGGCAATCAGACCGGCCTCCTTATAGGAGTTATCACTGCCCTCGCCACGTTTGAGCTTGTGCGCGACAAAATCCCGCAGCGCCGTCCGCGACCGCTCCAGCTTCCAGGATTCGGTGAGATGCACCACCAACACGTCCGCCAACTCCTCCTCCGGGGAGGTGAATGTACCCAACCGCTGACAACTCTTCACATGGGCCGCGAACGCCTCGGGCACCGCCATCTTCTGTGCCTTGCCGTCATCAAAGCCATTGCACAGTTCGCTGATAAACCGTTGATAGCGCCCCCGATCAAAGGGTGCTTTCAAGGTGCTATGAACCAGGCGTTGCGCGGTTGGTTTATCCATGATCAAGACTTCTCCGGCAGGTAAGAGGACAGGATGAGTTCACGCGGATCGGGCGGCGCATTCACCTCGGTTTTCGGAGTTACGCTGAGCAGATACTGACGAGCAATTTCCTTGCGGAGAATGGCGACCATCTCGACCGGATCATCGGTTTGCTCAAAAGCTTTCTTCACTTTATTCAAAGTGTGCTTACCAATCCGGCCTTCACTGATCAGCCGGTGAACATCCGCCGCGAGCTTCCGGTCTTCCGGCGTGAGTGCTGGCGCGTTGCGAAAATCCTTGGCGCGCAGCCGCTTCAACAGCATCGCCTCGCTACCGCCACCTTTGGCCGTGGCCGACAGCAGGCTATCCACCCCCGGCGTCGTCGCGGACTGGAACCCACCCTTGTTTTTATCCAGGAGCGGGTAGAATCGCTCAGGCGGAATCTCCTGACGCTGTTCCTGATCAGTCGTTTCGAGAATTTCAGCGGTCGTGAAGAAATCGAGTTCATCCGCCTGATCAAGACCGTCATGGGCACGAAAGAATTTGTCCAGCCGTCCCTGCCGGAAATAGGTAATCACTGCGGGACGGTCAGGTACTGGCGAGGTATCCGGGTGATCCACTGGGGCCGGTTCGGGCGCATGGCAACGACTCGACCGCGCCTTACGGGGCAGCGCCAGAATGCGCTCAAACAACTCCGGCTGCTGCTCCTTCACATCCAGAATCAAGCGCAGATATTTCAATTCGCTCTTCGGCTCCGCCGGGTCGCCCTCCGCCGCCGCTTTGGAGTTAATCCGGTCGAACAGATTGTGCGAGGTGATTTCCTCATCGCCCGTCAGCAACCGTGCATCATTCCCCAGGAGCGCGATAAAGGCGTGAATCTTCGACTTGGCTGCTTCGGTCAACGCAATCTCGTCATTCCCCTCATCCGTCGGGAAAAAGTTGTATGTCGAGATGGTCTTGAATTTCGTGCCCACCCGATTCACCCGCCCTACCCGCTGCATCATCCGGCTGGGATTCCACGGAATGTCGTAATTAATTACGGTTGCGGAACGATGCAAGTTCACGCCTTCTGCCAAGACATCGGTCGTGACCAGAATCCGGTAATCGTCCCCCTCCTCACCGCTATTCGCGTCGAAATTGGCAATCACCGCCTGCCGTTGTTCAGGACTGGATTGCGAACTGAACAGCAATGTTTTTTTGTCTACTTCATTTTTAATCTGATCAGCGAGATAACGAGCGGTATCGGCAAATTCACTGAAGATAATCAGCTTCCCCGTCTTAAAAAGGGATTGTGTGAGCAGTTCACGTTTAAATTCCAGCCACTTCGGATCACGCTGAATGTCCTGCCACGATTCCTGAATATCGCGCAACATGTCCAAGTCAGATTCAACATTCCGACGAAAAGCCGGAGTGAAATACTTAGCTGCAAACTTCTCCGCTTTTTCGTCCTGAATCAACGTCTCAATAGCGTCATCATCGCCTTCTTCCAGAAACTCCAGCACCTTGCGGCTATGTTTTTTACTGGTATAAACAAAACCATCATCAAAGGCTTTCAGCACCAGTTCGTGAGATTTAATAAACCGCCTGAGTGTTTCTCTAAACGCATGAAAACTGCTTTCCAGTCGTTTAACCAGCAGGATTTTCATGAAGGTCGCCAGATTGCGCTGACCTTGCACCGCCCGCTCTTCGATTGGCCCCGTGTAATAGATTTCACTCAGCGGTTGGTAGCGAGCGTAATGAAAATCGGCACTGGTAATGGCTTCCAAAGTGTTCGTGAAGATTTGACTCTCCGTCGGATTCAGTTGATAAAGTAATGGGACCGGATCATTGACTTGTGGAAACCAGATTTTCTGTTTTTTCAGATCATCACCATAAAACTCTTCAATCTCACGACGGGTGCGACGCACCATGATGTATTTAAGGACACGATTCCGCAGCTCCTGAGCATTTCTTTCCAAGACTTCGACATATTTTTCGGCGTCATTAAGACGATGTAATCCATTCAGACGCCCGCGCAAACCGGTAAAAAAGGCTTCGAGATTGGGCAGACCAGGAATCGTACTACTGCGAGAGGACTGAAACAGCTTCAATTGGTTAAAAATATCATCCAGCGTATTATTATAAGGCGTTGCGGAAACCAGAATCACGTCTTTATTCTGGCAAATTTGTTTCAAGAGTTCATAACGCTGTGTCGAATCACCTTTGAATCGGTGGGATTCATCAATAAACACGTATTTATAGAATTCGACACCCTGCCTGAGTGTTTCTTCCAGTTTACCAATAGAAGTACATTTGTGGCCTGGAATACAAAAATCTCGAAACACGCGCGGCCATGAACCGGGGCTGTTTTCATCGAGCAGACTGGGTGGCGCAATGACTAGACAACGGCCATCAAGTTGCAAAGCTAACAAGGCCGAGATAAAGGTTTTTCCCAAACCAACGACATCCGCAATAAATACTCCTCCATACGTTTTCAACATTTGTTGTGCTGTAAAAACTGCATCCTCCTGATATTTAAGCTTCTTAAAATTCTGCGGCAAATTTTCAGCATTGAGCTTTGAGCGATCACCTAAATAATCACGGAAATATTCGGCCAGAAATTTTAAATAGAGTTCGTAAGGCGTAAAAAAAGCAAAAGGTGATTCCTTTTCTACAACATTGATAATTGTTTCGTGAACATCTTTTAAATCCACAGCATCGACCCAAAGCTCATTGAATCTATGCAAAGCATAATCATGATCTTCCGGTTCATTGAGCAATACATTAAATTCGAGATTACCCTCCAAACCACTGTGCGAAAAATTGCTTGATCCAGTAATCACATAACCGTGGTTCACGTCCGGCATAGGATGCTCTGGCGTCATAATATAAACTTTAGCGTGAATATTTTGTTCCTTATATAATTTCACTTCCAGTTTGCCTGAACCAATCCACTCAATGAATTTACGGACACCGATTTCAATGTCGATTGAATCCTGCGCTTCGATCAGCTCCTTACGCATCATTCCGCCGAAAGTTTGTTTTATTTCAGATGTAGATAAAATATTTTCTGATAAATCGTTATTAGTAATTTGCAGTAAACCATAAACAACTTGCTCGTTTTTCAACCCAATGAGGATACGAATTTTCTTAATAGGATCGAGTGCAGGATAAAGCCGAAAAAAACCACTGATAAAAAAGTAACCAACTAAGCAATCAAAATCTTGCGTCTTTGGCAAAATGGTTTTTAAACGGTGACTTAGAGTATTTTCTCCCTGATTAGTCAAGAATTTTTTTGGAGAAACTGGAGTCGGTTTTGACATAGAAGTCGAGTACTCGTTATCAATTAATAGCGACTGTCTTGTACTATATAATACATTAAAAAAACAAATACATATATTTAATTCAAAACCAAGCTACATTATTTCGACAAAAAGGGCGAATCATAGGCGGCAGCGGCGAATATGAACACAAGCGCACGAAGGGCACGGTCACGAACGACCAGGCGTTGGATATTCGGTACTGGCAACGCGAAGGCGTGATGAAGCCTGGGCTGCGCTTCGAGGTGCGGTGAGGACTACGGGGTTAGTTTACGGGATGGTTTTTTCCGTACCCCCTCAAACTGAAGTACATGTGTACCGGGCCAAGATGCTACTCATTACACGTATCCTGATCAGACCGGCACTCGCCCACGCAATAGATTTCGCGAGCGAACGTGTCATAACCCATCACCCGCAGCGGTTCACCGGCACAGCTTCTCGCACGGTACGCCATCCTTGTTTCCATCCAGCGACCCGACGCCGCACCGGCTGAGGTAAAACTTCGCCTCGTCGCAGCTCGCCATTTCCCGACAGTACCGCTTGCTGGCGCATGAGAACCCACCGGAAGCGGAAGCGGCTGGTGCGCTTGAAACCGGCGCGGTCGTGGCCTTCGCCGCCCCTCCATGTCGCCATTCCCACGGCGGCATCCTCTGATCCGGTTGCAACACCCATAAACCGGCGCTTGTGTTTCGCGCAAATTCCTCCAACCGTTCCCATTCTGGTGGATGCGGATACTGACGATAAACCCACGCCACACCCTTTTGTATCAATATCGCGTTGACGTTCATAGCGCCGACATAGACCGTGCCGAGCGTCCTACCGTACTTGTCCTGTCCGGCGCTCTCGATCCGCGCATCTTTGCCAAAAGCCAAATCGCTGAGAGTCTGCTTGGCCTTTTGCCCATATGGCTGTGCCAGTTCTGGCGCGTCAATCCCCGCCAGCCGAACCTTGACCTGCTGATTCCCGGCAACAAGCAACGTGATGGTGTCGCCATCATGGACGCCGACTACTTTCCCGGTCAGTTCGGCACTTTGCGCGGTGGTGACGACAGCGGCCAGCACAAACAGCAGCAACCCGACCATCAGCAAAAACAGGTTGAAGGCCACCAACATTATAAAATTGCTATCGTTTTTGTCGTTCATATTCCGACTCCGGGTTATCAACGGATTTTTGGTCAGGATTTGACCAACTCATCAAAAATGGTAAATTGATTTATCGAATTTCCGTTTTTGATTTATCAAATTTTTATTTTTGATGGCGAAATGGATCAACCAAAGCTATCCACGCTGGCGGCAGCCGGCACGATTGAGCGGATCATAGCGAAACCGGATAGTGGCGGCTGGGTGGTGCTGATCCAGCACAAGACGCTGGCCGGCCTGCACATCGAGCCGCTGGAGCGCCAGCGCGGCGGGGCGCGCGTGTTCGCCACGCTCGACGCCGTGGCCCGGTGTCTGGCGGCGGCGGGCGTCGCCCGCTTTCAGGTCAACACGGCCAAGCCGCCGTGAGGCGCGGCCTGTGTCTGGCGCTGCTGTGGCCCGCGCTGGCCGGCGCGTGGGAGGAAGAGGCGGCGCTGTCGTTCATCGTCGCCCACAGCCCCTTGCTCCAGGCGCAACGCGCCGTCGTGTCGGCCCACCGGCCGCCCGGCTTGGGGCGGCAAGTGCTGGAACACACCTCGGTGTTCGTGCGGGCGGCGTCCGGCACATCGAGCACCGTTTCCGACACCGGCGACACCACCACCGCCGAGCCGGTCACGGTCGGGATTCAGCTCAACATCCCGCTGTCGTCGCCGAAAGAGCGGCGCGAGTACGCCCAGCAGGCCCTGGCCGAAGCCACCAAGATCGACGAGGTTCGCGGCCGGGCGCTGACCGATCTCGCCAAACTGCGGGAACTGGAAGCGGAACGAGCGGCGACTCGGGAACGGTTGGGCTTTCACAGATCCAAAGCCGACTGGGTGCAGGACCGGATCAAGAAGGGCTACGAGGGCGACGTGGAAAAGCTCTGGGAGTCGGCCCAGCGGCAAAACGCCGAAGCGGCGGCGCTCAAAAAGCTCGATTTGCTGCTCGACGCCCAGCGCCGGCAGGTCGCCCACCACGCGGGCGAGCGGTGGCGGGCGCTGCTCGATTACCTGAGCGGGAAACTCGGGGAATTGCCGGAGGGTTGAGCGATGAAAGAGATCACCGGCCTGATCGGCCGCGAAAACCTCGTCGAGAAGGCCGCTCAGGAGGTCCGCAAGGGCCGCCACGTCCTGTTGGCGGGTAGGGTAGGGGTCGGCAAGTCCAGCGTCCTGGAGGCCGTTTTGGAGCGGCTGGAGCGGCGGCGGGACGAGCGCGCCCCGGCCGACGTCGAATCGGACGACCCGCCGGGCGAGCGCGAGGGCCGCGCCGAGCGGGAGCGCCGCGGCCACGAGCGGCGGAAACGGGCGCAGACCGTCATCCACATCAGCGACCACCAGCCCAAAGCCCAGTTCGTGGACATCGCCCGCCAGTTGCTGGCGGCGGGCCTGCTCGACCCGCTGGCGCTGGAGTTGCCCGATCCGTACCGGGATTTCCCGCCCGAGCGGATCGAGTGGGCCAAGGTCCGCCGCCACGTCAACCGCCTCAGCATGCGCGACCTCACGGCGGCGATCATCCCGGCCCTGCACGACCACCCCGGCAAGGCGATCATCGCCGTGGACGACCTGACCGGCGTCACGCCCACCCTGGTCGCGTTCTGGCTGGCGGTGTTCGACGCCGCCCAGGTCATCGGCTGCGCCGGCCAGAAGAAGCCGAACCTCGCCAAGCTGTGGTGGAAGATGGCCGAGATCGAAATCCCGCCGCTGGCGCCGGAGGCCACGCGGGAAATCGTGGAAACCTACATCGCCCGGCGCGGGATGCTGATCGAGTCGCCCGGCCTGTTCGTCGGCCACGTCGTCAAGCAGTCCGGCGGCAACCCGCAGGCCATCGCCGACATGCTGGACGACTCCGCAAAGGAGCGGCTGGTCGATAAACGGCGTATCCGCGAGATGCGCCACGCGGCGGGCGTGCGCTATTTCGACTTCACGCCGGTCATGATCGTGGCGCTCGCGTCGGTGGTCGGGGCGCGCTACCTCGCCATCGGCACCGGCGACACCGAGCTGTACATCTTCGCCGGCATGGTCGCCGCCGTGGTCATCTCGCTGCGGGTGTTTCTGTTCAAAGGGGCGGGGAAGGCGAATTGACGCTGGGAACCCACGTCGCGTTCGCCTCTGTCCTCTACCTGGGCGGCGCGACGCTGTTCGGCTACCGGCCGGACTGGATCGGCTGGCTGTTGGCGGCCGTCGCCAGCCTGTTGCCGGACATCGATCTACCACCCTCGAAAATCGGGCGGCTGTTCTGGTGGGTTTCCGTTCCGCTGGAGCGGCGCTTCGGCCATCGCACGATCACCCATTCGGCCGTGGGCCTGCTGGCCGTGGCGCTGGTCGCGTCGCCCTTGTGGCTGGTGCAGCCGCTGTACTTCGGGTGCGCGCTGGGCGGCTACTGGTCGCACCTGTGGATCGACATGCTCAACGTGCGCGGCGTCGATCTGTTCTGGCCCTCGCCGGTGCGGCTGGTCACGCCGGGCAACCGGCACTGGCGGATGGAGGTGGGCGGCAAGGCGGAGATGGTGTTGCTCTCGGCGCTGCTGCTCTCGGCCGTGGCGCTGTATCCGCTCAGTTGGATGGGTTTTCGCGACGCGCTGCAAGCGGTGATCAAGAGCTTCGACATCGCCCACGAGCAATACCAGCGCCAGATCGGAACCCACTGGTACGACCTGGAGCTGATCGCGTCGGACAACCTGACGCTGGCGCGGGTCGAGGGCCGCTACCCGATCATCGGCACCTGGAAGGGCGGCTTCATCGTGCTGCACGAGGGCCAGCCCCGCGCGGTGGGCAAGAGCGAGGCGCATCACAACCTGTTGCCGATCTCGGCGAGGATCATCGAGGGCGAGCCGCTGCGGGTGCAGTCGGTCAAGGTCGAGATGCGGGGCCGGTCGCTGCGCGGGCTGCTGGGCCAGATCGATCAGCGCCGGGTGTACTACCTGAGCGGGGAGATTCAGACGGCGCGAGTGGAGCCGGTGGCGAACATCGACCGCTATCAACCGGTGATCTACTCCGGCCAGACCATGACGCTGCGCTACGCCCGCGCTCAGGAGCTGGGGCCGTGGCTGGATCTGGTGGCCGCGAAGGGTGAGGTGTTCGTGCAGTTTTGGCTGAGGCCGGGGGAGCAGCCGGTGGTGTTTGAGTTGGGGAACGAGCCGCCCGCCGATCCGATTCCGGCTGAACTCAAGCGGTTCCTGTAGAGAACTTCCCGATTTATCAATCTTCTTGACTTGGAAGGCCAGTTTTGCTTTAATTGCCATACATACATAAGTATGTATGTATGTAAGTATGGCAAAGACAACATTAGGAGCAGCGATTTATGTCATATATCGATCCGCAGACAGTGACATCACCCAAGCATTCATGGGAGCTAGGGACTGTATTACACAATACGGGTGATGAGGGATGGAGCTTAGCCAAAGGTAAATGGGGCGGCAAAGAAGCATTCGGCATTCGTTGGAATGGTTCAAGCGATGACTCTGGTATAGGCAACCCACAGTCACGGGGAATTCCAACGTGGTTTATTCTGCCTGACGAGATTTCTAAGGTCGTAATCTCAGCACTGTCTTTAGCTACGACACACTCCGGGTAGTCTGGAGTACTCACAACCGCGCCACCACCTTCTCCATCCGCTCCTGCCCGACGTTGGTGTAAATCTGGGTGGTGGCGATGCTCTCGTGGCCGAGCAGGGCCTTGATGTCCACCAGCTCGGCCCCGGCGTTGAGCAGGTTGGTGGCGTAGGTGTGGCGCAGCTTGTGGGGCGAAATCTTCTTGTCGATGCCGGCCTTCTTCAGCATCAGCCGCAGGTAGGCCCCGGCCGACTGCCGCGAGACGGCTTTCTGGCCGGGGGCGCGGGCGAAAACGAACTCCGTCCGGTTCCGGTCCTTGAGCCAGAACCCGAACACCGCGCCAAACGCCGCAGGAAGCGGTACAAGGCGTTCTTTGTCGCCCTTGCCGATCACCCTCACCGACTTCGCCAAACCGTCCAGAATCCGCACGTCGGCGGTTTTAAGGCATAGCGCTTCGCTGATCCTCAAGCCGGAGTTCAACAGCAGCCCGAACAGCATCTCGTAGCGGCGGCGGGTCTCGGTCATCTTGGCCTTGTTGTCGCCGAAAATGTTGATCGGGATGTTCTCCCGGCTCTTGATCGTCGCGTCCAGCCGGGCCTGCTCTTCCCGCTCCAGCCAGACCGGAATCCGCAGCGGCCGTTTCGGCTTGTCGGCCAGATAGACCGGATCGCTTTCGGCGATCTCGTGGCGCAGCGCCCAGCGGTAGAAGCTGCTCAAGGCGCTCAGGCGGCGGTTGACGATGTGGGCGCTCACCTGGCGCTCGCGCAACTGCCACGCCGCGAACTGCTCCACGTCGGTCGGTCGCGCCCGCTGCCAGTCCTTGCCCGCTTCGGTCAGCCAGTTGGCCCACAGCCCCAGGTCGCCGTTGTAGGCGTAGCAGGTCGATTTGCCGTGGCCCTTGGCGTACAGCAGATGCGATAAGAACTCGCGGCGGGCCTCGTCGAATATCTCCCGGTCGAAAGGCATATCGATACTCCACCCCGTTTTCTGAATCCTGATCTATCAAAATGGCAATTTTGATTCTTCGGAAAGAGGGATTTCTACAGTCAAAAACCGAATTTCGATTTGTGAAGTATAGCCCCTGGCGGCTGAAAACGCCCTATTCATCAGGCTTAAAGCCTCGTGCCGCGCAATTTTTTCTACAAAAAACTCCTTAAATCTTTTTTTCCTAAGCATGGCCCCGCAGTAGCCGCTTGAGGTTGGCGATGGACTTGTGGGCGACCTCGCGCGATGCCGGAATTACCCGCATCGCCGCGCGCTCCCGCTCCCGCCGATCCACCTCGGCCCGCGCCCGCGCTTCCGTCTCGGCTCGCCGCCGCCGCGCCTCGGCGTTCCCGAATCCGGGCGACGGATCGAACGCGGCCGGATCGGCGCGGTACTTGCGCACGATGCCGCGCAGCACGGCGGCGGGGTTGGTTTTGATTTGCCCCGCTTGGCGCTTCGCTTCGATCACGTCGAGCATCTGTTGCGCCACCTCGCGCGGCAGCGCGTGGACCTGGGCGGCGATGTCCTCGCGCTCCGGTTCCGTCAGCTTCGCCGGGTAGACCAGTTCGGCCGGCGCTTCGGTGAGAGCGTCGCCGCGCTCGTCCGTGGTCGCCACCGTTTGAACCTCTTCCCCGCTGGCCGGGTTTTCGCCGGATGCTTCCAGCGGCGCCGTCCCGTGGTCGCCGTCCCGTTCTTTCGGGTTTCGGTTTTGAACACCACCACCACCACCACCACGCGCCGCTTCGGGTTCCGCCGCGCGTTCCGTGGAGGAGGAGGGGTTTGGGGTGGTGGTAGTAATCTCAGTAGTAGTCTCAGTAGTAATCTCTGAGAGGTGACTTTTAAGTGAGAGTCTCTCACCTGTAGGTGAGGGGGTCTCACCTGTAGGTGAGGGGGTCTCACCTGTAGGTGAGGGGGTCTCACCTGTAGGTGAGGGGGTCTCACCTGTAGGTGAGGGGGTCTGGCTGACGAGCGGAGGGGTTTCGCTGACCGCCGACACCATTTCGGCGACCGCAGTAGGGGGATGCGTGATCGCCATGATCGCGAGCGGCACCGGTTCGATGAACGTGATGTTGTTCCGCAAGATTCCCTGTATCACTACATCCCGAAACTCGCGCCTGATAAGGCCCCCTTCCTCCAGCCGCGTGATCGCCCGGCGTGCTTGGGTCTTCGTGAATCCGAATTTCGCCTCAAAATAGGCGGCGCTGCACTGGAACATATCGCCGTCAAAGTGCTTCCGCTGAAGCGGTTTGCCGTCCTTGGTCAGCGTCTGATAAGGCCGATACCAGTAGATGATCTCGGCCAGGATGACGATGGCGGGCATGTCCGGCTTGCCCGATTCCAGCGTGATGCGCTGATACCACGAGTGCGGGATGATGTTCCCCTCGAAGTGAATCCTCCCAATCTCTTCTACTGCCGTCGGCAATCGAGTTGTCATCTTCGTTCTCCATTATTTCCCAACTGTAACGCTTGGACTTTTTTGGGGCATCAGGCGCTTGGTACGAACATCGCGCCTTTCATCGAGGCTGGTCGTGGCTTGGTAAAGACTATCTACTCAGAGGAATACGCCGGGTTGCTGCTTCTTTTGCGTAGAAAGCGGCTCGATGCGAAGTTGACCCAAGCCCAACTTGCCAAGAAACTCGGCGTCCCGAGAACCTTGATCGGCAAGTGCGAGCGGGGTGAACGTCGCATAGACGTGATCGAACTCCAGGCGTTTTGCCATGCGCTGGGAACCGAGTTACAGGCGTTCATGACCGAACTCAAACAGCGCCGGTAAGTGCGGGTTGCCGGGTAGCATTTGGCGCCATCTCCCGGCCACTTCGCCCGCTACGCCGCTTGCTGCCATCGGGTCAAATCCTCGGGCTTGCAGCCTAGCGCAGCAGATATTTTTTGGAGTAGATCAGTAGACGGTATTTGGTCACCGCTCTCTATCATGCTGATGTAGCTCTGATTTACACCAACAGCTTTTGCCAGTTTTACCTGACTTATCTTGACTATCGCTCGCCGCACCTTGATCGCGTGTCCGATGCTCATAATTTAACCTCTTTTAATAATTTATTATTAGTCTAGTGATAGCTGTTATCAAAATCAAATTTGCGGCGACGTAACCACGCTATCGCTGTCCGCGCTCCCACGTTCGCCAGCCACGGGAACGGGAGCGCATCCATGCGGCGCGGCGCGCTCCCGGCGCGCGAGCAGTGCGCTGAAAAGATTCGGGGGCCATCCCCGCCCCCGTACCCCCACCCTTCGCGCCGTCCCTGGCTTGGCATCCCTGCCGGTCGTGCTCGCTGGCGCTCGCGATTTCCCCCGCGTCGCGCCGGGGGGCTTTTGCGCTTGTGCCGTTCGCTGCGGGCGGGCGACAAGGGTTCGCTTCGCCGCTTCGCGCCCTTGCGCCCGCTCCTCGCTTCCGGCCCGTCGCGCTCGCCCCCTC
>WBZM01001747.1_pt1 | contig 20423 bp, 14 predicted proteins | sample 5204271 | NCBI WGS metagenome assembly WBZM01 (sample SAMN12344346, study PRJNA552823) | activated sludge metagenome | biome: Activated sludge suspended growth; feature: Nitrification reactor; material: Wastewater; isolation source: activated sludge from nitrification reactor of wastewater...
TGTCACAGAATTGTAAAAGTTTCAGAAAACGAAAATACCCCTCCCTGAAATGGTAAATTCCAGTAATGGAGAAAGTATCTTCCGTAATGTGTTGAAAATCAAATACCTTTTGTGGTCCCACCAGGAATCGAACCTGGATTTAAAGTTTAGGAAACTTCCGTTCTATCCGTTGAACTATGGGACCAAAGAGAAAGGTTGGCAAAAATACGGCGATCTGGCGAAATTCTCAAATACTGAAGTGCGTTTGTTGCTTCTTTGTCTTGGAACAGGGGCTGCCAGGGCATTTCAAGCTTGTCGATTAATCCGTTGAACTCCGTCCATTGCGCGTGGGGAGGCGGAGTATGGGGGAAGAGGTGTGAGCATTAGGTTTAGTGGTAATAGGGGTAAATTCCAGGTTATTTCGTCGGGATTGCATAGTTTTGTGTAAGCCTAATGCTCCATTCTGAACCTTGAACCTTGAACCTTTGAACCCTTGAACCTTTGAAGACATGAACCTTTGAAGACATGAACATCGAAGAATTCCAATCATATTGCCTGTCCAAAAAGGGGGTCGAAGAAACATTTCCCTTCGACGAGCATACATTGGTTTACAAGGTCATGGGGAAAATGTTCGCCCTGACCGGTCTGGATAGCCCCGTTTTTTCCGTTAACCTCAAATGCGATCCCGACCGGTCCGTTGAATTGCGGGAGGAATACGAAGAAATCCAACCCGGCTATCACATGTCCAAACTGCATTGGAATACCGTCGATTTCACAGGGAGCTTATCCGACCGGTTTTTGATGGAACTCATAGACCACTCCTACGATCTGATCGTGAAAAGCCTTCCGAAAAAGGTCCAATTGGAGTTGGAAGCATTATAACGTTTAGGCGTTTAGGCGTTAAGGCGTTTGAGGTCCCACGCCTAAACGCCCCTACGCCTAAACGCCCAAACGCCCAAACGCTTATGCATATCGACTTCCTCCTTGTCGGCCAAGGCCTTGCAGGCGTCATGCTGGCACATTTTCTTCAGAAAGCGGGCGCCTCCGTAGTAGTTATCGATGATGCTCACCGAGGCGGAGCTTCAGTGGAGGCGGCGGGTTTGATCAATCCCATTACCGGCCGCCGCCTCGCAAAGTCCTGGCGGATCGACGAATTGTTCCCTTTTGCTGAGAACACGTATGCAGAATTGGAAGCTCAATTTCAGCAACCTTTCTTCCGGCGCAGGCCCATTATCCGGGCGCTTTTTTCGGCAAAAGAAGACAACGACTGGGCGGCAAGAGCAAGCGATCCTGAGTATTCCAAATACCTCTACGAAGGGGTTTGGGACAACCCAATCCGGGATTTTATCCAACCGGCATATGGGTTTGGCCAAATTACCGGCGCCGGCCAGGTAGAGGTAGCCGCGTTGCTCTCCGCCTTTTCCACCCGGGGTTTGCAGGAGGGCTGGCTTATACAGGGGAATTTCGATCATTCAAAATTGCAATTGGAAAACGGCAAAGCGCTGTACGAGGGCCTTCAGCCAGATCGAGTCGTTTTTTGCGAAGGATATGGCCTGCATAAGAACCCCTTTTTCAATTACCTCCCAATGGAAGGGAATAAAGGCGAAGTACTCCTGGTTCGCATTCCTGGTTTTCCACGAGATCTGATCTTCAAGCACAAAGTCTTTATCGCCCCTTTTGCCGGCGACCGGTTTTGGGTTGGGGCTTCTTATCTCCGGGAATTTGCAGACGAATGGCCATCCTCCAGTGAACGGGAACGGATGGTGAGTTTTCTTCGCCAGGCCCTAAAGGTCCCTTTTACAGTAGAAGACCACAGGGCCGCAATCCGCCCTACTGTCCCAGATCGCCGGCCTTTGCTGGGCATTCATCCGGCGTATCCCCAATTAGCTGTATTTAATGGCTTGGGTACCAAAGGCTCGTCTTTGGCGCCGTTTTGGGGCGCTTATTTTGCCGACGTGCTTCTTAACGGAGCTCCCCTGGATCCAGAAGTGGATATTCGACGCTTTCAAAATGAGTAAAAAGCGTTTGGGCGTATGGGCGTTTAGGGGTTTAGGCGCAGGTTTTGGTTTTGGGAAGGGGGGGAGAGTTTGGGATTACAATAATCTTCCGTACGGGTGCGTTGCTCTCAAAAGGCTTGGCTGGCAGGCGGAAAACCTGGAGAGGTTATCTATTTGTTTATTTTTTTGTATCTTATTGGTGCAATCCTCCCGGTTTTTGCATCTGTTATAGAAATGCTTCCGGGGATTCCCCGGTAGGTATGAATTCCATGCATCATCATCGCAAACCCTTTTTATGAAATCATCGTGTGTTCCCTGGAAATTCCTTGCTGCTTTCAGCTTCCTTGGAATGTGGATTCAACCGCTTCACGCGCAAGACGAACAACCCATGATCGATCCCGACTACCCTAAAGAATGGGCGGAAATTGACTCCCTGGAGTCTGATGGATTGTTCCGCTCCGCACTGGATAAAGTAGAATCCCTCTATCGGCGAGCCAAAACAGACCGTAAGGATGCCCAGGTAGTAAAAACGGTCCTTTTCAGGATCCGCTACCAAAGCGAATTGGAGGAAGAAGGCGAAGAAGCGGCCATCGCCTCCCTGCGCACCGAATTGGGATCGGCGGCGTTCCCCATCCAGCCTGTGCTTCAATCCATGCTGGCCGAAATGTACACGGGATATCTTCAGCGGAATTCCTGGGAAATCGAAGACCGAACCGATCTGGCTGGCGCTGCGGGCGAGGATATCCGCACATGGACAGCGGCCAGGTTTCAGGAAGAAAGCGCCAGGCTATTTCTGGCTTCAGTAGCCGACCCCCGGCTTCCTGCGGTTCCAATCCAGAATTTTGGAGCGGTTCTTATGCCAGCGAAAAATACCCAGGGACTCTGGAGTTCCTTGTATGATCTTTTAGTTGACCGTGCGCTGGATTATTTTACCGATAGCCGGTCATTTGTTTCCTCCCCGGCATACCGGTTTTATATCCAGCAGCCGGAGGCTTTTGCCGATGCCCCCGTCTTTTCAAAATTCGCCTTCCCTGCCCGGGATACTTCGTCCTGGGAATATCAGGCGTTGATCCTTTACCAGCGCTGGCTGGGTCGGAAAATAGACGAAAACCTGATCCCCGCCCGAATCGACGCCGATATTCGGCGCCTGGTATTTGCAAAGGAGCATTCGGTACATCCTCAGAAGGACGACCTTTTCATTCAGGCCCTGCAGCGGCTGGAAGTCCTTTACCCCCAACAACCTGGCATATCAGAAGCGCTGTTTTACCGGGCAGACCAGCTATATCAATCCAGCCTGGATTACGACCCCAACAAGGGAGAAACGTATCGCCTCGACAAGCAGAAAGCCAAACAATTAGCAGAGGAAGCGATTCGCCGGTTCCCCGGGTCTTACGGAGCCTCCAGATGTGCCAGTTTGATCGCCCAGATTACCCAACCGTCCCTTCAGGTGGAAATGGAACATGCGCTACTCCCTAATCAGCCGTCATTGCTTCAAGTGGCTTTCCAGAGTGTTCCCAAACTCAATTTTCGGATCCTCCGGCTGACGGAAACTGAATTGATACAACTCAGGGACTTTGACAGAGAAGAAGCAACGTCCTTCCTGTTCGCATTAAAACCGTATAAATCCTGGAGCGCTTCGCTACCCAACGATGGAGATTTCCAGCAACACACTACCGAGCTTAAACTCGATCCCCTGCCGCTGGGTCAATATGCGCTTCTTTTTTCCAACGAGTCCCTCAATAACCCGAAAGAGAAACCGGCGCATTCCTGGATTACCTTTGCTGTTTCCGAACTGGCTTATTTTTACAACCGTTCTTACTCCTCAGACCAACTGGAATTTCTGGTGGTCCACCGGGACAAGGGGACGCCCCTGGAGGGCGTGCAGGCTACCTTGTTCGAAGAGTCATACGATTATCAGCAGCGAAAAACCGCCAGAAGAGAAACCGGTCGTTCTAAAACAGACGCCAATGGCCTCGTCCGGTTTGATGCCAGGCAAAATAGCTTTTCCCTGCGTCTTGAAAAGAATGGGGATGTTCTGAGCTTTTCCGACCGCTATTATGCCTATCGTTCGGAGGAGGGTGAGACAGGAACGGCAGAAACCCATTTCTTCCTGGACCGCGCCATATACCGCCCCGGACAAACTATTTATTTCAAGGGCATTGTTACCTCGGGCGCAGCACGGCGGGGGGGCGTTAAGATGCTCTCAAACCGCAAGGTCACGGTAACCCTTAGGGACGTAAATAACCAGGAGGTTGCTACGCTTGATCTTACGACAAATGCTTTCGGTTCATTTCAGGGGAACTTTGTAGCTCCGCAGGGCAGCCTTCTGGGAGAAATGAGCCTGCATTCCAGTTTGGGGGAATCGTGGAAATCGTTTCTGGTGGAAGAATACAAACGCCCTAAATTTGAAGTCAAGCTCGAGCCCCTGGCCGGGCAGCCAAAGCTGGACGAAGAGGTTGTCGTCAAGGGGAAAGCCCTTATGTTTGCAGGCAACCCTGCCGACGGCGCCAAGGTAACCTACCGTGTCGTTCGTGAAACCCGTTTTCCCTGGTGGCCCTGGTGGCGGGGGATCGCGCCGTTTTCTCCTTCCATGGAAATTGCGCAAGGAGAAACCGTCACCGATGCGCAAGGCGCCTTCGTCATTACCTTTAAAGCGCTGGCTGACCCCAAAGTTGACAAGGATGAGCTTCCGGAGTTCCAGTTTCGCGTATACGCCGATGTGGCGGACGTCACCGGAGAAACCCACTCCGCCGAGCGATGGGTGAATGTAGGCTATGTCTCTATGAGGGCATCCCTTGAATCTCCCGAATGGCAGGATCGGAGCCGGCCGGCTTCTGTGCGCATTGCCACCGAAAATCTGGACGGACAGCCGGTTCCGGTAAAAGGCCGGGTGCAGCTCTTCTCTCTGGATGCCCCTTCCCGATTATTTTTGAGCCGGTACTGGGATAGCCCCGACCGCCCGTCTATTCCTGAAGCTGCTTTCCGCAAGGATTTTCCCTTTTTCGCTTACGGCAAAGAAGACGACCCCTCCCGGTGGCCTCAAAATTCTTTGGTTTGGGAGTCCGGTTTTGATACAGGACAATCCGATTCCATCCCCGCTCCCTGGGGCAGTCTGGCGCCGGGATATTATCAGTTGGCAGCTTCTATGGAAGACGACCAGGGTAAAAAGGTGGAGATCAGGGCATTGATCAAAGTATTTGATAGCGCTGAAGGGAAATTGCCCCCCGGCATCCTGATGTGGAACGGATTTTCCAAAGAAACCGCAGAGCCCGAAGAACAGGTAGAGCTCTGGATGGCAAGCAGTTATACTCCCGGTTCGCTTTTTTTGGAAAAAGAACGCGATGGCCGGATATTGGAGTCGCGTTGGGTTAATGTAAATCAATGGGAAAAGAACGTCTTCCGGGTAGGGGAGGAGGATCGGGGGAATATCTTTTTCCACCTGAGCTATGTACGCCATAACCGGGCATTCTCGGTCTCCCCCAGATTGAATGTGCCATGGACAAACAAACAACTGCGTATCGAGTACCAAACCTTCCGGGATAACCTGCTCCCCGGACAAGCGGAAGAATGGCGGCTTCGGATTACCGGATCAGAAGGGGAGCGGGTAGCTGCCGAATTGCTTACCGCTATGTACGACGCTTCCCTTGATCAGTTTAGCCCCAACAACTGGGCTTTGGATCTTTTTCCATCGGATGGGTTTGCTTCGAGATCGTGGTCGCCCCAACATTTTTCCGAAGCCGGGGGTACCTTGTATATTCCGCACAAATGGCCGGATGCTATGGAGAAGACCTACCCGGAATTGAACTGGTTCGGTTTCCGGGCTTCCGGTTCTCCGCGAATGTACGAAGCGATGGCATTTCGGCTGGCAGCGCCAGAAGCGGCGGATATGCCCGCATTGAAGCGCTCGGTAGCGGATTCGGCTGTTCCTCCGCCTCCGCCTCCTTCTATGGAAGAAAACAACGAGCCATTTGCCGCCCCTCCCGCTGCAGAAGCGCCGTCAACCCCTCTGGTGCGCTCAAATTTAAAGGAAACCGTCTTCTTCTTCCCGCAGTTATATACCGATGCGCAGGGCGCTGTAGTGATCAAATTCACCATGAACGAGGCGCTGACGCGCTGGAAGTTCCTGGCCCTGGCACATACGACCGATTTGAAGACGGCCGTTTCCTCCCGGGAAGTGACGACGAGCAAGGACCTTATGGTGTTGCCCAACCCACCCCGCTTCCTGCGCGAAGGCGACGTGTTTGAATTCAGCGCTAAAGTCAGCAACCTGAGCAAGGAGGGGTTAAAAGGCAGCGCGAAGCTGGAACTTTTTGACGCAATGACTATGCGCCCGGTAGACGCGGAGTTTGATAATGCTTCCAATTCGCTGAACTTTGAAGCCCAGGCAGGCCAATCCGCTCCGCTTTTTTGGAAAATTAAGGTCCCTGAAGGAAAAGTTGGCGCTTTGACTTACCGGGTAAGCGCCACGGCAGGCAACTTTACCGACGCCGAAGAAAATACCCTTCCTGTTCTGATTAACCGGATGTTGGTGACCGAGACCCTGCCGGTTTATGTAAGAGGCGGAAAGACCCGCTCCTTCACCCTCGAATCCATGAAGGCGTCGGCGTCCTCCAGGACATTAACCCCTCAGGGAGTGACGCTGGAGATGACATCCAATCCGGCATGGCTGGCGGTTAAGGCGTTGCCCTATCTTATGGAATACCCCTATGAATGTTCGGAGCAGATCTTTAGCCGGTATTATGCCAATACCCTGGCCTCCTCGGTGCTGGATGGAGCGCCCCGGATCAAGACTATGTTTGAGCAATGGAAAAGCACCGGCGCCTTGGAAAGCCAACTATCCAAGAACCAGGAACTCAAATCCCTCCTGCTCCAGGAAACGCCCTGGGTGTTAGAGGCAAGACAGGAAGAAGAACAACGCAAAAATATAGCCTTGTTGTTCGATCTTAACCGGATGCGTATGGAACAGGCAAAAGCCCTGGGGCAACTTCGGGAAAAACAGACTGCATCCGGTGGGTTCCCCTGGTTTCAGGGCGGGCCTGAAGACTGGTACATCACCCAGCATATCGTCGCCGGATTGGGCAAGCTGGATTATCTCAACGTCGCTCAGGACCCAGTGCGGCAAGAGTTGATTGAAAACGGTGTGCGGTTTATGGATGAAAAAGTCAGAGAAGCCTATGCGGAATTGATGAAAAGAGTTAATGAAAACCTTGAAAAACCGGAAGAGGACCATCTGAATGCCATCTTTGTCCACTACCTGTATGCCCGGTCATTCCAGGGTCTGGATGGGCTTTCCGGAGAAGCGGAGACTGCGTTTACTTATTACCTGGAGCAGGCAAAGAAATACTGGAATAAAAAAGGACTGATGGAACAGGCAATGCTCGCGGTTGCCCTGAACAGGTATGCTGAGCAGGCTGCGGCAGAAAAAATCCTCGCTTCCTTGCGCGAAAGGGCCTTGCACTCCGAAGAACTTGGCATGTATTGGAAAACGCCCAGAGGGCTTTACTGGAATGAACACCCGGTGGAAGCCCAGTGCCTGATCATGGAAGCTTTTCACGAAGTGGGAAAAAACGCTGGCGAAGTAGATGAAATGAAGATCTGGCTCCTCAAGCACAAGCAGACCAATCATTGGGCGACGACCAAAGCCACGGCCGAGGCAGTGTATGCCCTGTTGCACACCGGGAGCGGAAACAAATGGCTTACCGAGGATAAACCCGTTCAGGTGGCTTTTCCGCAGATTAAGAAGAAAAAGGCGGTTGCCGCCCGTCTGGCCGCGGCGCAAAAATCGGCCGAACCCGGCACGGGGTATTACAAACTGCGTTGGGAGGGCAAGGATATTCAAACCGAAATGGCTACCCTTTCCCTGTCCAACCCCAATTCCTCCATCGCCTGGGGCGGGTTGTACTGGCAGTATTTCGAACAGTTGGACCAGATCAAATCCTTTGAAGAAACCCCGCTGATTTTAAAAAAGCAATGGTTTAAAGAAGTACTTACGGATAAAGGCCCCGTTCTGCAGGAAGTTGGAGGCGACCATCCGTTAAGACCCGGTGACAAACTGGTCGTTCGGCTCGAGCTTCGGGTAGACCGGCAAATGGAATACGTCCACCTGAAAGATATGCGGGGCAGCGGACTCGAACCCATCAACCCGCTTAGCGGCTATAAATGGAAATCCGGTCTCGGCTTTTACGAGAGCCCCGGGGATGTGGCGACCAACTTCTTTATCGATTTTCTCCCCCGTGGAACCTACGTTTTTGAATACCCGTTGCGGGTGAACCATCGCGGCGATTTTTCAAACGGCATCACCACCATTCAGTGTATGTACGCGCCGGAATTCAGCAGCCACTCGGCCGGGGGGCGGGTGCAGGTGGAATGATAGGGCGTTAGGGCGTTAAGGCGTTAGGGCGTTAAGGCGTTAGGGGGGTGTTTTGATCAAACTGGTCGATTATTTACAACTTTGAATTCTTAAAGAATTTAAATTGTAGAAAAATTACGACTGTGCTCAGCAAGTATATCACCAAACGGGCATTTGAACAATTCAAAAAGAAGGCTATGAGCGAGATGAATCCGAATACGGAACGCGGCAAGCATGCCGAAACAATTATCCGCAACCACGTGGTATGGTCTATGGGCGCCGGTTTTATTCCGGTGCTGGTGGCCGATGTTTTTGCGATCAGCGCCGTACAGCTAGACATGATCCGGCAGCTTTGCAGGGTTTACGACAAGGACTTTTCTGAAACGCAGGGAAAAGCGATTGTTACGGCGCTGACAAGTTCGACAATTGCACGGATTACTGCGGGCAGCGTGGTCAAGTTGATCCCGGTGGTTGGCTCCCTTTTGGGCGGAGTAACGGTTTCCATCTTTGCCGGCGCGTCTACCTACGCTTTGGGAGAAGTGTTCAAGCGGCATTTCGAAGCAGGCGGCACCATTCTGGATTTTGATCCCGACCGCCTGAAGAAGCTTTATAAGGAGAAATTTGAAAAAGGAAAGAAAGTAGCAGAAGAGCTCGCCAAACAGCAAAAAACCAAGGAAGGGGCCGGAGCGCCAATAGTAGTCGACCTTAAAGAAGAGGTTACCGTAGCGGAAACAGCGCATAAGGGTAGCGCCGATGTTGTTACGCGGCTTAAAGAACTTGCCGAATTGAAAGCGGCCGGAGTATTGTCGGAAGAAGAGTTCGCGCAGATGAAGAAAAAACTTATCGAAGGGTTTTAAGGGGTCCATCTGGCAACAGGAGCTACTTCCTGGCTCGAAAAATCTCCCTTCAGAAACTTATAGTATCCGGCAATGCCGATCATAGCGGCATTGTCGGTGCAATATTCCAGTTTGGGGATGTAGGTATTCCATCCTTTACGTTTCCCCTCCAACTCAAGCGCTGCCCGTAATCCTGAATTGGCGGCCACTCCGCCTGCAAGGGCTATTTCTTTGATCCCGGTGGTTTGAGCGGCCAATACGAGTTTTTTCATCAAGATGGATACGATCCGAGCCTGGACGGACGCGCAGATGTCTTCCAGGTTTTGTTTGATGAACTCTGGATTTTCCAGGACCTGTTTTTTCAGGAAATACAGAATAGAGGTTTTTAATCCGCTGAAACTGAAATCCAGTCCGGGTATCTGAGGCTCCGGAAATTCAAAACGCGCTACGCCCTGGGCCGCCAGGCGGTCGATAATAGGTCCGGCAGGGTACTCAAGGTTCAGCATTTTGCCCGTTTTGTCAAAAGCTTCGCCGGCGGCATCGTCCAGGGTTTGACCTATGATCTCCATGTCCAAATAGTCCCGTACAATCTGAATTTGGGTATGTCCCCCCGAAACAGTAAGGCAAAGAAAAGGGAAGGAAGGCTTGGAATCTTCCGCAAAGTGAGCCAGGACGTGGGCTTGAAGATGGTGGACCTCTATCAGTGGAATGTCGAGACTTAGCGCAAAGGCTTTAGCAAACGAAACGCCAACCATCAGCGAACCGATCAGCCCGGGGCCTCTTGTGAACGCTACTGCGTCCAGTTCGTCAGGCCCGACACCTGCCCGGCGAAGCGCTTGATCCACCACCGGAACGATATGAACCTGGTGAGCCCGAGATGCGATCTCCGGAACCACGCCGCCGTAGTCGCGATGCACCTCCTGGCTTGCCAGCACATTGCTCAGAACAACGCCTTCCCGGACGATAGCGGCAGATGTATCGTCGCAGGAAGACTCAATTGCCAAAATAGTGATTGCCATATTTTAATAAATCCTGAAATCCTTATAAATTCCCGTCCGAAATCAGCAAATGGAAGTTTTGCTCCATTTGCCCCATAAGCGCCCGGCAAAAATAAAGATAACCTTTAAACAATAGACTATGTCATCTGCTTCAACCAAACCAGCAAAAGAAGGCTCCCTGGGGAGTTCTGGATCTTCCGGCCAGGATGGGTTTAATTCCTGCGTTGTTGCGATCGGAACGAAAATCGAAGGAAATTTTCAGTCCACCGAAAATGTACGGCTGGATGGGGTCGTCACCGGAGATTTGTCCTGCGACAAAAAGCTGGTGCTCGGTAAAGATGGCCGGATAGAAGGGAACGTCAAAGCAAAAGAGGCCGTGATTATGGGTACAATTGTAGGCGATATCCAAATCCTTGGCCTGCTGCATCTGGATCGCACGGCGGCAATCAAGGGCAATATCCAAACCGCCGCCTTGAGCATTGAAGAAGGCGCCGCCTTTGATGGCGCGTGCAAAGTGGGTAAGTAATTCGCAGGGGAATGAAATTTGGGCGGAAGATTGTTTTTCAAAATGCCTGAAGTTCCCTAAAATTGTGATATATTATTACACCTGGAGGTTGAATCCTATTATTCTGTCAAAACAAACCGACAAATGAAATTAGTCATCAACATTGTTCTTTTGGCCATTATTGCATTTCTGTGCTATGCATTGATCAACAGTATCGGGGAACCAATCAAGTTCAAGGCAGAAAGGGAAAGAAGGGACGCAGTAGTTGTCGAGAAACTTATGAAAATCCGGACTGCCCAGGAGGCGTTCCGCGATATCACCGGTATCTTTGCTCCCAACTTTGACACCCTTGCCCATATTCTGGAGACCGGCCGGTTCAAAGTAGTTCAGGTATTTGGAGACCCCGACGACCCCAACTTTACCGGCCAAATTACCTATGACACGATCTACGTTCCCGCCGCGGATTCCATGAGGAACATTCTGGGAATCAACAATTTCGACTCCCTCCGTTACGTTCCGTTCAGTGGGGGTAAGGAATTTAACATTGCTGCAGAGGTTATCAACTACCAGAATACCGAAGTTCCGGTAGTCGAGGTCGGTGTGCCCCGCAAATTTTATATGGGCAAGTGGGGCGATAAACGTTTCGCCCGCTACGATCAGCGCTTTGATCCGGAATCCTTGCTCAAGTTTGGCAACATGTTTGCTCCTAACCTTTCAGGAAATTGGGAATAACCACCTTTGACAAACAGGAGGATTACTTTTCCTCTTCCCAGACCGCTACCGGAAAACTGTCCATTCTCATAGGGATGGGCAGTTTTTGTTATGGTATTGCCGACAACAGGAACCGGCTCTCTTTCATTCGCAGGATCAAGGGAAGCGGCCAGGCAGGTTTTTCCCTGGATTTGGAAAGTATTAGCAGGGATAATCCCTATTTGTTTTTTCCGTTTGCTCAAACAGTCGTTCATCTCGCTATTCCAAAGCATGTCTGGGTTCCCGGCCGGCTTTACAATCCGGCCGAAAAGATTGCCTATCTCCGCCACGGGAACGATCTTGTCCCCGGAATGGCGGTCTGGGCGGAGGAAGCAGCAAGCCAGGAGGCGCATTTGGTGTACCCTCTGCCTTCTGTGCTGGAGGGGTGGCTGAACCGGCATTTTCCTCAGGCAGTTAAAAGGCATTTATGTTCGGGGCTCATGAACGCGCTGGACCCTCTTCGCCCCGCCAGCGGCTACCATATTCTGGCCCATGTTTGGGAGGAAGGATTATGGGCAATGCTTTTTGATGGCAAACGGCTGACATTTGGGAATTTTTTTGCCTGTAAAGACGTAAAGGATTTTCTGTATTTCCTGCTGCTTATCGTACAACAATTCAACCTCCGTCCCGAAGAAGTTCCGGTGGTTTTGTCTGGCGGACTGGTGGAGCAATCCGAGGTATACGCCCTTATGCACAAGTATTTTAGCCGCCTGACTTTTGCAGGCGTTGCCGGCCCGGTGGAACTTGGCCCCAGGCTTAGCGAGTATCCCCGCCATTTTTATAATGATCTTTTAGCCGGGCTTATGCCCAAATGACAAGACCTAAGGTTATGCGCATTATCGGGGGAGTGTTCAAGGGAAGAAGGTTTAACCCGCCGGCCGACAACTGGCCAACCCGGCCAACTACCGATTTCGCTAAGGAAGGATTGTTCAATATCCTGAATAACCATTTTGAATTTAGTGAACTGAAGGTGCTGGATTTGTTCGGGGGCACCGGCAGCCATAGTTATGAATTTATTTCCCGGGGGGCTATCGACGTAACCTATGTGGACAAGCATGGCCCGGCGGTGGCATTTGTCAAGAAAACCGCCGAGCAGCTTGGAATCCAAAACCGCATCCGGATCGTTCGAAGCGATGTTTTCCGTTTTATCGCCTATTGTGCCGAAACTTACGACTACATTTTTGCCGGCCCTCCCTATGGCCTTCCCACCCTGGACACCATTCCGGATTTGATCTTCGAACACGGTTTGCTGAGGCCGGGCGGGTGGTTTGTGCTCGAGCATAACCCCAACCACCGCTTTGAAACGCATCCTCGTTTTTTTCAACAGCGCAACTACGGGAAAACGATTTTTTCTTTCTTCGCACACCAGGAAGCCCATCGGGCGTTCTTTGAAGAAGAAGAATAAAAAAAAAGCTCCTTTGCCTATGCTAATGCGCTTGGTCTGCTCTTTTCTGCTTCTGGCTTCTACCTGCCTGCTCCAGGCTCAGGAACGGCCATTTGAAGGTTACTGGACGGGCTATCTTACACAGGAAGAAGGCGGATTTCGTCCCAAATACTATTTTGAACTGAGATTGCAACAACAAGGAAACCGAATCACCGGCGCCAGTTACGCCAGCGTGGAAAAAATCTATGCAGAGTTCGCGCTTGAGGGGGACATTAACGGCGAGCAACTAATGTTCAAGGAAAACCGTATGGTGCGCTATACCCGCCTGGAAGAAATGTCCTGGTGCTTTAAATGGGGAACCCTTAAGTTGCACAAAAAAGGAAAAGTATGGATACTGGAGGGAAATTGGGAAGGAAAATCTCCTTTTGGCCCTTGCATTCCCGGGAAAATCTACCTTGTAAAAACACCGCCTAAGGTTTGAGAAAGCGCTGGTTCTAATAACCGTTCTTCGTTCTGTGCCTGAAGTTTTTGTGGCTTCCCGGTACAAAAGTGGCTTTTTGATAACGCCCCCTTCTTCCGGTTTTTTAACAAAATAAAATTTCCCAAAGGAAAAAGCACTAATTTCGCGTTACGTCCTTTACCGGAAAACATGCCCAAACATGATGCACATCATTTCAATGATCCAATCCGGCGTGATGGAGGTGGTCAAAGAGCTTTATGGCGCCAACCTCGCTGCGGAAGACCTGACAATCAGCGTCACACGTAAAGAGTTCACAGGAGACTATACCCTCGTAGTATTTCCTTTTACCCGGTTTGTCAGGAAAAAACCGGAAGATATCGGGGAAGAAGTGGGCAAGGCCCTGCTGGGTAAAGTACCCTACCTTCAGGGGTATAACGTGATTAAGGGCTTTCTGAACCTCGAATTAAGCGATCAGTTTTGGAAAGATTTTTTGGCGGACATGTATTCCAAAGAAAATTTTGGAATACAACCTAAAAACGGCCATAAAGTCCTGGTGGAGTCCTGTTCTCCCAATACCAATAAACCGCTGCATCTGGGGCATATACGGAATATCCTCTTGGGATGGTCTATGTACAAGATCCTCCAGGCGGCGGGGTACGACGTGGTGCGGGTACAAATCATAAACGACCGGGGCATAGCCGTATGCAAAAGTATGCTTGCATGGCAAAAGTATGGCAATGGCGTCACGCCGTCATCTGAAGGGACCAAGGGCGATCATTTTGTGGGAGATTACTATGTGCTTTTCGACAAAAAGTTCAAGGAAGAATACAGCCTATGGCAGGAAACCCCCGGAGCTGAGCAGGTCTTTGAATCCAAAAAACAAAACGGTCAAAGCCGCGAGGAGTTCTTTAAAGCGTATAAGGATACCTATTTTAATGAATATAGCGCTTTGGGCAGGGAAGCCCGGGATATGCTCTTGCGCTGGGAAGCCGGTGACCCCCAAACCGTTGCCCTGTGGAAGCAGATGAACGACTGGGTATATCAGGGTTTTGATACCACCTATCGAGCCCTTGGCGTGGAGTTCGACAAGTTTTATTACGAGTCCGATACCTACCTGCTTGGTAAAGACACTGTGGAAAAGGGCCTTCAAAGCGGGATTTTTTACCGCCTGGACGACGGTTCTGTATGGATCGATCTCGAAGACGTCAAACTCGATAAAAAGCTGGTGCTCCGCAAAGACGGCACCTCGGTGTATATCACCCAGGATATCGGCACAGCTCAGCTACGATACCGCGATTTTGGCGTGGAAAAAATGGTGTATGTCGTGGCTGATGAGCAAAACTATCACTTTCAGGTGCTATTCGAGATCATGAAACGCCTCGGAGAACCCTACGCTGATGGGTTGTTTCACTTGTCTTATGGCATGGTCGAACTCCCTTCAGGGCGGATGAAATCCAGGGAAGGCACTGTGGTAGACGCTGACGACCTTATCGCCGAAGTTGTCCGGGAAGCCAGGGAAAATACCCTGGAAAGAGAGAATATCGCCGGGTTGCCGGAATCGGCGCAGGAAGAAGTAATCCGTAAGATCGCGCTGGCTGCACTAAAATTTTTCTTGATCAAAGTACATCCCAAAAAACGGATGATTTTCGACCCCAAAGAATCGGTCGACCTTCAGGGCCAAACCGGTCCTTACGTGCAGAATGCCTACGTGCGCGTGCAGTCGGTCTTGCGCAAAACAGAAGCAGAAGATCTATCCGCTGCCGGTACCCATGAAACGCTGCACCCCGACGAGCGCGACCTGATCGGGCAGGTATACCAGTTCCCTGGCATTATTCAGGAAGCGGCCCGGGAGTACGATCCCTCCGCTGTTGCAAACTATTGTTTTAACTTAGCCAAATCGTACCACCGGTTCTACCATGAACATTCGATCCTGAGAGCCGAAAACAAAGCCGCCCGGGCGTTCCGTCTCCAGCTAAGCATGGCCGTGGCCCACGTCCTGCGCAACGGAATGGACATGCTGGGGATTGAAATGCCGGAACGAATGTGATTTAAAAGTAACGAAGTAACGAGGTAACGGAGTAACGATGTCGCCCTTACGCCCTAACGCCTAAACGCCTTTTCCATTTTTTTGCAAAAAGAAGCTGTCATGAGCACAGAAGAAACCAGCGAAAAGAAATCGCTCAACTTTATCGAAGAGATTATCGAAGAAGATATTGCCTCCGGAAAGCATGGAGGCAGGGTTCATACTCGTTTCCCGCCGGAACCGAACGGCTACCTGCATATCGGTCATGCCAAGGCGATGACGGTGAACTTCGGCTTGGCGAAAAAATACGGAGGGCTTTGCAACCTGCGCTTCGACGACACGAACCCCGTTACCGAAGACGTAGAGTATGTCGACAGCATCAAAGCCGATATCCGGTGGTTGGGATTTGAATGGGCCAACGAGTTCTACGCTTCTGATTATTTCCCTAATCTCTACGAATTCGCCATCCAACTGATAAAGGACGGACTGGCTTACGTCGATGATTCCACGCCCGAAGAAATCGCGGCAATGAAAGGAACACCTACTCTGCCGGGAACAGAGAGTCCTTACCGCCAACGCTCTATCGAGGAGAACTTGCGCTTGTTTGAAGGCATGAAAAACGGGGAATTCCCCGATGGCAGCCGGGTTTTGCGCGCCATTGTAGACATGAGCTCCCCTAATATGCATATGCGCGACCCGGTGCTGTACAGGATCAAGCATGCCCATCACCATCAAACGGGAGACCAATGGTGTATCTATCCGATGTACGATTTTGCTCATGGGCAAAGCGATTCTATCGAAGAGATCACGCATTCCCTTTGCTCTCTCGAGTTTCGGCACCACCGGCCGCTTTATGACTGGTTTATCGAAAAACTGGGCATTTTCCCTTCCCGGCAGATCGAGTTTGCGCGGATGAACGTAGCCTATATGATTACCAGCAAACGCCGCCTCCTCAAACTCGTGCAGGAAGGCTACGTGCGCGGCTGGGACGATCCCCGTATGCCAACCCTATCCGGAATGCGCCGCCGGGGCTATCCGCCGGAAGCCATCGTGAATTTCTGCGAACGCGCCGGCGTAGCCCGTCGCGACAACGTCATCGAAATTGAACTGCTGGAATTTTCAGTTAGGGAGATTTTGAATAAAACGGCCCTTCGGGCCATGGCTGTCCTCGATCCCCTCAAGATCGTTCTAACCAACTACCCTGAAGGCCAAACCGAATACCTCGAAACCGAGAACAACCCGGAAGCACCCGAAACCGGCAACCGGGAAATCCCGTTCTCCAAGGAATTGTATATCGAGCGGGAAGACTTTATGGAGGTGGCTCCCAAGAACTTTTTCCGCCTCTCTCTGGGCGGGATGGCTCGCTTGAAGAGCGCTTTCATAATCCGGTGCGACGAGGCAATAAAGGACCCGCAAAGCGGTGAGATTATTCAATTGAATTGCACGTACTTCCCCGAAAGCAGATCGGGATCCGATACCTCGGGATTGAAGGCCAAAGGCGTACTTCACTGGGTGTCTGCCGAACACGCCCGGCCTGCCGAAGTTCGGATGTACGACCGCCTGTTCACCGATCCAACGCCAACCGACCACGAAGGCCATGACTACCTGGAGTTCCTGAACCCACAATCGATGGAAATTATACCGCAAGCAATGGTCGAACCAAGCCTGATGGACGCTACCCCCGGCGACCGGTTTCAGTTTCTCAGGAAAGGCTATTTCTGCGCCGACCCGGATTCGCAACCTGGCAAGCCGGTGTTTAACCTTACCGTTACGTTGAAGGACGCGTATAGACGTTAGACGTTAGACGTTAGACGTTAGATGTTAGACGGTGGACGGTCCCAACCGGCCCTGCAGAGGTCCTGCATTTACAGCGGGGAAAAGGGTATATAATTTATTTCCATTTTAAGCTTTGTGATATGCACATGAAACCCTTGTTGTTTGTACTTGTCTTTTCTTTTAATTACTGGGTAAATCTGTCCGGTCAATCCCAACCGGGACAAGAGGATCTGACCCAATATGTTAACCCCTTGGTCGGGACCGATTCGGAATTCAAACTTTCCAATGGGAATACTTATCCCGCTATTGCCCTGCCCTGGGGGATGAACTTCTGGACGCCGCAGACAGGGAAAATGGGTGATGGGTGGGGGTATACCTACGATGCGTATAAGATCAGAGGGTTTAAGCAAACCCACCAGCCTTCACCCTGGATTAACGATTATGCCGCCTTCGCTCTGATGCCGGTCACGGGCAAACTCCGGTTCAAAGAAGACGAACGAGCTTCCTGGTTCTCGCATAAACGCGAAACCGCCAAACCGCATTATTATCAGGTCTATCTCGCTGATCACGACGTCTGGACGGAGATAACGCCCACGGAACGGGCGGCGTTTTTCCGGTTTACCTTTCCCCGCTCCGATTCTGCTTTTATTCTGGTGGACGGTTTCTTCCAGGGAAGCGAGATTACGATCGACCCCGCCAGGCGACGGGTAACGGGTTATTGCCAGAACAACCACGGCGGTGTTCCCGCCAATTTTCGCAACTATTTTGTCGCTTATTTTGATAAACCCTTCACTGCTACGCATACCTGGAAGGATTCTCTGCTTATACGCCATTCACTTCAAAGCCAGGGTAATCACACCGGGGGGATTCTTCAGTTTGCCACCCAGGCAGGGGAGAAGGTTCAGGTCCGGATAGCTTCTTCGTTTATCAGTCTGGAACAAGCGGAACGCAACCTGCAGCAGGAGATAGGCAACGCCTCTTTTGAGGAAATCAAATCCAGGGCCCAGGCGTCCTGGAATAAGGAGTTGAAACGCATCCGGGTGGAAGGAGGAACCGTCGCTCAGAAAACGACCTTTTACACCGCATTGTACCGTCTGTTATTATTCCCCAGGCCGCTTCACGAGGTGAATGCCCGGGGCGAGGTCGTCCATTACAGCCCTTATAACGGAAAGGTCCTTCCAGGGTACTTATATACGGATAATGGGTTCTGGGATACCTTTAGGGCGGTTTTCCCTTTCTTTAACCTCATGTACCGCGAGCGCAACAGCCAGATCATGCAGGGGCTTGTGAACACGTACCGGGAAAGCGGATGGCTGCCGGAATGGGCCAGCCCGGGGCATCGCGATTGCATGATAGGGTCTAATTCCGCCTCAATTATCGCCGACGCGTTTCTAAAAGGTATCCGCGGCTTCGATATCCAAACGCTTTACCAGGCAATTCTGAAAAATACCGAAAGCGAAGGCCCTCTGAGTTCTGTGGGCAGGTACGGCGTGGAATACTATAATCGCCTGGGATATATTCCCTATAATGTGGGCATTCGCGAAAATGCCGCCCGGACCCTGGAGTACAGCTACGACGATTTTTGTATTTATCAACTGGCGAAAGCCCTAAACCGGCCGAAGGAGGAACAGGACCGTTTTGCCAGGCGGGCCCGGTTCTACCAGAACGTTTTTGACCCACAGACCCGGTTTATGCGCGGGAGAAACGCCGATGGCACCTGGCAGACGCCCTTTCGCCCCGACAAGTGGGGCGACGCTTTCACCGAAGGCTCGGCTTGGCACTATACCTGGTCCGTATTCCACGACCCGTTGGGTCTGATCAATCTGATGGGCGGGGATGAGGCGTTTATCTCCAGATTGGACTCGGTGTTCCTCGCGCCGCCAACGTTCGACGATTCCTATTACGGGTTTCCCATCCACGAGATCACCGAAATGGTGATCGCCGGCATGGGCCAGTACGCCCACGGCAACCAGCCCGTCCAGCACGCCGCTTACTTGTTCAACTACGCCGGTGCGCCCTGGAAAACCCAGCAGCGCGTGCGCGAGATCATGGACCTGCTCTATACGCCCAACCCGGACGGCCTTTGCGGGGATGAAGACAACGGCCAAACTTCCGCCTGGTACGTGTTTTCCGCTATGGGTTTTTATCCCGTTTGCCCCGGCGTGAATGAATATGCCTTGGGATCGCCGTTGTTCAAACAAATAACCCTGGCCTTGGAGAATGGAAAAACGGTGATTGTCGAAGCCCCTTCCAATGGCCCCAATATCCCGTATATCCAAAAAGCCGAGTGGAATGGCGCCCCTTACTCCCGGAATTTCCTCCGCTTTGAAGACCTCCTCGCCGGCGGGAAATTGGTTTTGACTATGGGAGATCAACCTAATATCCAAAGAGGGGTAGGGAAGGGGGACCGGCCGTTTTCTATGAGCCGGATGGAGTGATTGGCAGGGGGATTAAGTGGCTGGGTGGCCGAGCGATTAGGTGGCTGAGGGAGTGGTTAGAGAGCAGGGATCAGGGAGCGAGGTAGCGAACCTGTTCGCTGTATTCTTAAGACTACAGCTTCGGAAATCTTCAGATTGCCGCATCGCATTCTCGAAACCCAAACGGGGTTATGGACTTGGTCCATAACCCCGTTGTTTTGGCAGTTGGTTTCTGGGTGATTAAGTGGCTGGGTGACTGATATTTTCTGCCCCACTTATCCACTTAGCCACTTATCCACCTAGCCACCTATTCCAGCACAATCATCTTTTTCGTCGCCGTATACTCACCTGCTTTCAGGGTGTAGCTCAGCACGCCCGTTGCATTGAGTTCGGTTGCCTTGAGGGTCACCTGGTTGTAGCCTTGCGCAAACTGCCCTTTCACCACCCGCAGCGTGCGGCCCGTTACGTCCTGGATGGTCAGCGTCGCTTCGCCGGCGGCTGGCAGTTTGAAGCCGATCACCGTCTCGCCCTGGAACGGGTTCGGGGTGTTTTGATTAAGGGCGAATCCAAGTGATTGAGTGGCTAAGTGGTTGAGTGGCTGGATAGCCAAATCCACATTCAGGTAGTCGCCGCCCTGACGGTAGGCTTCTGCCCGCGTGATGCGGCTGTTGATGTTCAACACCTCGCTTAAGCTGGCCACATCCGCTTTCGCCTTCACCACCAGGGTAAACAGCGTCTCCCCTTGCGCCTTGCGCCCTGCGCCTTGCGCCTCATTCCAGCTCGCCGTGATCAGCCTCTCGCGTTCAAACACCCCGAAGTTTTCGGCCTTGGCCACCCCGTATTCAATATCCACCAGTTCGAGGGCCTGACCGTAGTTCAGCGTAAACTGATAGCCTTCGATTTGGCTTACATCCCCGGTGAATGGGATGCGGTATTCGTTGCCCGCTTT
>WBZM01001186.1_pt1 | contig 20406 bp, 23 predicted proteins | sample 5204271 | NCBI WGS metagenome assembly WBZM01 (sample SAMN12344346, study PRJNA552823) | activated sludge metagenome | biome: Activated sludge suspended growth; feature: Nitrification reactor; material: Wastewater; isolation source: activated sludge from nitrification reactor of wastewater...
CATCCGTCGCCCTCCGGTTCCGTCTTCGCTTCAGTGCGAAGTTTGTCGGCCAACCGGCGGCGGCGGGCAACCGCCTTTTCGATCTGCTCGCGGCGCTTCTTCGACCGAAGCTTCTGGAACGCCTCGACGAGCGGCACCGAGACGAAATAGCAGGCCAGCGACGCCAGGATGCCCGGCCCGATGCCTCCCACCAGATAGGGCAGGAAGATCGTGTGGTAGAAGGCGCCCAGCCCATCCCACTGCATCGCCTCGGCGGTGAAGACTGCCAGAACATTGCGCCAGAGGTCCATCGCCGCCTGCGACATCGCGGCGAAGATGTCGTGCGGCGACAGGTGGCCTTCGTTGCCCAGCATCCAGTAGCCCAGTTCCACCGACGAAACCGCGATCAGCGGCGTTGTCAGCGGGTTGCCGAAGAACGTTGCCAGAAGGGCGGCAAGGATGTTGCCGCGCAGACCCCAGGCGATCAGCGCCGCGCCGATGTAATGGAACCCGAACAGCGGCGTGAAGCTGATGAAGACGCCGGCGAATATGCCGCGCGCGATGCGGTGGGGCGGGTCGGGCAACCGCCGAAGCCGGTGCCAGACATATGTGGCAGCCCGCTTCCAGCCACCACGGGGAAGGAAGAACTCCTTCACGATCTGGCCGACCGGCCGCCGGTCGCGCCGCCTGAACACCATCACACGTCCCCGTTCACGGGCGGCGCGACAGATCGCGGTAGCGTTCCACCTGCGCCACGTCGGTTTCCGCCTCAAGCGCGGTCAGCACCATGTGCAGGTGCTCGACATCGCGCAGGTCGACCTCGATCATCAGCCGGTAGAAATCCGGCTTGCGGTCGATGAAGGTCAGGTCCGAGATATTGGCCTTCTGCTCACCGATCAAGGTGCAGATCCGGCCCAGGACACCGGCGCCGTTGGCGATCGTCAGCATGAGACTGACAGTATAGACGGGCGCGTGGCGTCCCGAATGCCAGTGCAGATCGACCCAGCGCTGCGGCTGTTCCTCGAATTCGGCCAGCGCCGGGCAGTCGATGGCATGCACCACCACACCCTGCCCGCGATAGGTGATCCCGACGATGCGCTCGCCCGGCACCGGCTGGCAGCACATGGCCCGGCGATAGTCCTGGTCGGCCGACAGCCCCGCGACCGACCGCGTGGGCTCGATCTCCTCGGCGGCCTGCATCGCCAGTTCGGGATAGATCGCCTCGATCACCTCGCGCGCCGTCAGCTCGGCACTGCCCAGCCGCGCCAGAACCTCCGATTCATCCGGCAGTCCCAGCGTCCGCGCCGCCGTGCGCAGCGCCTTGTCCGTCGCCTTGCGCCCGACATGTTCGAACGCCACCCGCGCCAGTTCCTGCCCGAGCTTGACGAACCGCTCGCGGTCTTCCTCGCGCAGCGACCGCCGGATCGCCGCCTTAGCCCGGCCCGTCACCACGATATCGATCCAGGTCGCCTGTGGCCGTTGCCCGGCGGCGGTAATCACCTCGACCGACTGGCCGTTCTTGAGCCGCGTCCACAGCGGCACGCGGATGCCGTCCACCTTGGCACCCACGCAGGAATGCCCGATCCGGGTATGGATCGAATAGGCAAAGTCGATCGCCCTTCGGCGTGAAGCAGAACACCTGGTCGTTGTACATCTCGAGCTTGACGTTCTCGAGAAACTCTTCGTTGTCGCCCTCGTCGAAGCGTTCGGTCAGCCGCGCCACCCATTGCGCCGGATCAACCGCAAAGGGGTTGTTGGCGCGCACGCCCTCGCGATAGGACCAGTGCGCCGCGACGCCCGCCTCGGCCACCTCGTGCATTTGCCGGGTGCGGATCTGCACCTCCACCCGCTTGCCGTCGCGCCCCGACACCGTGGTGTGGATCGACCGGTAGCCGTTAGTCTTGGGCTGGCTGATGTAGTCCTTGAACCGCCCCGGCACCGCCCGCCAGCGCGTATGAATAACACCCAGGATGCGGTAGCAGTCCACGACATCGCGGCAGATGATGCGGAACCCGTAAATGTCGGACAACCGCGAGAACGCAAGCTGCTTTTCCTGCATCTTGCGCCAGATCGAATAGGGCTTCTTGGCGCGGCCGTAGACATCGGCCTCGATCCGCGCCTTGTCGAGTTCAAGCCGGATGTCGGCGGTGATCTTCGGGATCACGTCGCCGGTTTCCTTCTGAAGCGTGATGAACCGCCGGATGATCGAAGCCCGCGCCTCGGGGTTCAGCACCTTGAAGGCAAGGTCTTCCAGTTCCTCCCGCATCCACTGCATGCCCATGCGACCGGCAAGCGGTGCATAGATGTCCATGGTCTCGCGTGCCTTCTGGGCCTGCTTTTCGGGCTTCATCGACTTGATCGTCCGCATGTTGTGCAGACGGTCGGCAAGCTTGACCAGGATCACCCGCAGGTCCTTCGACATGGCCATGAACAGCTTGCGGAAGTTTTCCGACTGCTTGGCCTCGGACGACGACAACTGCAGGTTGGTCAGCTTGGTGACCCCGTCGACCAGTTCGGCGATCTCGTCGCCGAACCAGCGCGCGATCTCGCCGTAGGTCGATTTCGTGTCTTCGATCGTGTCGTGCAGAAGCGCAGTGACGATGGTCGCATCGTCCAGGCGCTGTTCCGTCAGGATCGCGGCCACCGCGACAGGGTGGGTGAAGTATTCCTCGCCCGACTTGCGGTACTGCCCCTTGTGCATCTGGCGGCCGTATTCATAGGCCCGCCGGATCAGGTCGGCATTGGTACGGGGGTTGTAGTTGCGAACCAGCGCGATCAGGTCTTCGACGTCGATCATGTTGGTCTGCTCTTCCCGCCCCCGGGCGGGCTCAGGCCTCGCCCTGCGCTTCCATCAGTGCGCGCAGCAGGCGCTCTTCCGACATGTCGTCCACCTGCGGGCGGTCGATCTCGGCCGTCAGGCGCAGCGCCATGTCGTCGTCCTCGGCCTCGTCGACCTCGATCTGGGTCTGGTGGCTTTCGATCATCCGCTCGCGCAGCGCTTCGGCCGACTGCGTCTCGTCCGCGATTTCGCGCAAGGAAACCACCGGGTTCTTGTCGTTGTCACGATCGACCGTGATCGGCGATCCCGCCGCGATCTCGCGCGCACGATGGGCAGCCAGCATCACCAGTTCGAAACGGTTCGGAACCTTGTCAACGCAGTCTTCAACCGTCACGCGGGCCATCGGCAACTCCAGTCCGAAAGGAAAGATCGAACCCGCTATGTATGCCCGTCATTTCAGCTTGACAAGCGGATAAAGGGCAATCGTCGGCGTCAGACCGGCCAAATTCCTGCCATATCCTCTGCGGAAAGCGCAGCCACCATCTCGGAAACCGTCCGCCCGGTCACCGGATGGCGCCACAGGGGCGCGATGTCGGCCAGGGGAATCAGCACGAAGGCCCGGTCCTGAAGGCGCGGATGGGGCAGGATCAGCCGGTCAGGTGCCTCGGTCCGCTGCCGCGCGGGATCAAGCGCCATCCACGCGGCCTGCACCCCGGCATCGGGCAGGACCGCATCGCCATGGAACAGCAGGTCCAGGTCCACCGTCCGCGATGCCCAGCGCGCGGTGCGTTCGCGCGCGAAGGCGGCCTCGACGGCATGAAGATGCTCAAGCAGCCCCTCGGGCTCCAGACTCGTACGCAGCAATGCCGCGGCGTTGACATAGTCAGGCCCGCTGCCCGGCGGAAACGCCGGCGTTCGCAGGAACCGGCTTACCGCCACGATCTGAACCGATTCGTTTACCAGCGCCTGGGCGGCATCAGCCAGGGTGTCCAGTGGAGAATGTCCATGAAATCCAAGGTTTGATCCCAGCGCGACGCCCGCAAGGCTAACCTTTTGGACAGATACCTTTTCGTGTATCATTTTGTTAATCAATCGCGTTACCACTTCAGCCTGCCCCATGTGTCGCCCTCACTCAGGCGGATTTCCAGCACTTTCGGCGGCAGGAGATTTCGAAAGGACGTTTTGATGTTCTACAAGGACGAACGGCTCGCGCTGTTCATCGATGGATCGAATCTCTACGCCGCCTCCAAGGCGCTGGGGTTCGACATCGACTACAAACTGCTGCGTCAGGAGTTCGAGCGCAGGGGCAAGCTTCTGCGCGCCTTCTACTACACGGCCCTGCTCGAAAACGACGAATATTCGCCGATCCGCCCGCTGGTCGACTGGCTGAATTACAACGGCTTCACGATGGTGACGAAGCCTGCGAAGGAATACACCGACAGCCAGGGGCGGCGGAAGGTCAAGGGCAACATGGACATCGAGCTGACGGTCGATGCCATGGAACTCGCGCCGCGCGTCGATCACATCGTGCTCTTTTCCGGCGACGGCGACTTCCGGCCGTTGGTGGAAAGCCTTCAGCGTCAGGGAGTGCGGGTCTCGGTCGTCTCGACCATCCGCAGCCAGCCGCCGATGATCGCCGACGAACTGCGCCGGCAGGCCGACAACTTCATCGAGCTTGACGCCCTGCGCGAAGTCATCGGACGCCCGCCGCGCGAACCGCGGCCGGACCGCGAAGAAGTCGGCGCATCGCAGGCGTGACGGCCGGGGCTGGACGGGGCGGGCCAGGGGGATTACCTGTGGCCCGCACCCCGTGACAGGCTTACCATGACCAGACCGCCGCTTACCCTTTACCTCGCCGCGCCGCGCGGGTTCTGTGCGGGCGTGGACCGCGCCATCAAGATCGTCGAAATGGCGATCCGGAAATGGGGCGCCCCGGTCTATGTCCGCCACGAGATCGTGCACAACAAGTTCGTCGTCGACAGCCTGCGCGCCAAGGGCGCGGTGTTCGTCGAGGAACTGTCCGACTGCCCCGACGACCGCCCTGTCGTCTTTTCCGCCCACGGCGTGCCGAAATCCGTCCCGGCCGAGGCCACACGGCGGCACATGATCCACGTCGATGCCACCTGCCCGCTGGTAACCAAGGTCCACAACGAAGCCGCGCGCCATTCGGCCGAAGGTCTGCAGATGGTGATGATCGGCCACGCGGGCCACCCCGAGGTGCTGGGCACCATGGGTCAGTTGCCTGAAGGCGAGGTCATCCTTGTCGAGACGGTCGAGGATGTCGCCCGCCTGGCACCGCGCAATCCGGCAAAACTGGCTTTCATCACCCAGACGACACTATCGGTCGACGACACCGCCGAAATCGTCGCCGCGCTGCGCGCCCGCTTTCCCGCCATTGTCGGCCCGGCGCGCGAAGACATCTGCTATGCCACCACCAACCGCCAGGCGGCGGTCAAGGCCATCGCACCCCGGATCGACGCGTTGCTGGTGATCGGCGCGCCGAACTCGTCGAACTCCAGACGGCTGGTCGAGGTCGGCCGCGCCGCGGGCTGCACCTATTCCCAGCTTGTCCAGCGCGCCGCCGACATCGACTGGCGTGCGCTCGGCACCCCGCGCACCATCGGCGTCACGGCTGGCGCCTCGGCCCCCGAGGTGCTGGTGAACGAGGTCATAGACGCCTTCCGCGACCGTTTCGATCTGTCTGTGGAAATGGTCGAGACGGCCCATGAGGACATCGAATTCAAGGTGCCGCGCATCCTGCGCGACCCGTCGCCCGCAACCGGGACCTGACGGCTAAAGCCGCCCCGCCGCTGCCGCCCAATACAGCAGCAGCGTCTCGGCCCGCGATTGCCGGTGAATGCGGCTGGCCCACAGCCGCCGCGCCGCGCCCAGTCCCCGCGCGCGTCGCAGGGCCGCGAACTCTGCCACCAGCCGCCCAGCCTCGGGCGTCAGCATCCCGGGCAGGTGCTCCAGCGCCGCAAGGTTGCCGTCGATCCAGCGTGCGAATTCGCCCTGCCGGATCCAGTCCAGCCGCCGAAGCCGCGCCCGCAGGCGGCTGTTCGCACCCATCAGGTTGCCTTCGTGCTGGCGATAGTTGAGCAAAGGCACGGGATCGGCGATCACCATGCCGCCGCACCCCGAAACGACCAGATAGACCCACCAGTCGTGCGCGGGAACCTCTGCGCACTCGCTTGCCCGCCGCACCAGCGCCACCGCCTCGGGGTTCATCACGGTCGCATGGCCGCCAATGATGTTCTGCACCAGCGCATTGGCGAACGATGGCCCCCGGTGCCACACGGGCGACGGCCCCAGAAGCCGCCCACCCGCCTCCATCCGCATCACACGGCAGCCGTAAAGCCCAGGACGCCCCACGGGTACCGCCGACAGGCGTTCCATCGCTCGCTCAAGCTTGGCAGGCAGCCAGACATCATCCTGATCGCTGAAAGCCACATGCACGCACGGCACGTCGGCGCGCTTCAGAAGCGACAGGAAATTCGCGGTCGCCCCCTGCTGAGGCCCCTCGACAATGCGGACGGTCCGGGCGGGGTTCTGGCGGGCGAAGGTCTCGACAATCGCGCGGGTTCCGTCCGTCGATCCGTCGTCGCTGACCCACAGCGACCAGTTGCACCATGTCTGACGCGCGATGGACTGCAACTGTTCGGCCAGATGCGCAGCACCGTTCCATGTCGCCATCAGGATCGCGATCTCGGGGCCGTCGACTGTTCCGCTGCGCCCGCTTCCGGGACCCGTCACGATGAAACGGGCTTGACCGCCGTGCGCGGCGGTCGTGTCGGCCCGGGCGCGGCTGGGGTCTTGCCAATCGCTGCGTGTTCCGCCGCAAGGGGGGCCGTGCATTCGGGAATCCAGCGATGCACGACGGCCCTCAGCGCCGCGTCGTCGCCCTGCGCGACGGCCTCGCGCACATCGCGCAGCGCCGCCGCCATCTCGATCTGCGACAGGTGATCCTCTCGCACCCGGATGATCTTGGGATGCACCGTCGGCTCGGCCCGGTCGCCGATCGTCAGTTCCTCGTAAAGCTTCTCGCCGGGGCGCAGCCCTGTGACCACGATCTCGATGTCGCCCCCTGGGTTTGCCGCGTCACGCACGGTGAAGCCCGCATTCTCAATCAGTCGCCGCGCCAGTTCGCCGATCGGAATCTGCTCGCCCATGTCCAGCACGAAGACATCGCCGCCCCGCGACAGACTGCCCGCGATCAGCACCAGATGCGACGCCTCCTCGATGGTCATGAAGAACCGCCGCACATCGGGATGGGTCAGGGTCACCGGCCCGCCGCGTTCGATCTGCTCGGTGAACCGCGGGACGACCGACCCCGACGATCCTAGCACGTTGCCGAAGCGCACGATGGCAAAGCGCGTCTTCTGCGACCGCGTCGCCAGATCCTGGACGGCCAGCTCGGCAAACCGCTTGGATGCGCCCATGATATTCGCCGGACGCACGGCCTTGTCGGTCGAAACCAGAACGAACCGTCCCACCCCGCAGTCGCGCGCCACCTGCGCGATGACCGCCGTGCCCAGCGCATTGTTGGCCAGACCGGCGCGGGGGTTTTCCTCGACGATGGGCACGTGTTTGTAGGCCGCGGCGTGCAGCACCGTGTCGACAGCGTTCTCGCGCAGAACCGTCTCGACCAGTCGTGCATCCTCGACCGACCCCAGCACGGACACGATCTGCGTGGGGCTGCCTTCGGCCCGCTGCGACAATTCCTTCTCGGCAGAATATAGCGCAAGCTCGCTCAACTCGAACAGCACCAGTCGCGCTGGCGAACAGGCCAGCACCTGCCGGCACAGCTCGATCCCGATCGAGCCGCCTGCGCCGGTCACCAGCACGTTGGCCCCCCGGTATTCCCCCAGCCCCTCCGAGGCCATCCGCCTGACCTCCTGGCGGTTCATCAGCGATCCGATGTCGGTCCGCCGCAACTTGGCCAGCAGGTCGCCCTCGCCGATCAGTTGGGCGAAAGCCGGCAACGCCTGAACCTCGACCCCCAGCGCCGCCAGCCGCCGCGTGACCCAGATCTCCTTCTCGGGCGACATCCCCGATACCGCCAGGATCACCCGGTCGACCTTGCGATCGTCCAGGAGCTTGCCGATCTCGACGAAGGAATAGACCGGAATCCCCATCAGCGACGTACCGCGCAGCGCGATGTTGTCGTCCACGAAGCCTACTGCCACGATGTCCGACCGCAGCCGCAGCGCCGTCATCAGCGACATGCCCGTCCGCCCCGCACCGTACACCACCACGCGTGTAATCGCCCCGGACCGCCTGTAAAGCGCCTGAAGCAGGACCAGCGCGGCGTTCCGGCTGGCGAACCACATCGCGAACAGCACCGATCCCAGCATGACGCTGAAGCCGGGCGGGTTGGGTGCTGGCAGGAAGGCCAGCATCGCGGCATTCATCGCGGCCAGAAGCAGCGCCTGAACCGCGGTCATGGTCAGTGCCATGCGGTCGAATTCCATCAGCCGCAGCCTGTGTACGCCCGACAGCAGGCTCAGCATTCCCGAAACGGCCGTCAGGACGCCGATCTGGACCATGATCTGGTTCATCGGCGGAGGCGCGGTCGGAAATTCCAGCAGCAACACCAGCGTCGCCATGAACGCGACCGGAACGCACGCGGTTTCCAGCGTCCACAGGATGATGCTTTTCTGACGGCGGCTGAGCGAAATGATCGTGCGAACCATAATTCACCGCTTCGTCGACGGTTGCCGCTGCCAAGGCACGGCAGGCCTGAATTGTGCCTGATGTGCTACAGGAAGCACCCCTCAACCACAAGTGGCGGCGCGGTCATGCCGCCGCGAACGTTGCGCTGCAGGCACGTCTCCGCTCAGCCCACGCGCATCATCCGAAGGATCGTCCGGCCAAGGATCGCCAGGTCGAAGCACACATTGCGCCGCCGCTGGTAGATCAGATCAAGCCGCGCCTTCACTGGCACGCAGCGCCGTACATAGACGGTATCCGTCTCCTCGGCCGACCGGCAGCCGCGCAAAAGCTCTGCCTCGCGCCGGTGAAAGACCAGCGTCGCCAGCCCCGTCACGCCGGGGCGGCTGCGCAGCACCTGAGCATAGAGCCCCGGGAAGCGCTCGACGTACATCCTGAGCGGCGGCCGTGGTCCCACAAAGCTCATGTCACCCCGCAGTATGTTCCAGAGCTGAGGCAATTCATCGAGGCGCGTGCGCCGCAGCATGTTTCCCAGCGGCGTGATCCGCCCGCCCTTGTCGCCGCCGGTCACTCCGCGGTCGCCCGGATCGGGACGCATCGTGCGGAACTTCAGCAGGGCGAACGCGCGGCCCGGCTCCCGCATCCTCTCGGACTTGTGCAACACCGGCCGCCCCTGCGTCGCAAGCAGCGCGACGGCGATCACCCCGCCGGCAGCCGCAGCGAACGGCAGGGCCATCAGGGCCAGAAAGATATCCGTCAGCCGCTTTGCCGCGGTCATCGCAGGCCCCCTGCATCGCCGCAGACCGATCGCCAGTCGGCCACAATCGCCGCAGCATCGGCGCCGTCATGGGGCAGCGCCGCCAGCCGCTTGAGCCGCGTCACGTCCAGTTCCACCTCGGCGATCGCTCCGTCGGCGGCCGGGCGCCCGACCCATTGCCGTCCGGCCGCCCCGAGCAGCGCATCCATTCCCACCGCCCCCTCCAGCGCAACGTTCAGCCGGTCTGGCAGACGCTCGCCATCGGCAACCCGGTCACAAAGCTGCATGAGGATCGATGCAAGCGCACGCGGCCCCACATAACTGCGCCGCAGCGCGCGCCCATGCAGCAGGTCAAGCGGCACCGGTATCGTGCCGTCGTTGCCTGCAAGCAATGCATCCGCCCCCGCAACATTGGCGATACGCAACGCGCAGACACTGACGTCGATCTCTTGCGCAACAGCCAACGCCGCTTCCTCCATTGCCAGCTTCGCCCGACCGTAGTCCGACACGGGGGCCACATCGCCGTCCTCGCACTGGGGCGGCTTTGCAGCGCCATAGACTGCCGCACTCGACGCAATCAACACGGCTCTTGCCCCCGCCGCACGCGCCGCCCTTGCCGCCGCAACAGCAAGATCGGAGTTGCGGGCCAATGCCGTGCGGTCGCCCCGGACCAGACCCGCCAGCGCCAGGATGGCATCTGCCCCTTCGCCCGCCCGCACAAGGGCCGCCCGGTCCGTCAACGGGTCCAGAAGGCAGGTTCCCGTTCCACCTTGCCGCGATTGCCACGCGATGCGTGCCCCCGGGTCGTCGACCCAGACTTGGCGCAACAGCCTTCCCAGCCGCCCGCCCGACCCGGTCACCAGAATGCGTGGCCTGCCTGATCGCTTGTCCATGTGCCTTCGGTCGCCCAGATGCCCGGTATTAGCCTTGAGCCCCTCTTTACCACCCCCGCCTCAAGGGGAAAACCGCAACGGGGTTGTTTCGGCTCGACGCCGGCGGCTACACTCTGCCCGCGATCCGCAGCAGACGGGGCACACCGATGGCAACTGGCAGGAACATCCGCACCTATTTCGAGGGCCGCTGGCACGACGGCGACCTGCCCGTCATGCGCGCGGCCGACCATGGATCGTGGCTCGGCACCACGGTCTTCGATGGTGCCCGCTTCGTCGATGGCCTCGCGCCCGACCTTGATGCCCATTGCGCGCGCGTCAACCGTTCTGCGCGGGCCCTTATGATCACGCCGACCATCGACGCCGAAACGATCACCGGCCTTGTGCGCGACGGGCTGCGCGCCTTCGGCATGGGCGCGGCCGTCTACATTCGTCCGATGTACTGGGCGATTGACGGCGATGCCTCGGGCATCGTGCCCAAGCCCGGCTCGACCGGCTTTGCGATCTGCCTCGAGGAAATCCCCATGGCGGCTCCAGACGCGACCACGACGCTGACCACCACCCGCTTCCGCCGGCCGGTCCTCGAAGACGCCGTGGTCAACGCCAAGTCGGGCTGCCTTTATCCCAACAACGCCCGGATGCTGGCCGAAGCGCGGGCCAAGGGCTTCGGCAACGCGCTGGTGACCGACGCGCTCGGCAACGTGGCCGAAACCGCCACCGCGAACGTCTTCTTGGTCCGCGACGGTGAAATCTTCACCCCTGTCGCGAACGGCACCTTCCTTGCCGGCATCACCCGCGCACGCCATATCGCCAACCTGCGCGCCGACGGCGTTACTATGCATGAAACCGTGCTGACCTTCGACGATTTCCGCCGCGCCGACGAGGTGTTCCTGTCAGGCAACATGAACAAGGTCACCCCGGTCACCGAATTCGACGGCACCCACTACGGACATGGCCCCATGACAAGGCGGGTGCGCGAGTTGTATTGGGATTGGGCCCGGACGGCAGGCTGACTGCGGCGGAGGAACCATGCGCAAGTTTCTGGTGGTGCTTGACGACACCCGCGAATGCCTCAACGCGATGCGTTTCGCGGCGATGCGGGCGGCTCATACCGGCGGCGGCGTCACCATCCTTTCGGTGATCCCACCCGAGGAATTCCAGCACTGGATCGGCGTTGCCGACATCATGCGTGCCGAAGCCCGCGAAAGGATCGAGGCGCATTTCGAGGTTTTCGCCAAGTGGATGCGCGACAAGCTGGGCGTGAAACCCGAGCTTGTCGTACGCGAAGGCGAACCCGCACAGGAAATCCTTGCGCAGGTCCGCGAAGACCCCGACATCGGCATCCTCGTGCTTGGCGCAGGCACCGAGAAAAGCGGCCCCGGCCCGCTGGTCACGCAGATGAGCCGCAATTCCGGCAACCTGCCCATCCCCATCACCATCGTGCCGGGCGACATGTCGAAGGAACGGCTCGAGGCGATTACCTGACCTGCGGCTTGCCTGCGAAGCAGGCGGGTGGTCTAATCATTTTCGTCATGCGCTACGCGGCACCGGCCGCGACTTGTGAGTGGGGAAAGCACGATGGCATCTTCCTCCGCCGAACGCCCGGCGCGATCGTCCGCCGCCAAAGCCGACATCGCCGCCGAACTTGCGGCACTCAAGGCGGATGTTGCCGCCCTGACCGAAAGTCTCAGAACCCTTGGCGAGACGCGCGCCGAGGAAATGGCTGACGCCGCCCGCAGCGGCGCCCAGTCGGCTCTCGGTCAGGCAACGGCTGCGGCACAGGACATCCGCCATCAGGCCGAGGCGCTGGAACGCGAACTCGCCGCCGCCGTACGCGACCATCCGGCCCAGGCGCTTTTCGCCGCGTTCGGCCTGGGGTTCCTTCTCTCCGAGATCCTGCGTCGCTAAGGGGGCCGCCATGTCCGATCAGCCCGAAGCCGATCTTCTTGCCCGCGCAGCCCGGCTCGTGCTGCGCGGCTACGGCGAACAGCTCCGCCACCGCGGCTGGAACGCGGCGCTGGCCGCCCTTGCAGCCCTGTTCGTCTTCACGGCCTATGTCGCCGCGCTGGTGGCGCTCGCACTCTGGCTTGCGCCCCGCTTCGGTGCCTCGGGCGCGGCCGGCATCATTGCGGCCGCGGCACTTGTTCTGGCGCTTGTCCTGCTCGCCGTGATCCGCCTGCGCGACAGCCGGCTCCAGCGGCTTCAGGATGAAATGGCCGAGCTTCGGCAGACTGCATTCATGGCGATGCTGGCATCCCTTCCTGGGCTGAGGGCGCGGCCGCTGCTGGCGCTGGCCGCCATCGCGGGGGCAGTGTTCAGCCTGTTCAAGGGCCGGCCGGGCGGCCAGGACGGCGCATGAACGGAGCCGGCGGCTGCCGGGGCGGATGCCAGACCGATGATATGCGCGTGCCAGACGGGAAGTCGACAAACTTAGAACCATTCCAAACCTTGACAGCCGGCGGCAACGGGCGCATATCCGACATTAACGCTCGGAGATTTTCATGTTCATCCAGACCGAATCCACGCCGAACCCCGCCACCCTCAAGTTCCTGCCCGGCCTGACGGTCCTCGCATCGGGCACTGCCGATTTTGCCTCGGAATCGAGTGCCGCCCGCTCACCGCTGGCACGACGCATCTTCGCGGTCCAGGGCGTCACCGGCGTGTTCTTCGGCACCGATTTCATCACCGTGACCAAGGCCGACGGCGTCGTGTGGGACCACGTCCGCCCCGCGATCCTTGGCGCGATCATGGAGCATTTCCAGTCCGGCGTCCCCGTGATCGAGGACGGCGAGGCCGACGCCGGCCATGCCGCACATGACGGCCCCGATGCCGACGTCGTTCGCCAGATCAAGGAGCTGCTCGATACCCGCGTCCGTCCGGCGGTGGCGCAGGACGGTGGTGACATCACGTTCCACGGCTTCGACCGCGGGGTGGTCTACCTGTACATGAAGGGCGCCTGCGCCGGCTGCCCGTCGTCGATGCTGACGCTGAAGATGGGGATCGAGAACCTCTTGCGTCACTATATCCCCGAAGTGATCGAGGTGCGGCCGGTCGCCGCCTGATCCTGCCCCATGGGTGAACGCCCCCCCACGATCCTGGCATTCGACACCTCGGCCGCGCATTGCGCGGCCGCCGTGTTTGCCGACGGCCTGATTGCCAGGTCCGAAACCGCGCTGATGGCGCGCGGTCAGGCCGAACATCTGATGCCCATGCTCGAGAGCATTCTTTCCGAACAAGGGCTTGTGTGGCGCGATCTAGATGCGCTGGCCGTCGGCATAGGCCCGGGCAACTTCACCGGCATCCGCATTTCGGTCGCCACCGCGCGCGGCCTCGCGCTGGCGCTTGGCGTCCCCGCCTTTGGTGTGTCGATGTTCGAGGTCCTGCGGGCCATCGCGGGCGGGTCAGACGATGACCTGATCGCAGTCGAAGCCCCCCGCGGTGCAGTCTACTTGCAGCGGTTCCAGGCCGGACACCCCCCCACGGCACCCCGCCTGATCGAGCCCGCCGCACCGCCCCCTGATCTTGGGCTCTCTGAGCTCTCGCGCGTTGTCGGGTGGTGCGCGACGGCGATCGCCCGCCCTTTCGGAGCCCGTGCCGTGGACGCGGCGCCCGCCGATCTGCCGCAGCGGATCGCGCTTTGTGCGGCGGCGCGGATGGCGGGTGGCGAAGTCCCGTCACGACCCTCGCCGCTTTACGTCCGCCCGGCCGACGCCGCCCCGTCGTCCAGCCCGCCCCCGGTCATCCTGCCGTGACCGACCCGCCGGAACTGGCTGCCCTGCACGCGCGCTGCTTCACTTCGCCGCGCCCCTGGTCGGCCAGGGAATTCGCGGCACTTCTGGGCGATGCCTCCATCTTCCTTTGCCATGCACCGCAGGGCTTTCTTCTGGGCCGGGTTGTCGTCGACGAGGCCGAGCTTCTGACTCTCGCGGTTACGCCCGAGGCGCGCCGTCAGGGAACCGGCCGACAACTTCTGGATGACTTTCATGCCGAATGTCAGCGGCGCGGCGCAGTAACCGCCTTTCTCGAGGTCGCCGCCGACAACCTGCCGGCGGTCGCGCTTTACCGTGGCTCCGGCTGGCACGAATCGGGCCGCCGAAGGGGCTACTACCGCCGCCCGGACGCCGCGCCCTGCGACGCACTGGTTTTCGTGCGCTCCCTTCCCTGACCGCGGCATCCTGCCGCTGCGGAAGTTTGACCGGAAGGTCAGAACCGCGCGATCCGACCGCAGAAATCTGTTGACCGCTTGGGCACTCTCCGCCCTAATCGGTGCGATCCGAAAGAGATCGGCCCGCTGGACGGGCTGCCCCGGTCAAGGGGCCGCAGAACACAAACGGGAGTTCATTATGACCCTCAAGCATAAATTCCTCGGCGCGGCCGCAACGCTGGCGCTGTCGTCCGGCGTGTCGCTGGCCGACCCGGCGATCATCTTCGATCTGGGTGGCAAATTCGACAAATCCTTCAACGAAGCGGCCTTCGCCGGCGCGACCAAATGGGCCCAGGAAACCGGCGGGACATTCAAGGAACTCGAGATGCAGTCCGAGGCGCAGCGCGAACAGGCGCTGCGGCGTCTGGCCGAGGCGGGCGCGAACCCGGTGGTCATGACGGGCTTCGGCTTCGCCGACGTGCTGAACAAGGTCGCGCCCGACTACCCGGATACCAGGTTCGCCATCGTCGACATGGTCGTCGACCAGCCGAACGTCCAGTCGGTCGTCTTCACCGAGGAACAGGGTTCCTACCTTGTCGGCATGCTCGCGGCGATGGCGTCGAAGACTGGCACCGTCGGCTTCGTCGGTGGCATGGACGTTCCGCTGATCCGCAAGTTCGCCTGTGGCTACGTCCAGGGCGTCAAGGCGGCCAATGCAGACGCAACCGTCATCCAGAACATGACAGGCACCACGCCGGCGGCCTGGAACGACCCGGTCAAGGGCGCAGAAATCGCGAAGGCGCAGAAGGCACAGGGTGCCGACGTGATCTACGCGGCCGCGGGCGGCACCGGCATCGGCGTGCTGCAGGCCGCGGCGGATGAGGGGATCCTGTCGATCGGCGTGGACAGCAACCAGAACTATCTGCATCCGGGCAAGGTACTGACCTCGATGGTCAAGCGCGTGGACGTAGCCGTCTACGAGGCATTCAAGCAGGGGGCCGACCTGCAGACCGGGGTCAAGGTGATGGACCTCAAGGCCGATGGCGTGGGCTATGCGCTTGACGACAACAACAAGCCCCTGATCACCGACGAAATGAAGTCCGCCGTCGACGCCGCCGCCGAGAAGATCAAGTCCGGCGAGATCGTCGTTCACGACTACATGACCGACAACGCCTGCCCAGTGAACTAAGGTTCGCGGAAATGGCGGGGGAAACGAACGGGGGGCGGCAGGAGACTGCCGCCCCGGCTATTGAACTGCGCGGCATATCCAAAGCCTTCGGACCGGTCCAGGCCAACAAGGACATCTCGATCCGTGTCGCCAAGGGCACGATCCACGGCATCATCGGCGAGAACGGCGCCGGAAAATCCACGTTGATGTCGATCCTTTACGGCTTCTACCGGGCGGATTCCGGCGAGATCCTGATTGACGGCAAGCCGGTGACGATCCCCGACAGCCAGGCGGCGATCCGGGCCGGAATCGGCATGGTATTCCAGCATTTCAAGCTGGTGCAGAACTTCACGGTGCTGGAAAACGTCATCCTCGGGGCCGAGGACGGGGCGCTCTTGCGCCCGTCGCTGGCCAAGGCGCGCAAGGTGCTGAAGGAACTGGCCGAGGAATACGAACTGGATGTCGACCCCGACGCCGTGGTCGAGGATCTGTCGGTCGGCCACCAGCAGCGGGTCGAGATCCTCAAGGCGCTGTACCGCCATGCCGACATCCTCATCCTGGACGAGCCCACCGGCGTTCTGACGCCGGACGAGGCCGACCATCTGTTCCGCATCCTCAACGGGCTTCGGGAACAGGGCAAGACGGTCATCCTGATCACGCACAAGCTGCGCGAGATCATGGAGATCACCGACACCGTAAGCGTCATGCGGCGCGGACAGATGACGGCGACGGTCAGGACCGCCGAGACGAGCCCCGAGCAGCTGGCCGAGCTTATGGTCGGCCGCAAGGTTCTGCTTGATGTGGCGAAGGGTCCGGCGAACCCCGGCCGCACGGTCCTGGAAGTCCGGGATCTGCACGTGCGCGACAAGGACGGTGTCGAACGGGTCAAGGGCATCAGCCTGTCGATCCGCGCAGGCGAGATTCTGGGAATTGCCGGGGTGGCAGGCAACGGCCAGTCCGAACTGCTTGAGGTGCTGGGCGGATTCGCGCGCGGGACGGGAACCGTGCTGCTGAACGGCGAACCGCTGGACCTGACCGGCAAGCATTCCGATGGGCAGTCGCGCCGACGGGCGGGCATCGCCCATGTGCCCGAGGATCGCCAGCACCTGGGCCTGATCATGGACTTCGCCGCCTGGGAGAACATGGCCTTCGGCTATCACAACGATCCGGCGTATCAGAAGAACGCCCTGTTCATGGACAACGGCGCGATCCTTGAAGACACCAAGGGCAAGATGGAACGCTTCGACGTGCGCCCGCCGATCCCGACGCTGGCCGCGAAAAGCTTTTCGGGCGGCAACCAGCAGAAACTGGTGCTGGCGCGCGAGATCGAGCGGAACCCCGACCTGCTGCTGGTCGGCCAGCCGACGCGCGGGGTCGATATCGGCGCGATCGAATTCATCCACAAGCGGATCATCGAACTGCGCGATGCAGGCAAGGCCGTGCTGCTGGTGTCGGTCGAGCTGGACGAGATCATGTCGATGGCGGATCGCATCGCCGTGATGTTCGACGGCCGGATCATGGGAGAGCGACTGCCCGACGAAACCAACGAACGCGAACTGGGCCTGATGATGGCGGGCGTCAGCACGGACGAGATGCACAAGGGGGCCGCGTGATGGAAAAGCTGCCAAGATGGGCTGACGTTGCCCTGGTGCCCTTCATCAGCCTGCTTCTGGCCGCGATCATCACTACGCTGGTCATCCTCGGCATCGGGGGGGATCCGGTCGAGGCATTGAAGATCATGATCGACGGCGCGGTGGGTTCGCCCTACGCCTGGAGCTACACGCTTTACTACGCCACCAGCTTCATCTTCACCGGCCTTGCCGTCACCGTGGCCTTCCATGCCGGACAGTTCAACATCGGCGGCGAGGGGCAGGCGCAGGTCGGCGGGCTGGGCGTTGCGCTTGTCTGCCTGGCACTGCCCTGGCCGCACTGGTCGGTTGCGCTGGTCGCCGCCACGTTTGGCGCGGCCGTGTTCGGGGCGGCCTGGGCGGCCGTGCCCGCCTGGCTTCAGGCGAAGCGCGGCAGCCATATCGTCATCACCACGATCATGTTCAACTATGTCGCGGCGGCGCTGATCGTCTATCTGCTGGTCAACGTCCTGCGTCCCACTGGCCAGATGGACCCGGCAACCGCCCGCTTCCCGGCGGGCACGACCCTTCCCACCCTGACAGACATCCCCGGCCTGAACCTGATCTTCACCAAGAAGGCCCCGGCCAACGTCACGCTGTTCATCGCCCTGCTGTCCTGCTGGGGGGTCTGGCTTCTGCTGTGGCGAACGCGGCTGGGCTTCCAGATCCGCGCCTACGGCAAGTCGGAACCCGCGGCGATCTATGCCGGCATCTCGCCGGCCAGGATCATCATTGTCGCGATGCTGATCTCGGGCGCGCTGGCGGGGATGATGTCGATCAACAACGTCATGGGGGAAAGCGGACGGCTGGTGCAGAATTCCTCCGAAGGGGCGGGATTCATCGGCATCGCCGTGGCGCTGATGGGCAGGAACCATCCCGTCGGCGTCTTCCTTGCGGCGCTTCTGTTCGGCTTCCTCTATCAGGGCGGCGCCGAACTTGGCCTCTGGACCTCGATCCCGATCGAGTTGCGCATCGTCGTGCAGGGCCTTGTCATCCTGTTCACCGGCGCTCTCGACAACATGGTGCGGATGATGCTGGGCTGGGCATTCCGGGCGCGCCGGCAACAGGGGGTGGCGTGATGGATTATGCGACGCTGATCCAGATTCTCGATTCCACCCTGCGGCTCGCGACACCCCTGCTGCTTGCCTGCCTTGCAGGGCTTTTCTCGGAACGATCGGGCATCTTCGACATCGGGCTCGAGGGCAAGATGCTCATGGCCGGCATGGCCTCGGGGGCGGTGGCGGCACTGTCGGGTTCGGTCTGGGTGGGGCTTCTGGCCGGCATCGGCGCGTCGCTGGTTCTGGCGGCGATCCATGGCGTCGCCTCGATCACCTTTCGCGGCAATCAGCTCATTTCGGGTGTGGCGCTCAATTTCCTCGCCTCGGGGCTGACGGTGCTGATTGCGCAGGACATGTTCGGCCAGGGTGGCCGCACGCCGCCGCTTGACGGACCGGCCCGCTTCAACCCGATCGAACTGCCCTTCGCGACTGCGGCAAGGGATGTGCCCGTGATCGGGCCCTTCTACGCCGAGGTGATTTCCGGGCACTCGTTTCTTGTCTATGCGGCGTTGCTGGCTGTGCCTTTGACGTGGTGGGTTCTTTACCGCACCCGCTTCGGACTGCGGCTGCGGGCTGTGGGGGAGAACCCTGCCTCGGTCGATACCGCAGGCATTTCCGTTGTGCGGCTGCGCTATACGGCAGTGGCGATCACGGGGGTTCTGTGCGGACTGGCGGGCGCCTACATGGCCACCGGGCTTCAGGCCGGCTTCGGCAAGGAAATGACCGCCGGACGCGGCTACATTGCGCTGGCCGCGCTGATCTTCGCAAAATGGCGGCCATGGTATGCGTTGATGGCGACGCTTCTGTTCGGTTTCTTCCAGGCGCTGGCGCTGAGGCCTGACGTCATCAAGAAGACGGTAGGGTTCGACGTGCCCGTGCCAGCACTCGACGCGCTGCCCTACATCCTGACGGTCATCGTTCTGGCGGGCTTCGTCGGCCGCGCGATCCCGCCGCGCGCCGGGGGAGAGCCCTATGTCAAGGAACGCTGACGATCTTGCCGCGCTGGTGCGTGACCGCGCCGGCGCTAAGCCGCCCCGGCTGGGGCTCATCCTCGGCTCGGGGCTCGGCCATCTTGCGGGGGCGGTGGAAGGGACGGCGATCCCCTATGCCGATCTGCCCGGATTTCCGCATGCGGGCGTTTCAGGACACAACCCCAACCTTGCGATCGGCGATCTCGAAGGGGTGCGCGTGGCGGTTTTCGGCGCGCGCGAACACTACTATGAACACGGCAACCCCGCCGCGATGCGCCTGCCGCTGACGCTGCTGCGGGCGCTGGGTGCAGACAGCCTGCTCGTCACCAATGCGGCCGGCTCGCTGCGTCCGGACCTGCGGCCGGGCGACCTGATGCTGCTGAACGATCACATCAACTTTTCCGGCCTGAATCCCCTGATCGGCGAACCGACCGATGCCCGCTTCGTGCCGATGACGGCGGCACATGACCCGGACCTGCGGGCGGGCCTGAAAGACGCCGCCCGGGCGGCCGGCGTCAGGCTGGGCGAAGGCGTCTACGCCTGGTATTCCGGTCCATCGTTCGAGACACCGGCCGAAATCCGGGCGATCCGCACCCTCGGGGCCGACGCTGTGGGCATGTCGACGGTGCCCGAGGTGATCCTTGCCCGTTTCCTCGGACTTCGCGTCGCGGCCGTATCGGTTATCACCAACATGGCGGCCGGGCTGTCGGACGAACGGATCAGCCACGAACACACCAAGGCGATGGCGCCCCTGGGTGCGGCAAAGCTGGAACAGGTGCTCAGGCAATTCCTGCGCACGCTGCGATGATGGGCCCAGGCGTTTGACATTGCTGCCCGGTGGGCGCATCCCTTCGCATCAGCGCCCACCTCAGCCCCCCTTTGCCAGATGCAGGTCTACCTCCCCATAGCCGAGGTATCGGTCAGTGTCCTGCTGCTGCTGGGGCTTGGCGGGGTCGTCGGCATCTTGTCGGGGATCTTCGGCGTGGGGGGCGGCTTCCTCATCACGCCGCTCCTGTTCTTTCTGGGCATTCCGCCCAGCGTGGCGGTGGCCACGGGCGCGAACCAGGTTGTGGCCTCGTCGGTATCGGGGGTTCTGGCGCAGATCCGGCGCAAGGGCGTCGATTTCCGCATGGGCAGCGTGCTTCTGGTCGGTGGCCTGGCCGGATCGGCCTTCGCAGGCTCGCCCTTGACGGGCTCGGCCTTGGCCGTCTTCACCTCGTCGGGCGGCGGCGGGGGCGGCGGCGGCGGCGGGGCGACCGGCTTCACCGTCTCGACCGGCACGGGCTGCGCCGCCTCGACCGGGACGGGGGTCGCCGTCTCGACGGGCTGCGCGGTCTGGGCCGCGTCCGGCTGCACCGCCTC
>WBZM01001748.1_pt1 | contig 20376 bp, 11 predicted proteins | sample 5204271 | NCBI WGS metagenome assembly WBZM01 (sample SAMN12344346, study PRJNA552823) | activated sludge metagenome | biome: Activated sludge suspended growth; feature: Nitrification reactor; material: Wastewater; isolation source: activated sludge from nitrification reactor of wastewater...
GCGTGTCGCAACCTCCAGGTCCAGGATGCATGGCTTGTTGTTGCGTTCCATTTTCAAGTGGATTGCAAGTTGGAGCCGATGTAAGGACTGGTGGAGGTGCTTGTAGCGAAACATGCGTCACGGTAATTATTGAGTCGCAGAATATGCTACCCAAAATTGTACTAGTGAATACACCTGCATGAGCAGGGTCGCATGTCGTCTGAAAAACCTCAATCGTTGTTGGTGGAGGTAGCACTGTGAGGTGCAGCACAACTACCGAGTCGCATCCATTTACCGCAGTAAATGTATGCGAGTAAAAACCTGAAGAATACCAAAAACCAAAAAACCAAAAGTAGTCACCACTGCAGATTGTCTGCGTCATGGTATCTACTGTGCTAGGCAACAGAGTTACCGTCGTGGTGACGGTGCTGTCGCAGCCAAACTCATTGGTCAGGTTCTGAACAAATACGCCTGCCTGTGCTGGGTCACAAGTCGTCGAACTAAAGAAAACCTCATTGCTAGGCAACAATGTTGTCATCGTTTCAACAATGCTGTCGCAGCCAAATTGATTGGTCAAATACTGGAAACTTGTCCCAGCAAGTGAAGAATCGCAGGTGTTTGCTTGAAGCAAAATGTGGTGACTTGGTAAAAGAGTCACCGTCGTGGTAACAGTGCTGTCGCAGCCTTGCCAGGTTTGTAAATTTTGGACAAACACGCCATCTAATGCGGGATCGCATGTAGTTGAGGAAATGTTTGTAGTTTTAGGAACACCATAATTTCCAAACCACACTTCTTGGCTAGCAGTACAACCATTCACATCGGTGACATACAGGGTATAGTAACCTGAGGGCAACCCATAAACATTAGGAGTTGTTCCGACGAGTCCACTAGCTCCGTACCACCCATATGTGAGTGGTCCATTACCCTCTGACATTGATTCGACATGACCATTCGGCTGATTGCATGTGCTAGGAAAACCTTGAGCCATCAAAATGACTGGTGGCAGTTTTTCCTCGACAAAGACAGAAGCTGTCTTGAAGCATCCTCTTGAGTCGAAAACTGTCACTCCATACGTTCCAGTCGGTACATTATAGATACAGGAAACATTTCCTGCACCATTACTCCATTGGTAACTGTAAGGAGGAATACCACCCATTACTGCGTCCACGCATACTTGATTTGAACCACAAAGCGATTGGCTTGAAGTTCCCATAATCTGAAGCGGTCCCGCATTTAAGCAGGTGCCGAACCAGGAACAGCCATCATTTGCAGTAACCCAAAGAGCGTACGTGCCAGGGTTTAAACCAGTAAAAGTAAAGCTGTTAGCATACACAGGTCCAGAGGAATGCCCATTCCCATTGTAGTCGCTATAACCAAATGTGTATGGCATAGTTCCTCCTGTGGCTGTGAAGGTAACATCTACAGTTTGATCGTTGCAGTCAGAGAAAAACAAACTGTAGGTCACCTGCAGTGAGCAACCGCATGGAGTTGGGTTGCATTGGGCCGAAGCCCAATTTGTCGCAACTAACGCAAAAAGTGCCAGAAGCAACATTTTGAAAACCGATTTTTTCATTGCTGAAAAATTTTGTACTAATTTTCTTTTAAAACTGCTAGGTATGCAAAATGCACACACTCACATTTTCAAAAGCCGGCTAGTTATACCGTTTGTTAACGAAAAAGGATTTATATTTTTGCCCTCCTCAACACATAATCATTTCCAAATTCCGAGTTCCGGTTTGAAATCCTTTTTCGTTTCCGAAAAAAGGACTAAGGATTTAATTTTGTATCAAGTCGGGCTATATCTTACAGCTCCATATAACGGAGTCACAAAGAAAAAATGATAAAAGACGGAAGAGGAGCAATGAACTCTTCGTGGAATAGCTAGTGAGTTTTCATAAACTCCTTTCCGTCCTTATTTTCCAAATTTGTTAACAAGTAAAAAACTATATAGTTTACTAGCTAAGAAATCGGTCTTCTAGGCACAATTTAGATGCGCAGAAGACCGATTTCTTAACTAAAAACAGTGTTGACAAATAGCATTTTTACAGCTCGCAGTTTAGCATACATAATATAAAAAGTCAAGTAAAACCTTGTCAAAATGGCTTTTTTTGTGTCAAAATTTGACATACCAATTTATTATGATAGTATCAGGCTTATATTTGTTCATCCTCTAGTAGCTAGAGGGGCCCCAGAAGTTGGTTTCTACCACACATTATCCTCCTTCTGGGTAAACCTCTCTAGCTACTAGAAAAACACTTATCTGCTGGGGTGGGGTTTAAGAAAACTCCTCTCTCACACTTAGAGGCACTATGTGACCCCTCCCCTGCAGATAGGAAAATTGCACAAATTGCAAGCGAGCAGAGGTCTGACCTCCCCGAAAATTGCCTCTGTTTCGCTTTTTTAAGATACCCGAATTTTCCCCTTTATGGGACAGGTAGTGTTGCGAAAGCGACACTGCCTTTTTTTATTCCCCCGACAAACCTTGCCCCGTCGCTCGCGTAATGACGGGGCGAGCGACAAGACTTGCTTTTTTTAAAAATCGTTGTAATGTAAATTACGAGAATCATCTTTGACAAAAACAAAAGTTCACTCTGAGGAGTGTGGGGTCTACCCTCACCCGTCAGTTGGATTTAAAAAAATAAAAAACTCACCATGGAAGATAATATAAAACCAAAAGAAAAAATTTCTTTCAAAAAATCCTTCAGAATACTTATAGGAGGATTACTTATTCTCTTAGGAATTGTTTCAGCAATTTTTTTAAAAAATTGCTGGCCGGCAGTTTTGTTTGCTTTAACCTCTTGGTTAGTGATTTCATCACAAACATTAGGGGAAGAAGTGAAAGCTAGAGGGTCTTTTGAAAATACTTGGTCAATAGTATTAACCGTTGTTGGTGTTGTAGGATTAGTATTACTATACACATCAACATCTTATGGTAAAGCTATCTATTGGAGTTTCTTTGAAATAATGTTTATGTCCTCAGGAAACTGGGAAGATATAACATTACATGAATCGGTAACTTCAATAATTATGGCAATTTTACTATCTTTGTCTATGGCTGCAAGCAAAGTACATTGGAAACAATCAGTGCTTCAATTTGCCACCATTCTTGTGCTCTTTATAGTAGCAAGTGCTTTTAGTGATTCTAAAAATCCTACAAAAAGCATTCCTGAAGATCTTGGATTGGTGTCTTACCAATCCATAAATCAAGGAATTGCTGGCGACTCAACGACCACAGAAAAGAAGGAAGTTTTGAACCCTAAAATTCAAAAAGGGGTGAACTTCGCTGTTAAATGGAAAAGAGCTGGATTGGTTTTGTTTGCTTTTTTTGTTATAGTTTTTTTCTTTGTTAAGAAGTTAAACAAGCAAAACAAATCTGGGCTCTTAAAACTTATAGGGATAATGGTTTTTTTCTCATCTTCAATTTGGCTCTTTGCAATAATTGGTCAAAAAGAAGAGTTCGAGAACTTACTGAAACACTTCTTGGGAGGCAAGTATCCTTTATGGGCAGCTCTAATCCTTACTTTAACAACATTGGGGACTTTTTATTTCTCAAATCTTGGCTCAAAAGTAGTCACCCAAGATTGGTGGGTGAACATTTTTGAAGAGCCAGAAACAAAATTCTAAAGAGATGATCAAATTTGGTATTTCCTTTGCGATAATAATAGTCGCAGGGATGATAATAGACTATGAGCCATTTTTTTTGAACAAAAATTGGCATTACTTAATTTTGATTGGTTTAAGTCTAACAACATGGTACTTTAATCAATCAATTGTTGTAAATCACATGGAAAAGAATTCGGTATTCTTACCGGGAATAATAGCAAGCATCATTACAATTGCTGTTATTTCTTCTTTAGAATACTGTATCCAAATTTGGTACACCGTAGGCAAAGAGATTACTATCACACAAGTGGATTTCCGCTTTGTTTTTTTGATAACATTCGCAATCCCTATTTTATTTGGGGTAAATGTTGTCGTAAAAAATACTTACGAGATAGATGACGGAAGCGAACAAAGAAAAGAAAGACGACTTGAAAAAGAGTGGTGGCCAGGTATACCGGTCGTGCTCTTCAAATCTTTAAAAGCTTCTTGGTAAAAAATAAATTTCGCCCGATTGGTCTAGCAAACCAATCGGGCATTTTTTTTGTCTAATTTTTTTACTTTTATACTTTAAGTTTGCCTTGTGTATCTCCTTTTATGATATAATCTGCAACTTTGTTTTCAATTATTTCTTCTATTGCACGGCGGATAGGGCGAGCACCAAACTGTGGATCAAAACCCACAGAAGATATTTTTTCTAGCGTTTCATCTGTCACTTCTAAATCTATACTTTTGTCTTCTTTTATTCTTTCGATAAATTCATTTACCAAAAGCTTTGTCACTTTTCGCACATCTTTTTGAGTGAGAGGTAGAAAAAGTATTACACTACCAAAACGGTTTAAAAATTCTGGTGTAAATATACCTGCTTTTATAATAACCTCCATAAGATATTTTTTGCTGATAGAAGTGTCAGACACTATGTCTCTACTGCCTGCGTTTGAAGTGGCTATGATTATGGCATCTTTAAAAGATGCTTTGCGTCCGCTTTCTCTAGTGAGCACTCCTTCGTCTAATACTTGCAGAAGTAAGTGATGTATGGATTTATGTGCTTTCTCCAGCTCATCAAAGAACACCAGTGAAAGCGGTGCTTCTTCTATGGTGGAAGCGAGTCTATCAGAAAATGTACTTATGGATTCTGGTTGAGAAAATTCACTCATATCAAAACGAATCATTGCATTTTTTCTACCGAAATAACTTTCGGCGAGAATCTTTGCTGTGTAAGTCTTCCCTACTCCTGTCGGCCCTAGAAATAGAAAACTCCCTGCAGGCTTGCTAGGGTCGGAAATGCCTGTGCGGAGGCGCTTTAGAGCCTCCGCTACATCTTTCACTGCTTCATCTTGGCCAATTATTTTAGAAAGCATTGTGCTCTCTAAATCTACCAGTACTTTTTTCTCGTTTGCATCCAGTGCGCCTATCGGCATATTTGTCTTATCGGAAATTATTTGCCTCACATCTTCTACTGTAATTTTTTTACCCAATACAAGAAGCTCTTCAAGCACAAGCAATGACTTCAATGGTTCTGGCTGGTTGCCTATAAATCTATCTGCGAGGCGGACTATTTCTTCCAATGCATCATTTTCTATTTTTACATGTTCAACATAAACTTTATTTTTCAAAACTTTCAAAGTCTCTTCGAGAGATGTAGGCAATATATCTATCTTTTCAAATTTTGATAAAAATTCTGGATAAGCTTTCAGCACCTGATCATAATTTGCAAAGTCTGTAGTCACCACTAGTCCGAGAGTCTTTGTATGTAAATACGGCATCAATTTTTCAAAAAGTGTGGTGTAGCCGTGAATATTTTCTATTACAAGTATTACATTGCCAGCTTTCTCTGCCTCTCTCAAAGACCTTTCAAAATCTTCTTCTGTAATACCTTCAACAGTAAGCTCCACTACTCTATGCGAACGAATACCTAAAAAAGAAAGTGCAGAATTCCCGAGCATACCAAGGTACGCAAGAAGCGTGGTCTTACCCACTCCTGTATCCCCTACTAAAAGCACATTTCTATTTGTTTCTTTTGAAAGCCCTCTCTCTATCATACGGAGAGCTTTGTCTTTACCGTAAACTTCAGAAGTGTTTGGTAAGAGAAGCTCTCTGCTGTGTTTGTTTAAAGTGTAAGTATTGCCATAAGAAAGAGGTGCACCAAAAGATGGAAACCTCTGCATTCTTTCTTTGTTTAATTTTATAGGTATAAAAAAGAAAATAGGAAAAGCTAAAATTATAAAAAAAGTAAAAAGAAGCCCGAGCCCTATGAGTACAATACGAGAAATAAATCCTATAAGTCGAGCAACTATAAAATACACTGTCTTCTCTAAGATAGTGAAATCTTTGTTGTAACTCCCATCGTTTTTGAAAGGATGAAAAAGAGTTTTAAAAAGTAGAGGTATCGAAAAAGCATTGAATGCGTATACCAACAAATATTTCCAAGATTGTACACCGGGGTGCAATTGATCTCTAACGGGATGCATAGGAATATTTTAGCATAAAAACAAAAAACACCCGAAGGTGTTTTTTGCGGCACATACATTGTTTACGATAAATGTAAGTTTCCTTACACTCACAATGCTAGTATAGCATATTTGAAAAAAATTGCAAGCCCCGTCGCTCGCGAGTGACAGGATAAGTCCTAAACAGAAAAATCTTCCGCTTTACGGAAGATTTTTCGTTTGTTTGGTTTTATACCTATAAGCCGAATTCTGTCCCAATTTTGTCCACCTTAGGTGTTACAAAATTGAGGACCCTGAGTTTTTATTGAAGGGTGTTCTCTCGAATACTCTCGGGATTCTCAATTTTGTAAATGCCTATGGCAAACAAAATTGGATGATATTCATTTGTCTAGCTCCGATGTTACCATCGGAGTCAAGCGATTCTTCCGCCTCATCGGCGGACACGATCTTGCATTCACATAAGGATTTAGCCGTTTCACTTTTGCGTTTCCGCAAACTTATTCCCGAAGGGAACCCTAGCCTTTCGGCATTGGCGTCACTGCTCGCACCTCGCATCTTGCGATGGACGGGTGTTACCCGCTATGCTTTCCGCCTCAATGGCGGATAAATGTTCGGACTTTCCTCACCTATCACAAAAGCAATAAGCGCGAATATCCAGTACAAAACCAAAATAAATATACACTAAAATTATAAAAAATAAAAGTATTAGACAGTTTAAAAGCCCGAAGGTTGCATGGTTAGCAACGCATCGGGCTTTTTGTTTTTGGTTAAAAAATAAATTTTATTCTTTCACAATTCGAAAAATTTGGTCATCTACCTGGAGAAAATAAATTCCACTTGGCAAAAAACCGATCTCAAAATTAGAAGAATAGTCCTCCTCAAGCATAGTTTGCCCCAAAGAGTTGAACACAATTATTTTTGTCCCAACTTTCAGATTATTAAAACTAAGCTCTCCTTTTGTAGGATTTGGAGAAACTGAAACTTTCAAGTTCTTTTCTTCGCTTATTCCAGTAAAACAACCTAACCCAAGTGAAGTATAATCAAAACAGTACTTCACTGGTTCTTGGCCTGGAAGTGTTTCCACAAGCCAGTAAGAGTGTGCTCCTGCTACAGTTGAAGCCAAGGCTTTCCATGGACTCCCAGACAACTGTCCTTCAGACCATACGTATACAGCATTTGGACTAGCAGGATGGGGAGCTGACAAGAAAAACTGGCTAGATGTCGGACAAAAATCAAGTTGACCATAGTAGGCACCTTGATTATTCGTAATCCCATTCGTAATACATGTAGCTGGAGGAGAAGAAGCAACATTGATAATCTGTGAATAGCTCACTGATCCGCAAGCATTGGTCGCAGTCAGAACAACTACATACGTGCCGGAGCACGCGTAGGTGTAAGTAGGGTTCTGTTGGTTGCTTGTATTACCGTCGCCAAAATCCCACATATAGCTTGAGGCTCCCGTGGAAGTATTTGTGAATACTGTTGTCAATCCGTTGCTTGAACTAGCAAACCCTACAACGGGCGCAGAGTTTACTGTAATGATTGTCGTCTCAGTGGTTGTTACATTTCCATTGGTCGCAGAAAGAACAACTGTATAAGTCCCAGGAACAAAATACGTGTGCATGGAACTTGCTTGCGTTGTACTCACACCGTCGCCAAAGTTCCAAAGGTACGAAGTCGCACCTGTGGAAGTGTTGGTAAAGTTCACTAACATTGGCGCACAACCCTGCGTGGTGCTAGCAGTGAAGCTTGCAACTGGATTGTTTGGTGTACCACAGTTTGGAATTAGTACTACCGTCTGCAATGAAGCAGCCGTGCAGCCATTTCCATTTGAGGTCGTCACACTGTAAGTTCCTGGTTGTGAAACCAGAATGCTTTGAGTAGTTACCCCTGTGCTCCATAAGTAGGTCGCTGCAGAAGTTGACGTCAACATGACTTGCCCGCCGGATATGTTCCCTGCAGAAATAACTGGCGTGGAAAGTGTTTGTCCCACGTTCACAGTAACAGTTTTTGTCGCAGTACAACTTCCCGCATCTGTCACAGTAACAGTATAGGTTGTCGTCGCAGTCGGCGTAAGCGTAATGCTGTTGGTCGTCGCACCGTTGCTCCAAGTGTAGGTTTGTCCTCCACTTGCAGTCAGGGTGGTACTTTGACCAGAACAAATAGTCGTGTTCCCCGTTACTGTTGCAATTGGTAGTGGATTTACTGTAACTGTTGTAGATACACTTCCAGTACACCCACTCGCGTTCGTCGCAGTTACCGTGTAGGTTGTCGTCGCAGTCGGCGTAAGCGTAATGCTGTTGGTCGTCGCACCGTTACTCCAAGTGTAGGTTTGTCCTCCACTTGCAGTGAGCGTGGTGGACTGAGTTGAACAGAGGTTGGTGTTACCCAAGATTGTCGCAGTGACGGGAACACCAGAAACGTTAACAACAATGGAGGCCTCAGCCTCACAAGACTGTCCGTTCGTAGCAGTTCCCCAAACGTGAGCGGTGTAGTTTCCTGACGAAAATGCAGTAATCGTCGCAGTTGTCGCACCAGTTGACCACTGAATAGTGGACCAGCTACCAATTGCAGTAATTACTGTAGAACCACAACCCTGCTGAAGAGGTGCGAAGTCTAGTGAACAACCAGGTCCTTGCGCAAATGCGCGTGTAAGTAGCCCGAAGGCCAGAATGAAAAGAAAAATGAATTTTTTCATTGGATATAAAAATTTTTGATTGTGATAAAAATCTTCTAAATTTAGAAAACTCATATCACAACCAAAAACTTTCCCGATGAGAGATAAATCTCTAACGGGATAAATTTTCAACGAACCAATCGCCTCTACGGCGATCTGCCAGCGAGGCAGAATTCAACGCATATAATAACAAATTATAACTGAAATGTCAAGGTTTGAAGCAGTTAGCCCCAAAAGGCTCTGCCCTACCCTCCAATAGCTCTGGGGTTGACTTTTTGATTAGTTTGTGATAATGTTACGGAATACAAATTTTGTCAAAAAATTATTATTAGAAGTTATTATTAAGCCTAAAAAAATAGGCCCAAAAAAGAAAAATATGAAAAATATTATAAAAAAGGTTTTATCGGTCGCTTTCGTAGTAGGACTTTTGTTCGTATCTGGAGGAGATGCTCTTGCATACACTCCTTCTTACATAAGTTCTAGTGCGACAAATGTCACAGCTACAAGCGTGACACTAAACGGAACATTTAATCCAAACGGTCTTGCGACGACTGCTTGGTTTGAAGTTCAAAGTCAAGGTCAGTACGGTTCTCAAAGTATAGGGAGTGGTACATCAAATGTTTCTTATACTTACAACCTAACAGGACTAACCTCTAGTACTACTTACTCTTTTAGAGCAGTTGCTCAAAACTCTACTGGTACGACTTTTGGCGTATGGCAAACTTTCACAACTTCCACTAATACTCCGCCTCCTACAATTCCTACAGCTACTCTTACAGCAAGTCCAACTTCTGTAACACAAGGAGGAAGTAGCACAATAACTTGGACAGTATCAAATGCTGATACTTGTACTGCAAGTAACGGTACTTCAGGATGGGCAGGGCCTAAGAGTATAAATGGTGGCACTTTTGTTGCTTCACCAATAAACTCTACTACTCAATTCACTTTATATTGTTCTAATAATTATGGATCTGTAACAAAAAATGTTTGGGTATACGCGACAGTTCCTCCCCCACCAAGTAATCCTACAGTGGATGTCACAGCAAACCCAAATTTCGTAAACTACGGTGGCTCTACCACAGTAACTTGGTCTTCAACAAATGCAAACACTTGTACTGCAAGTGGTAATGGATGGAGTGGAAGTAAAGCTACAAGTGGATCTCTTACTTTCAATAATTTAACTTCTAATACAACTTACACACTTACTTGTACTGGTAATGGTGGAAGTGCGAGTGATACAGCATCTGTTACAGTAGGAAGTGCCCCACAAGCACCAACAGTAAACATAAGTGCAAACCCAACAAATGTTTCTTACAATGGCACTTCAACTCTTTCTTGGTCTTCAACAAATGCAACATCTTGTACTGCGACTGCTGGTACAAATGGATGGATGGGACCAAAAAATACTTCTGGAACTTTTTATACAGGAAATCTAACAAGCACTACTAATTACATAATAACTTGTACTGGAAATGGAGGCACAGCAAGTGACTCTGCTACTGTATCCGTGGGAGCTCAACCAGTAAATCCTCCGACTGTAAACTTAACAGCAAGCCCTACTTCTGTATCTTATGGTGGCTCAACTGTACTTTCTTGGAATGTTACAAATGCAACTTCTTGTACTGCAAACAGTAACCCAGCTACAAATTTCACAGGCTCTCAAAATGCAAATAGTGGAAGTATGACAATTAGTAATCTAACTTCTACTACTTACTTTAACTTAACTTGTTCTGGAAATGGAGGTACAGCAATGGACACAGTAAATGTGCTTGTTGGTTCTCAACCAGTAAATCCTCCGACTGTAAGTATCAGTGCAAATCCAACTTCTATAAATTCTGGTAGCTCTACTACACTCAACTGGTCTTCAACAAATGCGAACTCTTGTCTTGCTAGCTCATTCCCTTCAACAAATCAATGGACTGGTACAAAAAATACAAGTGGAAGTATACAAATTTCTAATTTAACAAACTCAACTACTTTTCACATATCTTGTACTGGAAATGGTGGCTCTGCATCTGATTATGTACAAGTCACAGTAAATACTGTACCTCCTCCTACCCCAGCTCCAACTTTGAGCTTGGTAGCAAATCCTACTTCTGTTTCTTACGGTGGTTCTACTGTACTTTCTTGGAATGTTACAAATGCAACTTCTTGTACTGCAAACAGTAATCCGGCTACAAATTGGATTAGTAGTAAAAATCCAAACGGAGGAAGCCAGACTATTTCAAACTTAACTTCTACAACTTATTTCAATCTGACTTGTAGTGGTAATGGTGGCACAGTGTCAGATACAGTGACTGTATCTGTAGGTTCTCAACCACAAAATAATCCAACTGTTGATATAGATGCATCTCCAACTTCAGTTAACTATGGAGGTTCAGCAACTCTTGCTTGGATTTCAACGAATGCAACTTCTTGTAATGCAACAAATGGTATAAGTGGTTGGTCAGGTCCTAAAAACACATCTGGTCTTTCCTTCTTAGTTAACCTTACAAATACACAAACATTCACAATAACTTGTAGTAATTCAAGTGGTCAATCTGCAACTGATAGTGTGACAATAAATGTCAGCAATCAACCACCACAAGGACAAGCCCCTACTGTAACATTAAATGCAAACAATAATGATCTTCCGTATAACGGAAATACTAGTCTATATTGGTATCCTACTAACGCAACTTCTTGCGTAGGTACTGGCGGATCAAACAACTGGTCAGGTTCAAAGAGTATTTATAGCGATACTTTCTACACAGGGAATCTAACTCAAACTACTACTTATAATATAACTTGTACCAATAGCTTCGGCTCAGACTCAGATTCAGTGACTGTATATGTAGCAAGTCAGCCAGCAAGCAACCCTACTGTAACTACAAACTCCCCAAGCAACATAGGAAACAACTATGCAACACTAAATGGTTACATAAATTCAAATAATTCTTCAAATGTATATGCTTGGTTTGAATGGGGTACAAACGGAAATTATGGAAACACAACTCCTCAAAATTATTATGGAAATTCTGGTACTAGTTACAACTACTACCTAGCAGGATTATCTTCAAATACTACTTACTACTACCGTGCAGTTGCTCAAGGGCAAAATGGTCAAATGATTTATGGTAATCAACAATCATTTACCACGACTGGTTATTGTACAAACTGTGGGAATAATAATACTCCAAGTGTTACAACATACTCTGCTACAGACATAACAAATAATTACGCAACATTAAATGGTTACATAGATCCAAATGGTTCCTCTACCACAAGATGGTTTGAATGGGGCACAAGTTATGGTAACTTGTATAACTCTACAAACCACTTATTCCAAGGAACAAATGCTGGAAATATAAATCAACAAATTACAGGACTTATACCAAATACCACTTACTACTTTAGAGCTGTGGCACAAAACACAAATGGGACTTCTTATGGTAATACTTTAACATTCCAAACTCCTTCTACATTCAATAATAGTTGTAATACTGGTTCTTGCTTCCCTACAGCTGTCACGACTCTCGCTACAAACATCGGTCAAACAAGTGCAAGATTAAACGGATTGGGTCTTTTAAATGGAAACAATGTTTCCAATACTGGATACTTTGAATGGGGTACAACACAAGCACTTGGTAATACTACAAATGAAGGATACATCGGTAGCAATCAATCCAACCCTTTCTACTCTAGTGTCTTTGGCTTATCCCCTAACACTACTTACTACTATCGAGCAGTTATGGTAAATCAATACGGAGTATCTCGTGGAGATATTGTAAGCTTTAGAACAAATGGCCCTCTTGTAAACACAAACACTAATACAAACACGACAACAACTATAACTGACACAAGAGTTATTTACAGAGATGTGACAATAACTCCAGTGACAAATGTGATAAGTGAATCTGGTAGTACTGGTTTGTCAAGACCTTCACTTGTATTCCTAAGTGTAAGCAGAAACAATGAAATAGTCCAAACTGGAAATGTGGCAGACTATGTAGTGACTTATAAAAATGTATCATCAAGATACTTGAGAGATGTAGTATTACAAGTAGCTCTACCAGCTGAACTCGACTTCCTTGAAACTACTAGAGGCTACTTCTCTTCTGAAGATAATACTGTAGTGGTAAGTATTGGAGAATTAGTACCTGGTCAAGAAGGAAGTGTACTTGTCACAACTAGAGTTCTTGCAAATTCACAACTCGGTAAAACCATAGTAGTGACTGGAAACCTAGCTTACACTTACACAGGAGATGATAATTTCAACTATCAAGAAGAAGTGTTTGCTTATTCTAAAAATACTCTTGAATCTGGTGTAAACCTACAAGGTGCAGCTATATTCGGTACAAGCTTCTTGCCTGGTACTCTTGCTGGATGGTTATTATTACTGTTATTTATACTTCTAATAATCCTCTTGGCTAGAATGGCTTACTACAACACAAGGCCTCAAACAGTATTTATGACAGGAGATAGAAACAGAAACAATGATAATATAGGGCATTTATAAGGTATTGACTTTATAATATAAATATGTTAATATACTAACTATGAAAACTAATACGAAAAATATAATAACTGCCCTGTCATTGTTTGGAATGTTGTTTGCTTTTGCTCCTTCAGTGGAAGCTCAGACTTACTATTCAAACACACAGACAACAAGTACTAGCTCTGTCACCTTAAATGCTACAGTAAACCCTGGTGGAAGAAGTACTACTGGATGGTTTGAATACACTACAGATCCAAACTTTTATTCTTGGAACGAAACAGAACATGTATATGTAGGCACCACAAATAGTGATACTCCTCTTATGGCTACATTGAGCAATTTGGTACCAAATACTGTTTATTACTTTAGAGTGGCGACAAATAACGGTAAAAAAACTTCTAAAGCAAACATCCTATCATTTGTCACAACTTACCAAACCAATACTGTATCGAATGTTACAAACACAGTCCCGGTGGCAGTAAATACAAATGTAAGATATGTAAATGCTCCTCAGCCTACTACAGTGCTTTACACAACAGCACCACAAAATCAAGTAAGTACAAATAATGTGGCTACAGTATACAGAAGCGTAAACACTACAAATCCAAATTATGTAAATGTTGCAAATCCACTCTTTGGAACAACATTCTTACCTAACACGATTTTTGGATGGTTACTTCTCTTACTTATAATCCTAGCAATATTTGTAGTAGTCAGAAGACTTGCTCAACCTCAGACTTACATAGTGCATAAATAATCTCAAAACAAAAAAACCCGCTTGAAGCGGGTTTTTTTGTTTTAGTTATTGAGTTAAAGAAAAGTATAAATTATCCCCTACTTTTATATTATTTCGATTTACAAATCCAGATGAAACTTCTACTACATACTTCGTATTTGTCTCAGGACCAAAAGCTTCTGGGTAGGATTCAGGGGTTGCATTTTCTTTTATATAGGAAACTTTCATATCTTCTCCTATCCAGATTATATCTATCGGGAAATTCATATCCTTCATCCAAAACTTATACACATCTGGTTTTTCAAAAGTAAAAATCATCCCCTCTCCTTCAGCTAAAGAACTTCTACCAGAAAGACCCAGAGTTTGCTTTTCTAAAGTATCTGCATTTTCAATTTTAATTTGAATATCATTAATATAAACAAAACTTTTTTCTTCTTGAGAATTTAGATTTGATGTGTTAGATAAATTTTGATCTTTATAGTTTATAACCAAAAAAACAACAAACACTAGAATAACCAATACAAGCAAATTTCTAAAAAGATTATTTTTCATAATTATTTATGAGCACCATTATTCCAACCCAAAGAACGACCAACTTCTTCAGGTGTACTTCTTCTTCTAGATACTACTATGTGTCCGTTTTCAGCTATTATACGCATTGGCCTTGAAATCAGACAGTGATTCATAGCCAATGCATCTTGATAGGCTCCAGTGTCAAAAACCACTAGATACATAGGTTCATTGGTATTTTCACTGTAATTGTAATCAGGTAGAGTAACAGAGCCATTTACCCCCTTGTAGATGTCATCAGAATCACAAGTGGAACCAGCAAGCCATACATCGCTTAGCTTTTCATCCATTTTGTTGTTTATTGGAGCAATAGCCCATTTTTGATCAATTGCCCAAGTATCACAAAGGTCATTCATAAAACTACCATCTAAAATATACCATTTCTTTGCATCAGGATTTTTTCTTTTTATTTCCTTAGTTTCTATAACTTTAAAAATAGTTACTTGAGCAGGAGCCACAATATATCTACCCCATTCGCAAATAAGGTTTGGCTCTGGCATACCCGCTTTTTCTGATTCACTTTTCAATAATTCAAAAACCTTTGACATTACTTTGTCTATAGTATAACCCTTGGTACGAGTATATGGTATAGGCATACCACCACCTATGTCCAAAGTATCTAGAGATGGGTTTATCTTTTTTAATTTAAAGTAAACCTCAAGTGCATACTTTATAGGGTTTAGTATATCCATAGGCTTTTCTATTTGAGAACCTATATGGTAATGAAGAATTTTTAAATTTTTAAAAGGACCCATCGCATATATTTCCTTTGCAGAAAAACCAAATCTGTCTAACTTTTTATTCCAGTGAGACCCGGCCTTTACTGGCATATCAAGACGAATACCTACATTGTATTTAGAATGTTGTAATGTTTTCAATTCACTTGGGCCTTCGATAAGTGGAAAAATCTTTACACCTTTATGCTGAAGATCGTCTATTAGATTTATATAAGCGTCGTTTTTAGGCCCACTACAAAGTATGCGAATATCTGGATTGAACTTGTCTTGTTCCAACATCCTCTTTATAAGCCAAAGATCGTTGTAAGAAGAAGTCTCAAGGTGAGCTCCTTCTCCTACGATAGCCATCACCACTTCTCTATTTTGATTTACCTTCATTGGGTAATGATAGAAGAACTTTCCTTGATACCCTATTCTTTTTATGACATTGTCAGCTAAGTCCATAAGGTCTTCCAGCCTTTCTTCAATGATAAAAGGCATCAATATTTGTAAAGATGTACCAAATTTTTCTACTAGATAACGGACATTGTATATATTGTGCCCTTCTTTTATATTTAAATCACCGTCTTTATTGTACTCAAAGTATTGAGTATTAAATTCCTTCAAACCAACTTTCCATAATTTTTTTGAGGCCGAAGCCCGTTTGTTTTTACCCATTTCTTTACGGAACTTTTGCAAGCAAAACCTACAAAGCCCCAAAAAATAATAATGAATTTATAATACCAGAAATTGACAAAATGTAAACAATATTTGAGAACTTTATTTTTTTAAATACCTCTCAAGAAACTCTTCTTTGAAAGTTTCAAATCTATCTTCGATAATTGATTGACGGATTTTTTTCACTAAATTAACTATGAAGTACAGATTGTGAGTGGAAGCTAGTGTGCCTGCAAGCATTTCTTTACCGTGAAAAAGATGAGCTATGTATGCACGAGTGTAATTTTTACAAGTATAACACTCACAGTCTTTTTCTATTGGGGTATAGTCATTTCTAAACTTTGTGTTCATTATTATAATCTTTCCATCTTTTGTATATATAGTGCCGTTTCTACCAAGCCTAGTGGGTAATACACAATCAAATAAGTCCACACCATTTTCAATACCCATAAATAAATCCTCTGGCTCCCCTATGCCGAGCAAATGGCGAGGTTTTTCTTCGGGAAGAATCTCATTCACCCATTTCACAGCAGTACTCATATCTTCTTTTGCAAAACTTCCCCCGATTCCAAAACCATCAAAGCCTACCTCTTCAACACTTCCCGCTTCATCAATATTAATTAGGACACGCATTTCAGAAATAACTTTTGCTGACTTTTTTCTTAAACTTTCATCTCTACCACCTTGTACGATACCAAAAAGTGCTGGGCCGAAAAGAATATCACTTTTTCTAAGCGACGAGTCGGTAACTGCGAGAGGAGTCGAGGAAAAATTCATATTCTTGGATACCAATAATCTTTTATGCTCCTCTAAACACCTCTTTGCCCAAGAGTGAGTCCTCTCTAGAGCTTCTTCTTGATACTTCAAATCTTCTGCTGGGCTAGTGCATTCGTCAAATGCAAATATTATATCTGCACCTAAATTGTGTTGAATCTCAATAGACTTCTCTGGAGTAATATAATGAATACTTCCATCTAAATGAGATTTGAAAGATACACCATCTTGCCCAATTTTTGCGAGTCTTGGTGCATCAGAATCATCAAATCTCTCTGGTATAAGAAGTGAAGGGTCAGTAATTTTTACTACTTTTGAAATATCTTTTCCATAAGCAGCACCAAGTGAGAAAACTTGAAAACCTCCTGAGTCTGTAATAGTAGGCCCGTGCCAATTCATAAATTTACCAATACCTCCTGCATCTCTCACTACTTCGTCTCCAGGTTGAAGATAAAGATGATATGTATTTCCTAAAACTACTTGCGTGCCAGCATTTAAAACTTGCTCTGGACTGAGTGACTTCACTGTGGCTTTTGTACCCACAGCCACAAATGCTGGAGTTAAAATATCTCCATGAGGAGTAGAAAGCACTCCTACCCTCCCCAAAGCCCCTTTTAACTTTTTCTCAATTTTGAAATTCAAGTTATTTATATATTACTTTTGTACTTGTACAAACTGCAGCTTATTAAAGTTCACTGGGCTTTTTAGGATAGCCTTTGTGAAAGTATCTCGAGGGTCAGAAATCACCGCTCCCACAATACCAACAATATTTGTATTCAACCCTGTTAAAGTTGCCTTTTCACCTATTTCTAATTCAAAATCTTTTGGTAAAATAACTTCGAAATTCCCTCCTCCTCTACCAACCAAATCAAATGCGGTGTCTTTTATATAAGCTTCATTCACTTCCCCACTAGTCGAAAATAAAGTAACTCGAGAAGATCTTTCAAATACTTCCGACACTTTTCCTACCGGCACATTTCCTAAAGCAAATACAAGATTTCCTTTTTCAATTCCTGATTCTTTACCTATATCTATTATTAAATAATCATAAAAGTATTTACTAGGACGCAAAAGTATCTGAGCTAAAACCAAATCTCTAGAAACACTTCGGCTCAAGACTTCCTGCATTTTTTCATTTTCTTTACTGATTGTTTCAAACTGAGCAATCTTTGAATTCAATTCAAGTACTTGATTTGATAGGTTTTCGTTTTCAATAATTAAATTTTCTTTTGAGGTGACAAAGGCTTTCCTTAAAGACATACTTTTTGATATATTTTCTTTTAGAAGTAGTACTGGTCTAAAGGTGTTATTGAATAATTTACCCAAAGAATTTAAAATGGGTACACGAAAATAACCCAAAATAAAAATAATTATTATTCCTGATACATAAAAAAAAACTTTTTGTCTTTTTTGCTTTCTATCTAGGAGGTAACTCATCTTGATTCCCTGTCAAAACTTCTTTATAAGATTCTATATCGTCCAATATTATACCAGTGCCCCGAGCAACAGCAGAAAGAGGATCATCTACCACATAAACTGGTATTTTTAAAAAACCTTGCAACAACCTATCCAACCCAGAAAGAAGTGCTCCACCACCTGAGAGAGTAATACCCCTATGCATAACATCAGATAAAATTTCAGGAGGGATAGTTTCTAATACATCTTTTACTCCTTCTACTAGTTCTTTTACCGAAGAAGCAATAGCTTCCCTCACATCAGAATCAGTAACCACAACTTCTCTAGGTAAACCAGTAAGAAGGTCTCTCCCTCTTACTTCTGTTTCCATATATTCACCAGGTAGTACAGAGCCAATAGCCATCTTTACCATTTCAGCAGTTTTCTCACCTACTAAAATTTTAAACTCATCACGCATATAAGTGATGATGTCATTATTAAAACGATCCCCTGCTATTTTTAAATTTTTTGATTTTACAATTCCTCCTAAAGAAATCACTGCTATGTCAGTAGTACCTCCTCCTATGTCGATAATCATAGAACCCACTGGTTCTTTTATAGGCAATCTTATGCCTATAGCAGCTGCCATAGGCTCCTCTACTAAATACACCTCTCGAGCTCCAGCACTGATTGAGGCATCGTACACGGCTCTAGATTCAACATTTGTAGTCCCAGAAGGAATACCCACTACTACTCTAGGTCTAGCTAATTTTGGAGATATTTTATCAGCTTTGTTTATCAGATAAGAAAGCATTTCTTCAGTAACTTCAAAATCAGAAATAACACCATCGACTAGTGGTCGAACAGCTCTTATATGCCCTGGTGTTCTACCTAGCATTTCTTTTGCTTTAGCTCCCACTGCTAGTATTTGATTTGTCTTTTGATTTACAGCTACAACAGAGGGCTCATTTATTACTATTCCGTGACCTTTCAAATAGACCAAGGTATTCGCAGTCCCCAAGTCTATACCTATATCATTTGATATTAATTTATAAAAATTTTTAAACATTAATTAATTTTCAGATTTAAGTATTTTCAACAACTCATCTATTGTGACAATATTTCCTTTTTCTTCAGTTCGTCTTTTCATCTCAACTCCATTTTCTTTTATACTTCTGTTTGATATTACGACTCTTAAAGGTATACCTATAAGGTCTGAATCCGCAAATTTTTCTCCAGCAGACACTCCAGCACGATCATCAAATAAAACATCTATATCATTAACTAAAAGTTTCTCATAAAGCTTGTTTGCTTCATCTAGCACAGCACTATCTTCCCCTAAAGCAAGCAGGTGCATTTTAAAAGGTGCAATAGTAGCTGGCCATATTATCCCCTTATCGTCAGACAACACCTCTACTACTGTACCCATCAGTCTGCCAGGGCCAATACCATAAGAACCCATAAATACAGATTTGCTTTCTCCTTCTTCGTTCTTGTATTTCAAATCTAGAGCATCAGAAAATCTAGTACCCAAAGTAAATATATTTCCAACTTCTACAGCTTTGTTTTCAACCAACTTTTCTTTATCTAAACCTAGATTATTTATAACTTCATCTGTATAAACTTCCTTATTTACGGCTATCCCTTTATTTTCATCTATATATATAGTGTCTTCACCAGCAGATGTAATAGTTTGAAATTCGTGAGAAAATTTTGAAAACATTCCACCAGAAGCAAAAGTGAGGTAAGTAAGGTGCCCTATACCAACTCTCTTAAAAATATTTAAGTAAGCTTGTTTTACTTTTTCATAAAATTCATTATGTTCTGTCTCATCTTTGGAAAAAGAATATAGGTCTTTCATAACAAATTCTCTGGTACGCATTATTCCACTTTTAGCTCTAGTTTCATTTCTAAATTTAGTTTGAAACTGGTAAATAGCAAAAGGTAAGTCTCTGTATGAAGACAAAAAGTTTTTCAACATCTTTGTGAAAGATGCTTCGTGGGTGACGGCTAATCCAAGCTCCGTCTCATTTTTTAATTTTGTTTTAAACCAAACATCGACTTCCTTATCATCCCATTGATTTGTCGGCTCCCATGTTTCCCTCTCTTGCAAAGAGGACATTACAGTTTCTTGTCCCCCAATAACATCCATCTCCTCTCGTATAATATCTTCAATCTTTTTAAACACTCGTAAACCTAGAGGTAAATAATCATAAACCCCTGCCATTTCTTTATGAATAAAACCAGCCCTTATTAAAAGCTCAGCGTTCTTAGAAACTTCATCTGTTGGAGCTTCTTTTTTTGTTTTAGTGAAAAGTTTTGAT
>WBZM01001750.1_pt1 | contig 20373 bp, 21 predicted proteins | sample 5204271 | NCBI WGS metagenome assembly WBZM01 (sample SAMN12344346, study PRJNA552823) | activated sludge metagenome | biome: Activated sludge suspended growth; feature: Nitrification reactor; material: Wastewater; isolation source: activated sludge from nitrification reactor of wastewater...
ACCTTCATACAAGTTGGCATCCCGCCGGCGGAAACCTTAAGGAGAATGAAGATGGTCTATCTGCAAATCAGCCTGAATATCGCGGCGAAGGATCGTCCAGCGGCCGCTGCGATCTACGCCCAATTTAAAGGCCCGTTCCTGGCTCAGGCGAAGGGCGCCAAGTCCAAGGAATTGCTGATCAGAGACGAAGACGTGCAGGTGTTGCACGGCTTCGATTCGGTCGAGAACGCCAAGGCCTACCTCGCCAGCGCACTGTTCAACCAAGACGTGGTCACCGCACTGAAGCCGCTACTGCAAAGCTCGCCCGATGTGCGTGTCTACGCAGCAGCCTGATCCGCCGAAAACTGTCCACGCTTCATTTCACCCGGAGAACATCATGACAAATAGCTTTCAACGCGCGATCGCCAAACCCCTAGCTGCCATGCTCGTCGCGTCAGCCCTAGCCGTGCCGAGCCTTGCATTTGCGGAGAAAGCGTACCTCGAAATCACGCTCAAGGTCGACCCACAGGACCGGGCCGCCGCAGGTGCTGTCTACGCCAAATTCAAGCAGCCCTTCCTCACCAAAGTTCCCGGCGCAAAGTCGAAGGAGCTGCTGATTCGCGATGACGACGTGCAGGTGCTGCATGGCTTCGCCACGCGCAAGCAAGCCGAGGCATACCTCAGCAGCGATCTCTTTACGAAGGATGTGGTGGTCGGCCTCAAGCCCTTGCTCAAGGCTGACCCTGAAGTCCGAATCTATTCGGCAGACTGACCCGCGTCGGCGATGAATCTGAACGACGACCCATCCAAACGTGTCGTGCTTCGCTCGGCAGAACTGCCCTGGCAGTTCAGTCCTGTGGCTGGTGTCGAGCGGCGTTTGCTCGCACGTGACGGCGGCGAAGATGCCCGGGCGACCAGCATCGTTCGATATCTGCCAGGCGCGGCATTTCCATCGCATGCACACCCGCAGGGCGAGGAAATAGTGGTGCTCGATGGGGAGTTCGCGGATGAGTAGACGCGTATTTCGCGCCGGTGTGCATGCGCCTCATCACCTACGGCCTGCCCGTGCCACCGCACATTGCCGCCTACGTCGAGCGCGTGCGTGCCCTGCCTGGCGTGCAGGACTGGATTGCCGGCGCGCTGGCCGAACAGGACTTCCGCGCGTTCGAGGAGCATGAGCGAGCACCAGCGCCGCTCACTGGTACGTGAACTGCGCGACGAAGTGGCGCGCTGCGCCGACCGCGATCAGCTACTCGTGCGGGCGCGTCAATGACCGGCCTACCCTACTGCATGAGCCCTGTCGTGGGCGAGGATGCAAACGACATGCACGCGCGAGCTGGCCTCCTGGCGGTCGCCAAGACGATCATGAACATGCGCACAGTCATCCCCTGATTTCGCCGCGATGCTGAAGTTCGTCGGGCTTGCCGGTGGGAACTTCAGCACGAACCCCACCATGGGTAGACGCGGAAGCAGGGGGATACGAGGTGGCGAAGACAGAGCCTCAAGCGTCGGAAAGTCTGTCGGGTCGTAGTACTGCGAGGAAGCAGGTTCTGCGTGAAGGCTCTCCAGGTAAGGCGGGTCTCCGTCAGCTCAGAAGCACCATGGCAGATGAAATAACTATTGATAATGAAAAGCACATCTATATCGCTCAATGAGAAGAATACTGTAGTGGCTGTCAACAAGTCGGACGCTGAGCTTGGTGCCGTCACGCTATCCACGAGCGAATTCCCCGCTGCGGCCGTGATGACGACCTACGGAGGCAGCCGCGACATGCTGGAGCCGCTCATGCTGGAGCTTCAGGCACAAGCAAAGGCCATCCAAAGCGGTGACACGCGCTTGGTCGAGGCCATGTACGCCAACCAGGCGGTTGCGCTGCAGCACATGTTCTTCGTCCTCGCGAAGGATGCCAAGGCCGCAAAGGGCACGACCGAGAAGCAGGCAATGCTTCAGCTCGCCCTTCGTGCTCAGTCGAATTCGAGAGCCACCCTTCAGGCACTCATGGAGGCAAAGAATCCGCGTCAGTTCAGCGTTATCAAGCAGGCCAATGTTGCGCACAACCAGCAGGTGAATAACGGCGTGGCACCTTCCTCGCGTGAGAAAAGCACCCGACCTGCGCAGAACGAAGTATTTGTGGCGGAGGCGGATGATGGCAGCACGACGTTGGACGCCTGAGGAGAAGCGTCGCCAGAGCGCGCTGATCAAAACGTGGCAACCATGGCTTAAGTCCACAGGTCCGATTACGGCCGACGGCAAGCGAGTGTCGTCCCGTAACGCTGATAGAGGCGGCCGGCGCGCTCGCCTCCGCGCCCTTGCGCGCGCGATGCGCGACGCCGTCTAGACACCTGGGATGAGCACCTGAGCGCCGAGCACCACGCCATCAATGTCTTCCGGCTATCATCGCCCCTCAACCTGCCAGCCCCCTTGAACCTCAGCATCCTCGTTTTCGTTGGCTGTCTAATACTAGCTATCGCGACCGCCGTTCTTGTAGACGTTGTGGTTCTACGCGTACAGCTGTCGGCTTGGACAGTTCTTATCGCCGTGCTGGCGCTCGAGATCGCCGCATGGATCGCGCTCTCGCGTTATCGAGATCGCAGGCTAAAGGCTTTATTGGACCTTAAGGACTCCGCTCTTTGGTGAGCCGTTGGATGCCCTGCCCTACGACTCCTAATGGGGAGTGCATTTGGGGGTATCGGACGGCCGCGGAAAGTGGTGACCAGCGAACCATAAGCTTCGCTCGAGATGGTTTGAATGCTGCAGTGGCATCCAACAGATAGATGGTTTGCGGTAGCACATGCATAGCTTAGCAAGCATGAGCACGAGGCAAGATCGCGTTAGTAGACTGCCTGCCGACAGATTAGGATCTGACGATTCACCTCGGCGTTCCTCATTCGACGCTTCAGCGAATCTCCAAAGGTGCCGTAGTAGGCGTGCAGACGCTAGTTGACACTAGTGGATGGACCGACTAAAGCCGCTCCACTAATTCCGGCACGGCCGTGAACAGGTCGGCTTCGAGCCCGTAGTCGGCCACGCTGAAGATCGGGGCTTCCGGGTCCTTGTTGATCGCAACGATCACCTTCGAATCCTTCATGCCGGCCAGATGCTGGATCGCGCCCGAAATGCCGGCCGCAATGTACAGCTGCGGCGCGACGATCTTGCCGGTCTGCCCGACCTGCCAGTCGTTGGGTGCGTAGCCTGCGTCCACCGCCGCGCGGCTGGCACCCAGGGCGGCGCCCAGCTTGTCGGCCAGCGGCGTCATCACTTCGTTGAATTTCTCGCTGGAGCCCAACGCGCGGCCACCCGAGACGATGATCTGGGCCGCCGTGAGTTCGGGACGGTCGTTCTTCGCGATCTCGGATCCCAGGAACGTGGCCTTGCCGGCGTCCGCCGTGGCAGCAGGGGTTTCGATGGCGGCGCTGCCGCCGCTGGCTGCCGCCGGGTCGAAGCCTGTGGTGCGCACGGTGATCACCTTGGTGGCGTCGCCGCTTTGCACGGTGGCAATGGCGTTGCCGGCGTAGATCGGGCGCTCGAAGGTGTCGGGGCTGTCCACCTTGGTGATGTCGCTGATCTGCGCGACGTCGAGTTTGGCGGCCACACGCGGGGCGATGTTCTTGCCGCTGGCGGTGGCGGGGAACAGGATGTGGCTGTAGCTGGAGGCGATGGCCAGCACCTGCGCGGCCACGTTCTCGGCCAGGCCGTGTTCGAAGTACGCGCCTTCGGCGTGGATGACCTTGGCGACGCCTGAGACCGCTGCAGCAGCCTTGGCGGCTTCACCCGCGTTGTGTCCCGCGATCAGGATGTGCACGTCGCCGCCGCAGGCAATCGCTGCGGTGACGGTGTTGAGGGTCGCGCCCTTCAAAGTGGCGTTGTCGTGTTCGGCAATTACCAGTGCTGTCATTTAGATCACCTTCGCTTCGTTCTTGAGCTTGTCGACCAGCGTGGCGACGTCGGGCACCTTGATGCCGGCGCTGCGCTTCGGGGGCTCGACCACTTTCAGGGTCTTCAGGCGCGGCTTCACGTCGACACCCAGGTCCTCGGGCTTGACGATGTCCATCTGCTTTTTCTTGGCCTTCATGATGTTGGGCAGCGTCACGTAGCGCGGCTCGTTCAGGCGCAGGTCGGTGGTGATGACCGCCGGAATGCTCATGGAAAGCGTCTCGAGGCCGCCGTCGACTTCGCGCGTGACCTTGACGGTCTGGCCGTCGACTTCGACCTTGCTGGCAAACGTGGCCTGCGGCAGGTCGGCCAAGGCGGCGAGCATCTGTCCGGTCTGGTTGGCGTCGTCGTCGATGGCCTGTTTGCCCAGGATGACGAGGCCGGGCTGTTCCTTGTCGAACAGTGCTTTCAGCAGCTTGGCGACAGCCAGCGGCTGCAGTTCTTCCGTGGTCTCGACCAGGATGGCGCGGTCGGCGCCGATGGCCATGGCGGTGCGCAGGGTTTCCTGGCATTGCGTGACGCCGCACGAGACGGCGATCACCTCGGTGACCACGCCCTTTTCCTTGAGCCGCACGGCTTCTTCCACAGCGATTTCGTCAAACGGGTTCATGCTCATTTTGACGTTGGCGATGTCGACACCGCTGCCGTCCGATTTCACCCGGACCTTGACGTTGTAGTCGACCACGCGTTTGACGGGTACGAGGATTTTCATTCAGTTATCTCCATCTGTAAATCTGCCATGCGAATTGTTAATTCGCATATGCTTCATTATTGCAGACGAAAGCGGAGGCGGGAATACCCAGCTTGACGTCTCGCGAACCCGGACCAATAATCTCCGTGACATTTGCGAATGTCTAATTCGCATAGCGATTAAAGAGGCAGCCTCCGGTTGCCGACGAGACAACCGACGGAACAACAAGCAACCATGACGCAACCCGCTTACCCGCGCATAGGGCTTTTCATCGATGGCCAATGGGAATACCACCATCCGGTCGGCCCGCAGGTTCGCAATCCTTCGACCGAAGCCGTACTCGCCGCCGTCCCGCTGGCAGGCGTTGGAGAACTCGATCGAGCGCTGGAGGCCGCACAACAAGGTTTCCTGGTCTGGCGAGACACGCCAGCCGAGGCACGCGCCGCGCTTTTCCGCAAAGCCGTCGCCCTGGTGCGCGAACGGCGGGAGCGCATCGCGCAGATCATCACACTCGAACTCGGCAAGCCCATTGCCGACTCGCGCTTTGAGGTGGACCGCGCCTGCGCCATCATGGAATGGGACGCCGCCGAGTCGCTCCGCCTGTACGGCCGCATCAATCCGTCCGGCCCCGGCATGCAGCAGATGGTGCTGCGCCAGCCTACGGGCCCGGTGGCGGCCTTCACGCCCTGGAACGCGCCGCTCGGTTCGCCCTCGCGCAAGATCAGCGGCGCCCTCGCGGCGGGCTGCTCGATCGTCGTCAAGGCGGCCGAGGAAACCCCGGGTGCGGCTTGCGCCTACGTGCAGTGTTTTGCAGATGCCGGCCTGCCGCCCGGCGTGCTGAACCTGGTGTTCGGCGACCCGGCCCTGATCTCGGCGCACCTGATCGCCTCGCCGATCATTCGCGTCATCACCTTCACGGGCTCCATTGCCGTCGGCAAGCACCTCACGCAACTTGCCGCGAAGGAAATGAAGCCGGTGATCATGGAGCTGGGCGGTCACGCGCCGGTCATTGTTTGCGACGATGTCGACCCGGTGCGGGCCGGCCGCATGGCGGGCGCGGCCAAGTTCCGCATGGCCGGGCAGATCTGCACATCGCCCACCCGGTTCATCGTCGACGAAAAAATCTATGCGCCCTTCGTCCAGTCTTTCGCTGAAACGGCCGGTGCGCTCAAGGTCGGCGATGGCCTGGCCGAAGATGTGCAGATGGGCCCAGTGGCCAACGGCCGCCGCCTGGCCGCCATCGAAGACCTCGTGAACGACGCGGTGGCAGCCGGCGCGCGTGTTGCGAACGGTGGACGTCGCATCGGCGAGCGCGGTTTCTTCTATGCACCCACGGTTCTGGCCGACGTGCCGCGAACGGCGAAGGCCATGAGCACCGAACCTTTCGGCCCGCTTGGCCTGTGCGTGCCCGCCTCCTCGCTGGACGACGCCATCGCCCTGGCCAACAGCCTGCCGGTCGGGCTGGCGGGCTACGCCTTCACCAACTCGGTGGACGCCGTGGAAAAACTGGGCCGTTATCTCGAGTGCGGGATCATGTCGATCAACCATTTCGGCGGCCCCGCCGCCGACATGCCGTTCGGTGGTGTCAAACAAAGCGGCATCGGGCGCGAAGGCGGTCACGAAAGCCTGGACGCCTACACGACTACCAAGATGGTGTCGCTAAAAACCGCCTGGGTGTGATCTTGGCGCCCGTGCCGCTGCTCAGGATGGGCAACATAGAAATCTTCCGGGTGCCGGAAGTCACGGTGGCCTACGCGCCCAATTTCCTGTTCAGCGAACTGCCGCCCGGTTTTGTCGATGCCCATCGCGATGCGTTGCCCGCGTGGTCGCTCGAAGCCGGCAGCGGGCGCATCTACCTGAGCTTCCAGTCGTTCCTCGTGCGGCATGCGGGCCGCACGATCCTGGTGGACACCTGCAACGGCAACCACAAGAATCGGCCCGACATGCCGCGCTGGCACCTGACGAATTTCCCGTTTTTGCAGCGCCTGGCCGACTTGGGCGTGCAACCCGAACAGGTGGACATCGTGCTGTGCAGCCACCTGCATGCCGACCATGTGGGATGGAACACCCGTCTCGAGGACGGTCGCTGGGTGCCGACCTTCCCGAACGCGCGCTATCTGGTCTCGGATATCGAAATCGATCATTGGCACGCCGAACACCGGAAGGACCCGACACGCCTGCTCAATCACGGCGCGTACCAGGACAGCGTGCTGCCCATCGTGGCGGCGGGGCTGCTGGACGCGGTGCCGGCGGATCATTCCGTGTCCCATGACGTGGACACCCACATTTCACTCGAACACGCCCCCGGGCACACGCCCGGCCATGTGCACCTGGTTATGCGCAGCAAGGGCGACAAGATCGTCTACGCGGCCGACACCATGCACCACCCGCTGCAGGTCGCGTTTCCGCAATACGGCCTGACGGACGGCGACACGGACCTCGCCGTACATACACGTCGTGCGCTCATCGAGCGCTGCGTGTCTTCGGGCGCGACGCTACTGCCCGCGCATTTCGGATTTCCGGGAACTATTCATCACCACCAAGGCCGCGCCGAATTCCGCACGCGCGCCATTTAACGACAGGAGACCCTCATGTTCACATCCCGCCGCTTGTTCACCATCCTCGCGTGCGCCACGCTGGCCGGCGCCGTGCTTGCGCAGGACAAATACCCGAGCAAGCCGATCCGGGTGATCGTGCCTTATCCGCCAGGCGCCTCCACGGACCTCTTGGGCCGCACGATCGCGCAGAAGCTCAGCACCAACCTCGGCGTTCCGGTCATCGTCGACAACAAGGGGGGTGCGAGCGGCATCATGGGCTCGGAGATGCTGGCGCGCGCGGCACCGGATGGCTACACCATCGGCGTCGCCGTTCCCTCCACGCACAGCCTGCCGGTCGCGCTGTCGCGCAAAGTGCCCTACGACCCGATCAAGGACTTCACGCCGCTCAGCATCGTGGCCAACAACCCGCTGGCCATCGTCGTGACCCCCGACCTGCCGGTCAACAACCTGCGTGAACTGGTCGAGTACGCACGCAAGAACCCGGGCAAGCTGTCGTACGGAACGTCGGGCGCCGGCACCGCGCAGCACCTGGTCGGCGAAATGCTCAACCGGTTCGCCAACATCAACATCGTGCACGTGCCCTACAAGGGTGGCAGCGGCGCGCTGAACGACCTGTTGGGCGGACAGATACAGGTCGGGTATGTCGTAGTGCCGACTGTTCTACAACACGTGAAAGCCGGCAAGCTCAAGATGCTCGCTGTCATCGACGACCGCCGCTACTCGGAACTGCCCGACGTGCCGACCAACCGGGAAGCAATGCCCGGCTTTGAACCCAAGACGTCCTGGCTCGGCTTCTTCGGCCCGGCAAACATGCCGCTCGCCATTTCTGCGCGCCTGACCGCCGAGCTGCAGAAAGTCGTGCGTGACCCGGAAGTAGCCCGCCACTTGAATTCTGCCGGAATGCCCGTCGTCGGAAGCACCGGCGAACAATTCGCTGCGCGCCTGCGCGAAGACATCGACGGCTGGACGCCCATCGTCAAGGCCGGAAAAATCACGGGCGATTAGTTGCGCCGGGTTGATCATCAGCCCGGTGGCCGCCGGTAGCCGATGAACTCGGGACTGATGCGCGCCACCACAGGCCCGTCCACATCCCAGCCCAGGCAGTTGCCCAACTGGTGCCCCGGCTTTCCGCCGACCGGCCGTGGCTCGCCGCGCTGGCGCCGCTGGTAGATGCGGTAGTTGGGAATCGTCTGGAAGGCCACCGTGGCCATGGCCGCGATCAGTTCACGCACATGGGTGCAGCCGCGGATGTCGCCCATCGCCTCGTCGATCGCCTTGCGCCAGCCGCGCCCGACGGTCCTGCCGATGAGCCCGCGCGCCGAATCGGCAGCCGGTGTGCATTCGTCGAACGGCGTTGCGGGCATGGCAACGACAGCGTCGATCACCGTGAGCGTGTCGTCCAACGTGATCGATCACCGTGAGCGTGTCGTCCAACGTGAGGCGGACCTGCATATGGTGGATCGGCTCACTTGGTTGCCTTTCGCGCCCGTCTGCGTTACGCGCGAAATAGGTCTTGGTGTCCTCGATGCTGGCCTCGATGTCCCAAAGACCGTCGGCGCGCAAGTAGCCGCGGCTCATGACTTGGCGCGTGTGGATGTGCTCGCGCTCGACAGGCGGGGGAAGGCCGGATGCCATGGCGCGCCCCGTCCTGCTAGTAAGGCGCCGACATGGCCGAAACGAATTTGGTGACGAGGTAACCGTCGAAGGTCTCCTGGCCGCCTTCGTGGCCCAGGCCACTGTCCTTGACGCCGCCGAACGGTGTCTCTGGCAGCGCGATGCCGAAGTGGTTCACGTTCACCATCCCGGCTTCGAGCCGGTCCGAGGCGTATGTGGCGTTCGACAGCGACTCCGTGAACACATAAGACGCGAGCCCGAAAGGCAGGCTGTTGGCTCGCCGCACGCCCTCTTCGCGCGTGCTGAACGGCACCACCGGCGCCACCGGGCCGAAAGGCTCCTCGGTCATGAGCAGCGAGTCGTCGGACACGCCCGTCACCACCGTCGGCGGGAAGAAGTTGCCGGCACGCGCCAGGCGCTCGCCGCCGCACACCACCTTGCCCCCGCGCGCCACGGCGTCGGCCAAGAACTGCGTCATGGAATCGACGCGTCGTCCGTGCGCCAGCGGGCCCATGGTAGTGCCCGCTGTCAGGCCGTCACCGATCTGCTGGGCCGAGTAGGCCTGCGCGAATTTCTCGACGAAGCGGTCGTAGGCTTTTTCCTGGACGTAGAACCGGCTGGGCGCCACGCACACCTGGCCGGCGTTGCGCGATTTGTAGGCTGCCAGCTGCACCGCTGCGCGGTCGATGTCGGCGTCGTCGAACACAAGCACCGGCGAGTGGCCGCCGAGTTCCATGGTCATGCGTTTCATGTGGCGCCCGGCGAGCGCGGCCAGCTGCTTGCCAACCGGGACCGAGCCGGTGAAGCTGATCTTGCGAACGATCGGCGAGCGGATGAGGTGCTCCGAGACCTCCGAGGGCACGCCCCAAACGATGTTCAGGCAGCCCGGGGGCAGGCCCGCGTCGTGAAAAATCTGGGCCATGGCAACCACAGCGCTTGGCGAGTCTTCCGGGCCCTTGAGGACCACCGTGCAGCCCGAACCCAGCGCAGCGCAGGTCTTGCGCAGCGCCTGGTTGAACGGGAAGTTCCACGGCGTAAACGCAGCGCACACGCCCACCGGCTGGCGCACCACCGTCTGGTGCACGTTCTCGCGCCGCGCGGGAATCACGCGCCCGTAGATGCGTCTGCATTCTTCGGCGTGCCATTCCGCGTGATCGGCGCAGCTGATGATCTCGGCCTTGGCTTCCGCAAGCGGCTTGCCCTGGTCCATGGTGAGCGCCATGGCCATGGCGTCGCAGCGTTCGCGAATCAGGGCGCCGACGCGGCGCAAAAGCGCCGAGCGAACCATCGGAGACGACCAGCGCCACGACTCGAAGGCGCGCTGCGCCGCGGCCAGTGCCGCGTCCAGGTCGGCGGTCCCGGCGTGCGGCAGGATGCCGATGGCGCTGTCGTTGGCGGGGTTGTGGATCGGTTGACTCTTACGGCCGTCGGCATCCAAGAAACGACCGTTGATGTAGAGATATTGCGTAGGGTACATGGCGCTGTTTCAGGCGGTTTGCAAGGGCATGCCGAGGCGCGCCTTGCCGGGTTGATCGAGGAGCGCCGCTGCCACCTGGCGGCGATGCTCGCGCACGCTGCCACAGCGCAGGCTCCACGCGACGATGCGCCGGTACCAGAGCTGCAGGTCGAACTCCATCATGAAGCCGATGCCACCATGGATCTGCTGCGCCGAGCGTGCGACGAAGAGGCATTTCTCGCTGGCGAACGCCTTGGCTTGCGACACCTCGAGCGTTGCGGGCAAGCCCTGGTCGAGCCGCCACAGCGCTTCGTGCACCAGCAGTTGCGCGCCATCGACCGCGATCAACATGTCGGCGCACAGATGCTGGATCGCCTGGAACGCACCTATGGGCTGGCCGAACGCCTCGCGCTGGCCGGCATACTCGACGGCCAGCTCCATGTCGCGACGCGTTGCGCCGGTCAGCTGCGACGCCATCAGCGCGGCGGCGTAATCGCAGAGTTCGCGCGGCAGCGTCGTGCCGCCCCCAGGCGGTCCCACTACGTCGCCGAGCGGCACGCGCACGTTGTCGAAGTCAACGCGGGCCTGCGAGTCCTTGGCCGTGGTGACATAGTCGGTGCAGCCGAGGCCTGCGGACCGGGTATCGACCAGCGCTGCCGCAACGCCGCCGCCGCCTTCTACGCGGTACAGCGTGAGGCAACGGCCCGACTCCCGGAAGCCGTCGACGAAAGCGCGGCTGCCGTTCAGCACGACATGATCGCCTTCGAGACGGCCCGTCAGCCCTTCGCCTTGCGGCGACCACGCGCCTTCCGGGGCCTGGGCGGCAAACGCGAGGATGAGTTCACCCTGCACCACCTGGCGCAGCAGGGAGCGCTGCGCCGCCGAGCCGTGGCGTGCTAGCATCAGTGCGACCACCAGGGTGCCGTGCAACGGAACCGGCGCAAGGGCCCGTCCGGCCTCTTCGAGCAGCAGGCCGGCGTAAGTCAGCGGCAGACCCTGGCCACCGCAATCTTCCGGCAGGCTGATCCCGAGCCAGCCGAGATCAGCGGTCTTTTTCCACAGCGCGGCGGAATACCGGACTGGGTCTTTTTCGGTGGCGCGCACCAGCGCGGGCGTCGATTCCGCGGCGAAGAATTCGCGCGCGGTTTCCTGGATCAATGTTTCCTGTTCGTCGGGCAATACGTCCACGGCATCCAACTTTCAAAAATTTATTTGCGCGGCTTCGGCAGGCCGAGGCCCTTGCGTGCGATCTGGTCGCGCATGACCTGTACGCTGCCGTGATTCACGGTGGACTGGAAGGCCGACAGCAGGTTGTGGGCGTACAGCCCGTCCTGCACGTTGTCGGGCGAACCGTTCAGAAGCTGCGCATGCGGGCCGAGCATCTGCCCGATGGCCTCGGTGGTGCGCACGCCGTGTTCGGGCGCCCAAACCTTCTCGGCCGCACCTTCGTAGTTGAAGGCCTGGCCCCGCTGCTCGATGGTCATGCTGCGCATGGTCATGAGGCGACACACCTGGCCCTCGATCCACAACTCGGCCACCTTGTCGCGCACGGCCTCGTCGTCCTTCAACGCGGCAGCGCGCTCGTCGCCCGATTTCAGCCAGTTTACGATGTCCTCGTCGCGCTTGACCGAGATCAGGTAACGCCATGCGCCTACGCGGTCGAGGTTCAGGCCACGCTGCGAAACAGCCCAGCCGTCGCCCTCCTCGCCCAGCAGGCAGGATGCGGGCACCTTCACGTTGTCGAAGAAAACCTCGTTGGTGCGCTCTTCGCCGTAGGTGGTGCCGGGCGGGCCGCCGGGATCGTTTTGCACGGTGAGCAACGGGCGCACGGTAATGCCGGGCGTGTCCATCGGCACCAGCAGGATCGACAGGCCGGCGTGGCGTTTTGACGCCGGATCGCTGCGCACCAGCAGGAAGATGTGCGTGGCGACCTGCGCATTGGTCGTGTATATCTTCTGGCCGTTGATCACATAGTGCGCGTCGTCACCTTCACCGGTGCGCGTGGCACGGCAGCGCACGCCGGCCAGGTCGGTGCCGCATTGGGGCTCGCTGTAACCCTGGCAGAAGATGATCTCGCGCCGGATCGCCGCGGGCACGTAGTGCTGCTTCTGCTCTTCGGTGCCGGAGGCCAGCACCGCCGGTGTGCCGGTGCCGCCGCCGCCGATCACGACCTGCGCGGCCCGGTAGAACTCCTCTTCCACCAGGAATTGCGTGATGCGGCTGCCACCCTGCCCGCCGTATGCCTTGGGCCACACAATCGCGTTCCAGCCGCGCTCGGCGATCTTGCGGAAGATCGGCCCGGCGCGCGGCCCGAAGCCGCGCCCGCGTTTGCCGGTGGTTAGGTCGGCCAGCACCTCTTCGGTGAAGTTTTCCCGGATGAACGCCTGCACGTCCTTGCGCAGGGCCTCTTCTTCGTCGCTGAATGTGAAATCCATGGTGTGTGTTGCTTCGATCTCAAACAGCGATCCGTGCCTCGATGAGGAAGGGCCCGGGGCGAGACACGGCGTGACGGATGAGTGAGGCCAGCTCCTCGCAGGTGGAGGCTGCCTTCGCCTCCACGCCCATGCCCTCGGCCAGCTTCACCCAGCTGATCTCCGGGTCGACGATCGAGAGCATCCGCTCGGCCCGCTCGCCCCAGTTGGCCGCGCCCACCCCCACCAGCTCGCCCTTGAGGATCTGGTAGCCGCGGTTGGCGAAGATCACCGTCACCACGTTGAGCTTTTCCCTCGCCTGCGTCCACAGCGCCTGGATCGTGTACATCGAGCTGCCATCGCCCTCCATGTTGATCACCGTGCGCTCCGGGCACGCAATGGCCGCGCCGGTGGCCATCGGCAGCCCGTTGCCGATGGAGCCACCTGTCAGCTGCAGGTAGTCATGCGCAGGCGCGCCCATTGAGGCCGGGAAGAACGACCGTCCGGCGCTGATGGACTCGTCCACGATGATCGCGTTCTCGGGCATCAGCGCCGAGATCGTGCGCAGCACAGCATCGGCGCTCAGCGCGCCCTGCGGCAGCTCCAGCTTCTTTTGCGGCTCCAGCAGCGGCAGCAGGTCCAGCGCCTTCACCCGCCCGGCGAGTTCTCTCAGGGTCTCGTGCAGGTCATCGGTCGGCGCCGCCAGCTCGATGAGGCTGGCACCGGGCTGCATCAAATAATCGGGCTTGCCGGGGTAACCGAAGAGCGGCGCCGGCACCTTCGCGCCGATGAGGATGACGTGTTTGGCGTCCTTGAAGGCGGCAACGCCTTGGTCCACCGGCGCGGGCGTGCGCGCAATGGCGGCCCGGCCCGCACCGCGCTCCATGCGGCCGTTGGAATATTGCGCGAGCATGGTGGCGCCCGTGCGCTGCACGATCTGGCTGGCCAGCGCCAGCGGCGCCGCCCGCAGCGCCCTGCCGGACAGCACGAGGATGACTTTCTCGCCAGACTGCAGCGCTTTGGCCGCTGCCTCGAACCGCTCTGCGGCGGGCAACGTGGGCGCGGGCGCGGCGAAGTCCAGCTTGCCGTGGGGCCTGGCCTTCGTCCAGGCAGTGTCGGCCGGAAGAATGAGCGTGGCGATGCGCCCGGGCAGGGTGTTGGCCTCGCGTATAGCTTCGGCCGCGTCGGCCGCAATGTGGTCGGCCGAGGTGGAGGTCTTGACCCAGGCGGACATGGTGCGGGCCACGCCCTCAATGTCGCCGGTGAGGGGCGAGTCAGTTTCCTTGTGTCCCTGGCGGTGTTCGCCCACAATGTTCACGAGCGGCACCTGCGCGCGTTTGGCGTTGTGCAGGTTGGCCAGCCCGTTGCCCAACCCGGGCGCCAGGTGCAGCAGGGTCGATGCGGGCTTGTCGGCCATGCGGGCATACCCATCCGCCGCGCCCGTCACCACGCCCTCGAAGAGACCCAGCACACAACGCATGCCGGCAATCTTGTCCAGCGCCGCCACGAACTGCATCTCCGACGTGCCGGGGTTCGCGAAACACACGTCCACCCCGCCCGCCAACAACGTCTCCACCAGCGTCTCGGCTCCGTTTTTTTCCTGCATGAAGTCTCCTGATTGCCGTTCGAGTCGGCTGCCAATTCATTATGCGAATAATTGATTCGCAACAATTCGGAATGATAACTTTGCACTCTTCACCCGTCAACGGGACTTCCCGCGCGTTGACAGCAAGCGACCAAACCACTACCATTCGAATGTGAATTACGGATTCGCATTGCAAATTATACGGAAGCAAATCGCATGTTGATCACGGATGAAGTGCGGTCCTACATCGGGTTGTCCAGCGAAGCCATCTTCGCCTGCGACGCTGTCGAGGCCGGCGCGGTGCGGCGCTTCGCGCAGGCCATCATGGACGAGGACGCGGCCTACCTCGGTGAAACCAACGACGCCAATCGCCGCTTCGGCGGGCCGGTGGCGCCCCCTCTTTTCGCAAATCACATGGTGCGGCGGCCGCTCGGCACGCCGGATCCCGTGCAGAACAACGCGCACAACCCGTTGTTCGACGGCATCGTTCCGGTGGCCAGCCTGCCCGGCATCAAGCCGCTCGCGCACTTGGCCTCGCTCAACGGCGGCTCCGAATTCGAGTTCTTCCGTTACGCACGCCACGGCGAGCGTGTGAGCCTGAAGTTGAGCTACGCCGACATCACCGAGAAGGAATCCAGCAAGGGCCCGATGGTGCTGGTTGTACGGGAGTACGAATTCCGCACCGACGCCGACGAGCTGCTCATGCGTGCACGCATGACCACCATCCGGAGATAAGGCCATGGCAGAACAGCTGTATTTCGAAGACGTCACTCCGGGCCAGGAATTGCCCCGGCTGACCAAGGGGCCCCTTGGCGAGATCCATCTTTTCCGCTGGTCCGCGGCCATGGAAAACTGGCACCGCATCCACTACGACCGCCGCTTCGCACAGGAGCAGGACAAGCTGCCCGACCTGCTGGTCAACGGCTCGCTCAAGCAGCAGTTCATAGTGCAGTTCGTCAAGGACTGGGCCGGTCGCGACGGCTGGGTCTGGAAGGTCGGGTTCCAGTTCCGCGCGATGAATACGGTGGGCGACACGCTGCATGTCTGGGGCAAAGTCAAGTCGACCGAGCGCCTGCAGGAGTACGGGCTGGCCGTTGTCGAACTCGGCATAGTCAACCAGGGTGGCAAGGAAAACACCCCGGGCGAGGCGACGGTCGCGCTGCCGTTTCGCGGCGGCCCACCCGTGCCCTACCCCTTCGTGCCGCCCGCCCCCCGAGCCGCATCCTGAACCCAATCCAACGCACAACACCCGGAGCAAACCATGGCATCGATCCCCACCAAGGTCCAGATCAACGAAGAAGGCCCGCGCGAAGGCTTCCAGATTGAAAAAGGCAATATCCCGACGGCCCGCAAGATCGAGCTGATTGACAGCCTGTCGCAAACCGGCCTCAACCGCATCCAAATCGTCTCGTTCGTCAACCCCAAGGCCGTGCCCGGCATGGCCGACGCCGAGGAAGTCGTCGAAGGCTTCCACAAGAAGCCGGGCATCAGCTACGTAGGCCTGTGGCTTAACGACAAGGGGCTCAAGCGCGCCATCGACAGCGGCCGGCTCGAGGTCAAGGGCTCCGTCTCGCTGTCGGCGTCCGAGCCGTTCCTGATGCGCAATCAGAACCGCACTCTGGAAGAGAACATTCCACTGCAGCACAAGACCATGGAAATGTTCAAGGCGCACAACGTACCGGTGACGCGTGGCGCAGTGATGGCGGCTTTCGGCTGCAACTTCGCCGGCGACATTTCAGCCGACACCGTTCTGTCCACCATCACCACGGCCAAGGAAATCGCCTCGGCGCACGGCTTCAAGCTGGATCAGATGATGTTGGCCGACACCATGGCCTGGGGCACTCCGGCTTCGGTCAAGCGCCTGGTCGGCGCGGTACAGGACAACCACCCCGAACTCAACATCTGCCTTCATCTGCACGACACGCGCGGCATGGGCATCGCCAATGCGTACGCAGGACTCGAGATGGGCGTCAACACGTTCGACGCCGCCGTGGCAGGCCTGGGCGGCTGCCCATTCGCGGGCCATGCGGGTGCGGCCGGTAACGTTTGCACCGAGGACCTGGTATTCATGTGCGACGAGATGGGCATCGAAACCGGCGTCAACCTGGAAGCGCTGATGGAATCCGCACGTTTGGCCGAAGACATCGTCGGCCATCCGCTGCCCGGTGCCGTTATGCGCGGCGGCAGCTTGCGCGCGCTTCGCCAGCAAGTGGCTGTGGCCAAGGCCGCCTGAACGGCTTCGAACGATCTATCAGAACCAACAACAGCACAAGGCAACCAGAGACCCGATGGCAAACCACAAGGATTTTCAGGGCAGCGGCCCGCTCAAGGGCCTGCGCGTGGTCGAACTCGGCATGCTCTTTGCCGGCCCGCTCATCGCCACCAACCTGGCGGACATGGGTGCCGAGGTGATCAAGATCGAACACCCCAAGGGCGATGTGGTGCGAGGACTCGGCCGCGGCGACAACAGCCTGTGGTGGAGCGTCGTGGCGCGCAACAAGAAGCTGGTGGGCGTGGACGTCAAGAAGCCAGAAGGCGCCGACGTGGTGCGGCGCTTGCTAGCAACGGCGGATGTGTTCATCGAGAATTTCCGGCCGGGCCGCGTCAAGGAATGGGGGCTCGACTACGACACGCTGCGTGCGCTCAACCCGGGCCTGGTGATGATCCACGTGAGCGGCTACGGGCAGACCGGACCGTACAGCGAGCGGCCGGGCGTGGGCACATTGGCTGAGGCCTTCAGCGGCTACGCACACGTGACGGGCGAAGCCGACGGCCCGCCCACGCTGCCGTCGTTCCCGCTAGCCGACGGCGTGGCCGCCTTGACCGGTACGTACGCCGCTCTTGCGGCGTTGTGGGCCCGCGACCGCAACGGCGGCATCGGCGACGAGATCGACATCAGCCTGTACGAGCCGCTCCTGAGCATGACCGGCCCGATGCTGATCAACTACACCAAAGGCGGCGTCGTCTCCAACCGCGAAGGTAACCGCGCCCGCTGGTCCACCCCGCGCAACACGTACAAGACCAAGGACAACCGCTGGATCGCGGTTTCCAGCGCCGCGGATTCGCCAGCCATGCGCCTGTTCCGCGCCATCGGCCGCGAAGAACTCACCACCGACCCGTCGTGGGCAACCAACCGCGAGCGCCTCAAACGCGTGGACGAATGCGACGGCATGATCGCGGACTGGATGCTGGCGCACACACAGACCGAGATCATGGAGCGCATGAACCAGTTCGACGTGCTGGCGGCGCCGGTCAATGACATCGAAGGCATCCTGAAAGACCCGCACGTGCTGCAGCGCGGCACCGTGGTCACGGTGGCCGACCCCGTCATTGGCGACACGCAGGTGCAGGAAGTAGTTCCCCGTTTCCGCAATTCGCCCGGCCGGGTCAACTGGCTGGGCAAACACGAGGTCGGGACCGAAACACGCGATTTCCTGGTCGAAGTTGGCTACAGCGATGAGGAGATCGCGGGCCTGCACGGCAAGGGTGTGGTCAAGGCAAGCTGAGTCGCTGCGGCGTCGCGGGACCGGCGGCCCGGTTGAGTACATTACTATCCGCAAAATTGCGCGCCCGTGGGGATTGCGCAAGAATGCGGCGGGAGACAAACATGACAAGCCTGACCCGATCCATCGCGGCCTTTGCCGCCGGCTTTTCGACACAGGCCTTTCCGTCGGCATCCTTCGTTCTGGCGCGCGAGGCTTTTGTCGATCTCGTGGGCGTGATGCTGGCCGGCGCCAACGAGCCGGTTGTCCCTCTCCTGAAAAAGATAACGGCGACGCAGAGCGCTGGCACTGCTTGCAGCGTGCTGCTGGACGACGGCGTGCGGCGCAACGCCATGGCGGCCGCGCTCATCAACGGCACCGCCGCCCACGCACTGGATTTCGACGACGTTCAGTTCAATGCCCACCCGAGCACGGTGCTCGTGCCCGCGATCCTGGCCGAAGCGGAACGAGGCGGTGCCTCGGGCCGGCGCGCGCTCGAGGCCTATGTGCTGGGTTATGAAGTCTGGGGCGAGTTGCACAGCCGGGAAAGGAATCCGTACCACGACAAGGGATGGCACCCCACGGCTATGATGGGGCCGATGGCCGCCACCGCTGCCGTCGCGTTCCTGCGCGGCCTCGACGTCGATGCCACGTGCACGGCCCTGTCGCTGTCGGCGAGTTTCACGGGCGGCGTCGTCGCGAACTTCGGCTCGATGACCAAGCCCATGCATGCCGGCCGCGCGGCGGCATCGGCGATCCACGCTGTAGACCTGGCGGAAGCCGGCTTCACTGCAGGCGCCGACGGCATCGGTGCCGGCAACGGCCTGCTGGCCGCGCTTTCGACACAGGGCCGCGTGAACCTGGAGGCCTCCACCGGCCTCGGGACGCGCTGGTTCTCGACGACTACGCCGCTGGTCTTCAAGAAATACCCGGTCTGTTTCTCGTCGCACCGCCCGATCGACGCGATCCTGGACCTCGCGCGGGACCACCGGCTGCAGGCGCAGGACGTGGCGCGCGTCGATGTCGCCGTGCGTGGCACGCAGGCGCGCGTGTTGCGTTTCGACCGGCCGCGGACCGCCCTGGAAGCCAAATTCAGCATGCAGTTCGCAGTGGCCTGCGCGCTGCTGCGCAGGCGTGTGGGCCTGGTCGACCTGGACGACGCATTCGTCGCCAGCGAGGCCGCGCAGTCGATCTTCGACAAGGTGCGTTTCACGCACCTGCCGCTCCATGCGGATGGTTCGCCGCCGCTGGCCGACCGTGTCGTCATCACGACGCACGACGGGCGCGTGCTCGACAGCGGCGAGCTCGACCGCGCCCAGCCGCACACGCAGCTGAAGGAAAAATTCCTCGACTGCTGCGCGGCCGGCGGCTTTGCGGGGGCCAACGCCCTGTTCTCTGCGCTGAGTACGCTCGAGACCCTCGCCGACGTGCGGCTGCTGGCCAGAGAAGCGCCGGTGGCCGCCTGATTTTTGTTGACCCCGGAGACATGACATGAGCAGAAAAGTGAGAACCGAATGGATCGGCGTCGACGCCGGCGATGGCCAGACCTATGATGCCTACCTGGCGCTGCCGCCGGCGGGCAGCGGGCCCGGCATCGTGTTGTTCCAGGAGATCTTCGGCGTCAACTCCCACATCCAGGGCGTTGCCGAACAGTACTCGCAGGACGGCTTCGTCGTTCTCGTGCCCGACCTGTTCTGGCGCCAGCACAAGCGCGTTGAACTCGGCTACGACGGCGACGACCGGAACCGCGCGGTCGAGCTGATGAAGGGCCTGAAGCCGGCCGAATTGCAGGCCGACATCCGGTCTTCCGTGGCCGCCTTGCGGGGCCGCCCTGAAACCGCAGGCCGCAAGGCCGGCGCACTCGGCTACTGCCTGGGCGGTCGCCTGGCCTATACCGCGGCCGCCATCACTGATGTGGACGCGGCAGTCGCCTACTACGGCGGCGGCATCCATGACCAGCTGGCGCTAGCGCCCAGCCTGCAATGCCCGATTCAGTTCCATTACGCAGAAAAAGACGGCAGCATTCCGGCGGCAGCGGTGGAGAACGTGCGGGCTGCGGTCGCGGGCAAGAACGCGGAGGTATTCGTCTACCTCGGTGCGGACCACGGCTTCAACTGCTGGGACCGCGCCTCCTACCACCCGGCCAGCGCCGCGCTGGCCCACGGCCGTGCATTGACCTTCCTCGCAGATAAACTCTTCTAACGGCCCCCGGGCCGCCGCCATGCCAATCACCCACCTGATCGTCGGCGGCGGCTCCGCCGGCTGCGTGCTGGCCAACCGCCTGTCGGCGGACCCCCGCCACCACGTCGTACTGGTCGAAGCCGGCACCGACTACACGGCCTCGCAGACGCCGGAAGACATCCTGGACACCTACGCCGGTCGTGCGCTCGGAAACCGCTCGTACTTCTGGGACCTGCAGGTGCGTCGCGGCGCGGACGTGCCGCACCTGAGCGACGCACAACGCCGGCCCATGCGCTACGAGCAGGCGCGTGTGATCGGCGGCGGCTCGAGCATTAACGGCCAGGTCGCCTTGCGCGGCATGCCGCTCGACTTCAACCGCTGGCAGACGCTCGGCGCCACCGGCTGGGACTGGGGGTCTCCTCGTTTTCAGTGCAATAAGTGACGGTACGCAAAGCTAGCACTGGCGCGGGGGTGGTCTGGGTA
>WBZM01001480.1_pt2 | contig 20360 bp, 19 predicted proteins | sample 5204271 | NCBI WGS metagenome assembly WBZM01 (sample SAMN12344346, study PRJNA552823) | activated sludge metagenome | biome: Activated sludge suspended growth; feature: Nitrification reactor; material: Wastewater; isolation source: activated sludge from nitrification reactor of wastewater...
CGACGCGCCGGCTCGATGCCAGCGGCTTGCCCGCCTCCAAACCGAAACCGTTCACCACGTTGAGCACCCCGGCGGGCAACAGGTCTTCGATCAACTCCAGCAGCACCAGAATGGATGCCGGCGTCTGCTCGGCCGGTTTCAGCACCACGCAGTTGCCGGCCGCCAGCGCCGGTGCCAGTTTCCAGACCGCCATCAGGATCGGGAAATTCCAGGGGATAATCTGCCCGACCACGCCCAGCGGCTCGTGGAAGTGATAGGCGACGGTGGTGTCGTCGATCTCCGACAACGCGCCTTCCTGGGCGCGGATGCAGCCGGCGAAATAGCGAAAGTGGTCGATGGCCAGCGGCAAATCGGCCGCCAGAGTCTCCCGCACCGGCTTGCCGTTGTCCCAGGTTTCCGCCACCGCCAACATTTCCAGGCTGGCTTCCATCCGGTCGGCGATCTTGTTCAGCACGGCGGCCCGGTTCGCGGCCGGAGTTCGACCCCAGCTATCGGCGGCGGCGTGGGCCGCATCCAAAGCCGCGTCGATGTCCTCGGCGGTCGAGCGCGGGATTTCGCAGAATACCTTGCCGTTGACCGGGCTGACGTTCTCGAAAAACTCACCCTTTACCGGCGAAACCCACCGGCCGCCGATATAATTCTGATAACGGGATTTGAAATTGGCTTTGGAACCAGGCTTTCCAGGAATATCGTATTGCATGATGGAACCCCTCCAAATCTTGGGTGGTCACTCGCGCGCTATCCGCATTCCCTGTTCGATTCGATCAACCATTATCTCCGGCTTCGATAAACTCCCCGAATAAAGTCATAGCTCCCGAAGTACGGTAAATCAACCGCACAAGCAACATTTTCGTGGCATAAATTTCGATAAACATGGAATCAACGCTTCCGTCCAATTCGGCCCCCTCCACATCTGGCTCATGGCAGTTCTGGATCGACCGGGGCGGCACCTTCACCGATGTGGTGGCCCGACGCCCCGACGGCCAATTGATCGCCCGCAAACTGCTGTCGGACAATCCCGAGCATTACGCCGACGCCGCCTTGCACGGCATCCGCGCGCTGCTGGGCGTGACGCCGAACGAACCGATTCCCGCCGAGCGGATCGCGGCGGTGAAAATGGGCACCACCGTCGCCACCAACGCCTTGCTGGAGCGCAAGGGCGACCGCACCCTGCTGCTGATCACCCGGGGCTTTCGCGACGCGCTGCGGATCGGCTACCAGAATCGGCCCAAGCTGTTCGCCCGCCAAATCGTGCTGCCGGAATTGCTCTACGAGCGGGTGGCGGAAGTGCGGGAACGGGTCTCGGCGCGGGGCGAAATCGTCGTTCCCTTCGACGCCGACAGCGCCCGTGCGGCGTTGGAGGATGGGTATCGCGCCGGCATCCGCGCCGTCGCCATCGTGTTTCTGCACGGCTATCGCTACCCGGAGCACGAGCGACGGGCGGCGGAGCTGGCGCGGGACATCGGCTTCACCCAGATTTCGGTCTCCCATCAGGTCAGCCCGCTGATGAAGCTGGTCGGGCGCGGCGATACCACGGTGGCGGACGCCTACCTGTCGCCGATCCTGCGCCGCTATGTGGACCGCATCGCCGACGAGTTGGGCGGCGCGCGGCTGCTGTTCATGCAGTCCAACGGCGGCTTGACCGACGCCCGCCATTTCCAGGGTAAAGACAGCATCCTGTCCGGTCCGGCCGGCGGTATCGTCGGCGCCGCCCGCGCCGCCGCCCAGGCGGGTTTCGACCGAATCATCACCTTCGACATGGGCGGCACCTCCACCGATGTCGCCCACTATGCCGGCGAGTACGAGCGCAGCTTTGAATCCTTGGTCGCCGGTGTAAGGTTGCGGGCGCCGATGCTGCACATTCACACCGTGGCGGCGGGCGGCGGCTCGATCTGCCGCCTCGACGGAACCCGGCTGCGGGTCGGGCCGGAATCGGCCGGCGCCAATCCGGGACCGGCCTGCTACCGGCGCGGCGGACCGCTCACCGTGACCGATTGCAACGTGCTGCTGGGGCGGATTCAGCCGGGCTTCTTTCCGTGCGTGTTCGGTCCCGACCAAAATCGACCGTTGGATCGAGAAAGGGTCGTCAGCCGGTTCGAGGCGCTGGCCGCCGACATCCAGGCCGCGACCGGCAAGCGCTACAGCCTGGAGGAACTGGCCGAAGGTTTCCTGACCATCGCCGTCGAAAACATGGCGAGCGCCATCAAGCAGATTTCGACCCAGCGCGGCTACGATCCGACCGAATACGCGCTGTGCTGTTTCGGCGGCGCGGGCGGCCAACACGCTTGCGCGGTGGCGGACGCCCTGGGAATGCCTGCCATCTTCATTCATCCCCTCGCCGGCGTCCTGTCGGCCTATGGCATGGGTCTGGCCGACGCCCGACTGCTGAAGGAGCGAGCGGTCGAGGAGCCGTTGACCGCCGAGCTAACACCGTTGCTGCAGCAGGTTTTCGCCGAACTGGAACGGATCGGGCGAGCGGAGATGGTCGCGCAGGACGTTCCCGCCGGGCGGATTCGCGCCGCGCATACGATCCGCTTGCGCTACGCCGGCAGCGATACCGCCCTGAGCGTCCCCGCCGGCGACGCGGCCGAACTGCAAGCCCGCTTCCAGGCCGCCCACCGGCAACGCTACGGTTTCGCGATGCCCGACAAGGGCTTGATCGCGGAAGCGGCTTCGGTCGAAATCATCGGCGCGGGTCTCGATCTCGACGAGGCGGTCGAAGCTCCGCAGACCGGAGATGGATCGCCGCCCAGCGCCGCGCAAGTTCGGCTGCACCTCGCCGGCGGCGATGTCGCCGCACCGCTCTACCGGCGCGAGGCGCTGCGGCCCGGCAACCGGATTCCGGGTCCGGCGCTCATCGGCGAAACCGGCGCCACCACCCTGATCGAACCCGGCTGGCAAGCCGAAGTCACCGCCCGCCGCGATCTGGTGCTGACCCGCCACCAAGCCCGCCCGCGCCGGGTCGCGGTCGGCACGGCCGTGGACCCGATCCTGCTGGAAGTGTTCAACAATCTGTTCATGGCCATCGCCGAGCAGATGGGCGTGACGCTGGCCAACACCGCGCATTCGGTCAACATCAAGGAGCGGCTGGATTTTTCCTGCGCGCTGTTCGACCGGAACGGTCAACTGATCGCCAACGCCCCCCACATCCCGGTGCATCTCGGCTCGATGGGCGAGGCGGTGCAAGCCGTGGTTCGCGCCCATCGAGGCCGCTTCCAACCCGGCGACGTGTACGCCAGCAACGCGCCTTACAACGGGGGCACGCACCTGCCGGACATCACGGTCATCACCCCGGTGTTCGACGAGGCGGGGCGGGACTTGCTGTTTTACGTCGCCTCGCGCGGCCATCACGCCGACATCGGCGGCATCACGCCCGGCTCGATGCCGCCCGACAGCGTGACCATCGACCAGGAAGGAGTGTTGCTGGACAACTTTGAGCTGGTGGCCGGAGGTCGCTTTCGCGAACGGGAACTGCTGGAACGGCTTGAGGCCGGCCCTTGGCCTGTCCGCAATCCCCGCCAGAATTTGGCCGATCTGCACGCCCAAATCGCCGCCAACGAAAAGGGCGCCCAAGAGCTGCGGCGGATGGTGGCGCACTTCGGGTTGGAGGCGGTCAGCGCCTACATGGGGCACGTCCAGGACAACGCCGCCGAACAGGTGCGCCGGGCGCTGGATCGGTTGCGGGACGGCGCGTTCGCCTGCGAGATGGACAGCGGCGCGGTGATCCGGGTCGCCGTGACCCTGGACCGGACGCGGCGCTCGGCCAAAATCGACTTCACCGGCACCTCGCCTCAGCAGGCCAGCAATTTCAACGCCCCTCGGGCGATCTGTCTGGCGGCGGTGCTGTACGTGTTCCGCACCCTGGTGGACGAGGATATCCCGCTCAACGCCGGCTGCCTGCGCCCACTAGAGATCGTCATCCCAGAAGGCAGCCTGCTCGATCCTCGCCCGCCGGCGGCGGTGGTGGCGGGCAACGTGGAAACGTCGCAATGCATCGTGGATGCTCTCTACGGCGCGCTCGGCGTGATGGCGGCGGCCCAGGGCACCATGAACAATTTCACCTTCGGTGACGAGCGCCACCAGTATTACGAAACGATTTGCGGCGGCGCCGGCGCGGGACCGGGCTTCGACGGCGCCTCGGCGGTGCACACCCACATGACCAATTCCCGGCTGACCGACCCGGAGGTGCTGGAATGGCGGTTTCCGGTGCGGGTGGAGGCATTCCGCATCCGCGAGCGCAGCGGCGGCCCGGGGCGCTGGCGCGGCGGCGATGGCGCGATCCGGTGCATCCGCTTTCTCGAACCGATGACCGCCGCGATCCTGTCGGGCCATCGGCGCATCCCGCCCTACGGTCTGGCGGGCGGCCAACCGGGCCAGACCGGCCGCAATGCCGTGGAGCGGGCCGACGGCAAAATCGAGGAACTGCCGGGCACGGCGCAGGTGAGGATGCGGGCGGGTGATACCTTCGTCATCGAAACGCCGGGCGGCGGCGGTTACGGCGACATTTCCGCCGCCGCACCTAACCGCCCGCCGGTTCCTTCGGATAAACCCGAACCAGCATGATGCGGGGGCCGTTCATTTTTTTCACCACCACATCGAACTGGTCGAACTCGACTTTTTGACCTTCATGCGGCACGTCGCCCAACTTCCACATCACCAGCCCGCCGACCGAATCCACGTTTTCGTTCTCGATTTCGATGCCCAATATCCGCTCCAGGGTAAAAATGGGCAAGCTGCCCTTGCCGATAAACGTATCGTCGTCCAGCCGGGTCCAATCGTTCTGGTTCTGCCGGAATTCGTCGCGGATACCGCCGACCAAGGCGCCCAGCATGTCGTCCAAGGTGATGAAGCCATCGGCCTTGCTGCCCTTCTGGCCGACGATGGCAAAATGCGGCGCCCCCTTGCGAAAGCGCCGAAACAGTTCCAGCGCCGGGGTGTTGGGCGCGACGTACTGCGCCGGACGCAGATAATCGTGCAGATTCACGATGGGCTTGTCGTGCTGCTGGGCCAGAAACAAATCCTTCAGATGGATGATGCCCAGCACCGTCTCCCCGTCCCGACCGAAGTACGGATAGCGACTGAAGCGGCTATGGTAGATGGTCTCCAGATTCTGCCCCAGGGAGCGGGCCTGGTATAAGCCCGTCACTTCGCCGATCGGCCGCATCAGCTCGGACACTTCGAGATCGCTGAAATCCAGCGTGTAGGCCATGACCTGCAATTCGTCCTGGTTCAGCTTTTCCGTCGGGTGGCTGCCGCGCACGATCAGCTTGATCTCTTCCGCCGAATAGCTCGTTTCGTGGCCTTGCGCACCGTCGAGCCCGGCCAGCCGCAACACCCCGTTGGCGCTGACGTTCAGCAGCCAAATCGCCGGGTACATGACCCAATAGAAGGCGTAAAGCGGGAGGGCGGCCCAGAGGGAAACCTTCTCCGGCCGGCGAATGGCCAGCGACTTGGGGGCTTGTTCGCCCACCACGATATGCAGGAAGGTGATCGTCGAAAAGGCGAAGATGATGGAGACGACGTGAATCAGTTCCGGCGACTTGATGTCCAACCAGCCGAACACCGGCTCCAACAGCCGGGCAAAGGCCGGCTCGCCGATCCAACCCAGGGCGAGCGACGCCAAGGTGATCCCCAACTGACAGGCGGACAAGTAAGCGTCGAGATGGGAGTGCACCGTGGCCAAAATTCGCCCGCGCACGCCGTAGAGCTTGACGATGGCGCGGATGCGGGTCTGCCGCAATTTGACCAGACCGAATTCCACGGCCACGAAAAAACCGTTCAGTGCCACCAGCAGCAGCGCCATCACGACCAACAGAAAATTTTCCAAACGCGCGGGTCTCGGTGATTCGGAGCTTTAAGTATAGGACGCGCCGGCGCGGTCGGGTCCGTTTCGCCGGACGCGAGGTCCGCGCGAGGCATCGAGCCTCACGCGCGTTCCTACCAATATTGACCGAAATCCGGCTCCCGCTCCGGCAGGGTGCGCGGTGTGCCATCGCTGTTGACGGCGACATAAACGATCACGGCTTCCGTGACCTTGGTGGATTGCAGCGTGCCGTCGTGCGCCCGCTGGGTGAACACTTCGACTTTGACCGTGATCGAGGTCGAACCCACCTTCTGAATGCGGGCGAAGCAACTCACCAGATCGCCCACGCTCACCGGTCGGTGGAACTCCATCGACGTGACCGCCACCGTCACCACCGGGCCGCCGGCATACTCCAGGGCCACGATGCCGCCCGCGACGTCCATCTGCGCCATAATCCAGCCGCCGAAGATCTTGCCGCTGGGATTGGTGTGAGCCGGCATCGCCAGAATGCGAACGGTCGGTTGCCGATCGCGGGGAAACCGATCCTGCCCTTCCGGTTCAATTGCAGCCATGGGAACTCCTGACGATGGCGCAGCGGTATGCTCGTGAGAAAAATGTAATTTTTAAATGACAATTAGCCTTGGCTCGCTCAGGAATGGTCGCCCCCCAAGCCCACGACGAATCCGGCTATGATAGTCTATAAAACATCGGCAATACCCTTGAGAGGATCGGGAAGCCCATGGCACGCAGCAGAACGGTGGCCGTTTACACCGGCGACGAGGTCAGCCATTACGGATTTGAGGATCATCCTTTCAGCGAGGATCGCATCCACGCCTTCTGGGATGAAATGCACGTCCGGCAACTCGCCGATCAGGTTCGTATCCTCCATCCCACGATGGCGACCGAGGACCAGATCCGACTGTTCCACACCCCGGAATACGTCGAGAAAGTCAAAATCTATTCCGAGGTGGGCGAGGGCTTGCTGGATTACGGCGATACCCCCGCCTACAAAGGCGTGTACGAAGATGCGGCCAAGGTGGTCGGCACCGTCATCGACGCGACCCGCAAGGTGATGAACAACGAGGTGCGGCGGATCTTCGCGCCCATCGCCGGCCTGCATCACAGCATGCCGGACACCGCCGCCGGCTTTTGCGTGTTCAACGATGTCGGCGTCGCCATCAAGCTGCTGCAACGGGAATACGGCCTGGAGCGCATCGCCTACGTGGATATCGACGCCCACCACGGCGACGGCCTGTTTTATCCGTTCGAGACCGACCCCACCGTGATCTACGCCGACATTCACGAGGACGGCCGCTACAACTTTCCGCAGAGCGGCTTTTCCCACGAAGTGGGCAAGGGGCCGGCCAAGGGCCGCAAGCTCAACATCCCGCTGCTACCGCTGTCGGCCGACGACGATTTCATGATGATGTGGGACAAGATCGAGGACTTTTTGCGCCAGTGGAAACCGCAGTTCGTCTTCATGAATTGCGGAGCCGACGGCCTGGACGGCGACCCGCTGGCCCACCTGCACTACACGGCCCGCGCGCATGGCCGCGCCGCCCACAGCCTGTGCCAAATCGCCGAGGAATTCGCCGAGGGCCGCATCGTCGCGGTCGGCGGCGGCGGCTACGACCTGCGCAACATCGCCAAGGCGTGGACCACCGTGGTCGATTCTTTCCTGGAAGCCCCGATGCCCCGATGAGATCACGCCGCCGCGCGCCGCCCCGATCCCGCTTGTCGGGACTCTGCGGCGGCGCGCGGCGGCGGTTTTGTTCGATTCCCCTTCTACTCCCCCCAAGGCTATAAGAGTACAATTCTTTTTTTCCATTTTTGCGCCCACTCCTTCGACCGAACGAGCGGGTGTCCGCTATTGCAGAGGTCGCGAATGTTCAGCCGAGAGATACGGATCGCCGGGTTTGACGACGAGTTGTGGGCCGCCTTGAAGGGCGAGAAACAACGCCAGGAAGCGCATATCGAATTGATCGCTTCGGAAAACTACGCCAGCCCGCGCGTGCTGGAGGCCCAAGGATCGGTGCTGACCAACAAGTACGCCGAAGGCTATCCGGGCAAACGCTATTACGGCGGCTGCGAGTTCGTGGACATCGCCGAGCAACTGGCCATCGACCGCGCCAAGCGACTGTTCGAGGCCGACTACGCCAACGTCCAGCCCCACTCCGGCTCGCAAGCCAACGCCGCCGTCTACATGGCGCTGGTCGAGCCGGGCGATACCATCCTGGGCATGAGCTTGGCCCACGGCGGCCATCTCACCCACGGCGCCAAAGTCAATTTTTCCGGGCGGCTGTATCGGGCAGTGCAATACGGCTTGAACGAAGCCACCGGGGAAATCGACTACGAGCAGGTGGAACGGCTGGCGCTGGAATGCAAGCCCAAGATGATCGTCGCCGGCTTCTCGGCCTACTCGCGCGTCGTGGACTGGCAACGATTCCGCGCCATCGCCGACCGGGTGGGCGCTTACCTGGTCGTGGACATGGCGCATGTCGCCGGGCTGGTGGCGGCGGGCGTCTATCCCACGCCGGTTCCCATCGCCGACGTGACCACCACCACCACCCACAAGACCCTGCGCGGCCCGCGCGGCGGCCTGATCCTGGCCCGCGCCAACCCCGAGATCGAAAAGAAGCTGAACTCGCTGGTTTTCCCCGGCATCCAGGGCGGCCCGCTGATGCACGTCATCGCCGCCAAGGCGGTCGCTCTGCTGGAAGCCTTGCAGCCCGATTTCGTGGACTACCAGAAGCAGGTGGTCGCCAACGCCCGCGCCATGGCCGGCGTCTTCCTCGAACGCGGCTATCAGGTCGTCTCCGGCGGCACCGACAACCACCTGTTCCTGGTCAGCCTGATCGACAAGGGGCTGACCGGCAAGGCCGCCGACGCCGCGCTGGGCCGGGCCTGGATCACCGTCAACAAGAACGCGGTGCCGAACGACCCGCAATCGCCGTTCGTCACCAGCGGCATCCGGGTCGGCTCGCCGGCGATCACCACGCGCGGCTTCAAGGAGCGCGAATCGCGCGAATTGACCGGCTGGATGTGCGACATCCTCGACGATCTGGCCAACGAGGCGATCATCGAGCGGGTGCGCGGCCAGGTGGCCGAGCTGTGCGCCAAGTTCCCGGTGTACGGTTGACCGACGGCGGCGAACGCGCGAGACAGCGGCGATGCATTGTCCGTTCTGCGGCACCCCCGACACTCGGGTGATCGACTCGCGGCTGTCGGCGGAGGGCGACAAGGTGCGCCGCCGCCGCGAGTGTCCGCGCTGCAACGCCCGTTTCACCACCTACGAGGTCGCGGAATTGCTGATGCCGCCGGTGGTGAAGCGCGACGGCCGCCGCGAGCCGTTTCTGGACGAAAAGCTGCGGACCGGCTTGCTGCGCGCGCTGGAGAAGCGGCCGGTCGGCGCCGAACGGATCGAGGAAACCGTGCTGCGCATCAAAAACCGGGCGCGCGCCAGCGGCGAGCGGGAATTGAGCAGCCAGCGCATCGGCGAATGGGTGATGGAGGAACTGCGCAATCTCGATCAGGTGGCCTACGTTCGCTTCGCCTCGGTCTACCGCAGTTTCGAGGATGTGAACGCCTTTCGGGAAGAAATCGAGCGGCTGCAACAAGCGCCCGGCACGGCGGATTCCGATTGATGGCCTCCGATTTCCCCCTCTCCCCCTGCCCCTCTCCTTCAAGGGGCGAGGGGAACGGATGGCTGGCCGACGATTACCGCCACATGGCGCGGGCGTTAACGCTCGCGCGGCGCGGCCTGTTCGGCACCGATCCCAACCCGAGGGTGGGTTGCGTGCTGGTCCGGGACGGCGAAACCGTCGGCGAAGGCTGGCACGAACATGCCGGGGAACCCCACGCCGAGGTCAATGCGCTGGAGATGGCGGGCGAACGGGCGCGCGGCGCCACCGCCTACGTCACGCTCGAACCCTGCTGCCACTACGGCCGCACCCCGCCCTGCACCGACGCCCTGCTCGATGCCGGCATTTCGCGCCTGGTCGCGGCCATGTCCGATCCCAATCCGCAAGTCGCCGGCAAAGGGTTGGCGATATTGCGGGATGCCGGCGTCGCGGTGGAATGCGGCTTGCTGGAGACGGAAGCGCGGGCGCTGAATCCCGGTTTCATCCAGCGCATGACCCGAGGCCGGCCTTTCGTCCGCGTCAAGCTGGCGATGAGCTTGGACGGGCGCACGGCGCTGGCTTCGGGCGAAAGTCGCTGGCTGACCGGCGAGGCTGCCCGCCAGGACGTGCAACGGTTGCGGGCGCGTTCCTCGGCGATTCTGACCGGCAGCGGCACGGTGCTGGCCGACGATCCCGGCCTCGATGTCCGCTTGCCGGAAGCCGAGCGCCAGCCGTTGCGGGTGATTCTCGACACGGCGCTGCGGATTCCGCCGACCGCCAAGACCTTGCATCTACCCGGTTCGGTGCTGATTTTTACCGCCGTCGCCGACCCCGCCGCGCAGAAGCCGTTTCGGGCGGCGGGCGCCGATATCGCGGTCCTGCCTCGGGTCGCGAGCGGCTTGGACCTGCGCGCCGTCATGGCGGAACTCGCCCGCCGCGAGTGCAACGAAATCCACGCGGAATGCGGCCCGACCTTGGCCGGCGCACTGTTGCAAGCTGGACTGATGGATGAATTGGTCATCTACATGGCCCCATTGCTGTTGGGCGACAAGGCGCGCGGGCTGTTCCAATTGCCGGAATTGGCACAAATGAGCGAGCGGACGGAGTTGGAAGTTGTGGAAACGCGGGCAGTGGGAAGGGATTGGCGTTTGACGCTGCGACTCTCGCAATGAATGAATCGAGTCGGATGCCATGTTTGCCAATTCGCGAAGGCATCAGGATTTTCGGAGACAGTAGATGAAATACAAAATCATTCTCAACAAATCCGAGGAAGGCTATAGCGTTTCCTGTCCCAACCTGCCAGGTTGTTGGTCGCAGGGAGATACCGAACAGGAAGCGATTGAAAATATCAAAGACGCGATCCATGAATACTTGGTGGCCATCGCTGAATCCATTGAGGGCCAAGATGTGCGAGAAATAGAAATAGCGAACTAAAGATGCCAAAACTTCCGGGAGTCAACCATCTGGAAGCTATCCGCGCCTTGGAAAAAGCGGGATTTCGCATCGTTCGCCAAGGAAGAAAACATATTGTCCTGTCGAATGGCGGCAGGTTTGTGACGGTTCCGCGCAACAACCCCATCAACGCTTTCACCATGGGCGGCATAGCCCAGGATGCGGGACTCGCGGTGGAAGAATTTCGGAAGCTCTTGTAATCCTGTTGAGAACCCCGCCATGTTCACCGGCATCATTACCGCAGTCGGCACCATCACCGCTCTCCAGCCTCGCGGCGGCGACACCCGGCTGCGCGTCGCCACCGGCAAGCTCGATTTGAGCGATGTGCGACTCGGCGACAGCATCGCCGTCAGCGGCGTCTGCCTGACCGCCGTCGAGCTGCCCGGCGACGGCTTCTGGGCCGACGCCTCGCGCGAGACGCTGGAGCGCACCACCCTCGGCGAGGCGGTGCCCGGCACGAGGGTCAATCTGGAAAAAGCCCTGATCCCGACCACCCGGCTCGGCGGCCATTTAGTCAGCGGTCATGTGGACGGCATCGGCACGGTCGCGGAATGGCGCCCGGACGGCCGCTCCTGGCGGTTGCGGGTTCAGGCGCCCGATGAACTGGCCCGCTACATCGCCGCAAAAGGCTCGATCTGCGTGGACGGCGTCAGCCTGACCGTCAACCGGGTGGACGGCGCGGCCTTCGAGCTGAACATCGTCCCGCACACGCTGGCGGAAACCACGCTCGCGGATTTTAAAACCGGCCGACGGGTCAATCTGGAAGTGGACTTGATCGCCCGCTATCTGGAGCGGTTGCTGCTGGGCGACCGCGCCGCCCAACCCGACGGGGTTTTGACCGAAGCGCTCCTGCGCGAACACGGTTTCTGGAAATAGCCATGGCACTCAACGGCATCGACGAAATCCTCGCCGACCTCCGGCAAGGCAAAATGGTCATCATCATGGACGACGAGGACCGGGAAAACGAAGGCGACCTGCTGATGGCCGCCTCGCTGGTCCGTCCCGAGGACATCAATTTCATGGCCCGCTACGGGCGCGGCCTGATCTGCCTGACCCTGACCCGCGAACGCTGCCAGCAATTGCGCCTGCCGCTGATGGTGCAGGACAACGCCACCCCCTACTCCACCAACTTCACCGTTTCCATCGAAGCCGCCCAGGGCGTGACCACCGGCATTTCCGCCTACGACCGCGCCCACACCGTCCGCACCGCCGTGCGGCCCGACGCCCGGCCCGAGGATCTGGTGCAGCCCGGCCACATCTTCCCGCTGATGGCCCAGCCCGGCGGCGTGCTGACCCGCGCCGGCCACACCGAAGCCGGCTGCGACCTGACCCGGCTGGCCGGCCTGGAACCGACGGCGGTCATCGTGGAAATCCTCAACGAGGACGGCAACATGGCGCGGCGCCCCGACCTGGAAGCGTTCGCCGCCCGGCACGACATGAAAATCAGCACCATCGCCGCCCTGATCCGCTACCGGATGCAGAACGAAAAAACCGTCGAACGGGTCGCCGATACCCTGCTCGATACCGAGTTCGGGCCGTTCCGGGTGCTGACCTATCAGGATGTGGTCAGCCGGCAGGTGCATTTCGCCCTGGTCAGGGGCGAGATCCATCCCAACGATGCGGTGCTGGTACGGGTTCACGTCCAGCATCTGTTGAGCGATCTGCTGACTCTCCGGCTGCCCGACAGCGGCTGGCCGCTGCGCGACGCCCTGCGCCGGGTGGCGAACGAAACGGCCGGCGTGCTGGTTTTTCTGAGTCACCCGGAAGATCCCGCAGCGCTGATCCGCCGGATGCGCGGCTATCAGTTCGGTTCCGGCGAAGCGCCGCGCGCCGCCGACCAGTCCACCGAGCTGCGCACCTACGGCATCGGCGCCCAAATCTTGCTCGATATCGGCGTGCGGCGGATGCGGGTGCTGAGCGCCCCCAAGCGCATCACCGGACTGTCCGGCTTCAATCTCGAAGTCGTGGAATACGTCTCCTGAAAATAAACTTTCGCCCCCCGCACCTCTCCCGCCGGGAGAGAGGGGCTTTTTTTGCAGCTTCCGGTCTCGTTTTCTACCCACATCGTCACGGAATTTCCCATGCATGAGATCAACATCATCGAAGGCGACTTCACGCCGCCGCAAGACGCCCGTTTCGCCCTGGTCGCGGCCCGGTTCAACAGCTTCATCGTCCAGAGCTTGATCAACGGCGCGGTCGATACCTTGCGTCGGCACGGGGTCCCGGAAACCGGCATCGACCTGATCTGGACGCCCGGCTCGTTCGAATTGCCGCTGGCCGCGCAACGGCTGGCCGTCGGCGAACGCTACGACGGCATCGTCGCCCTCGGCGCGGTGATCCGCGGCGGCACCCCGCATTTCGAGTACGTCGCGGGCGAATGCACCAAAGGTCTGGCCAGCGTTTCGCTGCGCTACAACATTCCGATCGGCTTCGGCGTGCTGACCGTGGACAGCATCGATCAGGCGGTGGAGCGGGCCGGGACCAAGGCCGGCAACAAGGGCGCCGAAGCGGCGATGTCGGTGCTGGAAATGGTCAGCCTGCTGCGCCGGCTGGAAGCCTGAGCCCGTGCGCAATCCCGCTCGCAAGAACCCGCCCGGCAAGCGCGCTTGGGCGCGGCGCTGCGCCGCGCAGGCGCTCTATCAATGGCAGTTGACCGGCCAGGAGCCGGCCGGGATCGCGACCCAGTTTTTGGCCGATCAGGACTTGGGCAAGGCCGATCCCGAATATTTCCGCGAACTGGTTTTTCGAGTCCCGGCTCACGCCGAGGAAATCGATGCCGTGTTGACCCCGTTCCTGGATCGACCCATCGTCCAGGTCGATCCGGTGGAGCGCGCCATCCTGCGCATCGGCGGCTACGAGCTGATGCAGCGCCCGGATATCGCCTACCGGATCATCATCAACGAGGCGGTCGAACTGGCCAAGGTGTTCGGCGCCGAGCAGGGCCATCGCTTCGTCAACGGCGTGCTCGACAAAGTGGCCCGCGCCGTGCGCCCGGTCGAGTTTGCCGGCCCTTCTTGAAAAACCTCCCATCGCCCCAGCCCCGCACTACACTCTGAGAAAAATCCATGCGAGGACGGACGACATGATGTCGCGACCCATCACCATCACCGGCGAAATCTTACAGGTGGGCGGCTATGGCCTGACCGCCCCCGAGGACGCCGCCATTTACTTGGTCAATTTCGACGGGCGCTCGGCGCTGGTGGACGCCGGCACCGGGCGCGGCCACAAACGGTTGCTCGACCATATCGACAAAGCCGGCGTTCGCAAGGAGCAAATCGAGTATCTGCTGCTGACGCACTGCCATTACGATCACACCGGCGGCGCCCTCGGCCTGCGCGACAAGCTCAGCTGCCCGGTCATCGCCCACGAGCTGGACGCCGACTTTCTGGAGCGCGGCGACTCCGAGGTCACCGCCGCCAGTTGGTACGGCACCAAGTTCTATCCCTGCCCGGTGGATCGCCGGCTCAGCGGGACCCGCCAGACCTTGATGCTGGGCGAACGGTCGATCACCGCTTTGCACATTCCCGGGCACTCTCCCGGTTCGCTGGCTTTCCTGACCGAATCGGAAGGTCAGACCGTGCTGTTCGCCCAAGACGTGCACGGACCGCTGGACCCTCGTCTGCGCTCGAACCGGGCCGACTATCGGGCTTCGCTGGAACGGATGCTGGCCTTGGAAGCCGATATTCTTTGCGAGGGCCACTACGGCATTTTTCGGGGCAAGGTCGCGGTCGCCGATTTCATTCGCTCCTTTCTGGATGAAACGCATTGATGGCGCGGCGAATTACGGCGGCAACCCGAACAGTTGCAGCGCGCGGCTCAACGCGGCGCGGGTGGCATCGTTGTTCTCGGGCAACAGCAATGCCTGGCGGATGAACTCCTCGGTCTTGGGGCGGTTCTGGGAAAATCGGTAGGCGTTCGCGAACGCGCCGGTCGCCTTTGCCGCATCGTTCATCGCCCCGTAGACTTGCCCGAGGTTGTACCACGACGATGACCGCCCCGGCGCCAGCGAAACGGCGTACACCAGTTGATGCTCCGCGCGCTTGAGTTGGCCGAGCTTGAAATTGGCGTAACCGAGATTGCCGGCCACTTCGACATCGGCCGGATCAAGTTGCTGGGCCTGCTGGAACGCGGTCGCGGCGGCCTGATAGTCGCTCCGCTTCAGCGCCTCCAAGCCCTGCTGGTTCGCGGCCCGCGCTTCCTTCACGGCCTGATGGGCCGGCCGGAACACGCCCTCCAGTTGTTGCCGGGTCGCGCTCAGCCCCGCCTCGTCGTTTTTGGCCGACTGGGCGAGCATCCGCTGAACGTGGCCGAACACGGCGTCATAGTCGCCCGCCGACGCGGTGGCCGCCACGCTCAACGCGGCCAGGATCAGCGCATTCAAGGTCTTGAGCATTGCCTTGTCCCCCGTTAACCCTACTGTTGCCGTTGCAGGAACCGCGTCACTTCCAGCGCGAACGACTCCGCCCGCCAAGTGCCGGTCGCGGTGACGTGGGTGGCGTAGGGCATCACCCAGAGCCCGCAGTTGGGAATCGCGCCGAACATCTCCAAAATCTGGTCCAGCGGCGCCACCGGATCGCGGTCGCCGACCGCGATCAAGGTCGGCTGCGCGATCCGGTCCAGAACTTCCAGATCGTGGGCGTGGTCGGTGGTGGCCGGCTCCAGAGCCTCCGACACCCGGCCGATCACGTCCCGCCAAGCATCCGGCCCGCCCTGCGGTTGATGGATGTCGCTCAGCCATTTGTGCATCCCGACGCCGCGCCAGTAAGCGGGGTCGGCCATGTCGCGGGTGCCGGCGTGGGTGTCTTCATCCTTGCGGTAGCCGACCCGGTACAGCACCAGTTTGTTGACCCGCTCGGGATGATGGAGGGTCAGCCACAGCGCCACAGCGCCACCCAGCGAAGACCCCACCAGATGCGCCCTCGGCAATTCCAGATCGTCCAGCAGTTCCAGCACGGCGCGACCCATGTCGCTGACCGCCAGCCTGTCGGCCACCATCGGGCTGCCGCCGTGACCGAGATGATCGGGCGCGATCACCCGGAAATGGCGCGCGAACAGCGGGATTTGCGGCGTCCACTCCGCGCCGCTCATGCCGCCGCTGTGCAACAGAACCAGCGGCTCGCCCTGCCCGCTTTCGGTGTAGTGCAGAATGGTCATGCTTGGATTCCCGAGGATGGAAGGCCGGTGAGGGGATTATAGCCACCCTTCCGCACTTGCCGGATAATGGCCCGACAACGATCAGGAGAATGACCCATGGCGATGATTTCCCGCACTTACCGCGCGCTCGGCCCTCACGGCTTCCACCGGGTTCATTACACCGAATGGGGCGACCCGACCAACCCCAAGGTCCTGATCTGCGCCCACGGCATGACCCGCACCTGCCGCGACTTCGACTTTCTCGCCGCCGCGCTGGAACGGGACTATCGGGTGATCTGCCCGGACGTGGTCGGGCGCGGCGAGAGCGACTGGCTGGACGACAAGACCGACTACACCTACCCGGTTTACATCAACGACCTGGCGATGCTGCTGGCGCGGATCGACGCGGAACGGATCGACTGGGTCGGCACCTCGATGGGTGGCTTGATCGGCATATTCTTGGCCAGCTACCCCCGCACCCCGATCCACAAGCTGCTGGTCAACGACGTGGGGCCGCGCATACCCGCCGCCGGCTTGAAGCGGATCGCCGATTATGTCGGGCGGGTGATCGCTTTCGACAGCATCGAACAGATGTCCGATGCGCTGCGCGTGTTCGCCGCACCGTTCGGCAAGCTGACCGACGAGCGATGGCGGCACATGATCGTGCACAGCGCCCGGCGACTGGAGGACGGACGCTATGCGATGGCCTATGACCCCGGCATCGCCGACGTTTTCAAGACCATGGAGCTGAAGGACATCGACCTGTGGCCGGTGTGGGACGCCATCCGCTGTCCGACCCTGGTGCTGCGGGGCGTGTATTCCGACGTGCTGGATCACGCGGACGCCATCGCCATGACCGAGCGCGGTCCCAAGGCGAAATTGATCGAGTTTCCCGACATGGGCCATGCGCCCGCGCTGATGGCCGACGATCAAATCGCCGTGGTGCGCGACTGGTTGCTGGCGGATTGAAGCGTGTTGTGGCGCATCGCCGGGATGATTTTCCCGGTGTTCGCCGTCGCCGGCATCGGCTGGCTGTACGCCCGCTGGCGGCGGCCGGATTTCGCGGCGGTCAACGATCTCGACATGGACATGCTCGCCCCGCCACTGGTGTTCTGGGCGCTGACCGCCAAACCGCTACGAGTACACCAAATCTGACATATCCAAGATCATCACCAGAGAATCCATTCCCTCGAACTCTCCAAAACCGGTCACAAAACTTGTGAGTTTTGAATCGTCATAAACACCTGCGCCTATCGGCTTTTTCTGAGATAAATTTCCAACCATAACTACTTCATCCACCACTAGCGCTTGCGGATTTTTGGTGTATTTCTGGTCTATGATAATGGCGATTTGCTTTTGATTTGTCCGGTAGGTTTGCTTTATCTTCGCGAATAAGTTTATCATTTTACTTAATTGGTTATCCCTGGTATTTCCTATCAACTCGATGGCTTCATCATTTTTACCAACACGAATCAGCAAAAAAGCTTTCTCCGCAATGGCATGAATTTTCTTGTGAGGCTCATCGAACTGCTCCAGATGAATTAGCAAATTTTTGTTTTTTATTTTCGGTAAAATATCGTAATACCATCGGCCGAACTTGCATTTGGTCGGATCGATAGCCAAAGTAAACTCTTTCCGTTCCAGAACACATTTTTCCAGCGTTTCAAGCCAGTTGATATGATCTTTTTCGCGGGCATCCATCAGGCCGCAAAAATCCTCGATCTCTGCATTAAAAGTTTTCAAACCCAGCCTGCTTCTCATGTCGATCAGATACGTGGGCTGGCCATCATAAACCGTGATACCGTGTATGTCGCTGGAATTGCCGAGGAATGATCTCACATTAGTCAAGGCGATCATCGCTTTGACGTAGTCGGATGATATGGCAAAAAAGCTGAACTCCAGCCTAAAGATTATCCAGGGAAGATTTGCTCTACTCGCCGGCAGAATGGAAGACATAACGAGATCCTCTAAGTGTGAAAACCAAAAAACAATCATGATGTGCGAATCGTGAATTTTTGCTCTCATCCCCGAGAGAGCTGGATCAGCCTCTCCGCTGATACATCGTCGCCAGCCAGATCCCCAAGGCGATCAAGGCGATGCCGACACCATGGAAAGCGTACAGCCGCTCGCCCAGAAAGATCATCGACAGGATCGCGCCGAAAGCCGGCATCAGGTGCAAAAACTGCCCGGTGCGATTGGCGCCCAATTCCGCCACCGCCCGATTCCAGAAGATGTAGGCCAAAATCGAGGGAAACAGCGCCAGATACAGGATGCTGGCGACGGTCGCGCCGCTGACGGCGAAGATGCGACCGTGGGCCAGATCCCAGCCATACAGCGGCGTCAGGATCAAAACGCCCAACACCATCGTCGCGGCCTGAAAATTGAGCGGTCGGAGTTCGGCCGGCCGCCAGCGCAGGCAAACCGAATACAGCGCCCAACTCAACACCGCCGCCAGAATCCACAAGTCGCCGGGATTGAACTGCCGAGCCAACAAGCTTCGCCAATCGCCCCGCCCGACGATCACCAGCACCCCCACCAGCGAAACCCCGATACCGAGCGCCTGCCAGCCGGTCACGGTCTGGCGCAGCAGCAGGAACGACAGGGCGACGATCAGCACCGGCGTCACCGACAGCATGATGACGGCGTTGGTGGCGGTGGTGGATTGCAGGCCGATGTAGACGAACGTGTTGAAATTGACCACGCCGAGCACGCTGAGCAACAGCAAAATCGGCCAATGCCGGCGCAGCAGCGGCCCCTGCTCGCGCAACGAATTCCACACAAACGGCAACAGGACCACCAGCGCCACCGCCCAGCGCCAAAACGACAGCGTGAACGGAGAGAATACCGCGTGCATGGCCCGCCCCAGCACGAAATTGCCGGACCAGAACAGGGTGGTCAGCACCAGCAGCAGATAAGGCGAGGGATGCCGAGCGGTCGGGAATCGGGCCATGGGGAAACACGTTGGTTGGGTTAGCCTAAATCTATTAGCCTAAATCTATAGGAACAATCACAGGAAACCAGCAAGGACCACTTTTCCCCGCTCCATCCGAAACCCCGTCAACGCCCCGCCCCGGCCCGTTCGCGGTTGAGAGCCAGCAACCGCCGCAGAATCTCGTCATCGGGCAGGGCCAGCGTGCCATCGTCCCAGCCGTAGGCGGCGGCGACCGTGGCATCCAAGGCTCGATGCGCCTGATCGAGCCACGCGGGGCGGGCGTTGTAGAGATTCGTCAGCGTGCGTTTTTTCAGTTCGGCGGCGAATTCCGGTTTGGGAATCAGCCGGTCGGGGTAGCCGGGGACGATTTCCGGCACCCGCTCCACCCACTGCGGCGGATTGAGCCAGTTTTCGCGGAGTTCGTTCAGCCGGCGCGCGGCTTCGGCGATGGCGGCGGCCTTTAGCCCTTCACCCTTTTGCTCCCCTCGCCCTTCGGGAGAGGGGTCGGGGGCGAGGGCGTTTGGCTCCCCTCGCCCTTCGGGAGAGGGGGCGGGGGTGAGGGCGTTTGGCTCCCCTCGCCCTTCGGGAGAGGGGCCGGGGGTGAGGGCATTCCGGTTCGGCTGCAACCCCGGCGGGAAGGGAAAAGCCTCGAAACAGGTCGCGGCGTTGTAGGTCGGATCATTGCCCACACCATGCCGGCTGGCGTTAGCCAGCGCCCAGACCTGGTGAATGCGGGAATGCAGGACGCCGAACGTCGCGTCGTCGGCGCGGGCGATGACATAAAGGCGGCTGTCGGGTAGCACGGCGGAATGCAGCCAGACGAACAGCCGATGCTTGGCGACGCGCGGCGTGGCGATATAGCGCGGGATGCGCGCCAGCGCCGCCCGCATACTCGGCATGATTTCGCCATGCCGCCACCAATTTTTGGCCCGCAGCGCCCGCCGATTCTGTTCCCGCTCCGGTTTGACGTGCGCCAGCACATACGCGAATGGCGCTTCGTACAACGCCGCTTCGCTCTCGGTCATTTGGCCGCCGAAGTCGATGATCCAGGTATCGGACGGACGGCGAGTGATGTCCATGCCGTTGGCCCACGGCCGCACGACATCGCGGTTCGGTTTGCCGTGCGGATTGGGTTGTTCGAGCCACTGGCGCGCGAGTTCGCCGGGAATGTCGAAAGCGCCGACCTTGACTGGCCCTTGAAAACACACTGCGGCGTTTTCGGCGAGGCGCGCGGCTCGAGTCAAATCATTCTCTCCCGCCGTCAGGTCGGCGTTGATGGTCGCGACCGGCTGGCCGTCGAGCGTCGCGCCCTCACCCCCGGCCCCTTGTATGTTTGAAGTTTGGTAGAGTTTCGGAAGACGTGGTAGCGCGATACCCCTCTGGGACGCCAAGAACCCGTGGGAGAGCCTGAAGCGCCACG
>WBZM01001752.1_pt1 | contig 20302 bp, 21 predicted proteins | sample 5204271 | NCBI WGS metagenome assembly WBZM01 (sample SAMN12344346, study PRJNA552823) | activated sludge metagenome | biome: Activated sludge suspended growth; feature: Nitrification reactor; material: Wastewater; isolation source: activated sludge from nitrification reactor of wastewater...
GACGGAAGCCGGCAACCTCGTTCCGAGTAATCGCAGGTTCGGGCCTGACCCGATGCGCGCCGCGTCCAACTTGATCGACCTCGGCGCCAACGTCATCACCGGCCTGCGCGGCGACCTGTCGCTGCCGGAGTTCGTGAGCACGACTGCCCCGACATGGATCGGCGAGCTTGGAACAGCCACGACGATCACCGAGACGACGCGCAGCCGGCAGCTGTCGCCGAAACGCGCCGCCGCGCGGATCGTCACGAGCCGGCAAGCGATCCTGCAAAGCCCTGAAGCGCTCGATGCCGTGCTCGCCCGTCAGTTCATCGAGGCGTTGTTCGCGTCGCTTGAGGTTGGCGCCCTGAACGGCACGGGATCCGGCAATGAACCGCTGGGCATTCGCAGCACTACGAATATCGGCAGCGTGGCTGGCGGCACCGATGGCGCCCTGCTGACCTTCGCGCACATTTGCGACCTCGAAAAGGCCCCGCTGGCTGCGAATGCACCGCTTACCGACCGGAGCGGCTATCTCGTCAATCCGAATACCTGGCGGTACTTGCGCACGCTGGTGAAGGGCTCGGGGCTGCCGTTCGTGCTCGGCGACGATCGCCGCGTCATCGGGCACCGCGCCCTTCCGACGACCGCGCTGCCGTCGAACCTGACCAAGGGCGCATCCGGCGCCGTCTGTTCGAGTGTCGTCTATTCGGCCGACTGGGCGCAGTTGACCCTGGGGATCTTCGGCGGTGGCGTCGACGTCACGGTTGATCGCTTCACGAAGGCCGACGTCGGCGGAGTCGTCATCACGGCGACCCTGTACGCGAGCTGCGCCGCCCTGCGCCCGGCATCGTTCGCCACGATGGACGACGCCAAGCTGGCCTGAACCCTTCTCATCGATTGGGATGAGGAGCCGGAGCGCGTGGAGAGGGGAAACTTGCGCGCGCGATGAGCCTACCGGACAGGTTGAAGCATGACAGCCTGAAGACGGCTTACCCTCACCCTGGTGCTGATCGGCGCCAGGGTTTTTTTTCGCCACTTCCGTAGAACGAAGCGGAGAACGACGGCTTGATACAAGATAAGATTCTTTGCAAATCAGTCACTTGCGGTGTATGCTGGCGGAGAGAGCGGGATTCGAACCCGCGTTAGGAGATTATCCTAAACACGCTTTCCAGGCGTGCGACTTAAACCACTCATCCATCTCTCCGGAAGGCTGGGGATTCTAGCAGAAGGCCGGGGGAACACCAAACCGGACGTGTGCGCAGGCAGCGCTCAGGTCGCTGCGGTGAGTCCCTGGTTCGGCGGCAGATCTCGGCCGACCGGGAACCTGCGTAAAGGACCACACATGCCCAAGAATGCCAGCGCCCATGAGTCAGAGGCTGCCGCCCGCCTTGCCGAACTCACCGCCGAAGCGATGTACAGCCGCGACGCAGCCAGCCGGCTGATCGGCCTGCAGATCATCAGCGTTCGCCCGGGCCACTCGCGAATGTCGATGGTCGTTCGACCGGACATGGTCAATGGCCACCACATCTGCCATGGCGGCTACCTGTTCACCCTTGCCGACTCGGCTTTCGCCTATGCCTGCAACGCCTACAACCGCAACACCGTCGCCTCGGCATGCCATATCGATTTCCTGGCGCCGGCAGCCGAAGGTGAGGTTCTCGAGGCCGAGTGCGAGGAGCGTTCGCGAGCGGGGCGTACCGGTGTTTACGACACGACGATCCGCAACCACAACGGCAAGATCATCGCCCTCTTCCGCGGCAAGTCCTATCGCATCGCCGGCGAAGTGATCGCCGGCCTCGAGGCAGAGGACGCGCGTCCGGCATCCGCCGTGGCATCGGTGAGCCGGGTCGAGGGCAATCCACAGTGAGGCAAAGGGGTGTGGCAGACGATCAGCGCAGGAAGCGGGTCAACCATTCCGCAGCGTGACCGGTGGCCGTCGCCCAGTCCGCGGCCGGCATCAGGTGTGGCGCGCCCGCCAGTTCGACGTACTGCAGCCGCTCAGGCTGCTGGCTGTAGCGGTCGGCGAGCAGCGCGTGCAACTGCCGCGCCGCGGCGGGCGGTACGACGCTGTCGCAAGCCGCGGTGATCGACAGCAGCGCGGTCGGATGGAAGGCGTCGAGCCAGGCTGCATCGTCATCGCTCCGCACCCATTCCGGCGAGCCGAGCAGCGCCACGGCGGCGGCGTAGCGCTTGTCGGTGGCGATCGCGCCGTACACGATGCAACCGCCCATCGAGACCCCGGCGATCGCGAGCCGGCCGGGCACGCAGCGGCCGAGTTCGAACAGTTGATCGACGAGCCGCGGCAGGCCGGCAACGGTCTCGCCGACGATCTGGCGGAAGATCGCTGCATTCTCGCGCGGCGATCCACCGACCCGGCATGGCAGACCGTCGGGGCGACGCGCGCCGTGGGCGACCGCATCGATGGCGATGGCCTGCAGCCCGCGGTCGGCAAGACGATGGAGCTCGGCCAGGTGCGTCTCCTTGCTGGCGCCGTAACCGTGCACCCACAGCACGGTCGGCAATGCGCGGGCGCCGTCGGCGTGCCGCACGATCAGCAGCGGCACCCCTGCCAGCAGCGATTCCTCGACCTCAGCCATCGGCGGTCACCACTCCTGCCGGCAGCCATTCCGGCGGCAGCGCCGCTGCCCACTGGAAGCGCTCGACGAGGCGCAGGAACTCGCCGGCCAGCGGCGCGATCACCCGCAGCGGAACGCCGCTGACTGGATGAGCGAAGCGCAGCTCGGTACACGTGAGCAACATTCGCTGGCAGCCCAGCAGCGCGCGAAACAGGTGGTTGTGCGCCGCCTTGCCATAGGTCGTGTCGCCGATGATCGGATGCGCGATGTGCTTCAGATGGCGACGCAACTGGTGACGGCGGCCACTCAATGGCGTCAGTTCGAGCAGCGCATAGCGGCTCTGCGGGTAGGGGTCGACGGCGTGCGGAAGCTCGATCGATGCGAGCCGGCGGTAGTGGGTGACCGCCTGCTGGATGGTCGGCACGGCGGTTTCGCCGCTGTTCTCGTCGTCGCCGAAGCAGCGGCGCAGCGGATGGTCGATCTCGCCCTGCGGCGGCGGATGGCCGCGGACGACCGCGAGGTAGCGCTTGCCGATGCGACGCTCGGCGAACATGGTGCCGAGCGACTGCGCCACCTCGCTGCTGCGGGCGAACAGGAGAACGCCCGAGGTCCCGCGGTCGAGGCGGTGGCTGGCGTAGACGTGGCAGCCAATCTGGTCGCGCAGCATCTGCAGGGCAAAGCGGCGTTCGTGCCGGTCGAGAGCGGTGCGATGCACCAGCAGTCCGGCCGGCTTGTCGATCGCCACCAGGTGTTCGTCACGGAACAGGATCGGCAGCAGCGCCCGCTCACTTGGCACGGCGGATCGTCCTAAGCGCCGACGGCGGCAAACGCGCCGTCCAGGCGAGAGCAGCGACCGTCCTCGCGGCCGCCATCGGCCTCGGTTGTACCGACCACCATCTTCCTCTCCATCCTGAGCGACCACTGCCCCCGCGAAGCGGCGAAGGATGCCACAACCGCCCCGCCGGCGCCAGGGAAAGCGGGCGCCATCAGGGCGGCAGGACACCGGCCACCGGCCACCAATGCCCGTTGCGACGGGTCGCCTGCTGCCGCAAAAAACACTCTCTGCTACAATCCCGTGCTTGTTTCCCGGCGGCCGGCGGAGCGTCGCGGAAGCATCAACCCGGCTTTCCCTTTTCCGAGACAGAGGCTACCATGCAACCCACAGTCAAACCCCGCAATCCCAATTTCTCCTCGGGACCGTGCAGCAAACGCCCCGGCTATGATGTCCGCGCGCTGCAGCTCGACACGCTGGGCCGCTCGCATCGCTCGGCCCTGGGCAAGAAGACGCTGGCACTCGTCTGCAGTGAGACGGCCCGCATCCTGGGGCTGCCGGAGGGCTACCGAGTGGGCGTCGTGCCGGGTTCGGATACGGGTGCGGTCGAAATGGCATTGTGGTCGCTGCTCGGTGCGCGTGGCGTCGACGTCCTCGCCTGGGAGTCCTTCGGATCGGGCTGGGCGACCGATGTCGTCAAGCAGCTCAAGCTTCCCGGCGCGCGCGTCCTCAAGGCCGAGTACGGTGACATCGTTGACCTGTCGCAGGTCGACTTCGACAACGACGTCGTCTTCACCTGGAACGGGACCACTTCGGGCGTGAAGGTACCGAATGGCGACTGGATTGCCGCCGATCGGGGCGGGCTGACGATCTGCGACGCGACCTCGGCCGTCTTCGCGATGGATCTGCCGTGGGAAAAGCTCGACGTCGTCACGTTCTCCTGGCAGAAGGTACTCGGTGGCGAAGGGGCGCATGGCATGCTCATCCTGGGGCCGCGCGCAGTCGCCCGGCTGGAGAGCCATACGCCACCATGGCCACTGCCCAAGGTCTTCCGGCTGACCTCCGGCGGCAAGCTGAGCGAGGGCATCTTCCGCGGCGAGACGATCAACACGCCCTCGATGCTCTGCGTTGCCGACTATCTCGACGCGCTGCAGTGGATCGAGAGCATCGGCGGGGTCGCGGCCGCGATCGCACGCAGCGAGGCCAACCTCGGCGTCATCGCCGACTTCGTCGCCGCCAACGACTGGATCTCCTTCCTCGCCCGCGACCCGGCGACACGTTCCAACACCAGCGTCTGCCTGAGCGTCAAGCTGGCCGCCGAGCAGGTGAAGAAGATGGTCAAGCTGCTCGAGAGCGAAGGGGTCGCCTACGACATCGGTTCCTACAAGGACGCACCGGCAGGAATCCGCATCTGGTGTGGCGCGACGATCGACACCGCCGACCTGCAGGCGCTGATGCCTTGGCTGGCTTGGGCCCATGCGCAAGCCGCTGCCTGATGCCGCCTGCCGCCACCAGCAATCGCCCCGAAAACCACTTATGGATCGTCTAGCCATGTTCAAGGTCAGAACCTACAACCAGATTTCAATCAAAGGGTTGGAGCGTTTTCCGCGGAAGACGTATGAAGTCGGAAGCGACATCGCGCATCCCGACGCCTTTCTCCTGCGCAGCCAGAAGCTGCAGGGCATCGAGGTTCCCGCAACCCTGCTGGCAGTCGCCCGCGCCGGCGCCGGCGTGAACAACGTACCCGTCGCCGAGTATGGCAAGCAGGGCATCGTCGTCTTCAACACCCCCGGCGCCAACGCCAACGCCGTCAAGGAGCTGGTGATGGCCGGCATGCTGCTCAGCGCGCGCGGCATCATCGACGGCATGAACTACGTCCAGTCGCTGTCGGCGATCAAGGATGCAGCCGAGATGTCGCCGCTGGTGGAAAAGGCGAAGTCGCGTTTTGCCGGCACCGAGTTGCGCGGCAAGACACTCGGCATCGTCGGCCTCGGCGCCATCGGCTCGATGGTGGCCGACATGGCTCTGGCGATGGGCATGACGGTCGTCGGCTTCGACCCCGTGCTGTCGATCGACGCCGCCTGGCGGCTGTCGAACGAGGTCAGCCGGATGGAGAACCTGCAATCGCTCCTCGCCCGTTCCGACTACGTCTCGCTCCATGTCCCGGCGGTGGACACGACGCGACACATGATCAACGACGATACCCTGGCGGTGATCAAGTCGGGGGCCGTGCTGCTCAACTTCGCCCGTGACGCGATCGTCGATGCCGCAGCCGTGCTGCGCAGCCTCGAAGCCGGCCGGCTCGGCCGTTATGTCTGCGACTTCCCGGAGCCGGCCCTGCTCGGCCACCCGAAAATCATCGCCATGCCGCACATCGGCGCCAGCACCGAGGAATCCGAGGAAAACTGCGCGGTGATGGCCGCCAACCAGCTGGTCGACTATCTCGAGAACGGCAACATCACGAACTCGGTGAATTACCCGCGCATCGCCATGGAGCGCAGCCCGGGAACCGCGCGCATCACCTTCGCCAATGTGAACGTCTCCGGTGTCCTCGGACATGTCCTGTCGATCCTGGCGGAGCACAAGGTCAACGTCGTCGACATGGTGAACAAGAGCCGCGGCGAGCTCGCGTTCAACCTGATGGACGTCGAAAGCGAGCCCGATGCAGCGGTGATCGACGCCATCCGCGGGGTGGCGCAGGTCATCCGCGTTCGCGTGATCTGAGGCGCTGCCTTGCCGCGGCGGTACCGCCTCAGTCGTCGCGGCTGATGAGCACCACCGCTTCGGCGGCGATCCCCTCACCGCGGCCGACGAAGCCGAGTCGCTCGGCCGTCTTCGCCTTGACATTGACGCAGTCGGTCGGCAATTGCAGATCGGCAGCGATGTGCTCGACCATCTGCGGCAGGTAGGGTGCCAGGCGCGGCTGCTGCGCGCTGATCGTCGCGTCCACGTTGCCGACGCGCCAGCCGGCCTGCGCCAGCAGCGCCGCCGTGGCGCGCAGCAGCTGCCGGCTGTCGGCGCCGCGATGACGCTCGTCGCTGTCCGGGAAGTGGCGGCCGATGTCGCCGAGCGCCGCGGCGCCGAGCAGCGCATCGGTGATCGCGTGCAGCAGCACGTCGGCGTCGGAGTGGCCGAGCAGCCCGCAATGATGCGCGATCTCGACACCGCCGAGCAGCAAGCGGCGGCCGGGAACCAGCGCGTGAATGTCGCAGCCCTGGCCGACACGGATCATTCGCCCCCCCTCCCCTGCGCCTGCAGGATCATCTCCGCCAGCCACAGGTCACCCGGAAAGGTCACTTTCAGGTTGCTGGCTTCGCCGCGCACCAGCCGCGGCCGCAGCCCGGCGGCCTCGACCGCCGACGCCTCGTCGGTGCCGCCCGGATGCTCGGCGAGGGCGCGGGCCAGCAATCCGTAGCGGAACATCTGCGGCGTCTGCGCCTGCCAGAGGCCGTCGCGCGACTCGCTGCGGGCGACGCGCTGGCCGCTGTCGGCGCGCTTCAGCGTGTCGGCCACCGGCACCGCCAGCAGGCCGCCGACGGCGTCGTCGGCCAGTTCGTCGCACAGCGTGGCGAGCATCGCCGGCGACAGGCACGGGCGCGCCGCGTCATGCACCAGCACCCAGTCGTCGTCGAGAGCGGCGGTGGCGGCGGCGCGCAGGCCATTGGCGACGCTCTCGGCACGCGTCGCACCGCCGCAGAACACCGTCTCCAGCTTGTGGCCGAGACCCCTCCAGTCAAACTGGCGCCACCAGCCGTCATCGGGCGCGAGGACGACCCAGACGCGTTCGATCGCGCGACAGCGGCAGAGCGTCGCGAGACTGTGGTGCAGCAGCGGCCGCCCGGCCAGCAGCTGATACTGCTTCGGCGCCTCGCCGCCCAGGCGGGAACCGCTGCCGGCAGCGGGAACGATTGCGTAGTGGGCTGACATGGACTAATTTTAAGCTATCGCGCCGAGCAGGCGCAGCCAGACACCTGCGCAGGAGGATCAAACTGATGGGCCCGACACCGCATACCCGCCCGGCAGCCGTTGCCGGCATGTTCTATCCGGGATCGGCGAACGCACTCGCCCGCGACCTGCGGCGGATGCTCGCTGACGGCGCGGCGCCGGCGGCGACGCCCGGCCGGCGCGTCAAGGCGATCATCGCCCCGCACGCCGGCTACGTCTATTCCGGGCCGATCGCCGCCAGCGTCTACGCGCCGCTGGCGGAACGGGCCGCAGAAATCCGGCGCGTCGTCCTCCTCGGGCCGACCCACCGCGTCGCGGTGAACGGCCTCGCGCTGCCGGCGGCCACGGCCTTTGCCACCCCGCTCGGCGTCGTCGCGGTGGACCAGCAGGCGGTGGCGGCGATCGCGCACCTGCCGCAGGTCGTCGTCAGCGACGCCGCACACGCCGTCGAACACTCGCTGGAAGTGCACCTGCCATTTCTGCAGACCGTTCTCGGCGACTTCGGCCTGCTGCCGCTCGCCGTCGGCCGCGCTTCGCCGGCAGAGGTGGCGGAGGTGCTCGATTGCCTCTGGGGCGGCGACGAGACGCTTGTCGTGATCAGCTCGGACCTGTCGCACTACCTGCCCTACCAGACAGCGCGCGCGACCGACAGCGAGACCGCCCGCCACATCGTCGCTCTCGACGCCCATCTCGACCATCAGCAGGCCTGCGGTGCGACACCGGTCAACGGCCTGCTGCTGGCCGCACGGCGGCACGGGCTGCAGGCGCAACTGATCGACCTGCGCAACTCGGGCGACACCGCCGGCGATCGCTTGCGCGTCGTCGGCTACGGCGCCTTCACGTTCAGCGAGGAGGCCAGCCGTGCCCAGTGATCCCGTCGACCGCCTCGGCACAGCCCTGCTGACCATCGCCCGCAACGCGATTGCGCACCACTTCGGCCTGCCGACGCGGCCGCCCGGCGACCTGCCCGAACTGGCCGAGCCGGCCGCCACCTTCGTCACGCTGACCCGCAACGGCCAGTTGCGCGGCTGCATCGGCAGCCTCGAGGCGCACCGGCCGCTGCTGCTCGATGTCGGCGAGAACGCCCTCGCCGCCGCCTTCCGCGACCACCGCTTTGCGCCGCTGACCGCCGACGAGTTCGCCACGACGCGCGTCGAAGTCTCGCTGCTGACGGCACCCGAACCCTTCCCGGTCGCCGATGAGGCCGACGCGATCGCCCGCCTGCGGCCGGGCGTCGATGGCCTGGTCCTCGGCTATCGGCAGCGACGCGCCACCTTCCTGCCGCAGGTCTGGGAGTCACTCCCCGATGCACGCCAGTTCCTCGCGCAACTGAAGCTCAAGGCCGGGCTGCCGGCCGACTTCTGGCATCCGGAAGTCACTCTCGCCCGTTACGGAGTACGCAAATGGAAAGAGAAGTGACGCACTCGCCGAAAGTACCCGAATCGGCGCACCCCGGCCGCTGGTGGCACGCGATCGACAACGGGCGCATCCAGTGCGACCTCTGCCCGCGCGACTGCAAGCTGCACGCCGGTCAGCGCGGCGCCTGCTTCGTCCGCCAGAACGTCGACGGCCAGATGGTCCTCACCACCTACGGCCGTTCATCGGGCTTCTGCATCGACCCGATCGAGAAGAAGCCGCTCAACCACTTCCATCCCGGGTCGGCGATCCTCTCCTTCGGCACCGCCGGTTGCAACCTGGCGTGCAAGTTCTGCCAGAACTGGGACATCTCGAAATCGAAGGACATGGACCGGCTGCTCGACGCCGCCGGGCCCGACGACATTGCCCGCGCAGCCGTCGCCTACGGCGCGCAATCGGTCGCCTTCACCTACAACGACCCGGTGATCTTTGCCGAGTACGCGATCGACACCGCCCTCGCCTGCCACGAACGCGGCATCCGCACCGTCGCCGTCACCGCCGGCTATATCCACCCCGCGCCGGCGCGCGAGTTCTTCGCCGTCATGGACGGCGCCAACGTCGACCTGAAGGCCTTCACCGACGATTTCTACTTCCGCCTCTGCGGCGGCCACCTGCAGCCGGTGCTCGACATCCTTGCCTACATCCACCACGAGACCGACTGCTGGCTCGAGATCACGACGCTGCTGATCCCCGGCAAGAACGACTCGCCGGCCGAGATCAAGGCCCTCGCCGACTGGGTGGCGCGCGAACTCGGGCCGCAGGTGCCGCTGCACTTCACCGCCTTCCACCCCGACTGGAAGATGGACGATCTGCCGGCGACCCCGGCGTCGACCCTGACGCAGGCGCGACGAATCGCCATCGACGCCGGCCTGCATTACGTCTATACCGGCAACGTCCATGACAGCGAGGGCGGCACCACCTTCTGCCCGGGCTGCCAGGCGGCGCTGATCGAGCGCGACTGGTACCACATCCGTCACCACGACCTGCCTGCCGATGGTCGCTGCCCGCATTGCGGCACGCAGATCGCCGGCCACTTTGCGCGCTTCGGCAAGCCTTTCGGGCCACGCCGGGTGCCGGTCAGGCTGTTGCGTCCTTGACCGGCGCGTTCGCCTTCCCGGGCCAGACGCCGATCGCCATCGCCGCCGGCCAGGGCTCGCTGCAGGGATTGCTGACGCTGCCGGCGCGGCTCTGCGCACTGGTCGTGCTGACGCACGCCGGGCCGGCACCGGCAGCACGCGACGATGCCCTCGCCGTCGTCCTGCAGCATGCCGGCATCGGCACCCTGACGCTCGATCTGCTGACGCCGGCGGAAGAGCGTTTCGCCGATCTGCAGCACAACGTCTCCCTGCTCGCCCGCCGTCTGCTCGACGGCCTGGCGCTGCTCAAGCAGCGGATGCTGCTCGGTGAACTGCCGCCGCTGCCGATCGGCCTCAGTGCCGCCGGTGACTGCTCGCCCGTCGTGCTGCGCGTCGCCGCGCTGCGCGATCACGACATCTACGCGCTCGTCTGCCGCGGCGGGCTGATCGATCTCGCCGGCGCCCTCTACCTGCGCTCGCTGGCCGCGCCGCTGCTGGTCCTCGTCGATGAGGACGACGAGCGCGGCACGACGAGCAACCGCCGCGCGCTGCGCCAACTGGCCTGCCCGCACGAACTGCAGACCCTGGCTGCCGCGGCCGACTCGCCCACTTCGGCAGCGGCCTTCGAGCGGGTCGCGCGCGCCACCGCGCGCTGGTTCATCGACCGCCTGCCCGCCGCCAACCCGGCACCTGCCACCGTGACGCCGGCGGCCGGCTAGTCTGGCGGCAACGCCGGATCCGGCGGCACGGCGTCGGGTGAAAGCACCGGTGATGCGCCGGTCTCGTCGGGCGGGAGCGCCCGGTCGGGCCGCACCGCGCCCGGCGACCACACCGGACCGGAATCGGTCTGATCGGGTGCCAGGGCCCTGTCCGGACGGACTGCCCCCGGCGAGAGCGCCGGGTCGCCGACGCTTTCATCGGGCGACAGCACCCGGTCCGGACGCACCGAGCCATCACGGCGATATTCCTGCGCGTGCAGCGGCGGCAGACCGGCGACCGCAATGGCCGCGCACAGCAGCACCCGCGACGGGATGCAACGATTCAAGCGCATGCTCATCCTCCCTTGACGGCAGCGCCGACGCGACGGCCGGCGCAGTGCCTTCGATGTTTGCTCGAACGATGGCGAGATGGGCACTGCATCCGTCGCACGGCTGCAGCGGCTGCAGTGCCCGATGCGCCATCAGCATTCTGGCGCAGAATCCACCTACGGAACCTCATTTTCAGCCAGGAACGAGGAGACGAGGGACAGCACCTGTTCCTCCCTCTCGCGGTGCGGAGTGTGGCCACACGCATCGAGAATCTCCATTCTTGCCGGCCCGCTGACACCTGCCGCAATGCGGCGCGGGAACGCACCGGATCCGAACTCATCCGAATCGCCGTGAATCGCGAGCACCGGGCAATGCACCTGCGCCAGGTAGGGATCCAGCGACCACGCACGAAACTCTGGAGACAGCCAGACCTCGGTCCAGGCATCCAGTACCCAGCGCGCGCTCTGCCCGTGCCACCTGACGATCCGGGAGAACTGGCGGCGGTCGGCAAAGGACTGCATGGCCTGCCGGATGCCGCACAGCGTTCGCTCCTCGACGAATGCCTGCGCGGACTCGGTGATGACCGCCACGCAGCGATTTCCCGCAACAGAGGCCGCGACCAACGCCATGCCGCCACCGACACTATGGCCGAAAAGCACGTACTCGCAGAGCCCAAGAGCATCGGCAATGGCCGGCCAATGAACCCGTGCCTCGTCGTCGATGAAGCCGCGGTCCGCCGGCGTCGTCCGGCTGCTCGACTGGCCAAATCCAAGGCGGTCATACGCCAGCACCGGGCGGCCTGTCCTCTCGGCCAACGTCGCCGGGAAACTGCGCCACTGTTCGACCGAACCCAGCGAGTCGTGCAGCAGGACGATCGGCGCATGCGTGGCGCCATCGGGCTGCCAGTGGCGAACGAATACCTCCCCGCCAGCCACCTCGACAAAGCAATCGTTCACTGCGACAGCCATCTCGTTGCCCTTCGTGCATGATCGGGATGGGGCAAAGCCGCGCGGCCGCCGGTTCCGACCTGGATTCCGCGCTTCATGAATTCCGTCCTTCCTGGGAACCTTGGACTGTCCCCCAAGATTCCTGTTGTTGTGCTTCGAGTGATTCGCAATGTCCTCGTCTGGGTCGAACTCGATGCGCATTCTTCAATCCAGCCACACCAGAGTCAGCGCTCAAGGTGCGCGCGGGTTCTTGCCTCTGGAGGCCGAATTGCAGGTTCAGCGGTGAGCGAAGCGAGTACGCTGCAATGCGATGCTTGTGCAAGGCCCGGTTGACTGCAGGGTCGGGCGTCATGCGGCACCGCTGCGGCGTGGTAGGTTGACTTACTCGTTAGACGCCACTCGGTAATGCCTGAGCATGAAGCCTCACTCCAAGTGCCTTGGCTACCTTGAGAACGGTTGCGAAGCTAGGATTTCCTTCCGCGCTCAGTGCTCGGTACAGGCTCTCGCGACTGAGGCCAGCATCCTTGGCTACTTGTGACATACCTTTGGCACGAGCGATGTCGCCAAGAGCACGGGCAATTCCTGCTGCGTCTTCAGGCGCTTCTTCAAACCATGCGTCCAGATATGCGGCCATCTCTTCCGGCGTGCGCAGGTGTTCCGACACATCATAAGGTGTCGTTCTTGTATTGCCAGATTTCTTCGTACTTACCTTGACCATGACCACTACTCCAAATATTTCCGATTGAGCAATAGTGCTTTGGCGATGTCCTTTGCCTGGGTTGACTTGTCGCCGCCCGCCAGCAACAAAAGGAGCCTGTCGCCGCGAAGAGAGTAGAGTAGTAAACCCTGTATCCAGGACCAACATCGACCTTGAGCTCTGAAACACCCTCAGTGAGATTTCGATGTGTACCGGGATTTCCGTGAATCAGACGATCAACGCGCATCAGCACGCGAGCCCTTTCGGCCAGATCCTTCAGGCCGTCGATCCAGGCGCGGTAATCATCGGTCTTCTCGACTCGCATTGGCGCAGTGTAGCTCAAAGGCTACACCATGGCAAGCACGCCGAGAATTCGTGTTTGTGGCGTCTAATCGGGATAGAAGAAGGCCTCGCGGCCTCCCCCTCCCACACCACCGGACGAACGCGTCACGTATCCGGCGGTTCGATGAAGCAAATCCCTACCGCGGCGCAAGGCTCGGTAGTCCCATTTGGTCGAAGAAGCGCAACGGGAGCGCGATCGACAGCGTCGACGTCTGCGACACCCGCCATGAACCGTGTGCGGACTTGCGGGTATGCCACGCTTCACGCACCGACACGCCGCGTTTGCGCAGTTGCCGATAGCCCGCACTTCACTGGGATGTCAGGGGGGAGTCCGGACAAAGAAGAGAGTTATCTGATACGTTCTACCTTGGTCTCGGTCCGTTACGGCAACAAGTTCAGTGCCGATTCGCCGCTGCTCAATCAGCAGATCGATGCCAGCATTAAGCTTGAGGTAGGTTGGGTTTCTTGTGTTGAGGATGATCTCCTCGTAAGTGAGCTTCTGATTTCCGAGGATGCGAACGATGTCCTCGGCAGCTTGCTCTATCTCTTGCCTGCAGTGTTGACCTTGTCGCCAGACAAGGCCGGACGCCAGCAACAAGAAGATCAGTGCCGCGGCAACGGCCGTCTGCCGCGCAGGTCCAGCAGGCACGAAGTAGCGCACCAGAAGTCCTGCCAGCGCGATAGCGAAGCTCGCGACTGGCAGGTAAGCCAGTACCGATGAACCGTTGACGAGGCAGTCCACGTAGATGCTAGTTGGTTAGCCGCTGCACGCTGACAATTCTAATGCTGCCGTTGTTCGGCCCAAGCGCCCTGCCCCATGCTTCTGGACCGGCGTGAGCTGAGACCTGCTTGACGTTGGGATGGTCTCGCTCCAGTCTGATGTCGAGGCTTCCCGATTGAGGCATTCTCCTAATCGGGCCCTCGATGCCATCGGAGGAGCTCGGCTGAGATGTTGCGGGTAGAAGGCGGAAGAGGAAGTTCTCGGCAGTCCCCTCAACGCGAACTCGCAACGTTTCTCCCCGCGTGAAACTCTGATTGGGCCTCAGGTCAAGCCAGCTGGCTTGCCAACCTGAACCAGAACCACTGCCCGGCTGTCCGGCAAGGGTTTGGGCGAACGCCGATGCGCAAGCCAATAGGCCAGCGGCGACAAGCGCGACATGTGATTTCGAGCGACGGTTCCACATGATGACTCTCCTTTCAGGAAGTGGTGCAGCGCACCGTGGGTGACATAGAGACCTAACGTCTAGCTTGAGCGGACGGACGTGAGCGGCGCGGGGTTTTTGCGCCACTTGCGGCCGGTCCGCTCAAAGTGCTCGTGGGGCATTTAGGTCGAGCCTGGCCTCTTCAATCCTTTTTACCCGGTAAAGGCCATGGGCTTGGCCGGGTGGTGGTTCCGCCGTCGGGAAAGTATTACCAAGGTCAACCCCCCGAGAAACAGAAGTGCCGAGCTAGAAGGTTCCGGAACGACCGTGGGCTCAGTTCCAAAACGAACATTGTCCAGACCAGCTACTTCGGGTCCATCGAACCAGTCGCCACTGATGTAGAGGCCATCAAGACTCCCAAGCACAGCCTGCATCTCCAGAAGCGTAGGCTCCGCCCCGCTCTGCCAATCGTTCAGTCTCCAGCCCGTCGGTACAATTGGGACCGTGTTTGAGGCGAATGCTGTGGTAGGGCTATTTCCTTGGAAAAAGAGACGCTGCCCAGCCCCTGTTAGAATGACGACCGGTAAGAAACCTCCATCGGTTGGGTTAACGAAGAGGTCGTACTCTAACGAACTCCCGAATGCTGCAGCCTGGTTGCCTAAGAACTTGACGGGAGCGGCAAACCAAAACCAAAGGCCGCTCGGATCGGTCGCGCTGATGTACCCGCCGGGATTTCCACCAGTTGAATTCCACGCCACAGAATACGTCCCACTAACTCCGCTGAGATCTGGATTGATCCAGTCTGCCACACTCCAACCCTCCGAGTCCGTGTCAAACGAACTCTGCGCACCAATCGCTTGAGGAACGGAAGAACAGACACAAAAGCCTATAAAGAGTGCTTGAACAATCCTATTCAGTTGCAGGGTTTTCCGAGCGTGCCGAAGTGAAGCGATTTCTCCGGCTGGCTTACATTTTACCGAAGTACTCTTGACTCTAGCATCCATAGTGTTTTCTCCCATCGTCAGATTTGCAGCAGACCACGTCCCAGAACTACCATCAAAGTGCTCAGATGCCACTGTCGATTATGGCCCAACGTCGAAGTTCAGGGGCCGGCGACCGAAGGGAGCGAACCGGCAAGCGCCGCTTGCCGGCGGTCCACTGGAACGCCTCGTTGGGCAATGAGTCGGCGTGTTTGGCGATTCATCCGACCAGCAGCCATTAACCGACCCCTGCCCTTTAACTCCTGAACATGACGTGCAAAGTAACGCGCAGTCTTCGACCTCTCGCCTCCCATGAGAGCGAGTCGGACGTTCGAGGTGTGTTAAGCGTCAGCAAGCCGAGACCCCGCGCCGAGCTGCCGCTTCCCCGCCACGGCGAGCAAGGCGACGGCCAATAGAAGCAACGAGTTCGGTTCCGATACGCCTGCAGGACCTGCTGTGACGACAATATCGTCTATCGCGATCTCACTGCGTCGAGTAATGTCGTAAGCCAGCAGCTCGATTTGTGTAACGGTTCGATTTACTGTGAACTCCCGATCCCTGAACGTAAAGTCTGCGACTCTGTCGTTGTAAGGGAGCCTACCAAAATCGAGAGAACCGGTGAACAGGGGAAGGCCATCGAGGAAGATTCCGCCGTTTGATCCCCAGTTCTCAAAGAGCTCTATTTCTTTGAAGGCCAAAGTCTCGACGAAGACGGGTGCGCCGAGGTCAATGTTGAAGCTTGTTACGTAGCTACTGTAGCAGTCGAAGCTGCATGTGGATAGGCCGAAACCAAAGGCTTGGCTGCTTCCAAACTGCGTCAGGGGCTTGATGCCTGGAGTGGCTAGGAAGGTACCGACAGTGGCGATCTTGACTTGAGGAGCAAGCAACCCGTCTTCGAAGTCTTCAGAGAAGACAACGCTCGCGGAAGAGTCTGTTGCCATACCAAGAGCCAAGGCGCCTATCATCCAGGCAACTGTTGTGCGTGCAGTAGTGCCAATAATAGTCATGTTCAACTCCTACAAGGAACCCCTGATAACGTTCAGGGTGGGAACGTGCGCCTCAACTTGACGCCCAACGTTGAAGTTCAGGGGCCGGCGACCGAAGGGACCGCTGGCAAGCGTAGCTTGCCAGCGGTCCCTTGGAACGAGAGGTTGGACGCGGGAGGGGCGAAGAGGACACCTCCTGAGCGTGTGGCGAGCACGCAGCCGACGGGCAAACTTGTCCAAGCCACCGCCCCATGGTGACGGCGTGACAAAGGACAAGGGGTCACCGTTCCCAACAAGACTCCCCCTGCCGAGCGCATCCGCTGACCGGGCGAGACCGACTGAAGAAAACGGAAACCAGAGCTCATCCATTGCCAGAACGAAGGCCGCAGCGCCCAACGTTCAGTCGACAACAAATCCGGTGTAGACCCCGCCCCACCGCGGGGCATTCGCCGGTGCAGCTTGCGCGGCGAGCCGGTGTATAACCCTGAGTTTCCAGAGCAACAGTCGGAAAAACAACGACCTTCTTGCATGGACATCCCCAGACGGTCGGCGGTAGGCACCACCGTCAGCGGTATATGCACCGAACCCAACCGGGAACGACCCCCCGCTGTCGCGTCGGAGCCAGCATCCGTCGACGGAAAACCTCTTTGCTGGCCCCAGTATAGTCAGCAGAGCGCGGGTTGTCCAATTGCTCCAGACTTTGGCGCTCCGCAGATGGCCCGGCGGTCTACTCGCCATCGCGAACGGCGCACCCAGTCGTCGGGTGCTTCCATTCCCGTAACGACCCGAAGCGCAGTGTGCCGCAACGCCTCAGCGGGTGATCGGCCGGTAGCGGATCCGTTTCGGGCGCGAGGCTTCCTCGCCGAAGTGGCGTCGCTGGTCTTCCTCGTACCCGTGATCGTGGCCGCTGAAAAAGGTCCATTGTGAATCTCCCCCACAGGCGAGGATGTGCGAGCAGATGCGGTTGAGGAACCAGCGGTCGCCGAAGGACTTGCTGACGTTGTGGAACTCGATCAGCTTGCCGCCGAGGCGCTCGCCGACCGGGATGAAGATCTCCTGTTTCTCGTTGCGCTGCTGGTACTCGACGCTCGACAGTTCGAGCTGGTTGTCGAGGTCGGCACCGCTGCTGGAGATGATCACGTCAAGCAGCGCCAGCTCCTCGTCCCGGGTGGCCAAGCCCCGCGCCATGCACAGTTGGCCCGGTCGAGCCGCCGCGCGCCGCGCCGAAACGCCGACAAGCGCATCAACAGCTTGCCAGAAGGCGCGCAGCGCGCTAATTTCCCTTCGGCAGTCCTGCCATTGACCCTTTACCGGAGACCCCATCATGAATGACCGAGAAACTCGCCGTTATGACATGTTCGGCCGCGTGCAGATTTTCGGCAGTTGCAACGCCGCGGATTTCGCCACCGGCAGCAAGGCGGCCGGGCATTTTGCCCGGCTGGCGCAGATCATCTGGGATCTCGATGTCGAAAAGGCGCGGCAGGGGGGCGGATCGGCGACCGCCAAGGAGCTTCTGTTCGATTCGCTGCGTCTCGACCTGCAGAGCATTGCGCGCACGGCGCGCGCCATCGATGTCGGCGAACCCGGCTTCGCCGACCGCTTCCGCAGCCCCGAAAATCCGACCCAGAATGCGTTGCTCACCGCCGCCGATGCCTTCGCGCGCGAACTCGCCGACCCGGCCGTCGTGGCGAAGTTTCTCGCCTACGAGTTGCCGGCCGATTTCGTCGCCGAACTCGCCGATGAGGTTGCCGCGATCCGCTCCGCCGAGACCAGCATGCAGTCCGACGACCAGAGCGGCGTCGCCAGCACCGCCGCCGTCGGCCGCCTGATCCGCGAGGGTACGGCCGAGGTGGTGCAGCTCGACGCGATCATGAACAACAAGTACGCCCGCAACCCCGCCAAGCTGCGCGCCTGGGACAGCGCCAGCCACGTCGAGCGCGCTCCGCGGCGCGAGAGAAAGCCCGCCGGCGGCACGCCACCCGGCGCGTCGACGGCCGCGGAGTAGCCGGCCGCGCGCCCACGCCCGCAGGGTTGCTCGCGACGGTCATGACTGATGCGGCTCATGACCGTCTCCGTCATCACCGGCCCTTCTCCCGCGCGTCCCCTGCCAGCCATCGGCCGGCCGGCTCCAGGATCGGGCTCGCACGCTTCTCGCTTCGTCTTGCACGTCCCTCGCTTCGTCTTGCACGTCCCCGGCTCCATCTCGCACGTCCCCGGCTCCATCTCGCACGCCCCAGGCTTCGTCTCGCACGCCCCTGGCTTCATCTCGCACATCCCTCGCTTCACCTCGCACGTCCCTGGCTTCATCTCGCACGTCCCTGGCTTCATCTCGCACATCCCTGGCTTCACCTCGCACATCCCTGGCTTCATCTCGCACATCCCTGGCTTCATCTCGCACGCCCCTCGCTCCATCTCGCACGTCCCTGGCTTCATCTCGCACGCCCCTGGCTCCATCTCGCACGCCCCTCCCTAGATTTCGCACGCCCTGGCTGCAACGTGCACGGTGCCGGCAGCGTCGCACCCGTGGCAGCGGGCCGGCGCGTGGCCGCGCGCTACCGAATTTCGGCAAAATGGTTTATATTGCGCCGCAACAGACGCGCCCGTCGCAGCACCGAAGGCCGGCCATCGAGGCGGCTGCGGTCCGCCGGCCGGCGTTGCGTCTCACCCCGGCCATCGCTACCATGCGCACGCCAGAGCGCCCGAGCCCCGTCGCCACCGGCAACAGACCGGCGCCGGGCCCGTCTGGCGGCCGTCGCCGAGCCACGGCCGAACCCGCGAACACCCGACCGCGCCGCCCGCGCGGCAGACACCAGGAACCATCCATGAAAGCAGCCCACCCATCCCTGTTGAGCAGAATCTCGATTGCCTTCGGCACCTTCTTCGCCGTCCTTGCCGACGGCGACCTCGCTGCCCGCATCCAGGCCTTGCGCAGTGGCGAGCAGCGCCGCGAACCAGCGGCGCCGCCGGCCCCGCCTGCCGCCGCCGCCAGACCGGCGCCGCCGCCGCTGCTCGCCGCGGCGCCCGACGGCGCGCTGCAGCTCCTCGGGCTGCTGCAGCGCGAAGCCCGCTTCATCGACTTCATCCAGGAGGATGTCGCCGCCTACGGCGACGCCGACATCGGTGCCGCGGCGCGCGTCGTCCATGAAGGCTGCCGCACGGTGCTGCGCGAGAACTTCCGCATCGAGCCGGTGCGCGACGAGCCCGAAGGCAGCCGCCTGACGCTGCCGGCAGGCTTCGACGCCGCGGCGATTCGCGTCACCGGCAACGTCGTCGGCCAGCCGCCGTTTACCGGCAGCCTGACGCATCGCGGCTGGCGGGTGCGCGAAACGCGCCTGCCGCAACTGGCAGGCGGCCACGACCTGCGCATCGTTGCCGCGGCGGAGGTGGAACTGTGAGCGAAGCCAGATTCTCGATCGGCATCGACCTCGGCACCACCCACTGCGCGCTCTCCTATGTCGAGCTCGCAGCCTGCGACGGCGAGCAGGTCAGCCAGCAGGTGCTGCCGCTCCCGCAGCTCACCGCACCCGGCACGGTCGAGTCACCCGGACTGCTGCCCTCGTTCATCTACCTGCCGCATGCCAGCGAACTCGCCAGCGGCGATCTCAGCCTGCCGTGGACGGCCGAGCAGGACTACGCCGTCGGCGAAATGGCGCGCAGCCGCGGGGCGGCGACGCCGATCCGTCTGGTGTCGAGTGCCAAGAGCTGGCTTTGCCACGCCGGCGTCGACCGCAGGGCGGCGATCCTGCCGAGTGACGCACCGCCGGAAGTCGCCCGGCTGTCGCCGCTCGAGGCCTCGCTGCGCTATCTCGCCCACCTGCGCGCCGCCTGGGACCACGCGCGGCCCGAGGCGCCCTTCGTCGAGCAGGATGTCGTCGTCACCATCCCGGCATCCTTCGACCCGGCGGCGCGCGAGCTGACTGCCGAGGCGGCGCGGGCCGCCGGCTGCGAGCGGATGATCCTGCTCGAGGAGCCGCAGGCGGCGCTCTACAGCTGGATCGAGAAGAGCGGCGGCGGCTGGCGCAAGCAGGTGCAGCCCGGGGACATCATCCTCGTCGTCGACGTCGGCGGCGGCACCAGCGACTTCTCGCTGATCGCCGTCATCGAGCGCGACGGCAACCTCGAACTGCACCGCGTCGCCGTCGGCGAGCACATCCTGCTCGGTGGCGACAACATGGACTTGGCACTCGCCTACGCCGTCGCCGGCAAGCTGTCGGCGCAGGGCAGCAAGCTCGACGCCTGGCAGTTGCGCGCGCTGACGCACGCCTGCCGGTCGGCCAAGGAGGCGCTGCTCGGCGACCCCGATCTGGCGTCCGTGCCGCTGGTGATCGCCAGCCGCGGCGCCCGGCTGATCGGCGGTTCGCTGCGCAGCGAGCTGACGCGCGAGGAACTGGGCGCGACGCTGGTCGACGGCTTCTT
>WBZM01000622.1_pt1 | contig 20288 bp, 25 predicted proteins | sample 5204271 | NCBI WGS metagenome assembly WBZM01 (sample SAMN12344346, study PRJNA552823) | activated sludge metagenome | biome: Activated sludge suspended growth; feature: Nitrification reactor; material: Wastewater; isolation source: activated sludge from nitrification reactor of wastewater...
TCGCCTATTTTACCCGGCTGCGACCATTTGCGCAACTTTGGTATTCATTTTTCGGCCTTGCTTATGGCCGCTCATATAGGCTTCCGGGTTAAGCTCGTCAATCGCTTTTGCCAAAGCCTTTGAATTCTTTTTCCCCAATTTCTCGTTGAATTCTCCGTGAATCTCTTTCGCGGCTTCTTCGAGATTTTCCATTACACGAATAGCCAACGCGCTTCCGTTATCTGTTTCTGCGGTTGCCTGTTCGTTTGCCAATCGCATAGCTTTCCCGAATCCGTGAACCGCTCCCATATAGAAAGAGGTTTTGAATTCTCGACCGTGGAGCGGTTCACGAACTCCATTGATACGGCATTCTTTGAGATATTCGACGTACCCCCTTTCTCCCAAACTTTCAATGATTCGAACCGATGAAAGGTAAAGATCAACTACAACTTTCAGGTTTTCTGGCGAACCGATGATATCGCTTGTTTCTCTGCCACGATACCAAACCATGAAACAAAAGTTGTATTTGACAATGGCAGATAGCAACGATCTTTTCCAGTGAACTTTACCAACTTGTCCCAAGACGCGGGAGTATGTTGGTTTCGAATTCGATTCCAGATTCAAGCTCTCAATGGTGAGATTGTGCTTGGTTAGAAGGGCCGTAAGACGACTAGCGGCGGCGGCGGCTTCGTCTGGTGTACCGGCATTCTCCATTAGGTTTTTAACCTTTTGAAGAAGGGAAAGAACGTTGTTATCTGCGGTTGCCATCGTGTTTACCTTTCGGATTCAACTTGGGGCCTATGCCGTGAAAATGATTGCTCCGATTGCCGTTTGATATGGGAGCGGGAGAAATTCCCGCTCCATTTGTTATCCGGCTTTACGTTAATCTTCCTCCCCTTCTTCCGGCTCGAAGTACCCGCGAACAACGTAGGTTCCGCAAATGTACTGTTCCAACCGCATCCCTTGGTTTTGTTCGTTCGCCATGTTCTGAGCGATTTTAGAGAGATTGTGAACGCTTCCCAAAATCTCTACGCTTTCTTCCTGTTCGTATTCTGGAACAATCAGGAAGTTGGGATTCGTGAAGGTTTGCGGTTCGGTATCGAATTTGAATCCTTCCCGCTCCGTTACAACCTTCGTTTGAAAGACGTTCGCCAACGCTTGCGCATGGCTTTTCACTTCGGCAGCGTTAAGAAGAAGCTTCACAATTCCGCATCCTCCCGGCGCTAAGGGATTTTCGAAAGTCATTGTGTAATGACTGCGGAAGATTTCGGCTTGTCGGCGCTGCTGCCGCTTTTCTTCGTCTTTCCGCTGTTGTTCCCAAGGCTTCATTTCGTTTCCCCTTTCGTGATTGCCTAACCCGTTGATAGAACTATAGCAAACAAGGAAAGAGAAGTCAAGTAGGAAAACAAGGCAATTTTGAAATTCGTTTGGTAGACATAAACAAGGGGAGTCACCTTCCGGCGCTCCCCTGTTCCCTGAAATCATTTCGTAGGGTTTTACGAAATCTCGTTACCTCCCCAACGGGGGTATAGATACCTTTTCATCAGGTATCCGGGGCCGCTCAACGTCGGTATGGACGATGACAAGCTCATACCATGTATTCCAGTACCCTTTTAGTTCCCCCTCCCCCTCTCGATAAATGAAATTCCAACTATCGACTTCGATAGTTGAACTATTTTGGAACCTTCCGAGTTGTGACGCCAAATCTTTTAGATCGGCGCATTTTACTATCGTAATAGATTTCAAGCTTCGTTTCCTTCCTGCGGAATTGGCGTTGGTTCCGGCGCTCGAAAATGTGAATCTACATGCTCGATTGCTGTTGCTTGAATTGCAATCTGAGTTTGTAAATCGTGAATTGTGTTTACCGCTTCCTGTTGCGGGAAAGCTAATAGGTAAAATAAAGCTCCTAGTGCTCCACCAATGAGAGCAAACTTGAAGCTATCAATTAACCCAAAGGCAATCAGGGCCACGCAACAAAGAAGAAACACGGCGAACATGAAATATACAGTCATCCGATTAGATCGGGAATGACTGTAGCAAGAATGGCAATGAGAATGCAGATGACAGAAAAGACTAGCCAATACTCATTGTGCCATTTCATGATAGATCATCTTCTTCTGGTTCAAATCCCATTTCCCTATACACGGCTTGCCGTGCTTCGTCTAGGGTAAGAAGATTGGCCGCTCGAATCTCTGCCGCGTCTACGGTTATTTGTTTGCTGCGAATTCCGGCAAGGCTCCAAATCTCGATAAAGGAACGGGCCGGAAGCTCTAGTTCGTTATTTTCGAACCAATTGTTATCGTTAAGAACGGTACAAAGTTCTTGAAAACCTTGTTCGCTCATTCCGCGAGTTGCTAGAAATAGATCATTCCAGCGAATTTCGTATTGATCGGTTTCCGCCATTCTTCCGAATGTTGGCTTGATTGTTACCCAATCCCAAAAAGGAACAACTTGGTTCTTTTCCATGCCGTAAAGAGGAATGGCTTTTTGGTCGGTTAGTTTCTCTTTGATTTGAAGGGTAAGTTCGTTTTCCATGTTATTTTTCCTTTCCGTCTTTGACCGTGATTGATCCCAACATGACTAAATGAAACGTTGCGACTTTGTACCCATCCTTTCTAATGCTATATTGGTTATGTGTTCCTTCGATGATCTGAGCGGTATAGTTTCCAGATTCGTTCCCGAATCGGTTTACGATACCCTGAACGATTGCTTCTCCGACTGATTCACCATAGACAATCAATGTTGGTTTGGGCCAAGCTTCGATTGGTACGGCTTTATTGAATTCGTGATAGACAATATCTAAGCGATATTGCTTGACTTGTAGAGCGATCATTTAACCCATCCTGTTTCGTACAGTTCTACGATCCTTCGATCTACGTACGCATCGGCTCCCCATGCTCCCCCGGATTTTACTTCATAAACTCGATTCTCCATAGAGTAGAGAATTTCGATAGGGCCGCTAAACCGGCTACGATAAACGGCGAATACGGCATCTTCTGAACTTGCCGCCCAAATCTCTTTTTGGATAACCTCCCCCAAACGAAGTTTCATGGTTACGTTGTAAAGCGAAATTCTGTTTGTCATCTTTTCCCTTTCTGGTAATGGTGTTCCACGAATGAGATTGATTAAGCGGCTTTCTTGTTGTTCGTTCATGGCTCCCTTTCATAGAGTTAAGCGAAACCGGGAGTTTTTAGGCTCCCGGCTCCAACTCGATTCGCGTTAGCGGAAACCCGCTACTTTCATTGCTGCCGCGAATCCCTGCTTTTTGGCGTTAGCCCGTTGTCCGAACATTGCGGAAGCGAAAACGTTTTCGGTTTCCCGACTTGATTCTCTATGATCCTCTACGTCACAGATTGCTTCGTAGACTCCCCAAGCGGTTCCTCCAAGCTCTCGTTCCCCTTGCGTATCGGGATAGGCAATGAAAACGTCTTTGGCTAGTTGTGCTTTCTGCCATTGTCGCAACGCGGCGCGTTCCTGATTCGAAATGGCTTTGTCAACCATGATTTGCTGATCTTGCGAAAGCTCCAATGTTACCAAGTTCTTTAGTTGAGCTTTGCCAACTTCTTTTGGCCGGGGGTATGCGGCTTCAAGAATCGAATCAACTTGTTCTTCGGTAACTTCGAATGTCGCCATTCGGTTAATGACTTCCATTGATTCGCCTTGCATCTTTTCAAGTTGCGGGGCCAATCCAAGCCAGAAATCAAAATCCCCTTTGGCGGCTTTTGTGTGCTGAATCTTGACGTTGATTGATGCTGATTTCAACGCCATAATCAGCGTGTTGGAGCAAACGGTTTTTACTGGCGTCCACATAAGACCAAGGGCCTTATTGCCGTCTTTGCCGTCATACATTGTCCAATAGTTTTGAACGGGAGTACCGGCAATTTCGAATTCGCCATTCCGCTTTTTGAGCGCGGTAAAAATTGTTTCGCCTTTACCCAATGCTCCTACGGTTTCGACTGAATAGGTATCCAGCAAACCGGAACGGTCGATAGCATCGGCAATTTCCATGTTCTGAACAACCCGGAATTCCTTACCGCAAATCGAAAGGATTTCGGCGTTATCGCTTCCGTGATTGTCACGAACAACGGCGAATTGGTTATCTAACTCGATTTGCTTTCCGTTCAGTTCTGCGAACAGTGGAGCGCGGTATACCTCATAGTCGATACCGGCAAGTTTGAACGCTTCGACCGCTGAGATATCTTCATTTTCCATTGGCTCCCCGATACCATGCCATGCGGGAAGTCCATTGTAACGAAAACGATCCCCGAAAATAACTGCTGGCATTTGGTCTACTCCGTTTCTGCCTTCCGGCTCCCCAATTGGAACCGTTGCTTCATTGGTACAACTATACCAAACCGGGAAAGAGAAGTCAAGGGGGCAAGGTAGGCAATTTTGGTAGAGTTTTGCGAAATGAACTCAGGTACCAAGGGGCCGGGCCGGTAGGGGGTGTACGTACATTGTAGGGAAAAACAGATTAGCGTGATAGAATTTGCTCAGACATTCCTATATAGAGGAAGGAACAGATTCAGAATGGCATTTCAACCCCAACCGGCTCCCGCGTCTTTCGCGTCAACAATCAAAGGAAACGCAAAGGGCCGTCCGAATCTACTAGATAATTCGGAAGAAATCCGCGACCAAATCGTAGAGTACGTTTCTGAGGGCTTGGCTTTTAGTGAAGCGTGTTCACTCGTCGGTATTTCTCGCTCAACTATGTACGATTATATGTCTGCTGGTGCAAAAAAGATTAGAGAGGGTGATTTAGACAACGAACAAGCTACATTTTACCTCCAAGTAAAACAAGCGGAAGCATTCGCAGAAAAAGAACACTTGGATAATGTTAAAAAAGCTGGCAAAATTCCCGCTTTCTGGTCTGCTAGTGCTTGGTTCTTAGAGCGTAAATACCCCGACCGATACGGTAAGCAAGATCGTTTGAATATCCAACAAACAAGCCGCGTCGATATTCGTTCCGTTAGTGTTCAACAGGTTATTACCAATGCAGATGATAGAGAAACAATCGCAAGATACGCCGAATTGGTTCTTCCCGCTGAATCAAGCGATGACGCATCCGGCGCTTCTGGCGTCAAGTCTGATGAATGGGAAGTTCCTATTCCCTAAGCATCTTCAATTACTCTCTAGGAAACTCCTAGACGCGGCGGCAGAGCCTAATAAACGGCTTATGGTATTTATGCCGCCACGTCACGGCAAAAGCGAAATGGTTTCGCGCTGGTTTCCAACATGGTATTTGCTCAACAATCCATCTAAAAGAGTAATGCTAGCTTCGTATGAAGCGGAATTTGCCGGGAGTTGGGGCCGTAAAGTACGTGAAGCGTTCGAACTCGCAGTAGCAACGTATGGACTTAATACCCGCGTTTCTACAAGTGCTGCCGCTCGTGATTGGTGGGAAATAGAATCCTACGATATCAATACGAATCGGTACTTCAATACTGGCGGGGCTATGATGACTGCCGGTGTTGGTGGAGGATTGACCGGTAAAGGTGGAGATATCGTTATCATTGATGATCCCGTTAAGAATGCGGAAGAATCAATGTCTGCAACCATGCGCGAAAAAGCGTGGGATTGGTATGTTTCTACCTTGCGGTCACGCTTGGAACCAAAAGCATCTTTGATCGTAGTTCAAACCCGCTGGAATGAAGATGACCTATCGGGCCGTATTCTCGATAGGGTTAATGAAATGCGGGCTGATGGCGTCGATATGCACGATTGGGAGATTATTTCGCTCCCTGCTATCGCGGAAGAAAACGATCCGTTGGGAAGGGAAGTAGGGGAAGCATTATGGCCGCAACGTTACCCCGTTAAAGAACTTCAACAATTAGAAGTAGAAGCGGGGCCGTACTGGTTTAGTGCGCTCTATCAGCAAAAGCCTATTCCAGCGGGAAAAGCCATATTCAACGCTGCATTCATGGGCCGTTATACAAGACAAGGGCATATCTTGTATTTGGCGAAAGCCGATGGTACCCGTAAAGCCGTATCAATCCATGAATGTTCCGTATTCAGTACCGTTGATCTTGCGACTAGCACAAAACAAACCGCAGACTTTACCGTAATCAGTACATGGGCTAGAACAAGAGAAAACGAACTCATTCTTTTAGATGTACTTCGAAAGAGAATGGAAGGGCCGGACCATGTTAGCTATCTGGTTTCAGTATGGGCTAATTTCCGACCAACAATCTTCTATATCGAAGCAAACGGCTTTCAACTCTCTACTGTTCAATCCGCTATGCGTGCTGGTTTACCTATTCAACCAGTCACAGCGGATAAGGATAAACTTACGCGAGCTTTGCCAGCGGCAGCAAAAGAGAAAGCGGGATATTTCTACTTCCCGGAAGGTTCATTATTCAAAGATGAAGAAAAGGAACTTTGGAGCTTTCCCGCTGGCGATCATGACGACTTCGTAGATACCGTTTCTCTCGCGGAATTGGCGATTCGAGAGGGTGGCTATACCGGCAACCTTTAGGTATCATGGAGTCAGCATTTCATAGGACTTTACGAAATAAGAGGGGCACCAATGCCGCAAACAACGGAACAAATTGCAGCGGATTTGAAATGGGCATCCGATCAATTCGGCTCAGATAGATTCGCTAAAGCCTATCCCGAATATCGAGACTATTACGACGGCGTACAAGATTTGTCTTTCGCTTCCCTTAAGTTTGAAAAGGCTTTTGGGAATATGTTTGAAGAATTCGCGTACAACCGTTGTGGATCGGTAGTTGATGCTATAGCCGATAGGTTACGACTTACCGGTATGAATGTTACCGATGAAAAAGGCGATCCCGACGAAGCAAACCAAGAATCTATGTCTAAGGTTTGGCGCGTTAATCGAATGGATCGAAAACAGGGGGAAGCGTTTACCGAAGCTCTAAAGATGGGTGATGCCTACGCTATCGTATGGCCTGAAACCATCGAAGATAACGGCGTTACGGAAGTATTGCCACGAATCTACATTAACTCTGCCGGTTCTACTGTTATTCGATACGATAGCGATACGAAGAAAAAACTTGTTGCTATCAAGGCTTGGAAAACGGCAGAAAACAAGTGGCGAATAAACTTCTACTATCCAGATGCCGTATGGAAATACGTTACTCCCGAAAAGAAGGATGATTTCCCTAAAGATTTGGCACAACTTGTATTGTTTACCCCCGATCCGGTATTGATCGAACAGGGAATAGAAGTTGCTGAACCGAATCCCGTTCCCAATCCATACAATGAGATTCCCGTATTCCATCTTGCGAACAATTCGAAAGAAGGGGATTTTGGACGTTCTGAATTAGCGAATGTTATTCCCTTGCAAGATGCGTTGAATAAGGCTTGTATGGATATGATGGTTGCTATGGAATATGGCGCATACCCTCAACGCTACGCCATTGGTCTAGCTTTGGGGATGCCTGATCCAGCAACCGGCAAGCCTAAGCAACCATTTAAGGAAGGGCCGGGAGAAATTTGGACTGGTCCGGCGGGTTCTTCATTTGGTAACTTCGATGTTGCCGATTTGAAACAATTCCTAGACGTTCAAACACAACTAGATCAAAAGATTTCGAATGTTTCTCGTATTCCTGCTCACTGGTTGACGATGGGAACAGGGGAATTTCCGTCAGGGGAAGCGTTGAAAACGGCGGAAGCTCCATTTGTCGCTAAGATCGAAGATAGACATACAGACTTTGGACAATGGGCTATTGATGTATTTACCTTTTGTCTAAAAACGTTGAACATTACCGGCGTTTTCGTTAAGCCGAATTGGAAAACTGCTGAACTCCGATCTGAGCGGGATATGCTCGATAATGCGGAAGTTCAAAAGCGGCTTGGCTTCTCTGATGAATATATCTTTGAGAAGTTGGGACTTACAACCGAACAAATTCTTGCAATGCAGCAACAGAAACAAGATGCTCTAATGGAGCAACAGAAACTTCTATCGAATGGTGTTGGGGCCGATGTTCCAAGCGGCGGCGGGAATCGACCTCCCGAAAGCGGCTCAGGTAACAACTTAACTCCGTTCCGGGGGAAAACCGGCACTACAGACGCTTAATCCATTTCGTAAAGCTCTACGAAGTTCTGCCGGGGGCCGTTCAGGTGTTTTGATACCTGATTCCCCCGGCGTAGAGGGGGAGAAATGGGGAAAAAGCGTCATATCAACCGGTTAAAGACTGATAAAGAGCGGTCTTGCGATAACAAGATCAAATACGCCAAAGAATCATTAGCTCGTTATGATGCCATTTGGTTAGAGCGTAGAACTGGCGATGAAATATCACATTACAAATGTCGGTATTGCGCTTTCTGGCATGTTGGACATACTCCAAGAGAACTAAGAGTTAGGAAAAAAGTTGGCAAATTCCGAACTCGAAAACGTAATAAACAACTTCTACGAAACTCTCGACGCCAAAGAAGAAAAGACTTTAAGGCGTTTAGCGGTAGCTCACCAACGGACGATAGACAAGCTCTCTGCTCAATTGGAGAAAGTTACCAAGAGGATTGAACTAGATCAAAAGTTAGGGTTAGATTCCGGTACGTATATTCTTCAACAACAAAGACTAGCAGCGTTCATTACGCAAGCGAACGAATACTTCCAAGAGTTTGGTACTGATGTTGGCGTAGAACTTACCCAAGCTCAAAAAGACGCGGTTAGTTTGGCGGAAGATTTTGTACCGGATTCTATTACCGCAATCAATGGACCTCCACCAACGGGCTTTACATTTGCAAAGCTCCCGGAAGGCGCTATTCAACAATTCGTTGGTTCATTGGCTGATGGTTCCCCCGTACGTTCCCTCACGGAAAGCTTTGGGGCCGACGCTGCCAAAATCTTAAATAACCTTTTGCTAACAGGAATTGCAACGGGGCAAAATCCGCTTACCGTCGCTCGACAAATGGCGGCGGCTGTTCCTGATATGCTCCGACATAAGGCAAATACTATTGCTCGTACGGAAATGATGCGAGCTAATAGGGGAGCAAATACAAAGCTATTCAAAGCGAATAAAGATGTTGTCAAGGGCTGGAAATGGTTTAGTTCGCTAGATCGGCGTACGTGTCCAGTCTGTTGGGCCATGCACGGAAAAACCTTTCCTCCCGGCGAAATCATGGCTACCCATCCGAATTGCCGTTGCACGCAAATTCCAATTACAAAGACTTGGAAAGAACTTGGGTTTGATGTACCGAAAGTGGCGCAACCTATTTCGCTAACTGAGGATGGCGAATACTTCTTTAAGAAGTTAGACGTTGAAGATCAAATCCACGTTTTAGGAAAATCGGGCCATACACTCTATAAGAACGGCGTAGCCAAGCTAGAAGATTTCGTTCAGGATACCTATTCGCCACAATGGGGCTTTGGTAGAACTACACGAAGTATTAAAGATATGGTAGGCGGCTCCAAGGTTAAGCCGCTTACTCAGGGCCGCGTTCCCAAGGGTACCAAGCTTAATCCGGCACGTTCGAACGTTCCCCCGAAACTCGATCCTATTACGGTCGCTGAGAAGTCGGCAGATGACGCGCTGAAATTTGGAAAGCTTACCCAAGATCAATACGACGTTATCAAAGATGGAATCAAGAACGGTCAATTCACGAAGGCTGATGAAATCGAAGATATGGTTTCGCAGTTTTACGATGATGCCGTTAAGAACATTGATGATCTATTGGACGAAGCTAAAACGCTTGACGCCATGAATGATACGGCTATTCAAACGTTCAAAGATTATATGTCTAATAACTCAATGACTCAAACCGATTTCAAAGACTTTGAACAGATGATTTCAAAGCATATCCAAACGAAGAAAGATGTTATCAAGGCTGAATACGATACTGCCGTTAAAGAGTTGGAGGATTTGCTTCAACAAGCTAAAACGCTTGGTATTGAAGATAAGGGAGATATCCAGTTAGTAGAGGATTTGTTTAAGCAAGGTAAGTTTCAAACAAAGTCCGATCTACAAACGGCTATTGCAAACGTCAATGCTGATATCAAATTCAATTCGCCTTATACCCATCTTGAAGCTCGATTAGACGCGGCAAAGAATCTAGGGAATCCCAATCTCACGGCGCAAGCCAACGCGATTGATGTTAGCTCCCTTACCGTTCAGGAAGCGAAAGATCAAATTCAAGTTTGGGAACAGTTGATTAGCGATCATACCCCACTGAACAATTGGACTACGGCGTATCATCCTTCTACGCAAAACCTTACGAAACTCTACAACGATGGGAAGATTACTCAGACTGAGTATATCAATCTCCTTAACGATGCTAATACGGGCCTTTACGATAGTATCAGTTGGAAAAAGACTGTTGACGATTTGGAGCAAAAGCTAGCAACGAAGGTTACAAAGTCAAGTCAACAGTTGCTATCCGAATTGAACAGTACCGGATACACTCAGGGCCAGAAATACCAAATCTCCCAAGATTACAAATGGAAGAAGATAAATAAGGAAGATTTGCAAAGCCTGATTGATAAGGCTCCGAAACCGGCTAAGGCTCCAAGTAGCATCCCGCAAGGGGCAAACCCGGTAACGAATAAGAAATTGCCATATAAGAAGCATCTAAAAGAAATGGATGACTTACTTAAGAATGGCGTTATCGACCAAGCGCAATACGACGATATCATAGCCAAGTATCAAAGCGGCGTTTGGAAGAACAAACAAGTTGAACAGTATCTACAAAATATCAAGATTGCTGGCGGTCAACAAGGCGGCTCCGTTTATGTACCCGGTTCGATTGATGTTAAATCATATCGTTGGGATTATAGCGGTTGGATGAATGGCCGGGGCCGATCAAACAATCTTGTAAACAAATGGAGCGCAACAGAACGCGACGGTTTGCGAACCTATACCGGCGGCTCTTATCGCTCGATCAATACAACGCTTCGAAAAGCTGGGGGTGACTTATCCAAAGTTCCAGATAGCGATTACTACAAATCGACTATTAAGGATATGGATTCCTATTTCAGTCATGCACGACTAACGGAAGATGTGAAGGTATATAGAAATACCTCAGTCCAAGCAAATACACCTTGGGCTAATCCGAAAGTTGGTGACGTTCTAGTAGATCATGGCTTTACTTCTACCTCAGTTCAACCGAACTGGTCTGGATTCAAGAGCGGTAGTTGTGCGAAAGCATCGTTGGAAATTATCGCAGTTGTTCGGCAAGGAACAAAAGCGGCTTGGGTTATGCCAATCTCAGTAGTCAAACACGAAGAAGAACTACTAGTCAATCGTGGAACTAAATTCGTAGTTACTGAGGTTGTCGAAATTCGACCTCCCGGCGGGGCTGGTTGTGCTGGTGATTATCGAATCTATGGAGAGTACATACCGTAATGACTGACTCCGAAAAGATCAATTACGACTATACCGACGAAGAAAGCGAATCGCTCGAAAGCGAACGCTCTCAATGTTTGAGTTGCATTCATAGAGATTCAGAAAACCCTATGAAATGCAAGGCGTTCCCGGATGGAATACCTATAATCATTTTCGGTAATGGATTCGATCATAGGTACCCATTTCCGGGGGATGGCGGAATTACTTGGTTTCCTAAGAATCCAAATTCGATCCATCCTCTACCCTACGAAGATAGTTAGCTCTATTGCGCTCCTTTATATGGGGCCGGTACCTATTCTTTCGATCTTCGATATAACAAACCAAACATTCGTAGGATTCGCCACTAGGCTTTAGGTCTAGTGGCGTTTCGCATTTAGGGCATAGCTCGATACTCGTAAACGGTAAGCCATATGATTTCATAAGGCTTTGCGAAAGCGGTTCAGGTACCAACAGTTGAGGGTAATAACTCGCTGAATACCATCCTTGAATAGATTTTCCGTACATTCCACGAACAAAGGTACTTAGAGTATTCACTTTTGGAACGTGAACTAATCCGGGATAATCAACAGTCCATAGATTGAATTCTCTATAAACCTCCACGTTATGAACGCGAATATACTTAGATTCTTCCGTCGAATCTAAATGTTGGCGGCAAAACTCCATACAAACCTCCTTTGGATTAGCGAACAAAGATCGTCGCCATTCCAAATAATGTTGATATGTTGGGAATTCGGCGCGACTAAATAGGCTTGGTTCGTACTCTCGCGGCATGGGAAATCCTTTCAAGTATTACAAATGTCATAGTCCTATCCCGAATTCCGTAAAGTCCCTTACGGGGACCAAATCCTAGACTTTAGTGAAAACAGGGATACAACTATGTCGATTATAATACTTGACTCTCCCTCCCGGCAAGCTTGGGGCCAAAAGCGGGAAAAGGGGGCAAAGTAGGCGAATCTTTTTCGACGTATAGCATTTTTAGAACGGCTTTGGTATCATTCGAACTAGGCAAAAACTATTCGCACGGCTTAACGAAAGGGTTTTCATCGAATGTCCGAGTCTGGAAATGCTCAGGGAGCGATTCCCGGCAGTTCGGCGCAAAGTGGGGCCGCTCAGGGAGCGCAAAACCAACAGGGTAATCAAAATCAGAATCAATCGGAATATGTTTCCAAGGCTGATTTTGACACTCTAAGTACGAAACTCGATGCGGTACTAAAAGACAATGCAAAATACCGAAGTCGGCTAAGGGAAGTTAACAAGGCTTCTGGTAATTCGTCTGATAGTAACGGTGATAGTTCTTCGGATGATGCTAATGCTATGTCCGAAGTTACGACCTTGAAGAATAAGCTCCGAGTTTCCAACTTTCGAAATGCCATTACTTCCGCTGCTAACAAAGCGAATTCAATTGTTGCAGATGATTTGTACCGGCTTCTTGACATTGACGAATACGCCGATGATGACGGCAATGTAAAGAACGCTGATGCAATCATGGAAGAATTGAAGAAAACCAATCCAAATTGGTTTGGTAAAGCGCAAGCTCCCGCGAGTATTAACGGGGGTGAAGGCAATAACGGGAATAATGGTCAATTTGATATGAACGCGGAAATCCGGGCCGCTGCAAGGCGAAACCGGGTTGGTCGATAATTAGAGGGTTTCATTAAATGGCCTACGATAACGTTACCGATGCTAACTCAGTCGGTCGCGCAATTCCCGAAGCGGTTTCGGGGGAAATTCTAAAGAATGTTCCCCAACAGTCGGCGGCGTTGCAGTTCTTCCGACGTATTCCAATGAGTACCCGTACTCAGGTTATGAACGTTCTTTCGGCTTTGCCGGTTGGTTTCTTCGTTAGTGGAGATACCGGACTTAAGCAAACGACCGAACTTGAATGGCAAGATCGAAAGATGTACGTTGAGGAAATCGCTACGATTCTTCCCGTACCTATCAATGTCATTGATGATATGTCTTTCGATATTTGGGCCGAAGCTCGACCGCTTATTGAAGAAGCTTTTGGGCGCGTGCTTGATAATGCCGTTTTCTTCGGTGTTAATAAGCCGTCTACTTGGCCTGCCGCTATTGTTCCGGCTGCTGTTGCGGCTTCTAACTATGTTGATCTTGCTTCCGGCGATATGCCGGGGCAAACGGCATGGGGGCCAAAGTACGCAGATAAGATTTCGGATACCTTTTCGAAGGTTGAAGATGACGGATACGCGGTTACTGGCGTAGTTGTTCCGCGAACTATTCGGGGTATCTTCCGAAAGATTCGTAATAACAACGGCGATGCTTTGGCCGATCTTCAAGGCGGCTCTTACGACGGTATTAGTTTCCAGCAAACTATGGATGGAATGTGGCCGTCTGGTTCTGGCGCTGCAAACCTTATTGCTGGTGACTTTACCAAGGGTATCATTGGACTTCGTAAGGATATGACTTACGAAATCTTCCGTGAAGGTGTTATCACTGATAATACCGGCGCGATTATCTTTAACCTGATGCAACAGGATATGGTTGCAATGCGTGTTACTTTCCGCGTTGCTTTCCAGACTGTTAATCCGGTGAGTTTTGCGAATCTCGATGCGGCTTCCCGCTATCCGTTCGCAGTTCTTCGACTTCCGTAATCCCTAACGGGATAAGGTAACTTTAATGGCTGAGATAACGGCAGTATCGCAAGAAGAACAAGAATTGTACGGCTTTGCCGGTACTGCCGTTTATCCTCACTCCCAAGCCTATAAAGGAACGCTAAAAGGCGTAGTCATTAACGATGATGCTAATTCACCTGAACCGACGGGTGGCGTTACCGGGCCGGGAGCGGATATCAAACTTTCAAAGGAAGAATTGGCCTACAAAGGGCCTATCAGTTAAGGGATAAAGTAAAATGGCGAATAACGGTCATCCCCGAAATGAAGTTTTTGAATTGGTTGTTCCGGCAGTTGCAACAGGGAGTACGACTATTGTTCCCTTTTGCGTTGTTCCTTTTGCTGGAACTGTTACTAAGGTTACATATACTCCGGCTTTTCCTATTACCGGAGCTGCTACCAACAATCGTATTGAACGATTGGTTAATGCTGGTCAAGATGGTATGGGCAGCGCTATTATCGCTACCAAAACTTATGCGGCTGGTGTAAATGCTACTGTACTCGATGAAGATAATATTCCTTTGTCGGGTACTGTTGCTAATCGAGATGTTGCCGCCAATGATGTTCTATACTGGAATCCCGCCACTAACGGAACTGGATTGGCTGATCCCGGCGGTTTGGTTCACGTCGAAATTACTCCAAGTCAAGCGGGGCATTCTGCGGCGGGAATGGTTCGCGGTTTCCCGGCGCTCTAATCCTAACGGGTTAGGTAATTGGTAAAGGTTTGCTAAATGGCGAACGAAAAAGAAAAAGAGAAGGCACCAACTCCCCCAACTCCACCGGCTCCGAAGTATTCGGATGATACGATGGTTGAAGTTGTGCATACGGATGGAACGGTTGTTTCTTGTTCGTATTCCTTCTATAAGAAGTATTACGAAAACGACGGGGCAACGGTACGGGGGGAATATAAGCCTCCTGTTGATCCGCGAACCGCTGAACTCGAAAAACTTCTTGGTATTGAAGAAGGGGAAGTATAGGGGTTTTCCCTGCGGGATTCCCCTTGGTTCCTGAGCGACTTTCGTAAAGCTTTACCAAAAGGGCTTTCGGCATCATGGCAGTAGTACCGACTTCAACGGCAATTGACGAACTGAAACTTTATGTTGATGATTGCGCTGATCCGAAACTAACGGATAACGAATTAACCATCATCCTAAAGAAGTACGCTCTTACTGATGAATTCGGTACGCTGCCGGATGGCGCTTGGGAAACATTCGATATGTACGGGGCTGCGGCGGCATGTTGGAAAATTAAGGCTGGTCGCGCTGCTAAGTACATAAACATTAACGCTGATGGTCAACAGATTTCGCTCAATCAGATTCAGCAAACTTGCGAAATGCAATATCAGCATTATCTAGCGTTGGCATCAGTTGGTAACATTACCGTTATTGGTTTGGATTCGGAATGAGTTGGTCTGATCTTGTTCCTACAGATGTTCTTAACGCTGTTCGAACTAAGACACAAGAGTATCGACTTAATACAACCGGCTTTGTGAAAACAAAGACGCGAGTAAAAGATGCTTCCGGCGGTTATACCTATACTGATGGTGCTTCTACCAATTTTAATATGGGTATTGCTACGGGGATTAAGGGCCAGCAACAGTTAGAGCAACGTCTATCGGATCGAATCGGAAACAAGCCTTATTTCGTTATTCTTGTTCCATTGGAAGTTGATATTCAACTGGAACATATCATTCAAGAAACGCCAACGGGTAGAATGTTCCGTGTTCTAGCAATCGAGAATAAGGGTATTACTCTCGAATTGCTCCAGCGGGTAATTGTTATTGAAGTGTTCGAAAATGTAGATGACTAATGCAACAGAATATCTATGTTGAAATCAAGTTCAATAAGTTTAATCAGATTGCTTCTCAGTTTCCCGTAAAAGTTAGCGTTATTGTTCGAAAAGCGGCGTTTGATATTTTAGCTAGGGGGAAAGCCTACACTCCAAGAGATACCGGATATCTTGCCGATTCTGCAACGGTTGAAGTTGGTTCAGGAATGGCAGGGTTATTTGGTGGGGGTGGAGGTATGACTTCCGCTATTGTTCATTGGCCGGCACTCTACGCAATGTACCAGAACTTCGGAACTCGGTATATTGCTCCCGTTCTTTTTGCTAATCGTGCTGCGAATGAGATTGCACCATCATTCATAGCGGCGATGAAATCCATTACGGTTATGTAGATGGCTGCGGAAGTCGATTACATTAACAAACACATTGTTTCGATTATTTCGAATGCTGCTAACTACGCTACTAATCTTCCCGGTGGCGTATGGAAAGCGGTTGCACCAAATGATATTACCGGTAGACATTTGGTGTTTGCTTATGCTGGTGGTCAAGATGTTTTGGCCTTTGGCGGCGGCTATGCTGGGGCCGGAATGGAAATTCTACTCAAAGTAATTGACGCTTCCCCGTCAGATGTTAACGCTAATGTAGCGTTTAATTGGGTAGAATCTACGTTACTAGGTAGTAACGGTTCGGCTGTTTCCGGTGCGTACGTTTGGCTTGATAAGCTCTTGCCGTTCGAATTACCGATTGTTGAAGATGACATTATCTATCAGCAAGTCGGAAGAACGTTCAAAGCTTTTGTTGATCCCTTGGGGCTATAAATGTCAGACAATCCGACACTAAATCAAATTCTCCAAATGGGAGTTGAGGGTACTTTGTTTACCGCTGTTGCGGCAACGAAGCGCGCTCGTTCCTTTGGGCTTGAAGTCGATCCCCAAGTAGAAGTTGACGAATACTTCCCCGATGGAAATATCTTTCCATCTTCCGAAGCTCTAACCCAAGAATGGGTTGAAGCGGAAATGTCGGGAGTGTTGACTTTTACGGAAATCGTCTACGCTCTTACAAATGCGTTTGGGCCAGCAACTATTACAACTCCCGGCGGCGGCACTCTTTCGCGGGATTGGAAATGGACGATTCAGCCTAATACGCTTTTGGTTCCAAAGGGCTTCACTTACGAAAAGGGTAATTCTGTTTACGCTGTTCGTTTGGTTGGAGCTATTATGAACGCTTTCAACATTGGTTGGAAGCGAACTGATCGTATCGAAATCGGCGGCTCATTGCTGGCGAAACCTCTTACGATTGGTCATACTATGACAACCATTGGGGCATCCCCAACGGTTCCGTTGCTCCGTGTTCTTCCTCAGATGATTACGGTTAAAACGGCGGCTACTTGGTCCGGTCTTACGGCGGCTTCCGCTCTTACTCGTTGTTTTGAAGCGTCTATTTCTCTTGACGGCTTCTTCAATCCAATTTGGCCTTTGAACGCTGCGGTTTATGGTCATGATGGATACGTACCGGTTCGGCCTGATTCTGAATTTGCTATGACTTTGATGGCAAATGCTACGGGTATGGGATTCCTTACGAATCTTCGAAACGGTGATGTTGTTTACAATCGCGTTGAAGCGGTAGGGCCGATTATCGAAGCGGCGATTCCGTATAAGGTTCGAATTGACGTTAGCTCCCAAGTCAAAGACGTTGATAAGTTCGATGATAACGATGGAGTTTACGTCATTCCTTATACCTTCTCTCCAATTGATGACGGTACTAATCCTTCCGTTGAAATCACGGTTACAAACAATCTGACGGCGCTTTAATCCGTTCGTAAAGTTCTACGAATTAAGCGTCAAACAGGCTGATAGAATGGGGGTAGGGGGCAACCTCTACCCCCATTGCGTTATGGAAAGGCAAAAACCATTGAGCGGTTCCGTTATTTCTATTGCTGATTTCGCACGGCAAAAGCGTACGTTTACGTATGAATCTGAAGTTGGAGCATTTCAGGTTACATATCGACCGTACCAAATGACTCCCGCGAGAGAAGCGGAAATTGCACGTATCGCGGCGGAAGCGAGAGATTTTGACGAAAACGACGACGTACAAGATACCGACCAAGGTTTGATGAAGATTGTTACACAATTTTGTGAAGTTGTGGAAGCAATCGGAATTGTTGGGCCACTTCATGAAAAAGTAAATCCAATTACCGGGGCTGGTGAAGGAAGGGTTATCGTAGAAGCGGGTAAACCGATTCCTATTGAACCGGAAGTAGTTAAATACTTTTCTTCCGTTTTCATTGTCAATATCCTTCAAGCGATCGGTAAAGACTCCCGCCCAAAATCTCGAAAGACTCCTACGAACTTGAAAGATATTTATCCACAAATGGACGAATAGGGGAGAAACCCGAATACCTCGATATTGCTAAGGCTGCTACATATTGGGGTATTTCTCCTCTCGATGCGATTAACTTACCGTCATATTTCATTGATGTTGCCGTAGTAATTGTAACGGCAGAAAATGCGGTAAGAGAAAAGCGGGAAAAGAAGGCAGCATCTAAGAGGAAACGGTTATATGGCCGGTAATGTTGCCGCTGATCTAGTTGTTCATGTTGGGGCCGATACTAAAGACGCCGAAAGCGGGCTAAATAGTATCGGCTCCAAAGTTGATAATACTGGAAAAGGTTTCAAAACCGCTGGTTTGGCGATGATGGGGATTGGGGCCGCTGCTATTGGCGGCCTTGGTCTTGCCGTTAATTCCGCCATGAACTTCGAACAATCCCTAGCGGATATCAACGCTGTTACCGATCTTACTTCGGCTCAAATGTCAAGCGTTAAAGACTTGGCTTTGCAGATTGGTAAAGATACGGCGTTTAGTGCAACTGAGGGAGCGCAAGCTATCGGGGAGCTTGCGAAAGCCGGTGTTCCTGTTGAAGATATTCTAAATGGGGCTGCTATGTCTGCGGCTAATTTGGCTTCCGCTGGTGGAATTGGAATTCCCGAAGCGGCAGTTGCTATGTCTAATGCTATGAATATGTTTGGCATTAGCGGCGAAAATGCTTCCCAAGTTGCTGATAGTTTCGCGGCGGCTGCTAATGCGTCTGCGGCTGATGTTAGTTCACTTACTGCGGCAATGGCTCAGGGTGGACCGCAAGCGGCAGCAATGGGTATGTCCCTTAATGAAACTAACGCGGCTCTTGCCTTGTTCTCTAATTACGGTATTCAAGGCTCCGACGCTGGTACTTCCCTTAAAACAATGCTTCAAAGATTGGCGGCTCCAACTGAGGAATCAGCCGCTCTTATGGGTGAACTCGGAATTTCTGCTTTCGATGCAAGCGGTAATTTCGTTGGTATGGAATCACTCGCGGGGCAATTGAAAACTGCTCTTAGTGGAATGACTGAGGAACAACGTAACGCTGCTTTAGCAACCATCTTTGGGGCCGATGCTTCAAGAGTTGCTAACGTTCTCTATCAAGAGGGAGCGGAAGGCGTTAAGGCAATGACTGACGAAGTTTCGAAACAAGGCGTTGCTCAACAAATGGCAGCGGCTCGAATGAATACCCTTAAAGGTGCTATTGAGCAATTGAAGGGAAGTTTCGAAACGGCTCTAATCATTATTGGTTCTGCATTCATTCCAGTTCTTCGAACGGTTGCAGATGCCGTAAATGGTTTGATGGATAAATTCCTTAATCTTGCTCCCGGAATTCAAAAGTTTATTGGATTTGCTATCGGTGCTGGTGGCGCTTTGATGGTGCTTGCCGGTGCAGTTGCGTATGCTGCTAGTTTCCTCCCAATCTTGGGGGCCGGTTTTGGTATTCTTCTTTCTCCGATTCTTCTAGTTGTTGCCGCTATCGGATTGCTGGTTGCGGCTTTTGCAACTGACTTTATGGGTATTCGTTCTAAGGTATCTTCCGCCTTGGGGCCGGTGGCTACTCAGCTATCTAATTTTGGTTCTCTCGTTAAAGGCATCTTTACCGGCGATTTCATGGAATCAGCAATGGCAATTGATCGAATGCCTGATTCTTTGAAACCTCTTGGTAAAGCTATTTTGGGTACGGCGCAAGCGATTAAAAAGTTTTCGGCTCAGTGGAAAGCATTTGGTCCAGAAAAGGCGTTCAAAGCACTTCCCGGAATCTTGGGGCCATTGGCTGATAAGTGGAAAGAAGTTGGTAAAGGTCTAACCGAAGCAATCGGAAATATCAATTGGGGTAATGCTGCAAGTTCTATCGCAAGCGGGGTTCGGGGTATTGCGTCTGCGGCTGGTGATATTGCCGGACTAATTGCGAATAAACTTGGAGATTTGGCGGGGGCTGTTGCCGGATGGATTGGGCGTAATGCTGGCGGTATTGCGTCTGCAATTGGAAATGGTCTACAAGCGGCGGCGTCTGCTGCGGGTGATATTGCTTCGAAGATTGCTGATGGATTGGGCGATCTTGCTTCCGCTGTTCGGGGTTGGATAGAAAAGAATGCTGGCGGCATTGGTGAAGCTATACGAAACGGCTTGGAAACTGCGGCTTCTACTGCCGTAGATATCGCTGGAACCATAGTTTCCAAACTTGGAGATTTGGCCGGACGTTTTGCCGAATGGGTATCTAATGCCGCTGCCG
>WBZM01001754.1_pt1 | contig 20270 bp, 18 predicted proteins | sample 5204271 | NCBI WGS metagenome assembly WBZM01 (sample SAMN12344346, study PRJNA552823) | activated sludge metagenome | biome: Activated sludge suspended growth; feature: Nitrification reactor; material: Wastewater; isolation source: activated sludge from nitrification reactor of wastewater...
CGATGACAGCGGCCGCATTGCCTTTCACGCGCAGCGTGAATTCGTTGAAGAACGTTCTGTTCAGCACTTCCGCGCCGGCAACGTCCTTCAGCATGTCGGCGAGCTTGACGGCGTTGGCGTGATTGGCGCGCGCGAGCCGCTCGAGGCCTGTGCCGCCGAGCAGCGTCATGTGGATGGTGAAGGCGAGCGCGCACAAACCGGAGTTCGTGCAGATGTTCGACGTCGCCTTCTCGCGGCGGATGTGCTGCTCGCGCGTCGACAGCGTCAGCACGAAGCCGCGCTTGCCGTTGGCGTCCACCGTCTCGCCGCACAGGCGCCCCGGCATCTGGCGCACGAATTTTTCGCGCGTGGCGAACAGGCCGACATAGGGGCCGCCGAAATTCAGCGCATTGCCGATCGACTGCCCCTCGCCGACGACGATATCGGCGCCCATCTCGCCCGGCGGCTTCACGAGGCCGAGCGACACGACTTCCGTGAACACGGCGACGAGCAGCGCGCCGTGGGCGCGGCAGGCGTCGGCGATGGGCTGGAGGTCGCGCAGGTTGCCGAAGACATCCGGCGATTGCACGACGACGCAGGACGTCTCCTTGTCGATCGCCGCGATAATGTCTTCCGTCGCCAGAGGGTCGGGCGCCATCGTCACGACGGCGTCTTCGGCCATGCGGGAGACGGTGCGCACGACCTCGGCATAGTGCGGATGCAGTCCGCCCGACAGCACGGCCTTGCGCCGCCGCGTCGCGCGATGCGCCATCAGCACGGCTTCCGCGCAGCCGGTCGAGCCGTCGTACATCGACGCGTTCGCCACATCCATCGCGGTCAGGCGCGCGACCTGCGTCTGGAACTCGAACATGTATTGCAGCGTGCCCTGCGCGATCTCGGGCTGATAGGGCGTGTAGCTCGTCAGAAATTCGGAGCGCTGGATGAGGTGATCGACGGAGGCCGGCACATGATGCCTGTAGGCGCCGGCGCCGACGAAGAAGGGAACGGCGCCCGCCGCGACATTGCGGCCGGCCATGCCGGACAGGATGCGCTCCACCTCGATCTCGCCCTTGTGGCGCGGCAGGTCGGGCAGGCCGTCGATCAGCTTGTCCTTCGGAATGTCCGCGAACAGATCGTCGATCGAGGCGACGCCGATCTTGGTCAGCATGTCGACGCGGTCTTGGCTGGAATGGGGCAGGTAGCGCATGGAGAATGTCTTCGCGGTTGGCCCCCTCCCCAACCCTCCCCCGCTTCGCGGGAGAGGGAGCAGATGCGGGGCGTCATCGAGTGGCGTGATCACGAATGCCTGCCGTCCCCTCTCCCGCGGAGCGGGGGAGGGAAAGGGAGGGGGCGGCGCCGCTACTCCAGCGTCTTCAGGAATTCCGCGTAGGCCGCTTCGTCCATCAGCCCGTCGAGCTGGCTCGCGTCGGCGATCCTGATCTTCATGAACCAGCCGTCGCCGAGCGGGTCTTCGTTGACCTTGGCCGGCGTTCCCTCGAGATCGCCGTTCACCTCGATCACTTCGCCGCCGACCGGCGCGTAGACCTCGCTCGCCGCCTTCACGCTCTCGACGACGGCGGCCTCGCCGCCCTGCTTGAAGGTCTTGCCGACGTCGGGCAGTTCGACGAACACCACGTCGCCCAGCGCGTGCTGCGCGTGATCGGAAATGCCGACCGTGCCGATGTCGCCGTCGATGCGGATATATTCATGGTCCTTGGTGTAGCGGATCGTCGCCATGACGTTCTCCCTGCAAGCTCTCTCGTCAGCCCTTGAAATATCGGTTCGGCACGAATGGCGTCTTCGCCACGCGCGCCGGCAGCGCCTTGCCGCGCACCAGCGCGGCGACTTCCGTCCCGACGCCCGAAAATTCGCGCGAAATGTAGCCCATGGCGCAGGGCGCGCCGAGGCTCGGTCCGAATCCGCCGGACGTGATCTTGCCGATCACGCGGCCGTCGGGCGTTGCAATTTCCGCGCCCTCGCGCGCCGGCTGGCGTCCCTCGAACGACAGGCCCACGCGCAACCGGGCAGGGCCCTCGCCGAGCGCCTTCTGAATGCGCGCGGCGCCGGGAAAACCGCCTTCGGCCCGGCGGCGTTTGGAGATCGACCAGTTGAGGTTGGCCTCGATCGGGTCGGTCGTCTCGTCGATGTCGTGGCCGTAGAGGCACAGGCCCGCTTCGAGCCTGAGCGAGTCGCGGGCGCCGAGACCGATCGGCAGGCAGTCGGGATGCGACAACAGGCGCTCCGCGAAGACTTCCGCCTGCGAGGCCGGCAGCGATATCTCGTAGCCGTCTTCGCCCGTATAGCCGGAGCGTGTGACGAAGACCGGCGAATCCCGCCACTCGAAATCCCCGCCCTGCATGAAGACGAGCGATTGCGCGCTGGGGATCAGTCCCTCGACGACCTCGACCGCTTTCGGTCCCTGCACGGCGATCAGCGCGCGGTCCTCGAACACGTCGAGCGCAAGCTCCGGCAGCTTTTCGCGCAACAGCGCGAAGTCCACATCCTTGCGGGCGGCGTTGCAGACGATGAAGAAGCGTTCGGGATCGCCGGGCAGGCGCGTGACCATCAGGTCGTCGACGATGCCGCCCTCGGCGTTGAGGAATTGCGTATAGCGCGTTCGGCCGACGCCGAGCGAAAGTATGTCGCCCGGCACGAGCGTCTCGAGGCGCGCCGCCGCATTTGGCCCTTCGAGAATCGCCTGGCCCATGTGCGACACGTCGAACAGCCCGCATTTTTCGCGGGTGTGCAGGTGCTCCGCCATCACGCCGGTCGGGTACTGGATCGGCATGTCGTAGCCGGCAAACGGCGCCATGCGCGCGCCGAGCCGCAGATGCAGCGCGTGCAGCGGCGTGAGCGCGAGCGCTTCGGTCGAGGATGAATCGGCCAAGGGACCTCCGGAATCGAGACGCGCGTCCGCAGGCGTGAAGCCGGCGGCGCCCCCTCTGTCCCGTGACCTGAGAGATTTCCCGGCTCCAGGGAAGCCGGTTACCCCCGTCGGTGGGCGCTTACGCTCAGCGCAGCGCCGCTTTCCAGAGCGTCATCCTTTCGCGGTCCGTTTGCCTGAGCGTTTCCGGGGCGGTTGCGCCTTCGGCGCCGGAGCCGGCCTGACGGCCGCGCCGGTCTCTTCCGCGAAAGATCTTCGACTGACCCGGCCAGATGTAACCGGCCCGGCGGGCAAGTCAATCGCCGGCGCGCCGCGCCTGTGGAAACAGCGGCCTCAGGCGTTCGGCTTCTGCTTCATCCAGATCACGACCAGCGTCGTCGTCGCGACCGCCGCCAGGACCTGCAGCCAGAAGAACAGTACGAAATCGATGAGGGCGCCCACCGGCGGCGCCCCCGGCAGCGAGGAGCGCACCGCCGGAATAACGAACATGAAGGCGGCGACCCAGGTCATCATCGAGAAATCGATCCTGCGTCCCTGTTCGGAGACCTGCCACGCCACCGACAGCGCGGCGATGGCGACCACCAGCAGCGAGATCGTCGAGAGCGCCGCCAGGAAGATGACCGAACCGCTGCGGCGAATTTCGATGGAAATGTCGTCGTCGCTCCCCTGGCCTTTGATGTCGGTCAGCTTTGCGCGAATGCCATGGGGAACCGTGCCCATCCCCGCGACAATGGCCACCGGCTTGTCTTTGACGAAGGCCTCGCAGTCGAAATCGAAGCGATAGCGGTCGAAGGGGTAATCGAGAATGTCGCCGGAATCGGAAATGACGGTCACGTCCCAGGCCGTCAGGTGCGAGTTCGCGCGGAACGTGTGCGTGATGGGACCAGTGCCAGGGTCGAGACGGATGGTGACGTCTTCCGACAGCATGCCATCCTTGTTGATCAGCGAGCCTGCAACCGGCTTGAGGTGGACGGAAAGCTTCTCGTCCTGCAAATGCGTCACGCCGATCGAAACGCGCAGCGCGACCTCCGCTCCCCGCGCGTCGATCGTCTTCACATCGCGGGATTCGCGCACGAAAAAGAAGAGCGGCACCGCGTAGAGGACAAGGCAGGCGAGGGCGATGGCGATCGCCCTGGGCGTGAGACGGGAACGCCAGGTCTTGTGCTGCGGCGTCGTCGCCGCCGCCGCCGCGACCATCGCCGCAGCGGCGCTGAAGTCGCCCTCGAATTCGGAGATCAGTTTCTCGGCCGCGGCGCGCGCAAGCTCGAGTTCCGACTGGCGGACCTCGTGCGGCAAGTCCTGATCGGCGAGATTGGCTTCGATATGTGCGGTCAGGGAGCGGATCGCCTCGATTCGCTCCGTGGGGCTTGCGGGCGAGTCCGTCTTGAGGGCGCTCTCGAAATATTCGGCGTAGCGGGTGTCTTCCATCGTCGAATAGGCCGGCGTTCGTTATGGTGGAATGATCGACAAATTGGCTATTAGCGTTCAAACGATATTGTGTACAGATGCGGCCACGGTTCCGCTGAGTTGGGCCTGCGTCTCGGGGGCGGCATGTTCGAGGTTGGACGGTGTTTTCGGTTTGTGACCGCGGCGGCGATTGCGCTGGCCCTGGCCGGTTGCATGGCGAGCGAGCGCGATGTCGACCGCAAGGTGAGCACGGCCAATTCCTGGGCGGCCGTCGCCCTGTTCGACAAGCCCGATCCGGCCCGCGACCGCGCGCAGAGGGTCGATACGCTCGAGGTGCTGGCCCTGTCGGGCGGCGGCGCGGACGGCGCGTTCGGCGCCGGCGTGCTGGTGGGTTGGACCGAGACCGGCCGGCGTCCGAAATTCGACGTGGTGACCGGCGTCTCCACCGGCGCCCTGCAATCGACCTTCGCCTTCCTGGGCTCAGAATACGACGACCAACTGAAGACGCTCTACACCTGCACCTGCTCGAGCGACATCTTCGCACACAAGGGCGTCGTCTCCGGTCTGCTGAGCGAGAGCCTCATGGACACCGAGGCGCTGGGCGCGAGGCTCGAGCAGGTATTGACCGACGACGTGCTGGACAAGGTGGCCGCGCAGCACCGGGCGGGCCGCCGCCTCTACGTCGGCACCACCAATCTCGACGCCGGCGTCGTGACGGTGTGGGACATGGGCAAGATCGCGTCGAGCGAGCACGCCTGGCGCGGTCATCTCTACCGCGAGATCCTGCGCGCCTCGGCCGCCGTGCCGGGTTTCTTCCAGCCGGTGCTGATCCATCCGCACGAGGACGGGCAGGACGAGAAGGGCCAGATGCATGTCGACGGCGGCGTGAAGGCGCCGATCCTGCTGCGCAGCTTCATGCTCCAGCGTCCGGCTCGCGCCAGGAACGTCTACATGCTCGTGAATGGCGGGATGCGCCTGACCACCGAACACGCCGCCGTCTCGTCGAGCGTCATGAGCATCGCCAAGAAGTCGATCGCCGAAATGCTGCGCGGCCTGCTCTACAAGTCCGTCTACCAGGCCTATGTCGTCACGCGGCAGTCGCGCGCGGCCTTCAACATCGGCTATGTCCCCGACGACGTGCCGGAGACAAGGAATCCGCTGGAATTCGATCCTGCCGAAATGCGGGTTCTCTTCGATGCGGGGCGTGACGCCATCCGTCGAGCCGACTTCTGGAAGCCGGAGCCGCCGCGTCTCGAGCAGAGCGAAAGAATCGCCGTCCGGCGCTGATCCCCCCCTGGGGCGAAACGCGCGCCTTACGCGCTGAAGTCGGTCAGCATTCCTGCATTCGCCCGCCACAAGCGCCTGCGCGCGCAGGCGCCCCCGGGGGGAGGGAATGTCGAGCTGACTTACCGGCGATGGCGGTTGCGGCGCCGGTCGACTTTCTCCCCGCCGCCTTTGCCCATGGACAGCACGATCTCGTAATCGTCCGCCGCGCGCTCGTTGATGTAGGGGACCGAAAGCGGCTCTGCGATAAGCGAATTGATGGCGTTGCCGCTGGATCCGACCGCGCCGCCGACCTGATAGGTCTTCGACGCCAGGATCTTCTCGTCGCCCGTGCGCCGAAGCGCGACCGTCAGCGGCGCGGTGTAGGTGCCGGGACCGCCGGCCGGCCCGACGACGGTGCGCGTTTCGACGCCGACCCGCACGAAAAGCTGGCCGTTGGATTCCGAACAGTCGCGCGCCACATCGCCAATGGCGATCTGGTAGCGCACGCTCGACGATTCCGCGCCGCCGACGCGAACCGCGGACATGCCCGGCTCGATCTGGACCACCGGACAGTCGATGCGGGCGCTGGCCGCCTTGTTTGGCAGCGCCGGAGCCGTGGTCGAGTTGAAGGCCAGCAGGTTGCCGAGCTTGGTCGAGACCGGATCCGGGTCCCCTCCGGCGACCGATCCCGCGGGGCCGCCGCAGCCGGCCAGAACCAGACCCGCCGCCATCGCCGCGGCCGCCGCAGAAAGTCCGCGGACCGGACGCGCGCAGAATTCAACGCCCATGATCAAACTCCCAACTATCTCCGCTCTATAGCCGCTGGCGCCGCTTCAGGCCAGCGCTGGCGCGCTCCTCAGGGCAGGGCGTCGAAGCCCTGGCCGAAACCCGCAAGATTCAGAGGGATGCCGACCCCCTCCTCGGGGGTCTGATAGATGATGAAGGTCGCCGTCTTGCCCGTCTTGAGCTGGTCGAGGAGCTTGTCGTCCATAATGACCTCGGCGACGCAGCCCGTCGGCAGGCACCGCACGAATCCCGCCCGCCCGATGTCGGTCTGGTCGATCTTCAGCCCCAGGCCGTTCGGCAGCAGGACGCCGAGCGGCGCGATCACCCGCAGAAGGCGGCTCTTGCCGTCGGCCGTCTTGAGCATGATGACGACCAGGTTGATGTTCGGCCGGTCGTCGGCTGCGACAGATTGAAGCAGGGCGCACTGCTCCTTGGCGGCGCCGGGCGGCGTCTCGCAGCGCAGTTCCCAATCATTGAATTTGGCGCGGCGCTGGTTCTCGCCGGGGACCGCGCCGACGTCCGGCCTGGGCGTTTGGGCGACGGCCGCCGGCGGAAGCGCGGCGGCGCCGGCCAGAAGCGCAAGGCCGGTCGCGGCCGCGCGGACGAATGGCTTGAGGATGTTGGTCGGCATCATGTGCGCTTCGCTCGTCCTATCGGTTCGCTTCGAGGGGAATCGCTGGACACAAACGCAACGCGGAAACCGCGTTCGCGACGCTGCGACCGCACACGGCTGGTAACAAACGGGACGTCGCTGTCAAGCGAGCGGCAGGGGGGCGGAAAGGAGAAGGACGGCGTCCGATGTACGTGTTGCGCTTCAAGGACGATTGTGATTTTAACTGGTTCAATGGCCTAAAGCCGCGCCCGGATTCTCCGAAGAATTCCGCGGATTTCTGGCCACAATCGAAACGGAACGCCGAGGCGGCGAATGTCGCCGGGCGAAGACGCAGCAAAGTGTTCAAGGGGAGCGACCAGGGCGATGATCGATTTCTCAGGCGTTGCGAGGGCCGCGAAATCTGCCCGAACCGGATTGGCCGCCTTCGCGGCCATGACCAGCGCGACCGCGGCCATGGCGGCCGACGGCGGCGTGTTCGGTCATGCCCTTCCCGGGCAGATGAAGCTGATCGAGGGCGAGACGCCGATCGCCCGTGAGATCGACTTCTTCCACAACGGCGTCCTGCTGCCGATCATCGTCGTCATCAGCCTCTTCGTTCTGGGGCTGCTGATCTACGTGATGGTCCGCTTCAACGAGAAAGCGAACCCGGTTCCCTCGCGCACGACCCATCACGCGCTGCTCGAAGTGGCGTGGACGATCGTTCCGGTCCTCATCCTCGTCGTGATCGCGGTTCCTTCGTTCCGCCTGCTGACGCACCAGCTCGTGCTGCCGAAGGGCGACCTGACGGTGAAGGTCACCGGCAAGCAATGGTACTGGTCCTACGATTATCCGAAGGACGAGGGCGGCGGCTTCGGCTTCGACTCGCTGATGAAGGACGAGAAGGATCTCAAGCCCGGCGATCTGCGGCTTCTGGCGGTCGACAACGAGGCGGTCGTGCCCGTTAACAAGGTGGTGCGCGTGCAGGTGACGGCCGCCGACGTCATCCACTCCTTCGTCATCCAGTCCTTCGGCATCCGCATCGACGCGGTGCCCGGCCGTCTCAACGAGACCTGGTTCAAGGCCGAGAAGGAAGGCGTCTACTACGGCCAGTGCTCGAAGATTTGCGGCAAGGACCATGCCTTCATGCCGATCGTGTTCCGTGTCGTGAGCGAACAGAAATACGCCGAATGGCTGGCCGCCGCGAAGAAGAAGTACGCCTCGGCCGCGGACCGCGCCGTCGCGCTCGCCGACGCAAGCCGCTGACATTGGCCTGACGAATTTCGAGGAAAGACCGCATCATGGCCACCAACACCGCTCATGCCGCCGACCACGCGCACGACCACCCGACGGGGCTGCGCCGCTTCCTGTTCTCGACGAACCACAAGGACATCGGCACGCTCTATCTATACTTCGCCGTCGCGGCGGGCTGCATCGGCTTCCTGCTCTCGCTGGGCATGCGTCTGGAGCTCGCCAACCCCGGCATCCAGATCTTCCCCGGACTGGCGAAGCTGCTGAACGGCGACAATTCGGTCGACGCGGCCAAGAACCTCTACAACGTGTTCATCACCGCGCACGGCGTCATCATGATCTTCTTCATGGTCATGCCCGCGCTGATCGGCGGCTTCGGCAACTGGTTCGTGCCGCTGATGATCGGCGCGCCGGACATGGCCTTCCCGCGCATGAACAACATTTCGTTCTGGCTGCTGCCGGCCTCGTTCTCGCTGCTCTTGCTGTCGATGTTCTTCGAGGGCGCGCCGGGCATGATGGGCTTTGGCGGCGGCTGGGTGCTCTATCCGCCGCTTTCGTCGAACACGGGCCATCCCGGTCCTGCCATGGATTTCGTCATCCTGGCGCTGCATCTGGCCGGCGTCTCGTCGCTGCTCGGCGCGATCAACTTCATCACCACCATCTTCAACATGCGCGCGCCGGGCATGACGCTGCACAAGATGCCGCTTTTCGCCTGGTCGGTGCTCGTGACCGCCTTCCTGCTGGTGCTCTCGCTGCCCGTGCTTGCCGGCGCGATCACCATGCTGCTCACGGACCGCAACTTCGGCACGGCCTTCTTCGATCCGGCCAACGGCGGCGACCCGATCCTGTTCCAGCATCTGTTCTGGTTCTTCGGCCACCCCGAAGTGTACATCCTGATTCTGCCGGCCTTCGGCCTGATCAGCCACATCGTATCGACCTTCTCGAAGAAGCCCGTGTTCGGCTATCTCGGCATGGCCTACGCCATGGTCGCGATCGGCTTCGTCGGCTTCATCGTGTGGGCGCACCACATGTACACGGTCGGCCTGTCGCTCAACACGCAGCGCTACTTCGTGTTCGCGACCATGGTGATCGCGGTGCCGACGGGCGTGAAGATCTTCTCCTGGATCGCGACGATGTGGGGCGGGTCGATCTCGCTGCGCGCGCCGATGGTCTGGGCGATCGGCTTCATCTTCGTGTTCACCGTCGGCGGCGTGACCGGCGTCGTTCTCGCCAACGCCGGCATCGACCGCGCGCTGCACGAGACCTACTACGTCGTGGCGCATTTCCATTACACGATGTCGCTCGGCGCCGTGTTCGGGGTCTTTGCGGGCTTCTACTACTGGTTCCCGAAGATTTCCGGCTACATGTACAACGAGACGCTGGCGAAGGTTCACTTCTGGCTGCTGTTCATCGGCGTCAACCTGACCTTCTTCCCGCAGCACTTCCTCGGCCTGTCGGGCATGCCGCGTCGCTACATCGACTATCCGGACGCCTATGCGCAATGGAACCACGTCTCGTCCTACGGCACCTATATCGCCGGCGTGAGCATTCTCGCCTTCTTCTACGTGGTGTTCGACGCCTTCGCGAAGAAGCGGGCTGCCGGCGACAATCCGTGGGGCGTGGGCGCGACGACGCTGGAATGGACGCTGCCTTCGCCGCCGCCGTTCCACCAGTACGAGACGCTGCCGCGCATCACCGGCAACGACCACTAAGGCAGGGCGCGGCCGGGCGACCGGCCGCCCTTTGCCAGCGTTGATGAAGTACGCGACATGAGCGACGTGACGGCGATAGGACAGCGGCAGAATGCCGGACTCGGCGCGGCCGACCTGGCCGGCGGAGCGCCGGCCGATTACGTGTCGCTGCTGAAGCCGCGCGTCATGTCGCTGGTGATCCTCACCGCGCTTGCGGGGCTGGTCGCCGCGCCGACGCATGTGCACCCCGTGATCGGCTTTGCCGCGCTGCTCGCCATTTCCGTCGGCGCCGGCGCGTCGGGCGCCCTCAACATGTGGTACGACCGCGACATCGACGCCATCATGTCGCGCACGCGCACACGCGCCATTCCATCGGGCCGTATCGCGCCGCGCGAAGCGCTCGCCTTCGGCCTGACGCTTGCGACCTTCGCCGTCTTCACGCTCGGCGTCGTCACCAACTGGCTGGCGGCGGGGCTGCTCGCCTTCACCATCTTCTTCTATGCCGTCGTCTACACGATGTGGCTGAAGCGCTGGACGCCGCAGAACATCGTGATCGGCGGCGCCGCCGGCGCCTTCCCGCCCATGATCGGCTGGGCCGCGGCCACGGGCGCGATCGGGCTCGAGAGCCTTGCGCTCTTCTCCATCATTTTCTTCTGGACGCCGCCGCATTTCTGGGCGCTCGCGCTGTTCAAGAGCGGCGACTACGGCCGCGCCGGCGTGCCGATGATGCCCAACGTCAAGGGCGCGCGCCGCACGCGGCTCGAAATCTTCCTCTATGCGCTGCTGCTCGTTCCCGTCTGCGTCTCGCCCGTCCTGCTCGGCTTCGAGGGGCGTGTCTACGGCGCGCTCGCCCTCGTATCGAGCCTCATCATGCTCTGGTTCGCCTTTGCCGTCTGGCGCGACACGGACGGCCGCGACAACGACAAGGCGGCCAAGAAGCTCTTCGCCTATTCCATCCTGCACCTGTTCCTGCTGTTCGGTTTCATCGTGATCGAGCACACGATCCTCCAGCCGCTGGGCATTGCGCCATGAACGCCGTCGACCAGCGTCCCTCGCATGAGAACGGCGTCGTTTTGACGCCCGCGCAATTGAAGGCGCGCCGCCAGCGCAATATCGCCATCGGGCTCGTCGTGGCGCTGCTTTGCGCGCTGTTCTACGCCGTCACCATCGCCAAGCTCGGCTCCGCCGTCCTTAAGGGAGTTGGCGGATGAGCGACCAGACGCCCCCCGCGACCAATCCGCGCAAAAATCGGCTGCCGGCCTTCATCACGATCGGCGTCGCTGGCCTGATGCTCGGCCTGTCGTTTGCGGCCGTGCCGCTCTACCGCATGTTCTGCGCGATGACGGGCTACGGCGGCACGACGCAGCGCGTCGTTGCGGCGCCTGCGGCGCCCGGCGAGCGCACCTTGACCGTGCGCTTCGACTCCAACGTCGCGGGCGGGCTGCCGTGGGCGTTCGAGCCCGAGACGAGGCAGGTCACGCTGCGCACCGGCGAGACGAAGACCGTCTTCTACCGCGTGACCAACCTCACCGATCGCGCGATCAGCGCGACGGCGGCCTACAACGTCACGCCCGATCAGGTCGGCGGATATTTCGACAAGCTGAGCTGCTTCTGCTTTGCCGAACAGACGCTCGGTCCGAAAGAGACGGCGGAATGGCCGGTGGTCTTCTTCCTCGATCCTGCGCTCGAAAAGGACGAGGCGATGAAGCGCGTCGACCAGCTCACTCTGTCCTACACGTTTTTCGAATCGAAGAAGCCCGCCCGCTCGGCCGAGCAGACGGCGCCGAAGTCCAGGATCTGACTTAAAGAAGAGTCGCATGCGGCCGGCAGGCCGGAAGGGGAAGGAAGATGGCTGACGGTCACGCGAAGCCCAATCACGATTATCATCTCGTCAACCCGAGCCCCTGGCCGCTCGTCGGCTCGATCTCGGCCTTCGTGCTGGCCGTCGGCGCGATCTTCTGGATGAAGAACCTCAAGATGTTCGGCCTGCATGCGGGCCCCTACATCTTTGGCGCCGGCCTCATCGGCGTGCTCTACGTCATGATCGCGTGGTGGGCGGACGTCATCAACGAGGCCGAGCACGGCGACCATACCCGCGTCGTTCAGCTCTCGCATCGCTACGGCATGATCCTCTTCATCTCCTCGGAGGTCATGTTCTTCGTCGCCTGGTTCTGGGCCTTCTTCGACGCGAGCCTGTTCTCCAACGAGGCGATCCAGTATTCGCGCGTCGAATTCACCGGCGGGCACTGGCCGCCGAAGGGCATCGAGGTGCTCGATCCCTGGCACCTGCCGCTGCTCAACACGCTGCTGCTGCTGACCTCCGGCACGACGGTCACCTGGGCGCATCACGCGCTGCTGAACAACGACCGCGAGGGCCTCAAGAAGGGCCTGCTCGCAACAATCGTGCTCGGCATGATCTTCACCAGCGTGCAGGCCTACGAATACGCGCACGCGCCTTTCGCCTTCAAGAACTCGATCTACGGCTCGACCTTCTTCATGGCGACGGGCTTCCACGGCTTCCACGTCATCGTCGGCACGATCTTCCTGATCGTCTGCCTGTTCCGCGCGATGAAGGGTCAGTTCACGCCCAAGCAGCATCTCGGCTTCGAATTTGCGGCCTGGTACTGGCACTTCGTGGACGTGGTCTGGCTGTTCCTGTTCGCCTGCATCTACGTCTGGGGTTCGTGGGGCGCGCAGATCGCGCACGGGCACTAGGTCGCCTTGCGCGCATGCCGGGGGCGGCTTCGGCCGCCCCTTTGCTTTTTGGGGTCGCTGCAATGGCCTATGACCAATATCCGCCGCTTTCGCCCACTTCGACGGGCATGGCCGGCCGCTGCCCGCGCTGCGGCGAGGGCAGGATGTTCAAGGGCTTCATCACCGTCGCGGACAGGTGCGAGCATTGCGGGCTCGACTTCAAGTTCGCGGACGCCGGGGATGGTCCTGCAATCTTCGTCATGCTGATCGCCGGTTTCATCATCGTCGGCGCGGCGCTGTGGCTGGAAGTCAGCTACGAACCGCCGATGTGGGTCTTCCTTGTCGTCTTCCTGCCGCTGACCCTCGTCGTCTGCCTCGGCATGCTGCGGCCGCTGAAAGGCGTTCTTGTCGCCTTGCAATACGCCAACAAGGCCGAGCAAGGCCGGCTGGAGAATTGATGCCCGCGCCCGCTACGGCACGGCGCAGGGGCCTGATCGGCGCGACGGTCGCGGCCGGCGTCGTCTTCGCGGTCCTCGTCGCGCTTGGCGTCTGGCAGTTGCAGCGCCTTGCCTGGAAGGAGGAGGTGATCGCCAATATCGGGGCGCGCATCCACCAGCCGGCCCAGCCGCTGCCGCCGCCCGCGCAATGGGCGGCGCTCCAGCCCGACGATTACGATTACCGCCATGTGCGCGTCCGGGGCCGCTATCAGCCGGGCGAAATCCTGATCTTCCGCAGCTCCGCGCCTGCCGCCGCCGACCGCGCGGTCGGGCCTGGCTATCAGGTGATGACGCCGTTTGCCCTCGAAGGCGGCGGCGCGGTCCTCGTCAATCGCGGTTTCGCGCCGCTCGCCTGGAAGGACAGGCCGGAAATCCGCACGCCCCCGCCGGCGGGCGTCGTGGAGATTTCGGGCCTGATGCGCCCGCCCGAGGAGCGCAATCCATTCACGCCGGCGGACGAACCGGCCAAGGGCCTGTGGTACACGCGCGATCCTGCCGCGATGGCGGCGGCGCTCAAGCTCGAAAACCCCGCGCCCTTCGCGCTCGATCTCGACGCCGATCCTGCGTCCAGGGGCTGGCCGCACGGCGGCGCGACCGAACTCAACATCCCCAACAACCACCTGTCCTACGCCTGGACCTGGTTCGGGCTGGCGGCGACGCTGGCGGGCGTGTTCGGGGTCTGGGCCTGGGGCAGGGCGCGCTCCGTGAATGTCATTCCCGACGCGCGAAGCGCGATCGGGAATCCGGAGCAGGCGACGAAGAATTCGAGTTCCGGCTCTGGGTTCCCGCATTCGCGGGAATGACAGGCGGAGGCCCGAACCGGTGTCGCGGCGTCATTTCCATGCTAAACCCCGGCCCGACCAAACCGGGACAGGACACGTGCGCTACATTTCCACTCGCGGCGAAGCGCCCGCGCTGAATTTCACCGAGACGGCGCTGGCGGGGCTTGCCGCCGACGGCGGGCTTTATCTGCCCGAGACCTATCCGCAGCTTCACGCCTCGACCATCGCCGGCCTTGCCGGCCGCAGCTATGCGGAAGCCGCCGAGACGGTGATCGCGCCCTTCGTCGGCGACGCCATTCCGCGCGCCGATCTGCAGGCGATGATCGCCGAGGCCTACAAGACGTTCCGCCATCCGGCGGTGACGCCGCTGGCGCAGCTCGCCGACAATCTCTTCCTGCTCGAACTTTTCCACGGCCCGACGCTCGCCTTCAAGGACGTGGCGATGCAATTGCTCGGGCGTCTGATGAATTACGCGCTCAAGATCCGCGGCAGGCGCGCGACCGTCGTCGGCGCGACGTCGGGCGATACGGGCGCGGCGGCAATAGAGGCGTTTCGCGGCCTCGACCAGGTCGACGTCTTCATCCTCTATCCGCACGGCCGCGTGTCGGACGTGCAGCGCCGGCAGATGACCACGGTCGGCGATTCCAACATCCACGCCATCGCCCTCGAAGGCACGTTCGACGACGCTCAGGCCATCCTCAAGGGCCTGTTCCGCGACGCGCGCTTTCGCGACGACGTCGGGCTGACCGGCGTCAACTCGATCAACTGGGCGCGCGTCGTCGCGCAGATCGTCTATTATTTCACGAGCGCGGTCGCGCTCGGCGCGCCGCACCGGCCGGTGTCCTTCACCGTGCCGACCGGCAATTTCGGCGACATTCTCGCCGGCTATGTCGCCAAGGAAATGGGCCTGCCGATCGAGCGACTGGTCATCGCCACCAACGAGAACGACATTCTCGCGCGCACGCTGTCGACCGGCCGCTACGAGCTGCGCGGCGTCAAGGCGACGCAATCGCCGTCGATGGACATTCAGGTGTCCTCCAATTTCGAGCGCCTGCTGTTCGACGCCTATCTGCGCGACGCCGGCGCCATCCGCAATCTGATGGCGCGACTCGACCAGTCGAAGGCCTTCGATATCGCGGCGCAGCCGCTCGCCGCCATCCGCGCCGACTTCGACGCGGCGAGCGTCAACGAGCAGGAGACGGCCGCGGAGATCGCGCGTGTCTATAGAGCGAGCGGCTATATTCTCGATCCGCACAGCGCCGTTGGCGTCGCCGCCGGTTTTCGCGCGCTCGACAGGCACAGGCACACGCCGATGATCGTCGCCGGCACGGCGCATCCCGCCAAGTTCCCCGATGCGATCAGGGCGGCGACCGGCGTGCATCCGGCGCTGCCGCCGCATCTCGCCGACATCATGGAGCGCAAGGAGCGTTTCGATGTGGTGACGAACGACATCGGCGCGGTCGAAAAATTCATCCGGGCCCGCGCGCGCGCGCTGACGGCGGCATGAGCGTCGAGACGACTTCGCTTTCCTCCGGTCTGCGCATCGTCAGCGACCGCATGGAAGGCGCGGAGACGGCGGCGGTCGCCGTCTATGTCGCGGTCGGCTCGCGCAACGAGACGGCGGCCGAGCACGGCCTCTCGCATCTCATCGAGCATATGGCCTTCAAGGGCACGAAGACGCGCGACGCGCGCGCCATCGCAGCGGAGATCGAGGAAGCCGGCGGCGACCTCAACGCCGAGACGGCGAGCGAGCACACCGCCTATCTCGCGCGCCTGCTGCCGGGCGAAGTGAACCGCGCGCTCGAAATCTTCGCCGACATTCTCACCGATTCCGTCTTCGATGCGCAGGAGCTCGAGCGCGAGAAGAACGTCATCCTGCAGGAGATCGCCGCCGTCGAGGACGATCCTGACGATCTCGTGATGGAGCTGATGGACAAGGCGGCCTTCCCCGACCAGCCGCTGGGGCGCCCGATTCTCGGCGTGAAGAAGACGGTGAAATCGTTCGATGCCGGCATGATCCGCGCCTATCTCGACCGCTTCTACGGCGCCAATTCGCTCATCGTCGCGACGGCGGGCGCCGTGCGCCACGACGAGATCGTCCGCGCCGCCGAGCGCCTGTTCGGCGCCATGCCGCAGGTGTCGCCGCCGGCCTACGAACCGGCGCGCTATCGCGGCGGCGAGGCCAGGTCGCGCCACGGCGCCGAGCAGGCCAATGTCGTCATCGCCTTCGAGGGCGTCGGCCATCGCGACAAGGACGCTTGCGCCGCGCATGTGTTTTCCGGCGCGGTCGGCGGCGGCATGTCGTCGCGCCTGTTTCAGGAAGTGCGCGAGAAGCGCGGCCTCGCCTATTCGATCGACACGTTCAACTGGTCCTACGACGACACCGGCCTGTTCGGCCTGCAGGCCGCGACCGACCCGCGCGACGCGGTCGAACTGGCGCGCGTCGCCGTGGATTGCATGGCCTCGGCGGTGGAGGACCTGGGCGAGGCGGAACTGCGCCGCGCCAAGGCGCAGGCGAAAGTCTCGCTGCTGACGGCGCTCGAATCCTCGCCGTCGCGCGTCAACCAGATCGCGCGGCAAACGGCCATCTTCGGCCGCGTGCTTGCGCGATCCGAAATCATCGGCGAAATAGATGCGCTGAGTTTGGCCGACGTGCGCGCCGTCGGCCGCAGGTTGCTCTCCAGCGCGCCGACGCTTGCAACCGTCGGGCCGACCGGTCGAGGCCTGACGGCCGATCGCGTCGCCGAGCGGCTAAGGACGGGCTGATTCCATGGCCTTGTTTCGACTGGGGCCGAGCTACGATCACAGCGCCTTCGTGCGCGGCGACGGCGTGTTTCTCCGCCCCGCCGAAATGGCCGATTTCCAGGACTGGTCGCGCCTGCGCGAGCACAGCCGCAGCTTCCTTGCGCCCTGGGAGCCGGTCTGGCCTTCCGACGATCTGACGCGCGCCGCCTTTCGCCGCCGCATCAAGCGCCACGCCGAGGAAATGGCGCGCGACGAGGCCTTTCCCTTCCTGATTTTTCGCGCGCGGGACAAGGCGCTGGTCGGCGGCCTGACCATCGGGCAGATTCGCCGCGGCGTCGCCCAGTCCGCGACGATTGGCTATTGGGTCGGCGTCAATCATGCGGGGCAGGGCTACATGTCGCGCGCCTTGCGCGCGGCGCTTGCTTACTGCTTCTCCAACCTGCGGCTGCATCGCGTCGAGGCCGCCTGCCTGCCCTCCAACATCGCCTCGATCCGCGTCCTGGAGAGCGCCGGTTTCAAGCGCGAAGGTTTGGCGCGTTCCTATCTGCGCATCAACGGCCGCTGGCAGGATCATCTGCTGTTTGCCGTGCTGGAGAACGATCCGCCCCTGCCGCCGCGCCTTCGCGCCCGCGACGGCGTCGGCGACACGGCGTAAAACCGCCCATATTTCAAGGCTGAGGCCAAGCCCGCCTTGCCCGCCGACGCCAGAGGCTTTACCAGTCAAACTTCCGACACGAACAGGGCGCACCCCCCGACCCCAATTGTTGGATCAGGGCGGCCGACCCGAGAGAGAGAATTCGTGCGTTTTGCCCAATTGATTTTGGCCGTCCTGATTTTGATCGCCGCCTCGCTGCCGGCCGGCGCAATCGAATCCGTGCGCGTGCCGCTGGATTCCCAGGCCATCGATCTCACGCGCGCCGTCGAGGCCTATTCTTCGCAGGGCGACCGCCTGCAGGTGTCGACTGCGCCGGGCTCCGACGGCATCGTCCGCCGCATCGAGGTGCGCGCCAAGCAGGAAGGCGCGCGGCCGTCATGGATCGTGTTCGCGCTCACCAACGACACGGACGAGCAGATCGAGCGCCTGCTGGTGGCGCCGCATTTCCGTCTCGTCGGCTCCGGCGTCATCTGGCCCGATCTCGGCGCCATCCGCATCAACGCCATCACGGCGAGCCAGGGCTTTCCGCCGGAGGCCGAGGAGAACCCGGACGCGGACGTCTTTCGCCTGACGCTCGATCCCGGCACGACCGTCACCTATGTCGCCGAGTTGCGCACGCCCAACCTGCCGCAGCTCTATCTCTGGGATCCCGACGCCTACAAGGATCGCGCGACGAGCCTCACCCTCTACAAGGGCATCGTCATCGGCATTTCCGGCCTGCTCGCGCTCTTTCTCACCATCGTCGTGGTGGTGAAGAGCGCGGTGATCTTCCCGGCCGCCGCCGCGCTCGCCTGGGCGGTGTTCGCCTATGTCTGCATCGACTTCGGCTTCTTCGCCCGCGCGTTCGGCGTCGGCGTGGAGGCCGATCGCTTCTGGCGCGCCTCTGCCGAAACCATCCTGTCGGCGACGCTCGTCGTCTTCCTGTTCGCCTATCTCAATCTCAATCGCTGGCATGTGCGCGCCTCGCATGTCGTGGCGTTGTGGGTCGTGTTCCTGCTCGCGCTGCTGGGGCTGGCCTGGTACGACCCCTCGGTCGCGGCCGGCGTGGCGCATATTTCGCTAGCGACCGTGGCCGGCGCCGGCCTGCTGCTCGTCGTCTATCTCTCGACGCACGGCTATGAGCGCGCGATCATGCTCATCCCGACATGGTTCCTGCTGCTCGCCTGGGTCTGCGCGGCGGGGTTCGCGGTCACCGGCGCGCTCGCCAACGATATCGTCGGCCCGACGCTGATCGGCGGCCTCGTGCTGATCGTCATGCTGATCGGCTTCACCGTCATGCAGAACGCCTTCGCCTCCGGCGGCCTCGCGCAAGGCGCGATCTCCGACGTCGAGCGCAAGGCGCTGGCCGTGACCGGCGCCGCCGACGTCATCTTCGACTGGGACGTGCCGGCCGACCACATCTACGTCAGCCCCGAGGTGGAGGCGCATCTCGGCCTCGAGCGCGGCGATCTCGAAGGCCCGGCGTCCAACTGGCTCGATATCCTGCATCCCTTCGAGCGCGACCGCTATCGCGCCTGCCTCGACACGCTGCTCGAACAGCGTCGCGGCCGCATCAACGAGGAGTTCCGTCTTCGCGCGGCCGACGGACACTATCTCTGGTATCGCCTGCGCTGCCGCCCAGTCGTCGGCGCCGATGGCGAGGTCATCCGCGTCGTCGGCACGCTGGTCGACGTCACCGACGAGCGCACGGCGCAGGAACGCCTGCTGCACGACGCCGTGCACGACAATCTGACCGGCCTGCCCAACCGCGAATTGTTCTTCGACCGGCTGGAGGCCGCGCTCTCCTTCGCCCGCGCCGACGCCGCGCGGCCGACCGTGCTGTGCGTCGACATCGACCGCTTCAAGCAGATCAACGAATCCATCGGCATTTCGGCCGGCGATTCCATTCTCCTCACCGCTGCGCGACGACTGTCGCGGCTGCTGCAGCCGCAGGACACGCTGGCGCGCGTCTCCGGCGACACGTTCGCCGTCATCGTGCTGTCGGAAAACAATCCCGAACACGTCGTGCAGCTCGCCGAGACCATGCGCCGCGCGCTGGCGACGCCCGTTTCCTTCGCCGAGCGCGAGATCGGCCTTTCGGCTTCCGTCGGCATTGCGCTGTTCGATCCGCAGACGCACGCCAAGCGCGACGACATGCTGAAGGACGCGGAGATCGCCATGCGCCACGCCAAGCGCGTCGGCGGCAACCGCATCGAGGTCTTCCGGCCGGGAATGCGCGGCCAGCGCTCGGATCGTCTGGCGCTCGAGGCCGATCTCCGGCGCGCGCTGTCGCGCGGCGAGATCAAGGTCTTTTTCCAGCCGATCGTGCGGCTGGAGGATCGCACCGTCGCCGGCTTCGAGGCGCTGCTGCGCTGGGATCACCCGAGCCTCGGGCGCCTCGGCCCCGACGTGTTCATCCCGATCGCGGAAGAAACCGGCGTCATCGTCGAGCTTGGCGTCTTCGTTCTCGAGCGCACCGCGCGCGAGCTTGCCGCCTGGCAGAAGGCGCTCGACGTCGATCCGCCGATCTTCGCCTCCGTCAACGTCTCCTCGCGCCAGCTTCTGCGCCACGACCTGCTGCAGGATGTGAAGAACGCGCTGACCCGCTCTGACGTCATCCGCGGCACGCTCAAGCTCGAACTCACCGAGAGCCTGGTGATGGAGAACCCGGAATATGCGGCGCAGATGCTGACGCGCATCAAGAACCTCGGCGCCGGTCTTTCGCTCGACGATTTCGGCACCGGTTATTCCTCGCTCGCCTATCTCCAGCGCTTCCCCTTCGACACGATCAAGATCGACCGTTCCTTCGTGCAGCAGAACGCGAGCGGCGCGCGTCCGGTCATTTTGCGCTCCATCGTCGCGCTGGCGCACGATCTCGGCATGGAGGTCGTGGCCGAGGGCGCGGAGACGGAATCCGACGCCATCGAGCTCTACCAGCTCGGCTGCGAATTCGCGCAGGGCTACGCCTTCGGCCATCCGATCAGCGCGCTCGACGCGCGCAAGCTCGTCGGCGCAGCGACGGAAGCCGCATGATGGATCGCAGGTTTTTTCTCGGCGGCGCGGCC
>WBZM01001755.1_pt1 | contig 20269 bp, 22 predicted proteins | sample 5204271 | NCBI WGS metagenome assembly WBZM01 (sample SAMN12344346, study PRJNA552823) | activated sludge metagenome | biome: Activated sludge suspended growth; feature: Nitrification reactor; material: Wastewater; isolation source: activated sludge from nitrification reactor of wastewater...
CGAGGCGACCACCGCCGCCGAGCCGGCCTCCCCCATCGACACGTCGAAGGCCATCGCCGCCGCCGACGCCTGGTTCACCACCGATTCCACCACCGAGAAGGAGACGCCATGAAGCGCTTGATCCTGGTCCTCGCCCTCGCCGCCCCGCTCGCCGCCGCGGCGCAGGCCACCCCCACGCCGTCGCCGAGCCCGACGCCGGGCCAGGGCATGGGCCCCGGCCGCGGCATGGGCCGCGGCATGATGGGCCCGGGCTGGAAGGACGGCGACGGCCCCGGCGAGCCGGGCAAGCGCGGCAAGCTGGCCCTCACCCTCGGCCTCGCCGAGGCCATGGACCTCGACGACGCGCAGGCGCTCAAGCTCCGCGACGCGGTCGAGAAGTTCCACCAGAAGCGCGCGCCGCTCCACGACCAGCTCCGCGAGGCCATGCAGGTGCTCCGCAAGGCGGCCGACGGCGAGAAGGTGGACGGCGCCGAGGTGGACAAGGCGCTCGCCAAGGTCCTCGACCTGCGCGCCCAGGCCCAGGCGGCCGACCGCGAGCTGGTGCAGACCGTGACCAAGGACCAGCCGCCGCAGAAGAAGGCCCGCGCGGCGCTCTTCCTGGCGCGCTTCCAGCGGCGCATGGACGAGCGGATGGGGCCGATGGGGCGCGGGATGCGCGGCCCCGGTGGCCCGGGGATGCAGGGTCCGCGGCGCGGCGGCCCCGGTCCCGGCCGCGGCCCGTGCGGGCAGGGGCTCGGCCCCTGCGGCGGCGCCGGCGCGGGCTTCGGCCCCGGCCCTGGCCCCACCGGCGCGCTGGAGGTCGAGGAGGGCGACGCCTTCGCGGCCGCCGGCCTGCCGCCGCCGCCGGAGGAGGACGAGCTCTAGTTCTCCGGGAAGGGATGTGCAGCGAGAGGCCTCGCCGGCTCCACCCGGCGGGGCCTCGCCGTTCCTACGACGGCTCGCGCACCGCCCCCGTCAGCCCCGCCACCACCGCCGCCACCACCCGCTCCACCTGCGCCCGCGCCCCCTCGTCGAAGGCGTCGTCCTCGTCCGCCAGCGTGTCGAGCGCCTCGGTGGCGTACGCCGCCAGCGCCGGCTGGGTCGCCATGAGCGGCGGCGGCTCCTTGAAGAGCGCCCGGAGCGCCTTCCACTCCACCGCGCCGAGCCGCTCGCCGAAGGCCTGGTCGAACATGGCCCAGGCCTCGAAGCAGAGGTCGGTGGCGGCCGCGGCGCCGGCCTCGGGGAGCGCCACGTCGTCGAGGAAGGCGGCCAGGTCCGGCTGCGCGTTCATGTAGCGGTCGCGCTGGCGCGCCGCCTCGCGGGGCGCCACCGCGGCCAGGTGCTTCCAGACCGCCTCCACGAGGTCGTTGGGCAGCGCCGTCCCCGAGGCCACGCCGCGGTCGGGCAGCGGCGGCGGCGGTGGCGGCTCGGGCACCACGTCGGGCGCGTCGTCGTGCGGCCCCAGGCCGGCCTGCAGCCTGGCCCACAGGCCGAAGAGGTTGCCGTAGAGCCGCCGCGCCTCCTCCGGCGAGGTGAAGCGCGGCTCGTCGGGGAAGAGGGTGGGGATGATCGACCCCCGCGGCTCGCCGGCCGAGATGGCCCGGCCGAAGATGGCCGCCACCTCGCTCGCCTCGTGGGGCGAGCCGGCGCGCTGCAGCAGCGCGTCGAGCACCTCCGGCCCCTCGTAGATGGGCGGCAGCCCCTCGGCCGCCCCGCGCGACGACCCGCCGCGGCGCCGGCTCACGGCTTCTCCGTGGGGCGCAGGATCCGCGAGGAGACGCGGCGCACCACGCCGCGCGGCATGAGCTGCGAGAGGGTGGTGGCCACCCAGGCGATGGGCCCGGGCACCGCCACCGCCGTCCCCTCGGCGAGCTGCTCCAGCGCCGCCGCGGCCGCCGCCTCGGCGGTGATCATCCCGGGCACGGCGTGGAAGCGCCCGCCGGTGCCGGCCACCTCGCCGAACTCGGTCTCCACCGGCCCGGGGCAGAAGGCCAGCGCCCGCACGCCGCTGTCGCGCAGCTCCTCGTCGAGGGCCTCGGTGTAGGTGAGCACGAAGGCCTTGGTGGCGCCGTAGACCGCCATGAACGGCGTGGGCTGGAAGCCGGCCGCGCTGGCCACGTTGAGCACGGTGGCGCCGCCGGCGTCCTTGAGGTCGGGGAGGAGGGCGTGGATGGCCAGCACCAGCGCCTCGCAGTTGAGCCGGATCATCGCCGCCAGGCGCGCCGGGTCGGCCTCGTCGAAGCGCCCGTAGGCGCCGAAGCCGGCGTTGTTGACGAGGAGCCAGGGCACGCCGAGCCGCCGGGCCTCGGCGGCCAGCACCTGGGCCGCCCCCTCGGCGCCGAGGTCGAGGGCGAAGGGGTGGACCGGGCCGCAGCCGGGGGCCAGCGACTCCTCGGCCAGGGCGTCGAGCCGGTCCTGGCGGCGCGCCACCGCCAGCACGGCGTCGCCGCGGGCCGAGAGGGCGCGGGTGAGGGCGGCGCCGATGCCGGAGGAGGCGCCGGTCACCACCGCCAGGCGGGTGGGGGCGGTCACGCCGGCAGCCCCGCGAAGAAGCCAGCCAGCGCCTCGGTGAAGGGGCCGGGGTTCTCGAGGTTGGGCAGGTGGCCGGCGCCGGGGATCTTCACCAGCCTCGCCCCCTTCACGCCCGCGGCCAGCTTCTCGGCCTCGGCGGGCGGGGTGAGCGTGTCCTCCTCGCCCACCACCACCAGCGTCGGCACCGAGACGGTGGCGAGGGTGGCGAAGGAGTCGGGCCGGACCGCCATGCCCCGCTGCGCCGCCGCCACGCCGGCCGGCGTGCCGTCGGCGATGAGGTGGCGCACCGCCTTCACCGCCGCCGGGTCGGGCTGGGGCTTGAGGAGCTTCGGCACCATCTGGTCGGCCACCCAGCCGAGGCCGTGCTCCAGGGCGTTCTTCGCGAAGGCCTCGCGCCCGGCCGCCCCCTCGGCCGTGTCGGCGCCGGCCTTGGTGTCGCAGAGGGCCAGGCCGCGGACCAGGCCGGGCGCCTGGCGCCAGACCTCGAAGGAGAGGTAGCCGCCCATGGAGAGGCCGGCCACCGCCACGCGCTCGACGCGCAGGTGGGCCAGCAGCGCCCGCACGTCCTCGGCGAGGAGCGCCATGGTGGAGGCCTGCGGCGGCGTGCCGCTCCTCCCCAGGCCGCGGTAGTCCGGCGCGATGACCCGGTGGTGCTTCGACAGAGCCTCGACCTGCCGCGCCCACATCCCCGAGTGCAGGGGGAAGGCGTGGAGGAGGAGGACGGCGCTCGGCCCGCTGCCGGCGTCGACGTAGTGGAGGTCGGTCCCGTTCACGGAGGTGGTGGGCATGGCCGATCGTTAGCACTTCTCGCGCCCGGCGCCGACCACCCATATAAGAGGGGGCATGACCTCCTTCGACCGCTTCGGCGTGACCGAGCGGATGATCCGCGAGACCCTGGCCGCCGCCCTCTCCCGGGGCGGCGACTTCGCCGACGTCTTCTTCCAGCACCGCACCGGCGCCGACCTGGGGCTGGAGGACGGCGCCGTCAACCGCGCCTGGGCCTCGGCCTCGCTGGGCGTGGGCGTCCGCGTGGTGCGCGGCGACCAGACCGGCTACGGCTACACCGAGGACCTCTCCCTGCCGGCCCTGCTGGAGTGCGCCCGCACCGCCGCCGCCATCGCCGACGGCCCGGCGCGGGAGGGGCCGGGCGCCTTCCACGTGCGCCAGGACCTGCCGAGCCGCTACCCGCTCCGCCGCGACTGGGCCGAGGTGGGGCCGCAGGAGACCCTGCCGCTCCTGCAGGGGCTCAACGAGCGGGCCTTCGCCGCCGACCCGCGGGTGAAGAAGGTGAACGTCTACCTCCACAGCGAGGCGGGGGCGGTGCTCATCGCCGACTCCACCGGCCGGATCGTGGAGGACACCCAGCCCATGACGGTGCTCTCCCTCTCGGTGCTGGCCGAGGACGGCGGGCGGCGCGAGCAGAACGGCTACAACGTGGCCGGGCGCGCCGGCTTCGAGTTCTACACGCCGGAGCGGCTCGCCCGGGTGGTGCGCGAGGCGGTGGCCCGCACCGCCATCCTCTTCGAGGCCGGGGCGCCGCCGGCCGGCGAGCTGCCGGTGGTGCTGGCGGCCGGCTCCTCCGGCATCCTGCTCCACGAGGCCATCGGCCACGGCATGGAGGCCGACTTCAACCGCAAGGGGACCAGCATCTACGCCGACAAGATCGGCAAGCCCATCGCCAAGCCGTTCGTGAACATCGTGGACGACGCCACCAACGCCGGCGCCCGCGGCGCCATCAACGTGGACGACGAGGGGAACGAGGCCGGCCGCACCCACCTGGTGCAGGACGGCGTCCTCGCCACCTACCTGCACGACGCCATCAGCGCCCGCCACTACGGCGTCCGGCCCACCGGCAACGGCCGGCGCGAGTCCTACCGCCACCCGCCGCTGCCGCGCATGCGCGCCACCTACATGCTCCCGGGCCCGCACCACAAGGACGAGATCATCGCCAGCGTGAAGCGCGGCATCTACTGCCAGAACTTCTCCAACGGCCAGGTCAACATCGGCGCCGGCGACTTCACCTTCTACGTGAAGAACGGCTGGCTCATCGAGGACGGCAAGCTGACCCGGCCGGTCAAGGACGTGAACATCATCGGCAACGGGCCCAAGGCCCTGGAGCAGGTGGACATGGTGGCCGGGGACCTGGAGATCGACGAGGGCGGCTGGACCTGCGGCAAGGACGGGCAGAGCGTGCCGGTCTCGCAGGGGCTGCCGACGGTGCGGGTGGCCAAGATGACGGTGGGCGGGAGGGGCTCGTGAGCCTGGTGGAGATCGCGCGGCAGGCGGCGGCGCTGGCGAAGCGGAAGGGGGCCGGCGAGGCCTCGGTGGGCGCCTACCGGGCGCGCCAGGTGGAGGTGGCCTGGCGCGACGGGCGGCTGGAGAAGGTGACCGAGGCCACCACCCGCGGCCTCGGCCTGGAGCTCTACGTGGACGGGCGCTACGCCTCGGTCTCGACGAGCGACCTGCGCCCCGAGGCCCTCGACCGCTTCATCGGCGACGCGGTGGCGCTGGCCCGCTCCCTCACCCCCGATCCGCACCGGCAGCTCCCCGACCCGCGGCTCTTCGAGGGCCAGGCCGAGGTGGACCTGGACCTGGTCGATCCGGCCTACGCGGCGGTGGACGCGCCGACGCGGCGGCAGCGGGCCGAGGCGCTGGAGGTGGCGGCGCGGTCGGTCCCGGGCGCCGGGAAGATCATCTCGGTGACCACCTCGGTCTCCGACACCTCGGCCGAGAGCGTGCTGCTCCACACCAACGGCTTCGAGGGGCACAAGAAGGGCACCGACTTCTGGATGGGGGCCGAGGTGGCGGTGCAGGACCCGGACGGCCGGCGGCCCGAGGAGTCGGCCGCCACCGGGGGCCGCTACTTCGCCGCGCTCGAGCCGGCCGAGGTGGTGGGGCGCCGCGCCGCCGAGCGGGCCCTCTCCCGGGTCGGGGCGGTGAAGGGGGCCTCGGGGCTCACCACCCTGGTGGTGGACGCTCGGGCGGCGGGCCGGCTGGCCGGCTTCCTGCTCGGGCCGCTCTCGGCCGCCTCGCTGCAGCAGAAGCGCTCCTACATGGACGGGCGGCTGGGGCAGGCCGTCGCCGGCACGCTGCTCCACCTCACCGACGACCCCCTGGTGCCGCGCGGCTTCGGCTCCCGCCGCTTCGACGGCGAGGGGCTGGCGGCCCGCCGCTTCCCGGTCTTCGAGGGTGGGGTCCTGCGAAGCTACTACGTCGACTGCTACTACGGCCGGAAGCTGGGCATGGCCCCCACCACCATGCGGGTCTCCAACCTGTCCTGGGGGCTGGGCCCGCACGGCCGCGACCGGCTGGTGGCCGACGCGGGGGAGGGGGTGCTGGTGACCTCGTTCCTCGGTGGCAACTCCAACGGGACCACGGGCGACTTCTCCCTCGGGGTCTCCGGCTTCGCCATCCGCCAGGGCCAGGTGGCGGAGCCCATCGGCGAGATGAACGTCTCCGGCAACCACCTGGAGCTCTGGAAGCGGCTCTCGGCGGTAGGAAACGATCCCTATCCCTACAGCACGCTGCGTCCGCCTACCCTTGTGTTCGATGGCGTCCAGCTGGCCGGCACATGACGTAAGCCCCGGAAAAGGGGGCCCGATCTCCCTGGGGGGGCGTGGCGTTCGGCTCCCGGGAGTCGTAATCATCACCCCGTGGCCCGCGTCCTCGTCGTCGATGATGAGCTGGATATCCGCGAGGCGGTGACCGAGGTCCTGTCGTACGAGGGGCACGAGGTGGTCACCGCCAGCGACGGCGCCGAGGCCCTTCGCAAGGCCCGGGCCGTCCAGCCCGACGTGGTCCTCCTCGACCTGATGATGCCCGGGATGAACGGCTGGGACTTCCGCGCGGCGCAGCTCCGCGACCCGGCCATCGCCTCCATCCCCGTGGTGGTCCTCTCGGCGCTGGGGCGCGTCTCCACCATCGACGCCCTGGCGTTCCTGCCGAAGCCCTTCGGCCTCGACGACCTGCTCGACCTGGTCCGCCGCGCCGCCGCCCACGGGCGCGACAACGGCCACTCGGTCGCCCTCTAGCCGACCCCGCCCAGCATTGCGTCAAGTCGCCGCGTGGCCTTCCGGCGCGCGGAGGCGCTCTCTCGTGGCGTGACGTCCCTCCGCCGGGCCGCCTGGGCCCTCCTCCTCCTCTGTGCCTCGCTCCTCCCCGGCGCCGCCCGCGCCGCCTCCTGCTGCGGCGGTGGCGGCGGCGGCGGCGTCACCGTGCCGAAGGGCACCCTCGGCGTCCTCGACCTCGGCCTGGAGGTGGAGCGCTACGCCGGCTACTGGGACGGGGCCGGCACGCACCTGGCCGATCCGGCCGGCTCGCGCCTCTACCAGCAGCGGCTCAACCTGGCCGCCGGCTGGCGCTTCGCCCGGGACTGGCAGGTGAGCCTGGCGGTGCCCTTCGTCCGCAACGACACCCGCTACACCGGCGTCTCCTCGGTCTCCACCGGCGTGGGCGACACCACCGTGGGCGTGCTCTGGGACCTGCACGACGAGCGCTCCATCTGGAAGGTGCTCTCGCCGGCCGACCTCCTCCCCTCGGTGAAGCTCGGCGCCGCCCTCACCGTGCCGACCGGGGTCTCGCAGTACGACGACGTGGACCTCTCCTTCGACGTGACCGGCCGGGGCTTCTACCGGCTCGACGCGGTGGCGCAGGTGGACAAGACCTTCCGCGGCCTCTCGGGCTCGCTGGCGCTGGCGTACGGCAAGGCCCTGGAGCGCCCGGTCAACGCCCTCTACGGCGCGCCGGTGACGCCGGTGCACAAGCGGCTGGGCGACCGGTTCACCGGGTCCTTCGGCCTCGGCTGGCGCCAGTTCGTCGGCACCGCCGGCGACGCCCTCACGCTCACCGCCACGCTCTCGTACCTCCACGAGGCCGCCACGGTGCAGGACGGGCAGCGGCTGCCGGACACCACCGTCAACAAGCCGGCCCTCGCCACGGCCCTGGCCTGGTCCTCCACCGACCACGACTGGTCGGCGCGCCTCTCCTTCGCCCACACCTTCCGGCGGGACGGCTGGGGCACCAGCTTCCCCACCACCGACGTCCTCTCCCTCGGGGTGAAGTATGTCCTGCGCTGATCGACTCCGCGCCGCCGCCCTGCTCCTGGCGGGCGCGCTCGCGCTCCCCGGCTGCGGCTCGATGGCCGACGACCTCTTCCCCTCCGGCAAGGACCTCACCGGCGCCAGCGCCGGCACCGAGGGGCCGGGGGTGGGGCAGGTGGCCCCCGACTTCACGCTGGCCGCCGCCGCGGGGGGCGAGGTCTCGCTCTCCGGCGCGGTGGCCGGGGCGCGCGGGGCGGTCCTCTACTTCACCATGTGGTGCCCCATCTGCGACGGCCACATGCTCGACATGCAGGGCTCGCTGATCGGCGAGTTCCCCGAGGTGCGCTTCCTGGCCCTCGACTACGTCTCCGGCAGCGCCGCGGCGGCGGCCGAGGCCGAGGCGGCGGCGGGCTGGGCCGGCTCGGGCTTCACCACGCTGGCCGACGTGGGGGCGGTGGAGGCGCGCTACTTCAAGGCCTTCATGGCGGTGGTGGTGGTCGATCGCGACCGGGTGGTGCGCTACCGCGGCGAGTACGACCAGGCGGCGGTGCGCCGCGCCCTGGCGGCCCTCCCGGCGGTGGCGCCGTGAGCCGGCGACGCGCGGTGCGCTGGTGGGTGCTGGCCGCGCTGCTGGCCGGCGCCGGCGCGGTGGGCGCCGCCCAGGACGACCTCCCCATCCACCGCGAGTGCGGCTACTGCGGCATGGACCGCCAGGCCTACGGCTTCAGCCGCATGCTGGTGCGCTACCAGGACGGCCGCGAGGCCGGCACCTGCTCGCTCCGCTGCACGCTGGTGGAGCTGGACGCCCACCCCGGCGCGCCGGTGGCCGCCCTGCTGGCGGCCGACCGCGACACGCGGGAGCTGGTGGACGCGACCCAGGCCAGCTGGGTCGTCGGCGGCGGGAAGCGCGGCGTCATGACCACCCGCGCCAAGTGGGCCTTCGCCACCCGCGCCGCCGCCGAGGCCTTCGTGGCGGCCCACGGCGGCGCGGTGGCCACCTGGGAGGAGGCCCGGGCCGCGGCGCGCGAGGACCTGGTGAAGGACCTGGCCGCCGAGAAGGCCGAGCGGCCCGCGCGGCCCATGGGCTGCGCGGGGCCGGCGGCGGCGGCGCACTGATCGCCGCCTGGACGGCGCGGTGGACGCGCTGTGCGTCAGCCAGACGCACACCAGCGCGCGCCTGCGTCACCGAGTCGCAAACGGGCTCGACGCGGCGTCAGTCGCGCGCCGGCCGCGTATCTTGACGGCCATCACGTCACTCGCGCCCGCACGCGGGCGCCTCCCCGGAGGTCGCATGCACCGCTTCACGTCCCGCGCCGCGCTGGCACTCGCCGCCGCCCTGGCGCTCACCGCCTGCGGCTCGGACAACACGGCCGAGCCCACCACCGAGTTCACCGGCTCCGTCTACGCGGCCCCGGTGGCCGGCGCCACCGTGACGGTCCGCGACTCTGCCGGCGCGGTGGTGGGCGGCCCGGTCACCACCGGGGCCGACGGCGCCTTCCGCGTCGGCGTCCTCGACACCGCCCTCGGCGGCGCGCTCACCTTCGAGGCGCGCGACGGCCACTACGTGGACGAGGCCACCGGCACCACCGTCGCCGCCGGCCTGCGCCTGGCCGCCCGCCGCGAGCTGCCGGTGGCCCAGACCCGCGTGCTGGCCCCGGCGCCCTCCACGGTGGTCCACCTGACCCCGGGCTCGACGCTGGTGCGCGACCTCGTCGCCGCCGGCAAGACCCGGGCCCAGGCCGAGGCCGCCATGCTGGCCACCTTCGGCTACGTGCCGGACACCACCGTGGCCCCCAGCACCGCCCCCGGCGCCAGCTACGCCGCCCGCCTGGCCGCGCTGCGCGCCGGCGCCTTCAGCCACCTCACGGCGGCGGTGCTCCCCGGCGCGCCGGAGAAGCAGGCCGCCCTCCTGGCCGCCCTGGCGGCCGACCTGGCCGACGGCAGCCTCAACGGCCTCGACGCCGCCGCCGCCCCGGTGGCCATCGACGCCACCGCCAACGTCCCCACCGACGTGCTCTACCGCTTCGCCACGGCCCTCAAGGCCTGCGGCGACGCCGAGGCGGCCCACGGCGCCTCCTCCACGGTGGTGCGGACCAGCCAGTACACCGTCGAGTGGGTGGCCGGCCCGGCCGCCCCGAAGATGGGGCGCACCGCCTTCCAGCTCCGCGTCACCGACGCCGGCGGCGCGGCCGTCTCCGGCGCCACCGTGACGGTGGTGCCCAAGATGTTCATGACCACCAAGAACCACTCGGCCCCGGTGGACGTGGTCGCCGAGAGCGCCACCGCCGGCACCTACGACGCCGCCGTCTACTTCCAGATGGCCTCCGGCCCGACCATGGGCTTCTGGGAGGTGGCGGTGACGGTCAACGGCGAGACCGCCTGCTTCTACCCGGACGTCGCCATGAGCATGGGCACCACCGTGGTGGCGCGGCTCTACGGCCAGGCCGACCTCATCCCGACCATGACGGGCGGCACGCAGAAGCGCACCTACCTCATCTTCAACGACGGCCTCGCCGGCATGGCCACCAAGACCATGTCGATCTTCCTGGCCGCGCCCGACGACGCCGAGATGATGCACTTCCCGGCCATCGGCGCCGGCACCACGCTCCACGGCGGCACGGGCACCGCCTGGGACGTGACCGAGGTGGCCCTCCAGGCCTCCTCGGACGGCGGGACCAGCTGGTTCAACGCCACCGCCACCGGCGTGCCCGGCCACTACCAGGTGGCCGGCCTCGAGGGGCTCGGCAGCGGCGGCACCGTGCAGGTGCGGGTCAGCGTCAACGGCGAGGCCAAGAAGAACGTCGCCGGCGACGCCGACTTCGCCCCCTTCACCATCGCCGCCCCTGGCGGCATGGGCGGCATGTAGCCCCTGGACACAGGCTGATCGACCCGACGCCGGGGTGGCCTCGCGCCACCCCGGCGTCGCCATGTTGGGGACTCCTTGCCGCACCCCGGTCGCGGGACGCACCCACCGCCTCGGGGTGAGAATCCTCCGGCACGCGCGCGGCTCGATCGCAGGGTCTGGCCGCCGCCGCGTCCCCAGGGGGAAACCACCATGAAGCCGCTCCTCGCCGCCGTGCTGCTGTCGCTCTCGCTCCTCGCCCCGACCCCGGCCCGCGCCGAGGCCCCGGCCGACGACGTCAAGGCCGCCCCGTCCTGCAAGCACTGCGGCATGGACCGGGAGAAGTTCGCCCAGAGCCGCATGGTCATCACCTACGACGACGGCACCAGCGTGGGGGTCTGCTCCATCCACTGCGCCGCCGTGGACCTCGCCACCGCCCTCGACAAGGCGCCGGTGACCCTCCGGGCGGCCGACCTCGGCAGCAAGGCGCTGGTGGACGCCGAGCAGGCCACCTGGGTCATCGGCGGCGCCAAGCAGGGCGTGATGACGAAGCGCGGCAAGTGGGCCTTCGCCGAGAGGGGCGCCGCCGAGGCCTTCGCCAAGGAGAACGGCGGCACCGTGGCCACCTTCGACGAGGCCATGAAGGCGGCCTACGAGGACCTCTGGCAGGACACCAAGATGATCCGCGAGAAGCGCAAGATGATGCGCATGAAGGCGGCCGAGAAGAAGAACTGAGCCGCGCGTGCACCGCCCCTTCGCCCTCCGAACCCTGGCCGCCGCCGCCGCCGCCCTGCTCCTCGCCGGGGCGGCCCCGGCGCCGTCCGCGCCGAAGCCCGGCGCCGAGTCCAAGTGCCCGGTCTGCGGCATGTTCGTGGCCCGCTACCCGGACTGGGTGGCCGGGGCGGTGCTGGCCGACGGCACCACCCGCTGGTTCGACGGGGCCAAGGACTTCTTCAAGTGGCTGCTCCACCCGGAGCGCTACGGCGCCGCCGGGGCCGCCGCCGGCGTGCAGCGGCTCCTCGTCACCGACTACTACGCCGTGACGCCGGTGGACGCCCGCCAGGCCTTCTACGTCCTCGGGAGCGACGTGCTCGGCCCCATGGGCACGGAGCTGGTGCCCTTCGCCCGGCGGGAGGACGCCGAGGAGTTCAGGAAGGACCACCACGGCACCGCCGTGCTGCGCTTCGCCGAGATCACCGACGCCACCATCCGCGTCCTGCAGGCGGTGGAATGAGGCGCTCGGACGACTTCCTGGCGGTGGCCGCGCTGGCCGCCTTCCTGGTCGGGCTCACCCTGGTGGAGGCCTCGCTCCACCGCGGCGACGCCGCCGGCTGGGCCGCCGAGCGGGCCATGGTGAAGCGGCTCGGGCTCACCGACCTCTGCCTCTTCACCGAGGCGCGCTACACCCGCCACCCCTCGCAGGCCGACCATTTCGCCCCGTTCCAGGACCACCCGCAGGCGCGGGAGCACTTCCCCTCCGGCTCGCTGCTCTCGCCGCCGGTGCCGCCGCCGCCCGGGCCCGGGGAGGCGCCGTGACCGCGCCCGACACGCTCATGGGCGCCGCCACCGCCAGCGCCGCCGACGGCGCCGGGCCGCTGGCCCCCGGCTCCTGGCTGGAGCGGCAGCGCTCGCTCCTCGACTTCACGCTCGCCTCGCTGGCCCGGCGCAAGGGGAAGAACCTCTCGCTGCTGGCGGTCTACGCGCTGGTGGTCTTCGCCCTGGCCTCGGTGCTGCTCCTGGCCCAGTCGCTCCGCGCCGAGGCGCGGGCGGTGCTGGACGGGGCGCCTGACGTGGTGGTGCAGCGGATGGCGGCCGGCCGCCACGAGCTCATGCCGGCCGACCGGGTGCAGAAGCTGGCCGGCATCCGCGGCGTGCGCGGCGCGGCGGGCCGGCGCTGGGGCTACTACTTCGACCGCGGCAGCCAGGCCAGCTTCACGGTGATGGTCCCCGACGCCTTCTGGGGAAAGACGGGCGAGGTGGTCATCGGCGAGGGCGTGGCACGGGTGCGCGGCGCCGGCGCGGGCCGCGCCTTCCCCATGAAGGCGGCCGACGGGAGCTACCTCTCGCTCACCGTCCGCGAGGTCATCCCGGCCGCCAGCGCCGGCGTCACCTCGGATCTCGTGCTCCTCTCGGAGGCGGACTACGCGACGCTCTTCGGCCTCCCGGAGGATCGCTTCACCGACGTGGCCCTCACCGTGCCCAACGCCCGGGAGGTGCCCACCGTGGCCGAGAAGGTGACCAAGCTCTTCCCCGACGCCAGGCCCATCACCAAGGAGGAGCTGCGGCGCACCTACGAGGCGGTCCTCGACTGGCGCAGCGGCCTCACCGTGGTGGTGCTGGCGGCGGCGGTGCTGGCCTTCGCCCTGGTGGCCTGGGACAAGGCGGCCGGCCTCTCCGCCGAGGAGCGGCGCGAGATCGGCATCCTCAAGGCCATCGGCTGGGAGACCTCCGACGTCCTGGCCGTGAAGCTCTTCGAGGGCGGGGTGGTCTCCTTCTCGGCCTTCGCCCTCGGCTGGCTGGGCGCCTGGGCCCACCTCTACCTCGGCGGCGCGCCGCTCTTCGAGCCGGTGCTGCGCGGATGGTCCACCCTCTCGCCGGCGCGCCAGCTCGACCCGGTGGTGGGCAGCGTGGAGGTGCTGACGCTCTTCGTCCTGACCGTGGTGCCCTACACGGTGGCCACCGTGGTGCCGGCCTGGCGGGCCTCCACCACCGACCCCGACGCGGTGATGCGGTCATGAGCCTGATCCAGGTCCAGGACGTCCGGCGCGTCTTCCACCAGGGCCGGCCCGACGAGCTGACCGCGGTGGACGGCGTCAGCCTGGAGATCGAGGCCGGCGCCATCACCGTGCTCCGCGGCCCCAGCGGCTCCGGCAAGACCAGCCTGCTGGCGCTCCTCGGCGGGATGGCCCGGCCCACCTCGGGGCGCATCCACTTCGACGGGCGGGAGCTGACCAGCCTGCCGGAGCGCTTCCTCACCGAGGTGCGGCGCCGCCACTTCGGCTTCGTCTTCCAGCAGTTCAACCTGGTGCGGGGGCTCTCGGCGCTGGAGAACGTCATGCTCCCGGCCTACCCGCTGGGCGGCAACCACGCGGCGCTGGTGCGGAAGGCCACCGGCCTCCTCGAGCAGCTCGGCCTGGGTCACCGGGTCAAGGCCCGGGCCGACTGGCTCTCCGGCGGTGAGGCGCAGCGGGTGGCCATCGCCCGGGCGCTGGTGAACGACCCGCGCGTGCTCCTGGCCGACGAGCCGACCGCCAACCTCGACTCGCGGCTCTCGCAGGAGTTCATGCGCATCGCCGCCGACCTCAAGGCCCGCGGCGTCACCCTGGTCATCGCCAGCCACGACCCGCTGGTGCACGACGCGCCGGTGGTGGACCGGACGGTGGCCATGCGCGACGGCCGGCTCGACCCGCACGCCCACGGGGTCGCCGCCGCGGCCCGGGCGGCGCCGGCCGCGACGCCCGGCCTGGCCGGCTTGACCGGGCTGCCCGGGGCGCGCGCGTGATCCTCAACCCGGCGGTCTTCGCCCTGGTGGGCGGCGGGGTGGTGGCGGCGGCGCTCACCGGCGCCGCGGCCGGCCTGGGGGCGGTGGTGCTGCGCCGCTGGGACCTCGCCAGCGGCAGCGAGCTGCAGCTGGCCCTGGAGCGGCGCACCTACCTGGTCTCGACGCTCCTCGGCTTCGCCCTGGCCTTCCAGGTGCTCTCGCTCTTCCTGCTGGTCTACGCGGCCGACGCCATCGCGCCCCAGCTCACCGGCGCCATGTGCGCCGCCGGCGCCCTCAAGGCGAGCTCGTACGGCTACCCCGTGCTGCTCCTCAAGCTCGCCAACGCGGTGCTGGCCGGCCTCTGGCTGACCCTCGACCGCGCCGACCAGCAGGGGCACGACTACCCGCTCATCCGGGTGAAGTACCGGCTGCTCCTCGGCCTGGCGCCGCTGGTGATCCTGGAGTCGATCCTCCTCGTCGCCTACTTCGGCGGCCTCCAGCCGGCCGTCATCACCTCCTGCTGCGGCTCGCTCTTCGGGGAGGGCGGCAAGGGCTTCGGCGGCAGCCTGGCCGACCTGCCGCCGCGCGCCACCGGGGCGGTGCTGGCGCTGCTGCTCCTCGGCGCCGTGGGCGCGGCCGTCCGGCTCTGGCGCACCGGGCGCGGCGCGGCGCTGGCGGGGCTCCTCTCGGCGGCGGCGCTCCCGGTGGCCCTGGCTGCGGTGGTGGCGGTGGTCTCGCCCTACGTCTACGAGCTGCCGACGCACCACTGCCCGTTCTGCCTGCTGCAGCGGGAGTACCACTGGCTCGGCTACCCGCTCTACGGGACGCTGCTCCTCGGCGCGGTGGCCGGCATGGGCGCCGGCGTGCTGCGGCCCTTCCGCGCCGTGCCCTCCCTCGCCGCCGCCGTGCCGGTGATGCAGCGCCGCCTCGGCGCGCTCTCGGCCGCGCTGCTCCTCGTCTTCTCGGCGCTGGTGGGCTGGTCGATCGGCGCGTCGGGGCTGCGGATGTAGCCGTCAGTCGTCGAGCGTCTTGAGCAGCGCCGGCGTCACCTCGTCGAAGCGGACGATGCGCTTGCCGTGGTGGTCGCGGAGGAACTCCTCGGCGTCGGCCTTGCGGGCCAGCGGCACCAGCTCCTCGCCCATGGGGCCGAAGGTGTCGCTGCCGAGGACGAAGAAGGCGCCCCGCGCGTCCACCGGGGCGAGGTCGTAGTAGTCGGTGACCAGGATGGCCTTCACGTCGGCGCGCTGGCGGCCGGGGGCCCATCGGGCCGGATCCTGCAGGAACTTGAAGAGGTCCTTGGCGCCGTCGAAGAGGAGGCGCGAGCCGTCGGCGAAGGTGACCGCCGCGACCCAGGCCGGGTACTTGGCCACGAACATGCCGCAGACCGGGCACTTCTCCTGCGGACCGGGCTTGAGCGGCGCGTCGGCGGCGCGGGCGGGCGCGGCGGTGGCCAGCGCGAGGCTGAGGACGAGGGCGAGCGGGAGGCGCATGCGCGCCCAGCGTCCCACGGGAGCGCCGTGGCGCGGGGCGCGGCCCTGTGACGCACACCTAGGCCCGGCCGCCTGCCAGCAGCCACGCGCACGCCGCCCCCGCCTCGCGCTCCAGCGCGTCCAGCTCCTCGGTGAAGAGGTGCGTCGCCCCCGGCACCTCCACCACCCGCCGCGGCCCGGCCGATCCGGCCAGCGCCGCCCGCACCTCGGCCGGCGAGCCGAACTGGTCGCCGTCGGCCTGGATGACGACGGCCGGCCCCGCGAAGTCGAGGAGCGGGGAGAGGTCCCGGGGCACGGCGTCGCTCGGCCGGACCACCAGGCCGGCCAGGAGCAGCCCCGCCACGCGCGGATCGGCCGGCCCGGCGGCGAGCGCCGCGTGGGCGCCGAAGGAGAAGCCGCCGGCGAGGAGGGGCAGCGACGGGTAGCGGCCCCCGAGGTCGCGCAGCGCCGCCGCCGCGTCGAGGGCCTCCCCGCGCCCGCCGTCGTGGCGCCCCGCCGAGCGCCCCACGCCGCGGAAGTTGAAGCGGAGCGTGACGCCCCCGGCGCCGCGCACGCCCCGGGCGATCCGGTAGGCGGCGTGGGTGTGCATGGTCCCGCCCATGAGCGGGTGAGGGTGGCAGACGACGGCGGCCAGGCGCGGTGCGCCCTCCGGCAGCTCCAGCTGCGCCTCCAGCCGCCCGGCCGGTCCCTGGATGTCGATGGCCGCCACGCTGCCTCCCTGGCCCCCTGCTTCCGGGGGGTTGCGAGCATCCCGGTCGCTGTACCCGCGCCGCGTCCGCACATCACGGCACACGAACGCCGAGGACGGCTCGCGGGCCGAGCCGGTATGCTGGCTCTTCTGTCGCACCCCTCGCTGCCGCGCAAGGAGCGTCTGCGTGCCTCTCCCCAGGAACCTCGTCCTCGCCGCGCTCCCGGTGCTCGCCGCCGGCTGCCTCTACGACTACAAGAACCCCGCCGAGCAGCTCCGCGCCGGCGAGGCCAGCGGCACCGTGCTGGCCGAGCGCACCGGGCCCGGCGTGCTGGAGGCCTTCCCCGGCGTCTCGGTCTCGCTCAAGGGCTCGGCCTTCGACCAGCTGACCCGCGCCTCCGGCCGCTTCGCCCTGGTGGACCTGCCGGTGGGGCGCCACACGCTGCTCTTCCGCCAGGGGACCACCTGGTCGCTGGAGCGGGACGTGGAGATCGCCTTCGGCAAGGACGGCCAGCCGGAGGGCGTGGACCTCGGCAAGGTGGTGCTGCGGTACGCCTCGGCGGTGGAGGGGCGGGTGACCATCCCCGCCAGCTTCTTCGCCACCAACCTCCAGCCGGGCGGCGTCGCGGTGGACGAGACCAGCGGGCAGACGGCCACCATCGTGCCCGACGGGCCGGGGGCGTCCACCGGCACCTACCGGTTCCCCTCGCTGGCGGTCGGCACCCACGTCATCAAGGTGGCCGTGTCGGCCCTCGATCCGTCCCTCACCTTCAACGCCACCTACGTGGGCGGCCAGTCGGTGGTCACCATCACCGACGCCGACCAGGGCACCGTCCGCACGGCGGCGCCCATCACCATCGGCAACCCCGGCGGCCCGGGGCGCCTCCGGTTCCGCGTCCAGCTGGTCGGCAACCCCGGCATCACCCTGGCCGACGTGACGGTCACCATCAGCGCCACCGTCGGCGGCATCACCACCACCACCACCGTCACGCCCGACTCGCAGGGCTTCGTGGACGAGACCGTGCCCGAGGGGCTCTACCAGGTGCAGGTGACCGCCCCGGCGCCGCTCGGGCGCATCAGCAGCGCCCCCGTCTCGCTGGCCACCATCTCCACGCCCGGCCTCCCGGTCGGCCCGCCCAGGACCTTCGGCGTGGTCATGACCGGCAAGGTGGCCGAGGTCGGCGCGGTCTACGTGGTCTCCGACCTGGTGGTCTCCTTCTCCAGCGCCGAGTGCCGCGTCGCCACCGACTGCGGCACCGACACCGCCACCGGCGGCCAGCCCGGCACCAGCTTCAAGTGCGACGCGAGCCAGTGCTTCGGCTGCTTCGCCAGCGCCGGCCCGCCGGTCTGCTCGCCCTTGCTCCCCTCCGGCGCGGTGGGCGGCAGCGTCCCCTTCTGCGGCGCCTGCGACCCGACCAACCGCGGCGGCGCCTGCCAGGCCGGGCCGGGGGTGGACGGCGCCTGCAGGCCGGACGGGGTCTGCCTCCCCTTCGGCTGCGCCGCCTTCGACTTCACCTGCACGCCCGACGGCGTCTCGACCGCCTTCGCCTCCCCCGGTGGTTGCTAGGAGCGCGCCATGAAGACCACCGCCCTCGCCGCCGTCCTCGCCGCCGCCAGCCTGGCCCTCCCGTCGGCCGCCCTCGCCCAGGAGAAGCTGGGCGCGCCCGCCGCCAAGGCCGCCGAGATCCCGCTCCCGCCGCCTCCCGTGCCGCGCAAGCCGGCCAAGGTGGCCCACCGCCTCGCCGTCCTCGACTTCTCGCTGGCCGGCTCGGCCCACCCCGACCTGGCCCGCGTCCTCTCCGACGCCGCCGCCGCCGGCGCCGCCGCCGAGCAGGACCACCAGGTGCTCTCGCAGGGCGAGATCGTGGCCCTCCTCGGCCTGGAGCGCACCCGCCAGATGATCGGCTGCACCGAGGACTCGGGCTGCATGGCCGAGCTGGCCGGCGCCCTCGACTCCGACCGGCTCCTCTCCGGCTCCCTCACCATCCTGGAGCGCACCAGCCTGGTGACGGTGCGGCTCATCGAGGTGAAGAAGTCGCGCACCCTGGCCCGCGTCACCGCCACGCTCCTCGACGCCACCGAGGCGGAGCTGGTGGACGCGGCGCGCCGCCTGGGCCACGAGGCCCTCACCGGCAAGAAGCTCGACACCACCGGCACGCTGCGCGTCGCGGTGGACCGCCCCGGCGCCACCGTCACCCTCGACGGCAAGGCGCTCGGCGAGAGCCCGCTGAAGGAGCACCCGCGCGTGCTGGAGGGGCCGCACACCATCACGGTGCAGAAGGCCGGCTACGTGCGCTGGTCCACCACCGTGCAGGTGGCGGCGGGCGGGACGGTGCCGGTGGAGGTCGACCTGGTGCCCATCGTCCTCCTCGGCGAGGCGGCCCGCTCGCGCCTCTGGACCTGGGGCTGGGTCTCCTCCGGCGTGGCGGTGGCCGCCGGCGCCTCGGCGATCTACTTCGGGGCGCAGTCGCGCTCGGCGCACCAGGACTACGTGAAGGCCACCAACCGCTCGCAGGCGGTGGACCTGGCCGACAAGACGCGCACCAACGCCACCCTGGCCAACGTCTCCTGGGGCGTGGCCGGCGCCGCCACCGTGGGGGCGGGCTACCTGCTCTACTCGGCCATGGTGGAGGACGCCCGGGCGGCCCGTCCGCCCGACGCGCCGCCGGCGAGCCCCCCCAGGGCGGCCGCCCTGGCGGTGCCCATCGAGGGCGGGGCCATGTTGACCGTGAGCGGCCGGTTCTAGGGATGCGGTAGGCTCCAGGCATGCTGGAGCGGCAGCCCGAGCTGGCCGGGAAGCTCCTGGCCCTGGTCCTGGGCCTGCTGCTCCTGCGCGCCCTGGCGGCGGCGCTGGAGGCGGCGCTCACCGCGCTCGGCCACCCGCGGGCCCAGGAGCTCGGGGCGGCGCCCGGGGCGGGCCGCCGGGCCCGCTGCGTGGCGGCCCTCTCCGCCGACCCCGAGGGGACCGGCGCCACCATCCGCGTGGTCGAGACGGCCACCGTCATCCTGGCCGGCCTGCTCTCCGGCACGGCCGGGGCGCTGGTGCTGCCCGGCGAGGCGCCCTTCGTGGCCGGGCTCAGCCTGGCGCTGGCGGCCGGCTTCGTGGCCTTCACCGCCTCGGCCATGGGGCGCGGCCTGGGCGCCCGACACGGGGAGGCGGTGGCGCTGGCGCTCTCGGTGCCGGTGCGCGGCCTGCGGGTGCTGCTGCGCCCCCTCGGCAAGCTCACCGCGCTGGTGGCCGGCGGCCAGGCCCGCTACACGCTGCCGCCGCCGCCCCTCGCCGAGATGGAGCGGGCCCTCGCCGAGTACGCCAAGGCCCAGGGGCAGGGGGCCGCCACCAGCGAGCTCATCCACAACGTCTTCCAGTTCCGCGAGAAGGTGGCCCGCGACGTGATGGTGCCGCGCACCGAGGTGGTGGCGGTGGACCTCTCCACGCCGGTGCCGGAGATCGTGCGGCTGCTGGCCGAGGAGGGCCATTCCCGCGTGCCGGTCTTCCGCGACCACTTGGACCAGATCGCCGGCATCCTCCACGCCCGGGACCTGGTGCCGCTGCTGGCCCACCCCGACGTCATCCACCTCTCCGACCTGCTGCGCCCGGCCCACTTCGTCCCCTGGTCGAAGCCGGTGGAGCAGCTGCTCCGCGAGATGCAGCGCAAGAAGCTGCACATGGCGCTGGTGGTGGACGAGTACGGCGGCGTGATGGGGCTCTGCACCATCGAGGACGTGCTGGAGCAGATCGTCGGCGAGATCCGCGACGAGTTCGAGCCGGAGGAGGGGAAGGCGGTGGAGGCCCACCCCGACGGCTCCTTCAGCGTGCAGGGGGCCACCCCCATCGCCGAGTTCAACCGGGCCACCTCGGCCGACCTGCCGGTGGACGGCAGCGTGGAGACGGTGGCCGGCTTCCTCAACGCCATCGCCGGCGCCATCCCGGCCAAGGGCGACCGCTTCTTCTGGCGCGGCTGGGTCTTCACCGTGGCCGACGCGGATCCGCGCAAGGTGCTGAAGGTGCGCGCGGCGCGGCAGAAGCGCGGGGCGGCCGGCGAGGCGGGCAAGGCCGAGCCGAAGCCGGCCTGAGGCCGCGCACCGCAGTCCGCCCAGCTCCGGCTCGACCCGCCGAAGACACATCCGCCCCGAGACCGTGAGGTCCCGGGGCGGTGGGTGACGGACGTTGGCGTCGGTCGGACTTCGGCGGCTGCGCCCTGGGGCTAGGCCTTGGAG
>WBZM01001756.1_pt1 | contig 20231 bp, 19 predicted proteins | sample 5204271 | NCBI WGS metagenome assembly WBZM01 (sample SAMN12344346, study PRJNA552823) | activated sludge metagenome | biome: Activated sludge suspended growth; feature: Nitrification reactor; material: Wastewater; isolation source: activated sludge from nitrification reactor of wastewater...
GAGGCGAACACCAGCGCGTCGATCTCGCCGGCCAGCAGCGCCACCGCCGCCGGCGCGGCCGGCTTCTCCACCAGAGTCAGCGCCTCGGGTGCCACGCGGTTGGCTTCGAGCAGCCGCTTCACGAGGTTGGGCACGCCGCTGCCCGGTGCGCCGATGTTGAGCTTCCAGTCGCCCGGCCGGGCCATGTCGGCGAGCGACTCCAGCGCCGGCTTGCCGGTGGCGCGCTGCGCGGATTCCTCGCGGTAGAACACCCACACCGGCTCGTAGAACAGGCTGCCGAGCGACATCAGGTCGGCGTTGGCGGCCTCGTAGTCGGCCTGGCTGGCGTACTCGACGTCGGCACCGCCCTGCACGAAGGCGAGGTCGACGCCGGATTCCTCGTCGCGCAGCAGCTTCAGGTTCTCGGCGGCGCCCGCGGTGGGGCGCAGTTCCACCTGGATGCCATGCTGCGCCAGCAGCTTTGCGTAGCGCTTGCCGAACTCGGCGTACGCGCCCTGGTCGGCGCCGGTGGCCATCACCACCTTCTTCGGCGGGCTCGGGTCGAGCACCTTGTAGGCCAGCACCAGCAGCACCAGCGCGATCAGCAGGAAGGGGCCTGCGGTGGCGAGCAGGTCGCGCATCGACAGCAGCGTGTGGCGCAGGGCTTGGGGCATGGCGGGTCTCGGGTCGGCAGCGACGAGGCCGCACGATAGCGCGGCGCGGGCCGGGCGCGTTCACCAACGGTAACGGCGGCGCGTGGTCAAATGCGGCCCGCCCGACGACCCGACCGCCATGACCCGCACGCTGGACACCACCGAATTCTCCGACCTGCTCGCGCACCTGGCGAAGCCTGCGGCGCTCACCGAATTGGCCGTGCTGGCCGGCTGCCTCGTCGCGTCGTGGGTGATCGTGAGGCTGCTGCGCGGGCGCGTGGCCGCGGCCGGCTCGATCTGGTTCGGCGAGCGCATCGTCGACGGCGTGCTGTTCCCGGTGCTGGCGCTGGCGCTGGCCTTCGGCGCGCGCGCGCTGCTGATGGCCACGCTGCCGCTCGCCGTGTTCAAGCTCGCGATCCCGATCCTGCTGTCGCTGGTGGTGATCCGCCTCGCGGTGCGCGTGCTGCGCGTGACCTTCCCGAATGCCCACGTGGTGCGCGTCATCGAGCGCACCGTGTCGTGGATCGCCTGGCTGGCGGTGGTGCTGTGGATCACCGGCGTGCTGCCGCTGCTGCTGGAGGCGATGGAGGAGGTGCGCTGGAAGGTCGGCAACACCCAGATCACGCTGCGCAACGCGGTGGAAGGAACGCTGACCGCCGGCCTGGTGCTGGTGGTGGCGCTGTGGATCTCCGCGGCCATCGAGCGCCAGCTGCTCAAGGGCTCGGGCGACGACCTCTCGATCCGCAAGATCGCCGCCAACCTGGTTCGGGCGTTGCTGCTGTTCATCGGCCTGCTGCTGGCGATGTCGGCGGTGGGCATCGACCTGACCGCGCTCTCGGTGCTCGGCGGCGCACTCGGCGTCGGCCTGGGCTTCGGCCTGCAGAAGATCGCGGCCAACTACGTCAGCGGCTTCGTGATCCTGGCCGAACGCTCGCTGCGCATCGGCGACATGGTGCGCGTCGACAATTTCGACGGCCGCGTCACCGACATCCGCACGCGCTACACCGTGATCCGCGCGCTGTCCGGTCGCGAGGCCATCGTGCCCAACGAGATGCTGATCACCCAGCGCGTCGAGAACCTCTCGCTGGCCGACATGAAGGTGCTGCTCAGCACCGGCGTGCAGGTGGCCTACGGCACCGATGTGCGCGCGCTGCAGCCCAAGGTGGTGGAGGCGGTGAAGGCGGTGACGCGCGTGCTCGCCGACCCGGCGCCTTCGTGCCAGCTCGCCGAGTTCGCCGCCGACGGCATGAACCTGACGATCAACTTCTGGATCGCCGACCCCGAGAACGGCCAGGGCAACGTGCGCTCCGACGTGAACCTCGCGGTGCTCGACGTGTTCGCGAGCGAAGGCATCGAGATTCCGTTCCCGCAGCGCGTGATGCACCACATCGGCGTCGACCCCTCGGGCGGCGCGTCGGGCGGCGCATGAGGCGCGCGGGCGCGGCCGCCATCGCGCTGGCCGCGGCGTTCGCATTCGCCCTCGCCGGTTGTGCCGGTCGGCCGGCATCACCGGCCTTCGACCCGGCGCCCACGCCCGAGACGGCCGGCCCCTGGGCCGAGAAGCCGGGCTGGCGCGCTGACCGCCACATGATCGCGGCGGCGCATCCGCTGGCGGTGCAGGCCGGGCTGACCATGCTGCGCGAGGGCGGCAGCGCGATCGACGCGGCGATCGCGGCGCAGATGATGCTCACGCTGGTCGAGCCGCAGAGCTCGGGCATCGGCGGCGGCCTGTTCCTGATGCACTTCGACGGCCGACGCGTGCAGGCCTTCGACGGCCGCGAGACCGCGCCGGCCGAGGCCGGACCCGAGCTGTTCTTCCGCAGCGGCAAGGTGATGGTGTTCCGCACGGCGCAGGTCGGCGGCCGCTCGGTCGGCACGCCCGGCGCTCTGCGCGCGCTCGAGGTGGCGCACCGGCAGCACGGCAGATTGCCCTGGGCGCGCCTCTTCGAGCCGGCCATCGAAGCTGCCGAGCGCGGCGTGCCGGTGAGCGCGCGGCTGGCGCTTCAGCTGGTGGACGGCAGCGCCGAGCGGCTGCGCGACGACCCCGAGGCGCGGCGCGTGTTCGTGGCTGCCGACGGCGAGCCCCTGCGCGCCGGCGCGACGCTGCGCAACCCGGCGCTGGCCGACACGCTGCGCCGCATCGCGCGCGAAGGGGCCGATGTGTTCTACCTGGGCGAGGTCGCGCGCGACATCGTCGCCAAGGTGCGCGGGCATGCCGGCAACCCAGGGTTGCTGTCGGAAGACGACCTCGCCGGCTACCGCGCGCTGGAGCGCGCGCCGCTGTGCTTCGAGCACCGCCGCAAGCGCATCTGCGGCATGCCGCCGCCTTCGTCGGGCACGCTGGCCGTCGCGCAGGTGATGGGCCTGCTGGCCGGCCGCGACCTCACCGCGCTGCCGCCGGTGGCCGCGCCCTGGGGCCTGGAGCCGGCGCCGGAGGCGGTGCACCTGATCAGCGAGGCCGAGCGTCTGGCCTTCGCAGACCGCAACCGCTACGTGGCCGATCCCGATTTCGTGACGGTCGACGTGGCCGCGCTGCTCGACGACGACTACCTGCGCCGGCGCGCCGCGCTGATCGGCGAACGCAGCATGGGCCGCGCCGCGCCCGGACGGCCGCGCGGCGCGGTGATGGCGCTGGCCGACGACCGCAGCCCCGAGTTGCCCTCGACCACGCAGCTCGCGGTGGTCGATGGATACGGCAATGCACTGTCGATGACCAGCACGATCGAGAACGGCTTCGGCGCGCAGATCATGGTGCGAGGCTTCCTGCTCAACAACCAGCTCACCGACTTCTCGTTCCTGCCCGAAGCCGACGGCCTGCCGGTGGCCAACCGCGTGCAGCCCGGCAAGCGGCCGCGCTCGTCGATGGCGCCGCTGCTGGTGTTCGACCGCGACAGCGGCGCCTTCGAGATGGCGCTGGGCTCGCCGGGTGGGCCGGCGATCATCCACTACGTGGCCAAGTCGCTGATCGCCGCGATCGACTGGCGGCTCGACCTGCAACAGGCCTTCGCGCTGCCGAACTTCGGCTCCCAGAACGGTGCGACCGAACTGGAGCGGGGCCGCGCGAGCGAGACGCTGCGCCAGGCATTGCGGACGCGCGGGCACGCCCTGGCGGTGCAGCCGCTGCCGAGCGGCGCGCAGGGCATCCAGCGCCAGGGCCAGGGCTGGTTCGGCGCGGCCGATCCGCGCCGTGAGGGCATCGCGGCCGGCGACTGACCGCAGGCCGGCGCCGTGCGCTCAGGCGCGTAGGCAGCCGCTCATCGCGATCGGGTCGAGGCCCGTCATCACCGACAGGCCGTCGCCCGACGTGCCGAGCAGTTCGACGCGCAGCACGGCCTGCGCCGGTACGTCGAGCCGGAACACGCCGTCGCTGGCGCTGACGGTGGTGCCGACGATGCCGCCTTCGGCCGCGTTGGCATGGCTCACCTGCACCGCCCGCGCGGCCGGCCGTCCGCGCGCGTCGACCACGCAGCCTTCGAGCGGCACCGACGAGGGCACCGGCCGCGTCTCGATGCGCACCGACTCCCAGTCGCCGCCGCCGCACGAGATCAGCGCGAGGCAGGCGAGCAGGGCGCCCAGGGTGGGCGTGAGGACGTTCATGACGATCTCCCGCATGGCCCGCTCAGTGCGAGCCCGCGTCGCGCGGCGCCAGGCGCCGCAGGTGCTGGTAGAGGGCCTGCAGGTCGACGTCGCTCATCTCCGACAGCGCGCCGAAGGGCATCACGGTGCTGACCGCGCTGCCGTCGGGCCGAAGGCCGCTGCGCATCATCGCGACGAAGCTCGCGGCATCCGCGTAGCGCACCATCGCCGAGCCGGTGCCCGGCGTCAGGTTGGCCGCGGCGGGCCAGTCGGGCGGTGCACCCGGGATGCGGCCGCCGGACAGGCCGGCGCCATGGCAGCCGATGCAGGCGTTCGCGACATACGCGCCGTACTCGGCCGTGGCGGCCTCGGGCATCGGCATCGAGGGCGGCAGCGCATGGTCGATCTTCTCGGCCGCATCGCGGATCAGGCCGGCGCCGTACATCGCCCGCACGATCATCGGCAGGCGCAGCTCGGCGCCGCCGCCTTCGGCCGGCGGCATCTGGCGCAGGTAGGCCACCAGCGCGGCGAAGTCGTCGTTGGTGAGGCGGTTGTAGTCCTCGCTGGGCATGATCAGCAGCGGCCGGCCGCCCGGGGCCACGCCGTGGCGCAGCGTGCGATCCCAGTCGTCCATGCGGTACGAGGCCACCACCGAGCCGCGCGCCGGCGTGATGTTCGGCGCGTGCAGGTGCAGGCCCTTGCCGTCGTCGACGAAGGTGCGGCCGGCGCCGTTCCTGCCGTGGCAATCGGTGCAGCCGCGCGAGCGGAACAGGTACGCGCCACGCTCGATGGCCGCAGAGTCGCTGCGCTCGGGCACGGGCTCGACGCGGATGTCGACGCGCCGCTCGGCCTTGCGGTGGCCGTGCGCGACGAGCAGCGTGGCGGCCACCGCGATCGCGGCGACGAGGACGAGCAGGCCGATGCCGGCCCGCCGGAACCAGAGGGTCATGGTGTGCTCCGTGGGGCTGGCGCGTTCAGCGCATCTCGACCAGGCCGGGCTGCTGCGCGATGCCGAGGGCGCGCGTCAGCTGGCTCCAGGCGTGCTCGTCGAGGTGCGGGCGCACCACGTCCAGCACCGCGGCGAACGCCGGGGCCGGCGCGCCGGCCTGCATGCCGACCAGCGTCTCGGCGCGCTCGGCCGGGTTCATCGCGGGGATCATCCAGCGCATCACCTCCATCGTCTCGGCCGGCGGCAGGCTGCTGACGATGGCGTGGTGGATCTCCTCCAGCTCGGCGTCGCTGTACTGAGACCACAGCGCGGCGTTGTTCTGCGTCTCCTCGACGTTCATGTGCTGGAAGTTGTCGGCCACGAACAGCGCGAGGTGGCGGTACAGGCGCAGCGCCAGCGCCGGGCGGGCGGCGGCCTCCGCCTGCGCCAGAGTGCGCGCCTCGGCGCGCAGCGCCTCGATGTGGGCGATGTGCTCGACGTGGTCGTCGGCCGTGCGCGCCGAGCCGCGCGGGCTGCGCGCCTCGAGCGCGGTGTGCACGAAGTCGTTCTCGTGGTGCAGGTGGTTCATGCACGCGGCCATCAGGTCCTCGAACTGGCCGAGCGTGCGCGACAGGTCCGCGGCGTCGGTCGGGTCCATGCGGCCGACGCGGTGCAGCGTGTCGGTCATGAAGTGGCGCATCGCCTTGTGGATGCCGACGTAGAGGTCGTGGCGGGTGGTGGACACGGCGGCAGCGGCGGCGGCGTGGCGGGCGGGGGCGGTGGTGTTCATGTCGGTTCCTCGGGTGGGGTGCAGGGTTTGCCAGTGACAGTCAGTGTTCCGCGCGGCGCCGATCGGGGCATCGCCCGAAGGAGCCACGCGACGGGCCATGGCCCGGATCAGAGTTCCTCGAAGCGCCAGCTCAGCGTGGCCTTCACCCGGCCTTCGGCGCGGCCCCGGCCGGTGTCCCGGCTGGAGGTGTAGGGCAGGGTGGCCTCGGCGCTGCCGGCGCGCGGCGCTTGGCGGGTGCGCTCGGCGATCCACTGCGACACCGCCTCGGGCAGGCCGAGCCGGTCGACGCTGGTGCTGCTGCGGCCGCGCTCGGTGCGCGTCGAGGCCACCTTCGGCTCGGGCAGCGCGAAGCCCGCGTCGGTGGTGATCGCCTGGGTGCGGCGGTCGAGCACGAGGCTGGCGCCGAGGCAGACGAGGCGCAGCTCGTCGGCCGATGGCCGCTCCGTGGCGCCGTAGGCGATGTGCCAGGGCACCGGGCCCTGCACGTCGGCGTAGCGGCCCTCGAGCGCGTCCTCGATGCGGGCCTCGACCACGGCGTCGCAGCGGTCGATGCCCTGGAAGGGCTGGTAGCGCAGGTCGTCGCCGTCGTCCTCGACGGGCGCCGTCTGCGCGTGGCGCACGAGCTGCGCCTGGCGCGCGGCATCGGGGGTGACCTGGGCCGCCACCTGGGGCGCGAGCAGGCGCATCAGGCAGTCGCGGTCGGTGCCGCAGGTGGCCTGCGCCTGTTGCGCGAGCGCCATCTGGCGGGCCATGTCCATCGGCGGCGCCGTCGGGCGGCCGCCACGTCCCGGCGCGGCGCTCTGCGCCTGAACCTGCGCCTGCACCTGGGCCGAGCGGGCCATCATGGTCTGCGCGTAGTCGGGTGCTTTGGTGTTCACCGCCATCGGCTCGCCCACCGGCTGCAGCCAGGTGACCAAGCGGTAGCGGCGCTTCAGCGTGGTCTGGCTGCTGTCACCGGCGTCCTGCCAGCGGGCCGAGCCTTCCAACTGCAGCTCGACGGTCAGGCGGGCACGGCGCTCGGCGGCCTCGGCCGGAGCCAGCAGCGCCACGCCGAGCAGGGCCGCGAGCAGCGGCACCAGCACGGCGGCGGGAAGGAGGGGACGCGGTGCGTCGAAGTCGTGGCGTCGTGGATCGGTCGGGCTCGGCATGGCAGGAAGCAAGGGCGGGAAGGCGATGCCCGCAGTGTTCCGGCCCGGCGCCCGGCCGGCATCGCCCGCTGGAGCCATCGACGGGCCATGCCGGGGGCGTGCCTCACAATCCCGCCCCCATGGACCACAGCTTTCTCTCTGCCCTGATCCTGCTGCTGCTCGTGCTCGACCCGCTGGGCAGCCTGCCGATCTTCATCCCGATCATGGGCAACGTGCCGAAGGAACGGCGCCGCCGCGTGGCCCTGCGCGAGGTGGCGATCGCCTTCGCGGTGCTGCTCGGCTTCATGTTCGCCGGCGAGAGCTTCCTGCGCGTGATGCACCTGTCGGAGCGCTCGCTGGAAGTGGCCGGCGGCGTGATCCTGCTGATGGTGGCGATCCGGATGATCTTCGGCGCCGAGGGAGGCGTCTACGGCATGCCGGAAGGCAAGGAGCCGCTGATCTTTCCGTTGGCCGTGCCGCTGCTGGCCGGGCCGTCGGCGATGGCCACCGTGCTGCTGCTGGCCTCGCGCCAGCCCGAGCGCGTGCTGACCTGGGTGATGGCCCTGACCGTGGCGATGGCGATCTCGGGCCTGGTTCTGCTGGCCTGCGAGCGCATCCGGCGCCTGCTCGGCGACTCGGTGGTGGCCGCGGTGGAGAAGCTGATGGGCCTGGTGCTCACCGCCATCGCGGTGGAGATGATCCTCGCCGGCCTGAAGCGCTACTTCCTGGGCTGAGCCGGAACCGGCCGAGGCCAAGAAAAAAGGGCCGGACTTTCGACCGGCCCTTCAGACGCTGTGAACTTCCGGGATCAGAAGTTGTGGCGCACGCCCGCGGCGAACGAAGAGAACTTCGTGCCGGCGTTCGTCACCGCGTAGGCGGCGTTGTCGTCGTTGCTCACCTGCGTGTAGAACGCGTAGACCTTGGTGCGCTTGCTCAGGTTGTAGTTGTAGCCGAGCGTGAACTGCTTCGCGCCGGTGTTGTCCTGCGAGGCACCGTTGATCTTCACCTTGCCGGCGACGCCCAGGTTGGCGTGCACTTCGTTCGGGCCGAAGGCGTACATCGCCGAGAAGCGATAGATCGTGCGCTTGGCTTCCGTGCCCGCGCCGTCGTCCAGCTTGTCGGTGATGTAGTAGGCGCCGACCGTGATCGGGCCCATTTCGTACAGGCCGCGCAGACCGAACTGGGTGTCCTTGCCGGTCTTGGTGACGACGGTGTCGTCCGGAGCGTTCACGTAGGCGACGCCCAGGTGCAGCGGGCCGCCGACGTAGTTGCCGGCCAGCACCAGGGTGTTCTTGGTGTTGGCGGCAGCGGTTTCCTTCAGGCCGACCTGAACTTCACCGGTGAAGCCGGAGATGTTCGGCGAGGTGTAGGCGATCGCGTTGCGCAGCACGAAATCGTTCGCGCCGGCGCCGTAGTAGAAGGCGTCCGACGACGTGCCGGTGTCGTGGTTGTGCATGCTGATGTAGTCAGCGGTCGCGAAGTAGGCGGCGGTCGGGCCCATGTTGCCCAGGCGCACCTTGCCGAACGAGCCTTCCAGGCCGACGTTGCTCTCGCGAGCCCACATGCCACGGCCATCCGCACGGCCGGTGTCGGCGCTGAAGCCGCTTTCGATCAGGAAGAACGCCTTCAGGCCGCCACCGAGGTCTTCGGTGCCCTTGAAGCCGATACGCGACGAGTTGTCGACCAGTTGCGTGGTCGTCGTGTCGCCGTCCTTGAGGCGCTCGACCGACTCGTTCAGGCGGCCGTAGATCGTGACGCTGCTTTGGGCCATGGCAGAAGTGCCGGCCAGGGTGGCCATCGCGGCCAGGAAGAGAGAGCGCTTCATGTAGATCCTTTTGGTCTTCATTTGCAACACAAACCGGCAGTGCAGAACTGCCGGGGCGAGGCTTCGAATGGTAGATGACAGATCGAGGAAAACCCGCAAATTCGTTGCGCCGCTGCCACAACAGCGCGACAAACGGTCAGCGGCCGCGCAGGTGCGAGGGCGCCTCGAGGCGCTTGGCGAGCATCGACAAAGCGAGCGTCAGCACGAGGTAGACCGCCGATATCGCCAGATAGGGCTCCCAGTAGCGCGAATAGGCGCCCGCGACGGTGCGCGCAGCCAGCGCCAGTTCGGCCAGTCCGATGGCGGAGACCAGGGAGGAGTCCTTGATCAAGGTCACGCCCTCGTTGACCAGCGCCGGGATCATGCGCCGGAAGGCCTGCGGCAACACGACGAAGCGCATCGCCTGGGCATGCGTCAGTCCGAGGCTGTAGGCGGCCTGGGTCTGGCCGAGGTGGATGCTCAGGATGCCGGCGCGGAAGATCTCGGAGATGTACGCGCCGGCGTTGAGCGTCATCGCCAGCGCGCCCGAGAAGAACGCGCCGTGCGACTGCCGGAACTCGCGCGCGGCCTCGCCCGACAGCAGCAGGCCGGTGTCGGGGTGCACCAGCATCGGCATCAGTGCGAAGTGCACCAGCAGGATCTGCACGAACAACGGCGTGCCGCGGAAGAACGTGACGTACGCCAGTGTGACGCCGCGCGTCACTTTCAGAAGCCACGCGAGCGCCGGTGACTTCGGTTGCGGCGCGTCGCGCGAACTGCTCACCAGGCCCAGCACCACACCGAGCAGCAGGCCGGCGCCGATGGCGACGACGGTCAGCTGCACGGTGGTCCACAGGCCGTTGAGAAACAGCGGCCCGTAGCCGGCGAGGATCTCCCAGCGAAGGTCCATGCGCGCGCCGCGCGGCTTACTTCGAGGCCGCCGGTGCCGCAGCGGCCGGAGCGGCGCCGAAGTACTTGGCGTAGATCTTGTCGTAGCTGCCGTCGGCCTTGATGTCGGCGAGGCCCTTGTTCAGCTTCTCGAGCAGCTCGGCGTTGCCCTTCTTCACCGCGAAACCGTACTGCTCGGGCGCGAAGGCCTTGTCGCTGACGGTCTTGAACTTGGCGTCCGGGTTGTTATTGACGTAGTTGATGACCACGCCGTTGTCGGCCACGACCGCGTCCACGCCACCGGCTTCGAGTTCCTTCAGCGCCAGCGGGGTCGATTCGAAGCGCTTGATCGCGGTGCTGTTCTTGCCGAGCAGTTTGGTCACGGCCTCGTCGCCGGTGGTGCCGGTCTGCACGCCGACCTTGAGCTTCTTCAGGTCGTCGAACTTGGCCACCTTCGAGGTCGCCTTCACGGCGATCAGCTGGTAGGCGTCGAAGTACGGGTTGGTGAAGTCCATCGTCTGCTTGCGCTCGTCGGTGATCGTGATCGACGAAGCGAGCATGTCGCGGTCGCCCTGCTGCAGCGCGTTGAAGATGCCTTCCCAGGGCGTGTTCTCGAACTTGACCTGGATGCCGGCCTTGTCGGCGACGGCCTTCACCAGATCGATCGTCAGGCCGACGATCTCGCCCTTCTCGTTCTGCGACTCGAACGGTGCGTAGGCGGCGTCCGTGCCCACCACGTAGACCTTGGCCGGCGGCGGCGCGGCTGCGACGGAGGCGGCCGGGGCCGGGGCGGAGGCCGCCGGGGCGGGCGCCTCGTCCTTCTTGCCGCAGGCGGCGAGCAGCAGGCCCGCGAACATCAGGCCGGTGGTTTGCAGGAATCGACGGGTGGTGATGGGCTTCATGGAGTCCTCGGTGAAGGAATGTCGGGAGCCCGGCCGGTGATGGCGATCGGGCGTGGCGCGAAGTGTAAGCGGGCGGCGTGCCAGCCCCGCCGGCTCAGGGCCGCGGCGCGGTGGCCGGGTCGAGATGACGCCAGGGCAGGTCGCCCGGATCGGCGGGCATCGGCCCGGGAGCCTTCGCGACCAGGATGCGCGAGGCGATCGGCGAGAAGGCGGCACGGAAGTGCACCGAGCTCTTCACCACGAGCACTGCCATCGCGGCGGGTTCGACGCCGAGGAAGCGGAAGAGGTCGAGGTCGAGCATTTGCGCCTTGGCGCTGGAGAGCAGCACCCGCAGGCCTTCGATCTCGACGCTGGCGCAGGGCCCGAGACGCGCCGTGCTGCCGGCCGTCATCGGGCCGTGCAGCGCGAGCGTGCCCTCGTGCAGTGCGACGACGCGCGCCTCGCCCTCGAACGGCGCATCGGTGAGGGTGCCGTCCCAGGTGGGCACGGCGCGCCCCAGCCGCAGCGTCAGGCGCGCACCGAGGCCGGCGGCGTGCGCGGCGCGGGCGGCTTCGGGGTCGTAGAGCAGGCCGAGCGCCACGGCGCCGGGCCGGCGCTGCCCGGCCCGAGCGTCACGCAATGCGTGCAGCATGCCGGTGGTGTTGGCGTCGCCGCCGGCCCCGGGGTTGTCCTGCGTGTCGGCGATCACCACCGGGCCGCCGAGTGCCGCGCCGGCCAGCGCCGTCTCGACGGCCTCGCGGGGCGACAGGAACTCGCTGGCCCAATCGCGCCGGCGCTCGACGATGAGCCCGTGCAGCTCGTCGACGGCCCGCTGCGCTGCGCCCGCATCGGCGCCGTGCCCGAACACGACCGGGCCGCACTCGGCGAAGTCGGCCGCCGAGAAGCCCATCGCGAAGCTCAGCTCGACATCCCCGCGCGCCTCGAGCGACTCCAGTGCGGCGATCACCGAGGCGGCCGGCTCCATCAGCGTGCACTGCGCGTTCAGCGGCAGCAGGAAGGGCACGCGGCGCGCGGCGGTGTGCCATCGCCGCGACCGGGCGGCCAGTCGGTGCGCCAGCATCCGTGCCGCACGCTCGCCGGTGGCGGCCATGTCGACGTGCGGGTAGGTGCGGTAGGCCGTGAGCGCATCGGCCTGCGCCAGCATGCGCCGCGTGACGTTGGCGTGCAGGTCGAGGCTGGCGACGATCGGCAGCGCCGGTCCCGCCACGGCGCGCAGGCGCTGCAGCAGTTCGCCCTCGGCGTCGTCGGCGCCGTCGGCCACCGCGGCGCCATGCAGGTCGAGGAAGACGCCGTCGAGCCCGTCGTGCAGTGCCGCGCGCAGGTCGGCCTCGATGTCGTTGGCGATGCGCTCGAACGCGTCGGCGGTCACGCGGTTGCTCGGCATGGCGCCGGCCCACACCGAGGGCACCAGCGTCCAGTCGCGTGCCGCGGCAGCGCGCGCGAAGCCGCCCAGCGCCATGCTGCCGCCGCGCATCTGCTCGAGCATCGCCGCGCCGTGCGCATAGGGCGGGTAGCCGGCGCCGGCCTCGAAGGCCGCCCAGTCGGCCACCGACGGCGCGAAGGTGTTGGTCTCGTGGTGGAAGCCGGCGACGAAGATTCGCATGGGCCGGGTCCGGCTCAGACGGCGCGGGTCAGGTAGGCGATCTCGTCCTCGCTGAACCCGGCCGCGCGGCGCGCCGCGTCGTTGAACGGCGGGCGCAGCTTCGGCGCCGCGTAGCGCTCGACGAGGCCGGGGTAGATCGCCACCGGGTCCAGCCCAACGCGTTCGCAGGCGAAGCGGTACCAGCGGTTGCCGATCGCCACGTGCCCGATCTCGTCGCGCAGGATCACGTCGAGAATGGCCACCGCACGCGCATCGCCGGCCTTCGCGAGCTTGGCCTGCAGCGGCGGCGTGGCGTCCAGCCCACGCGCTTCCAGCGTGCGCGGCACCAGCGCCATGCGCGCCACCAGGTCGTGCGCGGTGCGGGCGGTCATGGTCCACAGGCCGTCGTGCGCGTCGAAGTCGCCGTAGTCGTGTCCGAGCGTTCGAAGGTGCTCGCGCAGCAGCGTGAAGTGCAGCGACTCCTCCGCCGCGACCCGGAACCAGTCGCGGTAGAAGGCCTCGGGCAGGCCGGGGAAGCGCCATACCGCGTCGAGCGCCAGGTTGATGGCGTTGAACTCGATGTGCGCGATCGCGTGCAGCAGCGCCGCGCGGCCCTCGAGCGTGAAGGGCGAGCGGGTCGGCACGTCCTTGGGCGGCACGAGCACGGGGCGCGTGGGGCGGCCGGGCAGGCCGGCGGGCTCCACGAGGGCCGCGTCGACCTCGATGTCGGTGACCCCCGCGTCGAACGCGGCGCGCACAGCCGCCGCCTTGGCGGGCGGATCGGCGAGCTGCAGCAGTTCGAGCGCGTGGCGGCGCAGTTCCATGCACGAATTATGGGCGCGTGCTTGATAAGCTCCGGCCATGCCGCGTCCCCACAGCCACGTCCTGATCGTCCTCGCCGATGCCACGCTGCGGCGCAACCTGCTCAAGGGTCTGAATGCCGCCGCCAAGAGCCTGCCCAACCCCTGCGGCTTGAGCTTCAGCGGCGTCGAGAGCGGCGCCGAGGCGCTGCAGATCGCGCGCGACGACGGTGACCTGCAGTGCGTGCTGGTCGACAGCCTCGGCGCCGCCGAGGGCAGCGCGGCCTGGCAGGCCGAGAGCCTGATCCAGTCGCTCTATGCGCTGCGCCCGGAACTCGACCTGTACGTGCTGGTCGACAGCGCGCGCGACGAGGAAACCGTCGGCGCGCTCACGCGCGAGGCGATCGACGGCTTCTTCATCCGCGACGAATCCGACCCGCGCGGCTGGTTCCGCATCCTGCAGGCCGAGCTGCAGGAAAAGTCCCGCACGCCGTTCTTCGACGCGCTGCGCGAGTACGTGCTGATGGCCAAGGACGCCTGGCACACGCCCGGCCACTCGTCGGGCGACAGCCTGCGCGGCAGCCCGTGGGCCTCGGCCTTCCACGAGTTCGTCGGCGAGAACCTGCTGCGCGCCGACCTCTCGGTGTCGGTCGACATGCTCGATTCGCTGCTCGACCCGAAGGGTGTGATCGCGCAGGCACAGGACATGGCCGCACGCGCCTTCGGCGCCCGGCGCACCTTCTTCGCCACCAACGGCACGTCCACGGCGAACAAGGTGATCTTCCAGACGCTGCTCGCGCCGGGCGACAAGCTCCTGCTCGACCGCAACTGCCACAAGTCGGTGCACCACGGCGTGGTGCTGTCGGGCGTGCGACCGGTCTACCTCGACAGCTCGGTCAACAAGACCTACGGCCTGTTCGGCCCGGTGCCGAAGAAGACGCTGCTCTCGGCCATCGAGGCCCACCCCGACGCCAAGGCGCTGATCCTCACCTCCTGCACCTACGACGGCCTGCGCTATGACCTGCCGCCGCTGATCGCGGCCGCGCACGCCAAGGGCATCAAGGTGATCATCGACGAGGCCTGGTACGCGCACGCGCGCTTCCACCCGGCCTTCCGGCCGACCGCGCTGGAGGCCGGGGCGGACTACGCGACGCAGTCGACGCACAAGGTGCTGTCGGCGCTGAGCCAGGCCAGCATGATTCACGTGAACGACCCGGACTTCGACGCGCACCTGTTCCGCGAGAACTTCAACATGCACGCGTCGACCAGCCCGCAGTACGGGATCATCGCCAGCCTCGACGTCGGCCGCCAGCAGGCGGTGATGGAGGGCTACAAGCTGCTCTCGCGCACGCTCGAGCTCGCGGCCGAGCTGCGCGAGGCGATCGACGCCACCGGCGTGTTCCGTGCACTCACCCTTGCCGAACTGCTGCCCGAGGAGGTGCAGGGTGACGGCATCGCGCTCGACCCGACCAAGATCACGGTCGACATCTCGCGCTCCGGCTTCACGGTCGACGAGTTCCAGCAGGTGCTGTTCGAGCGCTTCAACATCCAGGTGGAGAAGTCGACCTTCAACACCGTGACGCTGCTGCTGACCATCGGCACCACGCGCAGCAAGGTCTCGCGCCTGCACGATGCGCTGCTGCGCCTGGCGCGCGAGGCGAAGGCGCCGCGGCGGCTGGTGAAGGCCCCCGAGATCGCACGCTTCACTGCGCTGAAGTTCCTGCCGCGCGATGCGTTCTATTGCGAAGGCGAGCTGATCCCGCTGATCGACGACGACGAGCACGCCAACGCAGCGCTCGAGGGCCGTGTCTGCGCCGACCAGATCGTGCCGTACCCGCCCGGCATCCCGGCGCTGGTGCCGGGCCAGGTGATCACGAAGGAGACGGTGCAGTTCCTGCTGTCGCTGATGCGTTCGCACAAGCGCACCGACCTGCACGGCGTGGTGCACGACGGCTATACCCCGTGCATCCGTGTGATGACGCTGGCCGAGGAGGGCGCCAACCGCGCCTTGTGACTGGGGCCTGTTCCCACGACGGGGAGACTCGCGTGACTCGACAAACGGGCGCCCGCGAGGCGCACGGCGCAGCCCAGGCTGGCTGCCTGGGCAAGACGTGGAACGCGGCGGGCGCCCGTTTGTCGAGATCACCCTGCGGGCCGGGGTGCCCCAAGTCGCTGGGCCGTGTTGCGCCGCTGGCCCAGGCGGCCTGCCTGGGCGGCGCGCCGCGCCTCGCCCAGCGACTTGGGCCGCCCCGGCGCGAGCCTTCCCGTCGTGGGAACAGGCCCTAAACTGCCGCCCTTTGGCGACGTGCGATGTCCGAACTCCACAAGTTTCTTTTCGAGGGCCTGCCGGTGCGCGGCATGCTGGTGCGGCTGACCGATTCCTGGCAGGAGCTGCTGGCGCGGCGCGAGCACGCCGGGGTGGCCTTTCCGCAACCGGTGCGCCAGCTGCTCGGCGAGATGGCGGCGGCCGGCACGCTGATGCAGTCGAACATCAAGTTCAACGGCGCGCTGCTGCTGCAGGTGACGGGCGACGGGCCGGTGCGACTGGCGGTGGTGGAGGTGCAGCCCGACCTCGCCTACCGCGCCACCGCGAAGGTGATCGGCGACGTCCCGGCCGACGCGCAGCTCGAGGCCATGGTCAACGTGCACGGCCAGGGTCGCTGCGCGATCACGCTCGACCCGAAGGATCGCCGCCCCGGCCAGCAGCCTTACCAGGGCGTGGTGCCGCTGCACGGCGACCGGCGCGAGCCGCTGCAGCAGCTCTCGCAGGTGCTGGAGCACTACATGCTGCAGTCGGAACAGCTCGACACGCGGCTCGTGCTCGCCGCCAACGACCAGATCGCCGCCGGCCTGCTGATCCAGCGCCTGCCGGTGGAGGGCGAGGGCAACCTGGCCGGCGGCCGCAACGAGGACGAGATCGGCCTGAACGAGGCCTTCAACCGCATCGCGCACCTCGCCTCCACGCTGACACGCGAGGAACTGCTGGCGCTCGACGCGGACACGATCCTGCGCCGCCTGTTCTGGGAGGAAGACGTGCGTCGCTTCGAGCCGCTGGCCGGCGCCACCGGCCCGCGATTCCGTTGCAGCTGCTCGCGCGATCGCGTGGCCGGCATGCTGCGCGGGCTCGGGCGCGAAGAGATCGACGGCATCGTCGCCGAGCAGGGCCAGGTGGAGATCGCCTGCGAGTTCTGCGGCGTCAAGTACCACTTCGACCCGGTGGATGCCGCCGGCCTGTTCCTGCCCGCAGGCAGCCAGCCGCCAGGCAGCAGCGCGCTGAACTGAGCCCTACTGCCGGAAGCGGCGGGCTTCCTCGGCGTCCTTGATGCGAACGCACACCGGGTCGGAGGCGTTCTCCGGCTTGGCGCACTCGCGGTGCTCGCAGAAGCCTCGGGCCAGCAGGCTGCCGGCGCTGCAAAGTTCGTTCACGGTCTTCAGGCGCACCGGCTCGGATGGCGCCGGCGGCGGGGGCGGTGCCACCACCTCGGGCTCGGCAATCGCCGGCGCCGGCACGGCCTCCGCTGCCTGGCTGCGGGCGGGCGCTTCGGGCACGCGTTTGCGTCGCTCGCCCGTGCTCCCGGAGGCCGCCGGCAGCGGGGCGGGTGCCGCGGTGCTGGCCGCCGGCGGAGACGTCGCGACGATCGGAAGCGATGCGCTGGTCTCGACGGGCGCGACCGCCGGGGGCGTCGTCGAGCGGGGTGGCAGCTCGGCGGGCGCGGCCGCCGTCGCCGGCTCCGGCCGGGCGGTGGGCGGTTCGGACGGTTCGCCGCCGCGCGACAGCCAGAGCCCTGCGCCGATCGCCACGGCAATCGCGGCCAGTCCGATCACGACGACCGGTGCGACCGGCCGGCGCTGCGGCTCGGGCGGAATCAGGATGCTCTGCAGCGGCGGCAGGTCGGCCGGCACCGTGTGGCGCATCACCAGCGTCGGCGCGCTGAGCGGGTCGAAGTTGTCGTCGTCGGGGATCAGAGAGCGGCTCCAGCCCGCCGGTGGCGCCAGCGACGTGCCGCATTGCCGGCACACGAGCACGCCGTCGGCGTTCTCGGTGCTGCAGCGGGGGCAGACGTTGGCCATGGGCGAGGGCGGCAGGAAAGACGGCGAACGATATCAGAGCGTCGGCAGCCGATGACGCTCGCAGTCGGCATCGCCGCAACGTTCGCACACCCAGTGCCAGCGCGGCCTGCGCTGGCTCAGCGGTTCTGCGGGGGCGCGCGCGCGATCGATGGCCGCCAGCGCGTTGCCCAGGCGCGCCTCGCCCTGGCCGAACACCACCGAGCAGCCCAGGCCGGCGCGTGCGAGGGCGGCGCGCACGCGTGCATCCACCGGCTCGCGCACGTGGGGGCCGTCGCGCTGCTGGCCGTCGGCCTGCCAGGGCAGGTCGAGCGCGGTGAGCAGGGTCAGGTCGGCGCGCGCATGGGCGGCGAGCGCCTCGTCGTAGAGCGCGAGGTCGTCGAACACATGCTCGCTGTACACCGCGATCATCAGTGCCGTGGTGTCGGCGATCACCACCTCGTGCGTCTCGGCCGCCGCCGCGATGCGGCGCGACTGCTCGGTGGCGATGCCGCGCTGTTCCTCGCGCCGCGGCGTGCGGCCCTCGCGCTCGCAGAACTCCCGCAGGTACTCGGCCACCACCGCCACGCGCTCGCCGCGCCCCGCCAGCGCGGTGCCGAGTTCGCGCGCCAGCGTGGTCTTGCCAGTGCTCTCGGCCCCGAGCAGCGCGATCACGAAGGCGCTCATGCCGATGTCGCGGCCCGCCGTCGCCACGCCTGCCAACCGGCCGCCGAGAGCACGACGAACACCGCGTACAGCAGCACCGTCAGCCACAGGCCCTTGACCGCGAAGAGCGCCACGCTGACCACGTTGACGAGCAGCCAGGCCGGCCAGTTCTCGACGTACTGACGCCCGAGCAGCCATTGCGCCACCAGGCTTCCCGCGGTGGGCAGCGCGTCGAGCCAGGGCACGTCGGAATCGGTGGCGTGGCGCAGGAACAGCGCCAGCGCCGGCCAGGCCAGCGCAAGTGCGACGAGGCAGCCGATCAGCGCGCGGCGCGGCAGCGCGCGCACGCGCAGTGCCGTACCGTCGTCCATCGTGCCGCGCAGCCACTGCCACCAGCCCCACAGCGCGACCACCGCGAAGAAGATCTGCAGCGAAGCCTCGCCGTACAGGCGGCTGTCCCAGAACACCAGGAAGTACAGCAGCGACGACACGATGGCCAGCGGCCAGGCGAGCGGGTTGACGCGCATGTTCAGCGCCACCATCACGAGGGAGAGCAGCAGCGCGATCAGTTCCAGCCAGCTGGCCGGGGCACCCCACAGCGTAAAGGCGGGCGCGAACAGCGGCCGCAGGGCCTGCAGCAGCGCGTCCATCCCGGCGCGCGGCGCGCGGTCAGCGCTGCGCCGGCGAGATCTGCACGAAGATCTCGTCGGGCTTGACCATGCCGAGGTCGAAGCGTGCCTTCTCCTCGACCATCTCCAGGCCTTCCTTCAGATCGCTCACCTCGGCCAGCAGCTGCGCGTTGCGCTGCTTCGCCGATTCGTTGAGCTTCTTCTGCTCGGCGAGCTTGCCCGAAAGCTCCATCACGCGCGGCACGCCGCCCTTGCCGAACCAGAGCTCGGCATGCACCAGCGCGAGCAGCGCCAGCAGGGCGATCGTGACCAGGCGCATGGGCGTGGGTGCTCAGCGCAGGTTGTAGAAGGCGGCGCGGCCCGGGTACGTGGCGACGTCGCCGAGGTCTTCCTCGATGCGCAGCAGCTGGTTGTACTTGGCGATGCGGTCGCTGCGGCTCATCGAGCCGGTCTTGATCTGGCCGGCGTTGGTACCCACCGCGATGTCGGCGATGGTGCTGTCTTCCGTCTCGCCGGAACGGTGCGAGATCACGGCCGTGTAGCCGGCGCGCTTGGCCATCTCGATCGCGGCGAAAGTTTCCGACAGCGTGCCGATCTGGTTGATCTTGATGAGGATCGAGTTGGCGATGCGCTTGTCGATGCCTTCCTTCAGGATCTTGGTGTTGGTGACGAACAGGTCGTCGCCGACCAGCTGCACCTTGCCGCCGAGGCGCTCGGTGAGGTGCTTCCAGCCGTCCCAGTCGCCCTCGTGCATGCCGTCCTCGATCGACACGATCGGGTACTTGTCGACCCAGGTGGCGAGGATGTCGGTCCACTCCGGCGCGGTCAGCGTCAGGCCCTCGCCCTCGAGGTGGTACTTGCCGTCCTTGTAGAACTCGCTGGCGGCGCAATCGAGGCCGATCGCGATCTGCGTGCCGGCCTCGTAGCCGGCCTTGTCGATCGCTTCCAGGATCATCTGGATGGCCGCTTCATGGCTGGCCACGTTGGGCGCGAAGCCGCCTTCGTCGCCCACGGCCGTGGTCATGCCCTTGCCGTCGATGATCTTCTTCAGGGCATGGAACACTTCCGCGCCATAGCGCACCGCTTCCCGGAACGACGGCGCACCCACGGGGATGATCATCAGCTCCTGCAGGTCGAGGTTGTTGTTGGCGTGGGCGCCGCCGTTGATGACGTTCATCATCGGCACCGGCATCTGCATGCCGCCCGAGCCGCCGAAGTAGCGATACAGCGGCAGGCCCGATTCCTCGGCCGCGGCGCGCGCCACCGCCATGCTCACCGCCAGCGTGGCGTTGGCGCCCAGGCGGCTCTTGTTGTCGGTACCGTCGAGATCGAGCAGCGTCTTGTCGAGGAAGGCCTGCTCGGAGGCATCCAGGCCCAGCACGGCCTCGCTGATCTCGGTGTTGATGTGCTCGACCGCCTTCAGCACGCCCTTGCCGAGGTAGCGCTTCTTGTCGCCGTCGCGCAGCTCGATGGCCTCGCGCGAGCCGGTCGAGGCACCCGAGGGCACGGCCGCGCGGCCCATGGTGCCCGACTCCAGCAGCACGTCGCACTCGACGGTCGGGTTGCCGCGGCTGTCGAGGATTTCTCTACCGACGATGTCGACGATCGCACTCATGGTCTCGTTCCCTGGAAGGTTCGTTGTCGTGGATTCTGGGGGCTCAGCAGGAGAAGTCGTTCTCGAGCAGCGGCTGGGTCTTGATCACGCGGTCGAGCGCGACGAGCTGCTCGAGCAGCGCCTTCATGTGCTTCAGCGGCACGGCGTTCGGGCCGTCGGACATCGCCTTGGCCGGGTCGGGGTGGGTCTCCATGAAGAGCCCGGCCACGCCCACCGCCACCGCGGCGCGCGACAGCACCGGCACG
>WBZM01001757.1_pt1 | contig 20229 bp, 15 predicted proteins | sample 5204271 | NCBI WGS metagenome assembly WBZM01 (sample SAMN12344346, study PRJNA552823) | activated sludge metagenome | biome: Activated sludge suspended growth; feature: Nitrification reactor; material: Wastewater; isolation source: activated sludge from nitrification reactor of wastewater...
GGCGCGATTGATCTCGAATGGAAAGTACCAGGACTTCAAGTTGTTCAGCAGCGGGATGCCTTCGAACGTCTCTGGAACAGGCTCGTCGACGCCCAGGAACTTGGCCAACTCGGTCGCGATGATCTTGCGGTTGGAATCCTTGATGCCCCGATTGAACAGGCCCATCGTCGTGAACGGGCAGATGTCCTTCACGAAGCCCGTGGTGCCATCCGCATACTTGTCCTCTGCCAGGTGTCCGAGTCCGTCGACCCGTACGGAGATCTCCCGGATACCTTCCACGAGGGCGGCCCTGTTGGCGCGATAGGTGAGCAGCTTGTCGGCGATCGCTTCGTAGAACTTTGTCCAGCCGAAGCAATGCTTATCGGGTGCCGCCGTCCCGAAGCGTTCCCGCCAGTAGGGCGCGTTTCGGAAACGCTCGACGTCCTGCGGCTTGTTGTCGAATGCGAATGCGATCAATGCATCCGTCTTCCACTCACCAGGCAGAACGCGCCAGACCGTTCCCCGGTGGGTGTAGAAGTACCACTCCCGAACCGGCTCGACCTTTGTCCAGTCAACCTTGACTCGTTGGCCATCATTCAGGTTCTCGGTGATCGTGCCGATCGCCTTGATCGCCATCACTGACACCGCTTGCCCACGGCTCTCAAAGGGCAGTCCATGCTTGCGCGTATAGGACGATTTGACTGCGATCCGATCGCCTCGCCGCATTGATCGGACCACGTCGAGATGCTTGTCCTCGTAGCCGTTCTCCCAAATCCCCTCGGACAAAAAGCGTGGCAACTGATCGTCCGTGCCCCCGTAGCTCGCGCCGACGAACCAGCTTGCTTGCGCGCTTGTACTGTCTGTTCTTGTATTCATGTTCGTTCCTCAAAGTGTGGCGCGCAGCGCGACGAACTGATTGCTGGGGCCTGCCGCTCGCAGCTCCAATGCAGGGCTCTTCGACACCACATAGCCTAGAGGCTGGTCGAACGAGAACGGATACAGCGCCGCAGTGGATTGCAGCGTGGCAAGCGCCATGGCCTTGCCGTGATAACGCAGCACTGCCTCGATCAGCCAGGAGATCTTCATCGGATTTGTTACCGGCTTCGGCGCCAGTCGCTCAATGCGATTGCCTTTGGTGACGCGGCGTATCGCGCCCCAGTCCACCTGCGTCTGAATGACAGCGCGGGTGGCCGTCTTGATGTTGCCCCGCTCTCCATACAACTCGCTCATTCGACGGTGTACTTCCGGCATCGAGCAGTCGCCCTGCATGGCGGTCAGCCGGCCGGTGAACTCGGCGACCTTCCCGAAGTACGGATACGTTGTGAGGGCCGATCCCCAGGCGAAGCCGGCAGCATCCTGCTGGGGTTTCGCACCTGAAAAAAGTTCGATGCCGCGATTGATGAAGTCCACCAAATCGGACCGAGGTTCCAGGACCAATGCATTCAGCTTGGTGCGTGTCTTGATCTTGGCCTCGTTTCCAAGGCCGGCGGCGTCCAGCAGCTCATTCAGCTCATCGAGGCTGGCCACACCTGTGCGCACCTTCAGCGCAGCAGCCACCCAATCCAGCTGGATGAACCGGTCGAAGCCAATTTGAGGGGCTGTCGCAATCATTCAGTTCAACTCACATAACTAATCTTGACGAAAGGCACCAACAGCTCTTCGACCGAGATGCCGCCATGGACGACGGCCGGTTCTCCTTGTTGCATGAAGGCCGCGCGTCCACCGGCAAATAGGGTCATGAAGTTCGCCGGTAGTCCAGCGACATCAAGACGGTAGGTGTTCGGATTCGCGGCCGCCGACTCGGACGCCAGGGTCTCGCTGCGGTAAGTCCGGACGCGCTCACCACGCAGTTCGGGGACCACACCCTGGTTGGGCCGGCCCTGGCCAACCGCTTCCACATTGCCGTGGTCGGCGGTCAGGTAGACGTGGAAGCCCTTGTCGAGCAGCAGCGAAAACAGTTGATCGACGAAGCCGCTCTCGCACCAGCTTTCGATCTGTGCGGCGATGCCACGCTTGCCCAACACGGCGCCGTGCACGATCTCATCGACTGTGTCGACCACCATGCCCGCAACCCTGATCGATGGCGCTGAAATGGCCGCGCCCAGTTCTGCCAGCTGATCCGCTCGCTTGATGCCCTTGCGGTACATCACCTCATTGGCGCGCAGACCCTGGTCTTGCCAAAACCGCGACCACTGCGTTGGCTCCGGCGAGGTGGACTCGATCGTCTCGGCGAACTCTCGCGGCTTGAGTCCGGAGAACAATGCCTGCCGGGATACCGATGTCAGCGTCGGAAGCCAGGCAAAGCACGCGCTTTCCTCGAACCCGAGCTTGGGCGCTCGCTTGGCCAGGGCTTCGCGGATCTGCACCCATTGGTCCACGGCCAGTCCGTCGAACACCAGCAGGGCAATCTTGGCCTCGCCTGCACCACGCCGCATTGAAAGGAACCGCGGCACGTGGTGCACCATGACCGGCCCTTTGGCGACAGGCAGCGAAGGCAGGTCGGCATAGTGCTTGGTCACCCATTGCCGCAGACGCTCGTCGGTGGCGGCTTGCAGCTCTGCAATCGCGGTCTTCAGCCCTTCGGCGCGCACCGTGTCCAAAGCATGAAACCGGGCAAGCACCTCGCCGAAGCGGCGGGACAGGTTGACCCAGTCCCGGTAGGACGATTCCAGCGTTGGCAGCGATTGAAGAATGCCCTTGATGCCATCGGCGATCAGGTTCCTCAGTGCGAGCGGATCTTGGACGATGCCCACCTTCGCCCACTCAGGGATGTTGACCGCGGCGCCCTGAACAGCGAGCGGGTGAAGCAGGCCGTCCAAGAACATCGAGTCGACCAGCACCCGAACATCCGGGTGCTCAAACGGCACGTCGGCCTTGGCAAAGAAGTCCGGTGGTGAAGGCTCACCGGTTCGCGTTCCGGTCAAACCAAGACGTGACAGGTAGCGGTACCAAGCATCCTGTACGACGCGAAGCAAGGTACCCTTCGATGCGAACAGCTCGCCGATCGGTAGATCCGCGAACGCCGAATGGTCGCCGAGCACGTGCGCAACATGGCCTGCCAGCACCAACGGTAGACCAGAGCCGCGGTAGTGCAACCGCAGCAATTCCCGCCACAGGTCCTCGGGGCGCGAAATCAGGTGCGGACTGATCTTGAAGATGTGGGTCAGGACGAACTCTTTGGTCGCGGATTCGCCCAGGGCCTGCGATGCATGCTTCGCCTGCGCTGCGAACAACGCCTCATGGTGCTCTGCGCCGATCTGGCGAACCACGGGATAGCTGAGCCTTGGGAACAGGTTGGCAAGGCTCAGGCTGACGCGGCGTGCCTGCCTCAGGTAGTCCCAGGGCAGGTCACTGATGTTGGTGCCACGCAGGTGCAACACCAGGGCCTTGGCCGGCGCTGCTTCACCACGGTCCCAAGCGCTGCGGTACCGATCCTCGTACTCGGCGCGGAACGCCACCGAGTCCTCAAACGGCATCACCTCAAAGCCTCGTTCCCGCAGGCCTGACAGCACCTGCTCATCCAGCAGCACATCGTCAGGGTCGGCGGCGATCCACAGGCGGGACAGGTCTGCCGGAAACTCCTTGAGGATTCGATCAATCCACGGGCTCATACGGGCCCCACTCGAAGCATCATCACGGCGTTGAGATCCGGCACACTGGCCTCAGCGTCATCCAAAGCTGCCAGTCGTGCCTGGTGCTCGGTATTCAGCCGCTTGCGGCGATGCTCGCGTACTGCGGGCAGGCCAATCCGGCCAATGGCCTGATAGCGGGCGTCATAGGCGTACTTGGCGCGCTCACGATCTTCCTTCAGCCGTGTACGGTGCTCTCCGAGCAATTCAGAGAACAGGCGTTCGCCTTGAGTCTTGGCCGCTGTCATGGATGCTTCAAACCACTGCACAGCCTGCTCGGTGGTGGTGACGCCGGTGATCTGAACTGCCTCAGTCAATAGCAGGTCCCATATGCGCTTTGCCGTGGGCACAAAGGTCCGTCCGTCGTCTGTTGCGAAGATCGGCAGGAAGCGCTTTCGATTGAGGCCTTCAGCGGACAGGCTGATCTCCCACAGCGACCAGACACCCTGCACAGCTTCAGGCAGGCCAGCGATCTTGACCGCCGGCAAGGGCTGCCCGGCAACGCAACGTGACAGCTCGCTGATCACCGCTCTGGCGCGCGGGTCCTCCAACGTGACCCACGCTAGGTCCGGGTTCTGTTCCGCAGTCCTGGCGTCAAAGCAAACCTTGGTCGATTCGCTGCCGTCCACCCATTTCACGCGCCATGCGTCACCCGTCTTCACGGCGCTGCCGCCACGAGCTGGCAAACCGGATGTGATGGCGCGCTCCAGCCAAAACTGCGCCGGGTGGTCGCGCCATTTGCGGGCATCAATGGCGTCCAGCGCATGGGCATCCGCCAGCAAGTCGCTGTTCTTGCGTTCGTCGGCGACCTTGTCGCGAACCTGATTGATCACGGCGTCGCACGCCTTGTCGATCGAGCCAGGGTCTTGCAGGCCCTGCACGAACACCTCGTCGAACATTGCTTCCGCCTCGACCGAGTCCATCACGTCCGAGGCCTTGTCCACGCCGAATTCCTGGGCGATGACTTCGAGCTTGGTCTCCAGCACCTGGCGGACGCGGTGCTCCACCGTGTCTTCGAGAACGAAGTTGATGGCTCGCACCACATGGCGCTGGCCGATACGGTCCACGCGGCCAATGCGCTGTTCGATGCGCATCGGGTTCCACGGCATGTCGAAGTTGACGATGACGTGGCAGAACTGAAGGTTCAGACCCTCGCCGCCAGCGTCGGTCGAGACCAGAACCCGAACGTCCTGCGAGAAGACCTGCTGCGCCTTGGTGCGGGTATCCAGGTCCATGCTGCCGTTGAGCAGAGCCACAGAGAAGCCACGGCTTTCCAGGAAGCCCGCGAGCATGGCCTGTGTCGGCACGAACTCCGTGAAGATCAAGACCTTCATGGTCGGATCGTTCTCTTCCTGCTGCAGCTTGTAGATCAACTCCAACAGGGCCTCGGCCTTTGCGTCGGTGCCCTGGGCCTCGGTTTCCCGGGCCAGGGTCAGCAGGAGGTCAACCTCGGCCTTCTCCTGCACCCAGCCCGAGGTCTGCACCGCGATGTCGACCTGGCTTTGACCGTCCAGCTCGGCCCACTCGTCCATCTCGGTCGAATCGAACAGCGATGCCTGCGGTTGGGGTTCATTGAGCAACGCCTGCCGCTTCTCCAGCGTCGTGCGAATGGCCGCCGTGCTGGACGTCACCAGCCGCTGCATCAGGATCATCAAGAACCCGATGTGCCGCTGCTTGGCCGCCAACGCCTGGTTGTAGCCATGGCGCACGTAGTCGGTGACCGCCTCATACAGCCGCTGCTGAGCACCATGCCGGTCTTGCCATGCCACGGCCTGGAGTCGGGTGACGCGAGGCTTGAAAAGCGACTGGCCTTCCGCATCGATGGCGTTGCGCTTTTCGGTCCGGATGACGAACGGCCGCACCCGATCGCGGCTGACGCTGCCTTCATCCGGGAAGGAGTCCCGGTCAATCAATTGCATGAGTCGCAGGAACTGGTCCGTCTTGCCCTGGTGCGGGGTGGCCGACAGCAGCAGCAGGTAGGGTGCCGCCTCGGCCAGCGCGGCGCCCAGCTTGTAGCGCGCGACCTGGTCGGTGCTGCCACCCATACGGTGCGACTCGTCGATGATCACCAAATCCCAAGACGCGGAAATCAAGTCCTCGAACCGCTCGCGGTTGTAGTTGTTCAGCTGCTCCAGGCTCCAACCCTTGCGGCCCTCGATCGGCTTTACCGAGTCCAGTGAGCAGATCACCTGGTCGTGCAGCCGCCACAGGTTCTCTTCGTCATTGCGCCACTGCCGGAAGGCGGCCAGTTCCGCCGGGTCAACGAACTGCAGCTTCTCACCGAAGTGCAGGCGCATCTCGGCCTGCCACTGGCGCACCAGGCCCTTGGGTGCCACCACCAGTACCCGCTTGGCCATGCCACGTAACTTCAGTTCGCGCAGGATCAAGCCGGCCTCGATGGTCTTGCCCAGGCCCACCTCGTCCGCCAACAGGTAGCGAATGCGGTGCTGGCTCATCGCGCGGTTCAGCGCATAAAGCTGGTGCGGCAAAGGGACCACGCTGGACTGGATAGGCGCTAGCAGCAGGTTGTCCTCCAGGGCATCTAGCAGCTTGGCCGCCGCTGCCGTGTGGAGGAGGTGCTCGACTGTGGGCTGGATGCTGTCGAGCTGGGCCAAGTCCTGCGAGCGCGCGCGCACCACCGCGTCTTTGGTGGGCAGCCACACGCGGTAGGCAGTTTCGCCCCACATGTCCTGCCTGTCCACCACGCGGCAAGGCGCGGCGTGGCGCGCGTGCCAGCACCACGCGCCTACGGTGTGCCCAACCCCAGATTGGCCGCTCTCCGCCATCAGGCCCCAGCCTCTGTGCGCGTGAGCGCCTGGTCGTACCAGAGCAGCAGCTTCTCGTCTTCTTGCAGTGTTTCATCGGGCAGCTTGTTCGCCACGCTCATAATGGTTTTGTAGTCTTTGTTGGCCCATGCTGCGCGGAAGCCAGCACGTAGAACTTCCAGGCGCGACTCCTTGATCTTTCGGCCCGTGTGTGACTTGTAGGCTTCGAACTCCTTGAGCAGCGTCTTCTCGCGCTTTTTCTCCAAGTCCTGCGCCTTGTTCGGGTCGGGCACATACCAGCGGTCTTTTGCTTTTGCCATCAAAGCAGGGTTGCTCTTATCGAGGCTGCGCAGATCCTTATGATTGGTGGACAGATAACTGTGAATCTGGCTTGGCACATCGCCTGTGCCGTCGTACTGGATAAAGTTGTCCTCTAGCAACTGGTCCAGTTCAGGAATGATCTCGCCCTTGCGCTTGGCCGAGCCAATCTGCGGGATGTACTCCGGATGGATTTCAGAACGAGTGGATGGACGCTTGAGCAAAAAGTTGGTCAACCAGTCGATGGCGCTTCGTTCATCAGAAACAAACAAATCGGTTTGCTTGATTTGCGGAATGCGGGCGCGTGCCTTCTCGTACTCGACCAGTTGCTCTGGCAGAAACACCATGCCATCCGTTTCCCGGAAGCGAACTGGCAGCTCTGCAAGGAACTCTGGCGTAGAGATCGGCACCATCGTGCCGTGGCGGATGAACCAGGATGCCATTCGGTCGTAGATGCGACGTGGATCGCGTTCGACAATGTTTAATAGTTCTTGCGGGTACCCAGACGTCACTTTAACCGCCGGCAATTGCTTCAAGTGCGTCTGCACAAAGTCCCAAGCTGAATCGGCGGTCGCGCCATATTGATTAAACCGATCCTCAAGGCCACCATTTGGCTTATAGGCAGAAATCACCAAGTCCTGCTTCACCGCCGTGGTCGAGGTGACTTGCCGGTAGCTACCTTGCACCTTGTCGAGTGCGGTCACCTCGGCCACTACAAATCCGGCTTGCTGCAACGCGACTTGAATCGCATTCCAAACGGCTGCCTTGCTGTTGGAAAAAACAACAGTCATCCAGCGCCCGGGCTTAAGCACACGGTAGTATTCCGCGAAGCAGCGTTGCATCAGGTGCTGATACTCTGGGAGCGCTTTATTCTTGAACTTATCGACGATCGCCTCCGGAGCTGCATCAGTCGTAACGCCGTGCCACGCCTCTGTCAGAAAATTCAAATCCGCATAAAAAATGTTTTCCCCGAAAGGTGGATCCGTAAAGACGTAGTCAATCGAGGCATCAGGGATAGGCAAATTTGCTGCGCTACCAACATTTACTGCAGCCATTCCTCCGGATGTGTTGTCAGCTCGGAAGGTCTTGATCAGCTGTTCGAGCTTGCTGTCAAAGCGATACGCCACAGATATCTCTGCGATCTGGGATGGGACGTAGAACACACCTGTAAGAACCTGATTGGATTGCGAGGTTTGGTTAGCCCGAAATCGATTCAGTACCGACATTGGGGCAATGCCTTGTTCAACAAGAAACAACAGCATATGTCTAATGCGCCCATCGGGATGTTGGCGAGCCTTGCGCCATAAGATAGACATCGCATGTGCTGCACGAGTAAGAAAGAAGTGATGGATTCTCGAAAAGCCTTTGGGTGCTATTCGGGATCCGTGGTACATTTTTTCAATGGGGAAGCGACTCGTCGGAATGTCATCGGGAAAGTCCAAACTCTCGATGCGCTGCAGAACCTTAAGATCAGAAGAATCAGGCTGCTTTTGATATCGCTTCCCACTGACAAGGTAGCTGATCAGAGCGGGGCGAAATTTGACTCGCTTCCATGCATCGCCTGTACCGGGATCAACGCGAGCCTCCATGACGCGATCAAGAGAATCCTTGGTTACATCCGCGCCACAATGAGGGCATGGAAATGAATCTCTTACTTTCTTACTTTCATCATCGAGCGCCTCCTCCAGAAAATTCACCTCTCCTGCGCAGTGTGGGCAAGTGAAGACTTCACTCCATACCGTAAACTCGATCTTGCCTTTAGCCTTGCCGTCGGTGTGGGTTGTCTCATACATCCAGCCAATCTCCTGCTCCACTTCTTTGAGCAATTGTTTGCCTGCCTTGGCAAATGCCTCGACGTCGAATGGAAGGTTGTAGTTAGCTGCGATAAATGTTGCAGCTGGTGACAAGTCATTGAGTACAACGCGGCGAGGACCCCACTTGGGCGTGGCCTTGCCTTGCTTTTTCCATTCGGTTTCCAGTTGGTGCCGATATGTCGCTGGTGCGGAACCGCACCACTGAGCTGCAACGCCGGTCATGCCAGAGCCACCGAACCCATCAAGTACGATGTCTCCCGGTTCCGTGTAGTGCAGAATTGACGGAACGATTGCAAGGTGCGGCACCTTCGTGTGATAGGAGTGCGCTTTGTAAATCGGATCTGTTTTACCGACCGAGACGTCGATGGTTTGCGGCTCGCGGCTGTACTTAACGCTCGGGTCGTAGGGCTTACCATAGTGGCGCACGAAGTCTTCAAGAAATGGATTCGGGCACGCGGTGTAGTACGGCGGGTCTGACATCGCCAAGATAGCTTCGTCTGTACCCTGCGGGAATCCTTCGATCTTGCGGAATGCCGGATCTTTCAGTTTCTCGGCCAGCAGCCTGCTGAAGTGTTCACGGCGAGCTTGCTCGCTTGGGAATGTCTGGCCAAGGCATTCGACCTCTCCAGAGCTCAATGTCTTTTGGGTGAATAAATTCGTCATCGTTGAATCCAGTGTCTCGTGATTTATTTGACCGGTGGGATTTCGTTAATCCGCCCGAAAAGCAGGAAATTCCTGAACCGATCGATAAAGAGCGGCTATTTGAGAAGAAGATGAGCTGCAACTTATTGCCACGGCTTTAGATCTTCAATTTTTTTTGCTTTTTTTAGCTTCTCAAGAGTCGTGTACCTCTGCCCTTGGAGTGTCTTACTGCGGTTTTCTCCTAAAGCAACGTGGGTATCCAGCTCTTCCGGCTCCTCGAAAACGATCTTGTACCGGCCAGTGTCCTTGTAGTCGACGATCTGCTCAATCTTTGCGAAGTGTGTAATTGCACTGACGGGGGCTGTTTGATATACGGCAATCCACTTTAGCGACTCCAATTTCTCTGATCCGATACGAATCGGATACCAGCACCACTCTCCGAGGAAAACGCTATAAAAGCTTTCGTCTTTGGCAGAAACAATAATCGTGTCCGATAACTCCAAGGCCGATTTATCGACACTTGGAGGATTGGGCAATGCCCTAAGTTTGTTAATGACCATATTCAAACCTTTACTCGACCACGAACCGGAGCTTGCTGGCGTCCTTGCCCTTGCAGCGGTCATTCAGGAAGGTCTCGAACCGCTTGCGCAGGTCGTCCGGCGTGGCTGGAGATCCGCCTTGCAGCAGGGCCTTTTTGATGTCGTCGCCGCTGACGCCGATCTTCTCCAGCCCTGACAGGGCTTCCTGCACGGCACTGACAAAGTCCGGGGTGACGGGGTCGGCCAGCTTCTTCGACGCAACGAACTTCTTGATCAGCTCGCGGGCGGATGCCTTCAGCAGGTCCAGGTTGGCCTGGATGATCGGGTCGTCCAGGTTGTCGAGCAGCGTTTGCTGCCAACCGTCGAGCAACTTGTCCAGTTCCTCATCCAGTTGCTTCAGCACGTTGGCGGCCGGCAGGAAGTCGCCCTGCTCGTTGGCCGGCCGGAAGCTGCAGTGCGGGCAATAGGGGCTGGCCGACAGCTCCGACTCCACCAGCGACGCGCAACTCTTGAGCTTGTCGAGCTTGTCGTCGAAGGTGGTGAGCTGGCTGGTGGGCATCAGTGAAATGCCGGCCAGAGCCCGCATGGCCACCAGGCGCGAGTCTTTGCGCAACGCGGACTTGGTCTTGTCCTCCGCCACGCCCAAGCGAGCCTTGCTGTGCTGCGCGATGTAGGCGGTGAGATAGTCCTTCTTGAGCTGGGCCAGCGTCTGCCGGTATTCGGCAGCATGCTGCGCGTTGCGGTCCAGCGCGAGCTTGTCCAGGATGCCCTTGCGTGCGCTTTGCGCCTGCTTGACCCACGCGTGATCGCTGGACAGCACCATCTCGGCTTGCGACAAGTAGGCGGCCGTGCTGCCCAACTCGGTCACCAGCTCCAGCAGCTTTTCGACGGCTGCCAGGACCTCGAGGTTCTTCTTCTGGGCGTCGATATCGTCAGAGCCGATGCGCAGGTTCTTCAGCTTGCCGACCGTGTTGTACGGCGTCAGTCCTTCGGTGAAGGTCTTGAGCGCTTCCAGCCTGGTGCGCCAGTCTCGGATTTCGTCGTCCGTGAGCAGCGGCTTACCCCAGAAGGTGAGCTTGCCTTGCAGATCGGTGCCTGCCGTCAGCACGCGGCCGACGAGCTTGGATACGGCTTCGAGAAGCTGCTTGACGGGTTCTTCCGAGCCTTGCGTGGCAAGTTGCGCCAAGCCGGGCGACAGGCCGAGCAGTTCGAACAGCGACCGCAGAACGGAGACGTTGATCTCCTTCGGCGCTTCGACATGCTTGAACTGCTTGAGATCTTCGAGTCCGCGCTCGGCCAGCAGCGTGATCTTGCCGGAGTCGATCTTGTCACCAGTGATGGCCAAGACGATGTCTCCGGAGTAGACGAGCCCGCCCAGCACAGCTACCAGCAGGTCAGGCTCCAAGCGAAACTTCACCGGGTGGAAGTACTCCACGTCGGTCTGTCCGTTCAACAGCTCGCTGCGGTTCAGCACCTGGCCATGTCCCTTGGCCTTCAAGCGGCTGAGCACTTCTTGCGAGTAGCGCGAGCGCCCCGGCTCGATGCGATCGCCATCCAGCATCTCCAGCGCGTCTAGGATCGCATTGGCGTCCTTGGTGCGGGTTCCGCCGGCCAGCGCCTTCAGCGCATTGCCCACCAACTGCTTCCGGTTGGACTCGGTCACCAGCACCGGGAACGTCGGGTATTCGGGCGAGACCTCGGCGAACTGCTGGCTGAGCGCCAGGCCGGAGACGACGTTGACGATGTCGCGGAAGTTGGCGCGCTCATCAGATCCCAGACGAAGCCTGTCACGGATGTTGACGCCCGTGGCCCAGCCCTGGAGGGTCTTGGTCTTGCCTTGGTAGGTGACCTCGAAAGCGGTCATCTGCTTTTCCTGCAGCCACTTGCTCATGTCGCGCAGCGCGTCTTTGGCTTTGTCCAGGTAGACGGCCTTGGCGCCGCCGCTGGCGGTCGATGCAAGGTCCTGCGCTGCGGCGTAGAAGGCCAGGTGGCGCTTGATCGCGTCGTCCAGGCCTTTGAGCCGGATGAACACCTCATCCGACTTGTTCTCGTCGCGGAAGCGCGGCGGCTCGAAGGGCTGGATGAAGTAGACGTAGAAATCGCGCTCGGGCTGGGCGGTGGGCCGGTCGTTCGGGGCTCCGAAGAACAGGTAGCCATTGCGGTCTACGCGGCGGTCTTGCCACTCGATCTGGTACTGCCAGATCTGATGGCCCGTGACGTAGGTGCTCTCGTCGGTACGTTCCATCAACTGCTTGATGGCGCCGTAGTAGGCGCGGTCCAGCGCGTCATCGGACAGGGCCTCGGCACGCTTTTCGATCTGCGCGTCGTAGTCGACGTCCTTCTTGAGGTCGAGGTAGTACTGCTCGGTGTCCGGCGCCTTGGAGATGAACTGGCCGTTGACCGTCTTGACGATCTCCCGCAGGGTGGTCTGCACGGCGGTGAGCAGGTCGTCGGCCGGGTCGCCACCCATGTCCTCGATGCCAGGCTGGTACAGGCACAGGGTGTCGCGCAGCTCGGTAGCGGTTGGCCCGACCGGTACATAGATGTCGCCGCCCGTCGTGAGCCGATGCACCGACAGGCCAGCGATCAGGCGCTGCGCCATCGGCTTGTAGGCCGGGCGGGTGAAGGCCTTCAGCACACGCTCCGCCAGAACCTCCGACACCTTCAAGACGGGGCCGATACTGGGGTCTGAGCGCAGCACCGAGTTGGACGTCACGGTCTCCCAAAACTTGTCGTACCCGATGAGTCCAGGGCGGTCGTTGGGAACTTCGTCATTCAGGACGGCCTCGATCTGGTCGCGCAAGGTAACCAAGGCGCCGCGCTTCTCGGTGAAGATCAGCCGCTCGAAGGTGCCGATGTACTCGGGGTGAACGGGGAACAGCCGCACGTACTCGTCCATGCGCTCGTTCATGGAGCTGTAGAACTTGGCGAACTTGGTGAGGTAGGTCCGGATCTTGTTCTGCTGGTCCGCCGTCTTCTTCAGCAGGCGCTCGGCAACCACAAAGCTGACGTCCTGCCGGGCCAGCAGCACTTGCGTGAAGCGGTCCTTCACCCGGCGCAGGCTGTCGGCGACGTGCTGGAAGCGGTTGCTGTCGAAGATGGCTTCCTGCACGCCGGCCACGAAGCGGAAACGCAGGTGCTTGGTGACTTCACCGATCTCGCGCAGGAACGACAGGTCGAGCACCAGGTCGTGATCCTTGCGGGAGCGCAGGTAGTCGAGAAACTCGTCGGCCACCAAGAGCACGCCATGGTTGGGGTGAACCTCGGCGAACGCGGCCATCATTTCCTCGAACGCCGCCTTGTTGTTGACCACCTTGTCGGCGGCCGGGAACGAGAAGCTGACACCGTTCCTTTCGAGGAAGACTTCAAGCTCTTGGGTGATGATGTTCCGCAGCGACATCTGGCTGGAGATCTCGATGCGGTGGACCTTGAACTTGCCCGCGATCTTCCCCGCTGCTTCCGCAACTTTGGGGTGGCGGATCATGGGCTGGTAGGCCGCGTCCTCAGCTACAAGGGACAGCACCGACATCAAGTGCGACTTACCGGTGCCGTAGTTGCCGACCACCAGCACGCCCATGTGGTCGACGGACTCGTCGAAGGAAAGCTGCGGAATCATCTGCTTGGCGATCCGCTCGGCCATGTCGTCGGACATGACGTACGTCGCGACGAGCTTCTTGGCCTCGTCCGGACGATTGGCGTCGAGCAGTTGGATGACCGATTCGATCGGTTCGAATTGAATGAGATCGTCGTAGCGCATGTCTTCCTCGGTTACCTGTTACTGAATTTCGAACGGGACGAAGCCAGCAAGGCTGTAGTCCTGGTGTTCTGGATGCCCCATGTCGGCGTAGGTCAGCCGACCAATACGCAATTCGCCTGGCCAGACGGCCACGACGCGGCGCGCATGCGCGTGCCTTTTCAACAGATCAAGCGGGTCGAGCTGGAGGGTCCGGTCGAACAGGAGCTCGATGTTGTCGAGCAATAGCAGATCGCCGCTCGCATGCTGATCGGCCAGCTCACGCAGGATCGCCGTGGTCTGCAGGTGGCGCTGTCTTTGCGGAACTGCCGCCAGCCGTCGACCCAGTTCCGAACCAACGTTCATGGGTTCAGTCGCTACCCGCTTGCCAAACGCGAGCAGGCATGCCGTCTTGCCCGTCCGCGGCTTTCCCACCAGAAGGATCAGCTTGCTGTGGAGGGCCGCGACCTCGCTGGCCAACCGTTCAAGTCTCTCAAGCATTGATGGCGTTCTCCCTCAGCCGCGCCGGTTGAGGGCGAGTTGTTATTTTGTTGCTGGGTCGCCATCAGCATCGTGATGGGATAGCGGTCGAATCTTATTCCTGTAATGGTCGCCCGACAAGCGAGGCCAGCACTCGCGCTGGGCCGCCTCGATCGGTTCAGCGGCCACGGCCAGCGGATACCAAGTCAGCACTTCGGTATGGCTCAGTGCTGGCGTGAAATGGACCTCCTTTGGTTCATGGTTGATGAAGTGCAACAGCCAGGCGCGGTGAACTTCGCTTTCGGCAAACCCTTGAATTGTCGCCGGGTCAAGCAGCCGGGAATTCAAGTTCACGAAGTTCACAAGTTCACCGCGCAGCTCTGAAAGGAGTGCGGGTTTGGCCTCGCCAATGACACGGAGCAGGTCTGACGTCAGCACGCCGGCTGCGGCCTTGACCCGAAGGTTGCCATCGGCGTCCACGCTGATCTGGACGCCGATGGCTTCCAGTTCGCTCAGTTCCACAGCGTCACCTCTACCAGCCGATTTGGATCATCGTTGCCACCGTATTCGGGGGTTGGTGAACGTTGTGAACTTGGTGAACTTGAAATCTCGATGATTTCCCCGGCGCGAAGTTCAAAGCCCGTCGCAGTTCGAAGTTCACAATGCACACCGTCCCGCCTGGGCCTGTCTTCGACGCGGAGATGAATGCCGATCTGACGAAGAGCCGGTGCGCTGCGCCGCAGCGCGTCGCCCAGACCTTTCGGCGACTTTGGCCAGTAGTCGCCCCGTTCCAGGTTTCGGTCGGTCATCCGGGCATTGAAGAGTTCCAGCAAACCCTTCACCGTCCCGTGGTAGTCGGCGCTGTGCTTCACAAACTCAATGCACGCCACGGCTACCGGACTCGAATCGACCGTCCTGCGAATCGCGTCCTGACGGTGCCTGACGTACAGCGCGAGCCACTCTCCCGCCTCGTTGCCGAGGGCTCGGTGCATGGCTTCACCGAGCAGCGCGAAGTCCGCCATTCGCGGACGCTGCGTTTCCGGTATGCGTACATCGGGCAGGGCCGCCAGGGTGTCGGCGAACAATGTCAACACGGCGCCCATGATCCCGCTCGCACAACCTTGCAGCCTGTTTGCGTGCTCTCCTTCGGTCACTCGCACCTGAATCGTTGGCAGGCAGATCGCAATGGTCCTGTCCAGCAGGTCCGGCCGTGTGACCACCGCGCCAATGCCGTTCAGCATCACCGGGTTGTGCGCTTCGATGATGTGCTCCTCACCGTTGGTATACAGCTGTCGGCCGGCAGCGCCGCCGCCGGTCGCGATCGTGCACAGCGCGTCGGAGATTTCCGGCGTGATGCCGGACAGGTTTTCAAGACTGAGGAGGTGATTGGCACCGGCTGCAACGAAGACATCTTCAACGCCTTTCGGTCGGCCGCGCAGCATCACCTTGTTCGGGTCGATGAATCCTCGCACCGTCTTCTGAGTGGTGCTTTTTGCTGCTCCTTGCTCGCCGAGCAGTTCAAGAACAGGGAACGGCGTATCCGACCGCAAACACTCGAGCATCCATGCCAGAAGAAGCGGACGGTCTGCTTCAGGAATGTTCAACAGCGGCCAGAGGTCCGAAAGATTGCCGCCGCTCGCTGGGCACGGGAGCGGTCGCATGGCCTTGGTACGGATGAAGCGCGGCGCAGGCTGCTCGACGATCCGCCAGCCGGTTGCGGTTACCAAGACGGCACGCCAGTGGTCATCGCATAGATCCAGCCAGTACCCCGATTCGTCCCTGGCGACGCGCATGGATGGCGTGTATTCACCGCCATCGAACTTCGCCTTGCCGGCGAGTACATTGCTGGCCGCTTTGATCACTTCGGACGCCGGCGCGCCACCGAGTTCCGTGTGACAAAGCCAGGCCAACCACTCCTGGAAGCCCCTGGAGTCGATGCGCCAGTGTTCGCGATGAGCGCTGCCCTGGTGGGCACGGTCGAGGCTGGCGAAAGCGGTGCCGTCTGCGTCGTGCCAGAGCTCGCACTGCTCTGACGCAAGATCGGCAAGCCTGGTCGCCATGCTGTCGCTGCCACCGTCGGCGTTGCCGGTCGCCCTGGTGAAGCCATCGAGAGCGCACACTCGTATCAGTCGATTGGCTTGTTTAAGGTCCGTCCGCAACCTCTCGTATTCAAGGGGGGCCGCGTCACGAATCGCAGTGAATGCGGCAATGGCCTCGCTCGAAAGGTGGGCGTTTGGATCGTCTTTCGATCTCTTGAGGACGCTGCCAACAACGGCACGGGCCATCTCAAGCTCAGTCAGAGAGCTTTCTCGCATCGCCTCACGCGCGCCATAGCCGTCAGATCTTTCGCTGACTACGCCGCGCAGCACACGCTCTGGCCGGGACTCTTCCGTGCGACCCAGGAGTCGATCGGCGACTTGTTCAATGCCCATGGCGCACCCTCCGCATCTCCGGAAGGACGGCCGACACCGCTGTGTGAATACGGCCCGCAGCGGCAATCATGGCGGCGAAGTCAGACGCCGAAAGAGGCTTGTTCTCCCGCAAGATCGCCGCGGCGGCGCAAACGATCAGGCAGTCGCGCGCCACGCCTCGCAAGGCGTCGATACCGGCAAACGGCCGCGACTGAGGTTTGCCTTGATCGGTGATGGCCGCGGGGAACAAGTCGGTCAGACTGAGATCGATTGCGGCCAGGATGTCGACGACCGAATCCCCGCCGAAATCGTGCACGAGCAGCAGCCCGTTGTCGGTTTCGCGTACTGATCCCGACATATGGCGATCCTTTCGCGTGGGGACGCGAAACTGCCAGCGACCCGGCCCGGTCTGCCGGTGCTCGACACGAGACAGGAATTTTTCAGCGGGAGTCATTTCCGTCTCCTTTGCCAGCCGCGCTTCTGGCGGCGTTTGAGAAGGCTTTCCTTGGAGACCGAACCAGTCCGTCAGCGGGTCGGTTCCGGTAGAATGGCGAGCGTCGAATGCAGTACCTGGGGTCGCGCGGTTGCCGCCGTTGCGGCCCTTTACTTTTGTGTGCATCTCCGCTGCCTAAGCCGTTGTACCGGTTTCGCGGGTGCGCTTTTCCAGCCAGGCGAGCAGATCGGCACGGCGGTATCGCACTCGCCGACCAACCTTGATGAATGGCAAGGCGTATCGACCCGTCGATCGCCAAACGCCGAGTGTGCCCTTGGCAACGGTCAAGAGTTCCGCCGCCTGGGCTTCGTCGAGCAGGTCAGCGCCTGCCGCGGTAATGCTTTGAATGGTCATGGTTCGCTTCCACTAAATCCCGCTGGGGTGCGGTATAGAAACGAATGATGGGGACAGGGAAATCCCTTGAATAGTGGGGCAGGTTACGAAAACCTACCCCGTGAAAAGGGGTATGGGTGGGGTAGGTTATCCGCTATCGGTGGGGTAGGTTACATGCGGCGCTAGACGGAAAAGCTAGCATTGGCGCGGCTTTCAGGGTGGGGTAGGTTGTCCGGTGTATGACCTTGGAGCCCCCCCCGATGTATCCCAGTTCGCCACCGTCGCCGCTTCATTTATCCCGTTTGCAGATAGGCCAAGGTCATCAGCATGATCAGTCAGCCACTTGGTTAGCGCCGCCTTCGGGCTTCTCTTGCCAGCATCAGTAACGGCCCGCCACGCCAGCACGGCCGCCGCCAGCTTGGGAGCGTAGCGCCTGTTAGTGCGATCAAGGTAGTCTGGCACGCCGGACGGCGCCGCAGATTCGGCAATATTGGGGAAGAAAAAAGCAGAACGCCAGTCCTTGCGAGAAAGCCATTCGCGCAGATCGTCGATGGCAAGGGTCGAGGTTCTCCAGTTCGGAACGGCACCGATTACAAAGCTCTCCCCGTCCGAACCATCGACTTCGGTTACATCCTCACCTTGCCAATAGCCGCGCTCCATTAAATTGTCGATTCCTGCCACGTAGCGCGGTTCCGCGTCATAGCGAAGCGTCGCCCTCAGTTTTTTGGCGTTGATCGCGCTTACAAGCGCCGCCCGCGTAGGTCTCAAACCCGGATAGTTTCTCTCAAAGTTTGTGTCTCTCTCGCAACGATCAACATATGCTGGGTTCATTCCGACAATCAATGCTGCCGCCTCATCTATCGTAAAGTCTTCGTTCAGCCCCCAAAATGGATCAATATCGTATGCGTCGTCATTCACCATCAAGCGCCCCTTTCACGCTTTGCCCTTGGTGCAGGATGCCGCGCCAGCCGGGCAAGGGTTCCCGGTTTTCTCTCCGTCGAGATAGGCGCAGCAAAACTTAGGTTTTGTCAGGTCATGCGGCCCGGTCACCTTGCTGCGCGTGCATCAGTTCGAGCAGAAATTCCGGGGCGACGTCCGCGCCGTTTGCCCATGCAGCCGTGCGCATCAGCGGATGCTGACTTGCCGTGGCGAACACGGCTGGATCACGTAGCGCCTCAAATACCTCCCCGTCAATTTCACCGGACAAATCGACTTCTCCGGACTCTCCGTTGTTGAAGCGCAGGAACAGGCGATAGCCCGACAACGGGGTTACTTCGGTGGTGTGCAGGATCATCAGGGTTACTCCAAGGGATCAATCGGATTCAGCGGCTTGCGCAGCATGGCAAGCTCCCAGTCAGCTTCAAGTTCTTTCCGATGCAGAGCCAGCCACTCGCGCACCATCGACAGCGCGCGGCCCGGCAGCGAACCGGCGTATAGCTTGCCATCCAGCGTCATCAGGGCCTCATGCTCGCCATAGACCGCGTGAAAATGCATCGGCGGATGCTCCCGCCAGTTCATGTAAATGACGATGCCGAAGAAGCGGGAGATTTCAGGCATGACTAGGCAGCGCCGCGCTTCGGCAGCCGTACCACCTCGGCCACCTCTTTCATTCCGCCGGCCTCCAGCATGGCGGCCGTTGCCGTATTGACGGACTGGCGCACCGGATCAAGATCGAGTCGCGCGTAGATCGCGGTTGCTTGCTGGCTCTTGTGGTTCAGGCTCTTGCCGATGATCGCCAGCGTTGCGCCGGTTCTCGCTTGCCAACTGCCGAGCGTGCGCCGCAGGTCATGCAGCGTTACGCCGTTCGCCTCGTTGCGCCCGTAGGGAATGCCGGCCCGCTCCATGACGCGAATCACCGCCTTCTTCGGCTCCACCATGTGGCCGCTGGCGCCAGGTCCAGGGAAGACAAACTCGCCTGCGATCGTTTCCTTTCGTGCCTTCAGGATCTCCACGGCTTCCGGGCAGAGCGTCACGTTCTGCGGGGTGCCGTTCTTGGTGTCGGGGATTCGCCAGACGGAATCCGCAACGTTGATTTCCGACCAGCGCATGGCGCATAGATTTGACCGCCGTGCGCCAGTCAGCAGCGCCAGCAGAATGAAGTCGCGCATGGCGATACTCGGCTCTTCCGCCAGCGATTGAAAGAACCGGGGCAGTTCATCAGCTTGCAGGAATCGGTCGCGGCTCACGAGGCGCCCGGCCACCTTGACGCTTTGCGCCGGGTTCACTTCAAGATAGCCCCATTCAATCGCCTTGCCGAAAATTCCAGACGCCAGCGCCCGTACCAGCCGGACCGTCGCCGGGGCTTTGCCTGCATTCTCAACGTCGGACAGCGCGCGCGCAATCATCGCCCGCGTGATGCCCCCGAGCTTCTGGTCACCCAGCGGTTTCTGCAAGTAGTCCCGGAATCGCTGCTGCATGTTGGACCACACGGCCAGCTTTTCGCCGTGCCGTCTGCCGTATTCGGTGAAGAACTCCGTCAGTGTCGGCTCCGCCTTGAGTACGCGCTTCACTTCGGCAGGGTTCGCGCCGTGCTCGATTTCTGAATTGACCGTCGAAGCCGCCTTCCGCGCCTGCTCTACGGTCATGGCAGGGAAGCGACCCAAGGTCACCCGTTCCGGACCGCCGCCCTTGGTGCGCCGGTACATGGAAAAGGTTTTCACGCCTGCCGGGGTTACGCGAAGCTGTAGGCCCGGTGTCTTCGTGTCGTGATAGGTTGCCCGCGTGCCGGCCGCCGAAGCAGGCAGGGCAAGGATTCGCTCCTTGTTGAACTGGAATCTCGATGCATCGCTCATGACGTGACCTTATGCGTTTGGTCTGCCCCGGGGTTACGCCGGGGTTACGCTGGGGTTACTATTTGGGTCAAAAACCATGCACTTTGATGTAACCCCGTTAGGGTCAGTGTATCGCTAAGATACTGCTAGAGCAAGAACTATTAAGCTGCATTAATGCGTAGGTCTGCCTCAGACTGCGCATTCGTAATGCGTAGGTCCCCAGTTCGATTCCGGGCAGCGGCACCATTAAACCAAGCACTTGGCCCGACCCGCAAGGCCGGGCTTTTTGCTTTCTGGGTTTCTGGGAAAGACTGGGGAACGA